>Ga0247768_1000020_pt1 | contig 144832 bp, 109 predicted proteins | sample UWRJL016104C6_FD_179944 | JGI IMG/M metagenome (GOLD analysis project Ga0247768, IMG submission 179944) | Plant litter microbial communities from Arlington Agricultural Research Station in Wisconsin, United States - UWRJ-L016-104C-6 | ecosystem: Environmental > Terrestrial > Plant litter >... | reverse complement strand
AGGAGCACCACGACGACCACGACCACGACGACGCCCACCGCCGGCGAGACGACGACGAGCGCCACGCCCGCGGGCGGCGGCGCGTCCGGCGCGACGACCGCCCGCGCGCCCGCGGCCCAGGCGCCGGGCACCGGCGCGACGACCACGACCACCACCGCCACCCCGGCCCCGGCGCCCGCCCCGGCGACGTCGGGCACCGCCGCGCCCGCGGCGACGGCCCCGGCGCCGGTGGTCAGCGTCCCGGCGCTGAAGACGCCGGCCGTCACCGTCCCGGCCGTCGCGACTCCGATCGTCTCGGTCCCCGCCGTGACGGTCGGCGCCATCACGCTGCCCTCCGTGCAGATCACGCTCCCGCGCCTGCCGTGATCACGCCCGCGCGGATGACCGACCACGAGCTGATGGCGCGGGTCCAGACCGGTGACGCGGGCGCGTTCGGCCTGCTGCACGACCGCCTCGCCGGTCGCGCGCACCGCGTCGCGCGCACGGTCTGCCGTGACGACGAGCACGCCCGCGACGCGGTGCAGGAGGGCTTCGCGTCGGTCTGGCAGGCGCGCGGCCAGTACCGGCAGCAGCCCGCCGCGGCGGCCGTCCAGTCATGGGTCCTCACCATCGTGCGCCACCGCGCCGTCGACACCGCGCGCCGCCACGGGCGCCACGACCGGCGCCGCGACGACCGGGGCGAGGGCCTGGAGCGCGTCCCGGCGCCCGGCGACGTCGCGGCCGACCTGGTCGTCGCGGAGGACGCGCACCTCCTGCGGGCCCTGCTCGCCGCGCTGCCCGCGTCGCAGCGCGAGGTGCTCGCGCTCGCCTACTTCGGCCAGCTCAGCCAGGCGGAGATCGCCGAGCGGCTGCGGCTCCCGCTGGGCACGGTCAAGGGCCGGGCGCGCCTCGGCCTGGCCCGGCTGCGGCGGCAGCTCGTCACTGGATGAGGCCCGCGCGGAAGCCCTCGGCGACCGCGGCGGAGCGGCAGGTCACCCCGAGCTTGGCGTGGAGGTGCTCGAGATGCGTCTTCACGGTGCTCTCGCTGATGTCCATCGTGGCGGCGAGCGACGCGATCGTGCCGCCGTCGGCGGCGAGCTGGAGCACCTCCTGCTCGCGGTCGGTCAGCGGCGTGTAGCCGAAGTGGTCGACGTGCGCGGCGAAGAAGGCGCCGAGCTGGTCGCCGACGGCGGCGAGCGTGCTGTTCAGGATGGTGCTGAGCGGCGGCGCGTCCCCGAAGTAGAGCTCCACGACCCCGATCAGCTCCGTGCCGGACTCGACGGGGAAGCCCAGCTGCTCCTCGAAGCCCGGGCCGAGGTCGAAGGTGCGGCGGACGTAGCCCAGCCGGTGCTCCAGGCCGGTCCCGCTGACCGGCCGCCGCTCGGCCCAGACCCGCCCCGGCAGGCCCTCGCCGCGGCGGAAGGCGCTCTCGCTGGCGAGGGCGTCCAGCGCGTCGCTGGCGGCGTTGCCGTCGCGCGACCAGCACCGCCGGCAGCGCAGGAGCGTGGGGTCGCGGCCGATCGTCCAGAGCACGGCGGCGCGCGCGGCGAGCGAGTTCGCGATCTGCGAGAGCATCTGCTGGGCCGGCCGCGGGCCGTCGGGCCAGGCGACGACGGCGGCGGCGAGCGCGAGGTGCAGGCCGATCCCGATGTCCGAGCTGTCGGCGTCGGTGACGTCCTGGATGGTGCCGACGACGCGGCCGGCGCGCCCGCCGCCGGCGCCGACGATCTCGGCCTTGCAGCGGACCCGCCGGACGACTCCGTCCGGCCGGACGATGCGCCACTCGACGAGGGCGATGGCCTCGGCGCCGTCGCCGACGCGGGCGGTGAGCCGCTGGATGCGCGCGCGGTCGTCGGGGTGGACCAGGCGCAGGTACTCGCGGGCGCCGAGCGCGCCGGACGGATCCTCCGGATCCAGGCCGTGGATCGCCAGGAACGCCGGCGAGTTCCAGGACGTCCCGTCGTCGAGGTCCCACTCGTAGCTGCCGAGCTTGGCCAGGTCGGTGGCCGTCGCCATCAGCGCGGCGGTCGTCGCGCGCACCTCGCGGCGCTTGTCGAGCGCGTCCGCCCGGCGGACCTCCTGCAGCCGCAGGACCACCGCGTCGCCGCGCCGCGGGCCGCGGTTCACCGTGATCTCGACGAGCGTCGGCTCGCCGTCGGCGTCGAGGAGCCGCGAGAGCTCGGTGCGCTCGACCGGCTCGCCGGCGGCCGCGTCCTCGGCGTGGCGGAGCAGGTCGAGGACGGTCGTGGGCAGGCGGACCGTCTCGACCGGCGCGCCGACGAACGTCCGGTCGTGCCCGAGGATCGCCTCCGCGTACGGGTCGAGCGCGGTGACCACGCCCTGCTCGACCGTGAGCCGTCCGGCGTCGCGGATCGGCATCAGGTCGGAGAGGGCGCGCGCGGTGGAGGCCCCGGCTGGTGAATCGCGTCTCACTGTTGACCGGTTGTCGCCGGTATGCGGCGATGTCCAAACCATCGGCCGAACTCCCGATGCGGGCCGCGACGGGCGGCTCCGATCACCGTCGGAGCCGGTGCGCCGATCCGGTCCACGTCCACGAGGAGCCCGATGCCGTCCGCCGCCCACGCCGCGCCGCCCGAGGGAGGCACCGTCCTCCGCGGCGCCGCAGACCAGCAACCGCAAGGCCTCGGGAGGCTCGACCCCGGCGCGCTGGCCGGGCTGGGCCGCCTCGCGGCGGCCGTCTGCGGGACCCGCGCGGCGGGCGTCTGGATCCTCGACGCCGGCGGCCGCCGGGCCGGCGACTGGCACGGGATGGACGGACGGATGACGCCGCTGCCCGACTCCCCGTGCGCCATGGTGCTCGCCGCTGGCGCGACGACGGTCGTCGAGGACCTGGCCGCCGACCCGCGCTTCGCCTCCACCGGCGACCTGCGCTTCTACGCGGGCGCCCCCGTGATCGCGGTGGACGGGAGCGTCGTCGGCGCGGCCTGCGTGCTCGACGACCACCCCCGGAAGCTGAGCGCCGAGCAGCGCTGTGGGCTCCAGACCGTCGCCGCGCAGGTCGGCACGCACCTGCGCGCCGCGCACGAGGACGCCCTGGCGTTCGTCGCGCGCCACCGGCTGCAGGCGATCTTCGACGGGCTGCCCGACGCGATGGTGCTCGAGGACCCCGAGCAGCAGATGCTGATCGCCAACCGGGCGTTCCTCGCGCTCACCGGCCTGCGGACCGAGGAGCTCGGCATGGCGAGCCCGGCCGGGCTCGCCCGGATGGACGCCTGCTTCGCCGACTTCCCCGCGATGCTCGCCTCGGCGGGCGCGCGCGTCGCCGCGGGCGAGCCCGCGCGCGGCGACGAGTCGCGCACGGTCGACGGCCGGACGATCGAGCGCGACTACTTCCCGATCGCGATCGGCGACGGCCGCCGCGCGGACCTGTGGCGGATGCGCGACGTCACCGAGCGGCGCCGGGCCGAGGCGGACCTCGACGCCACGCGCCGGCGGCTGCACACGGTGGCGAGCGCCACGACCATGGGCCTCGTCGCGACCGACGCGGCGGGCCGCAACGTGTTCATGAACGCGAGCGCGGGCCGGATGCTCGGGTTCCCCGAGGGGCAGGTGGTCGACCAGGACTGGGGCCGGTTCGTCCATCCGGACGACTACGCGGCGGCGGAGGCGGGCTGGGTCGAGGCGATCCGGGACGCGATCCCCGTCGAGAGCCGGTACCGCGTGCGCGGCCAGGACGGCGAGACCCGCCACGTGCGCGCGACGATCAGCCCGGTCCGCACCGACGGCGGCGGGCTCGAGGGCTTCGTGGTCGTCCTCAACGACGTCACCGAGCAGGCCGAGACCGCCGAGGCGCTGGCCGACTCCCTCGTCGTCCTGCGCGAGCAGAACGCGGCGCTCGTGCACCTCGCGGGCGCCCGCGACGACCTGGTGGCGGCCGTCTCGCACGAGCTCCGCACGCCGCTGACCTCGATCAGCTCCTTCGTCGAGCTGCTGCTCGGCGATCCTGAGCGGACGCCGTCGCAGACCGAGGCCTACGAGGTGCTCCAGCGCAACGCCGAGCGCCTGAAGCTCGTCGTCGGCGACCTGCTCCTGCTCAAGGACGGCAACACCGGCGCGCTGCACCTCGCCGCGCTCCCGGTGGAGCTGGCGGCGGTCGTCGCGACCGCGGTCGAGGGGCTCGCCGAGCGCGCGGGCGCCGCGTCGCTGCGGCTCGTCGCCGAGGCCCCGGAGGAGCTCTGGGCGATCGGCGACGCCGAGCGGATCGCGCAGTGCCTGGACAACCTGGTGGTCAACGCGCTGAAGTTCACGCCCGCGGGCGGGACCGTCACCGTGACGGCGCGCGCCGCCGGGGGACGCTGCCTGCTCGAGGTGGCCGACACCGGGATCGGCATCGCGCCCGACGCGCTCCCGCAGGTCTTCGACCGCTTCTTCCGCGCGGAGGACACCGGCCGCCGCCACGGCGGCAGCGGGCTCGGGCTGGCGATCGTCAAGGAGCTCGTGACCCGGCAGGGCGGCACCGTCGCGGTGCGCAGCACGCCCGGCGCGGGCGCGACGTTCACGATCGACCTCGCCCGGGCGGGGCGCTGAGGCGTGGCGCGCGTCCTGGTCATCGACGACGAGCCGGACGTCGTGCTCGTCCTGCGCCGCCTGCTGGAGCGCGCGGGCCACGAGGTCGACGCGGCGGGCGACGGCGCGTCGGGGCTGCGCGCGTTCTTCGGGCGGCCCTCCGACGTGGTCGTGCTCGACGTCGGCATGCCGGAGGTCGACGGCTGGCAGACCCTGGAGCGCCTGCGCACCGTCAGCGAGGTCCCGGTGCTGATGCTGACCGCGCGCGGCCTGGAGCTCGACAAGGTCCGTGGGCTGCGCGCCGGCGCCGACGACTACCAGACCAAGCCGTTCTCCAACCCGGAGCTGCTGGCCCGCGTCGAGGCGCTGGCCCGCCGCGCGCCCGCGCCGCCGCCGCCGGACCGCTACGCCGACGGGCGCCTGACCGTCGACTTCGCCGCGCACACCGTGACGGTCGAGGCCCACGAGGTCGCGCTGAGCGCGCTCGAGTTCCGGCTGCTCGGCGCGCTCGTGCAGAACGTCGGCCAGGTCGTCAGCCACACGCGGCTGCTCGAGCTCGCCTGGCGCGACCCCGCGGGGGCGAGCAAGGACCAGGTCAAGACCTACGTCCGCTACGTCCGCAACAAGCTCGGCTGGGGCGGCGACGGGCCGCTGGAGTCCGTGCGCGGGGTCGGATACCGCTATCGGAAGCCGTAGGAAAGCAGCAATTTGCAGGGAGCTCGCGACTCCCACCGTCCTCCCACCGTCGCGCCACCCGTCCTCCCACCTGGCCGGTCGATCCAGGTGGTGTGCTCTTCCTCCGGCAACGCCACGCGGTCCCCGCCTTCATCTGCTTCCTGCTCTCGCTCGCGATCATCGTGATCGGCGCGCGGACGGCCGACGCGGCCTCCGTCGTCCCCGGCCAGATGCTCGTCGGCTACACCGACGACGCCGGCGCCGCGGCGCGGACCCAGGCCCACGCCGCCGCCAACCAGACCCATGTCGCGAGGATGGGGATGGCCACGACCGAGGTCCTGGCCGTGCCGAGCATGGGCGCCGCCACGATGGCCGCGGTCCGCGCGGTCCCCGGCGTCGACTACGCCGAGCCCGTCTACCGGACCACGCAGGCCGACGCGACCGCGGCCGGGTTCGCCGACCAGTGGAGCCTGAGCAACACCGGGCAGGCCGGCGGCACCGCCAACGCGGACATCGACCTCCTGCGCGCCTGGCAGATCCAGCCCGCGGGCTCCGCCTCGGTGCTCGTCGGCTCGGTCGACTCGGGCGTGAACACCGCGCACCCGGCCCTCGCCGGCCTGGGCCTCTGGGCCAACCCGGGCGAGCGGGGCACCGACGCCTCCGGCCGCGACAAGGCCACGAACGGCGTCGACGACGACGGCGACGGCTGCGTCGACGACCTCCACGGCTGCGACTTCGTCGACGGCGACGGCGATCCCGCCGACGCCAACGGGCACGGCACCGGCACCGCGGCCGTCGCCGCCGCCCCCGCGGGCTCGCCGTACGCCGGCGTGGCCGCGGGCTCGTCGCTGATCGTCGCCCGGGCGCTCGACGCCTCCGGCGCGGGCACCACCGCCCAGGAGGCCGCGGCGCTCAACTACGTCGCCGGGCAGGGCGCGCGCGTGGTCAACGTCAGCCTCTCGGGCCCGAAGTCGCTGGCCGTCTCCCGCGCGATCACCACGCATCCGGACACGCTGTTCGTGGTCTCGGCCGGCAACAGCGGCGCGGACGTCGACGGCGCCGGCGTCGCCTACCCGTGCGCCGACCCGGCCGCCAACGTGGTCTGCGTCGCGGCCACCACCCGCACCGACCAGCTCGCCGCGTTCTCCAACTACGGCGCGACGAGCGTCGACCTGGCCGCGCCCGGCCAGGACCTCGACGGGCTCACGCTCACCGGCACGGGCAGCCTCTCGGGCACGAGCTTCTCCGCGCCGCTGGTGACCGGCACCGCCGCGCTCGCGCTGGCCGCCGCCCCCGGCACCACGGTCGCCGCGCTCGCGCGGGCGCTGCTGGACGGCGCCGAGGCGCTGCCGTCGCTGGCGGGCAGGACGGTCACCGGCGGACGCCTCTCGGCCTACCGCACGCTCGCGATCGTCACGGGCCGGCAGGCCGCGGCGCGGGTCGCGGTCGCGGTCGCGTCGCCGCCCGCGGCGGCCGTCGCGGCGGACGTCGCCCCGGCGGCCGTCCCCGCGGCCGGCGCCACCACGGCGACCGCCTCGCCGGCGGCCGCGAGCTCGCGCGCGGCGTCCACGATCCATGGACACCTGACGGTGACGCGCCACGCTCGCCGCGGCGCCACGTCGGCGCGCGTCACGGTCGCCTGCGTCGGCGCGACGGCGTGCGTCGGCCACGCAGCGCTGCTGACCAAGAGCGGCAAGGCCGGGCGCTCCGTCGCGTTCACCGTCGCCGCCGGGCGCGCGCGGGTGCTGGTCGTGCCGGCTCGTCGCGCCAGCGTGCGCCGCACGACGGTCCTGGTCGTCCGTACGGCCACCGCGGCCACGCGGTACGGAGTCGTGCTGACCAGTCGCTGACCCCGAACGCGGACACGGCACGGCTGTCGATCGCCGGAAATCGGGAGTACTCCCGATTCTGGCGGTCTCCGCACGCACCGACCTTCCCTTTGTCAGCACCAGGCACCGACGCCTGGAGCCCGAGAGAGGACAGGGATCGTGCTCGAGACCACCACCCGCCGGCCGGCGCGCCGCGGGGCCATCGGATACGCGACGACCGCGATGCTGGCGGCGCTCGCCGCATGCCTGCTCGTGCCCGCGGCCGCGTCCGCGGCCCAGACGACCGTCCGGCCCACGGCGGCCGCGGCCCGCACCTTCGCCACCGGGAACGGCGGCTGGACCAGCGCCACCACCTACGGCGGCCTGGTCTGCATCGTCGGCGTGACCTGCCCGCCGGCCACCGGCACCTTCGTCGCCACGGGCGGCACCGGCGGCACGGGCGACGGCTTCCTGCGCGACGGCTACTCCCGCACGCTGCTCAGCGCGCTCTCCAGCGCGACCGTCACGCGCACCTCGCCGGCGTTCACCGTCCCGGCGGCGCTCGACCAGGGCCACCTCAGCGTGGCCGTCCGGTCCGACACCGGGCAGCTGCTCGGCGTGCTCACCGGTCCTGCCCGGCTCGACCTCGTGCTGCAGGACGACACGGTCCCCGGCGACTCGCAGACGCTCGCCCAGAACGTCGCGCTGACCAGCTCCTCCACCTTCACGACCATGGGCGCCGACCTCGACGCGGCCGCCCTGGACCCGGCGCACAGCTACCGCGTCGCGCTGCGCACGACGTTCCCGTCCGGCCTCGCGTCGGTCGCGGCCGCCGCGTCGGTCGACCTCGACGACGTCGCGCTCTCGCTCGTGCGCCTCGAGCCGCCGACCGGCCTCACGGCCGCGGCCTCGACGACCGGCCCGCTGACGATCGGCGGCGTCGTCGATCCGCACGGCCTCGCGACCGCGGTCAAGGTCAACTACGGCCCGCACGGCGGCGCGCTCACCACCTCGACCGCCCCGACGGCGCTCACCGGCACCGGCGCGCAGGCCTACGCGATCCCGCTCACGGGCCTGACGCCCGGCGCCACGTACGACTTCGAGGTCGTCGCCGAGAACGCCGACGGCGGCCAGACGAGCACGCTCGGCACCTTCGTCGCCGCGACCCCGCCGGCGAACGGCGCGCCGACGGTCACCGGCGCGGGGAACAGCCGCCAGCGGACGGCCTCCTTCGACCTCGACGCCGGCACGACCGCGGCGCGCATCGAGGTCCTCGACGCCGCCGACGCCGTCGTCGCGACGGTGGGCGACCCGGAGCTCGACGGCCAGCAGGCCATCACGCTGCCGGACGCCGACGGCACCTACCGCGTCCGCGTCGTCCGCGACGGGGCGGGCGGGACGAGCTCCACGAGCCCGGCCGTCGCGATCACCCTCGACCGCGTCGCGCCGTCCACGGCGGCGGCGAACCTCACGGTCGCCCCGATCCTCTCCTCCGACGCGGTGCGCACCGTGATGTTCGTCGCGCCGTCCGACGCGGTCTCCACCGAGCTGCAGGTCCTCGACGCGAACGGCGACCCGGTCGGCGCGCCGGTGCCGGCGACCGGCGGCATGGCCGCCGTCCAGCTGAGCGCGGGCGACGGCACCTACCGCGTCCGGCTGACCGTGCGCGACATCGCGGGCAACGCCGCGACGGTCGACAGCGCGACGGTCACGCTCGACTCCGCGGCGCCCGGCGCGGGCGGCGCGCCCACGGTCATCGGGCCGGGGAGCAGCCGCCAGCGGCAGGTGACGTTCGAGCTCGACCCGACGACGGTCACGAGCACGATCGAGGTCACCGACGCCTCCGGCCAGCTGGTGGCGACGTTCCCGGTGACCGCGGGCCAGGCGACCGCGGGCGTGACGCTCCCGGACGCCGACGGCGCCTACGACGTCCGCGTCCGCCAGGTCGACGCCGGCGCCAACGCCGCGGTGACGCCCGCGACGCGGGTCACCCTCGACCGGACCGCGCCCGACCCGGGCGCGGCGCCGACCGTGAGCGGGGACGCCGACGCGCGCCTCCGCACGGTCACCTTCCAGCGCGACCCGTCGACCACGACCGCGCTCATCGAGATCCTCGACGGCGGCGGCGCGCGGGTCGGCGCGCTGATCCCGGCGAACGGGACCAGCACGCAGATCACGCTGCCGGACGCCGACGGCGGGTACCGCGTGCGCGTCCTGCAGTCCGACGCCGCGGGCAACCAGGCCACCTCGCCGGCGCGCGACGTGCTCCTCGACCGCGCGGTCGTCGCCGACGAGGGGCCGACCGGCGCCGACGGCACGGGCGGCACGGGCGGCACGGGCGGCACGGGCGGCGGCGGCACCGGCGGCGGCGGGGGCACGACCAACGGGTCGGGCACCGACGCGCCGGCCACCACGCCGACGCCGGCCGTCGCGACGCCGGCCGCCGTCCCGACGGCGGGCACGGGCCCCGGCACGCTGAGCGACCCGGGCCACCTCGCCTCGGTGCTGAGCTGCCTCGGCGGCCCGGTCGTGCTGACCGACGTCCACCGCAGCGACGGCCGCGTCCGGTTCGCGGGGCTCACCGCCTACGCGGCGAAGACGCCGGTGACGATCCGCGACGCCAAGGGCAGGACGGTCGCCACCGCGCTCGTCAGCGCCACGGGGCGCTTCACGGCGACGGCCGCGCTGCCCGCGGCCGCGGCACGCGCGAGCGTCCGCTACCAGGCGCGCATCGCGACGCACCGCTCCAAGCTGCTGCACCTCGCCCGCAGCAACCGGCTGGCCACGATCCGCGTCACGGGCAACCGGGCGACGGTGAGCGGCGCGCTCTCCGGCCGCCCGCGGGCCCGCATCGCGAACGCCGCGAAGTTCCGGCTGACGGTCCTCGGCGGGCGCGGCGCGGCCGCGTGCGCCAAGGCGGCGGTGGCCCTGAAGGCCGTCGGCACGCCGGTGATCGACCGCAAGACCGGGCGCTACCGCGTGACGGTCGCGGTGCCCGCCGGGACCTCGGCGCTCCTGCTCCGCACGCGCGTCATGAGCACCTACAGCCAGTTCCTCGTCGGCTGAGCCGGTCGTGGCCGGCCGGGCGGCGCGACGCGCGTCCTCGGCCGGAGGACCGGCGGCACCGGACGCCGTCCGCGGATCGTCCCGGCCTCGTGCCACCGCAGCTCCGATCGCTTCCCGCGCCGAACCCGGCGCGGTCCTCCACCCCGAAAGGCTCCTCCTCATGCGCACCTCCAAGTCCCCGCCGCGCGGCCATCCCCTCCGCAGGCTCGGCCTCGCCGCGCTCGCGGGCGCGGCGGCCATGGCGCTCGTGCCCACCGCCGCCGACGCGGCGACGCCCACGTCCTGCCGCGCCAGCGCGGCCCGCGTCAGCGTCCCGCGGCTCGCCGTCGTCGAGCCGGTGGTCGCCAACTCGGCCTCCTCGCCCTGCGCGACCGACGCCCAGCAGCTGGCCGGCGTCGCGCCGATCGGGCCGCTCACGGTCACCGCGCCCGAGGCGACGACGCGCGCCGTGCCGGGCGTCATCGCGGCCTCGGCCGGCGTCGCGAACGTCGGCCTGACGCTCGGCGGCCTCCCGGTCGGCATCGGCGCCGTCCACAGCGAGCAGACCGTGAGCTGCGCGGCCGGGCAGAGCACGTCGAGCGGATCCTCGACCGTCGACGCGCTGACCATCCTCGGCGTCCCCGTCCCGATCATCGCCGGGCAGACGCTCGACCTGAACGTCGGGCTGATCCGCGTGCGGACGAACATCGTCACCGGCAGCGTGCGGCAGGCGCTCGTGCTCGACGCGGGCACGACGCAGGTCGTCCTCGGCGAGGCCGAGGCCTCCGGTGACGCCTGCGCGACGCTCGCCACCGGCACCCCGGGCGGCGGCGGCAACGGTGGCGGCGGCGGCGACGACGACGACGACCCGACCACGGCCGACGGCGTCCCCGGCGGCGGCACCGGCTCCGCGCAGATCTGCGCGACCGGGAGCACCTACCGCGCGGCGGACAACATGTGCGTGATCACGACCACCTCGGCCCCCGGCCCGGGCGGCACGACGACGACCACCACGACGGTCGTCGGCGCGCCCTACGCCGGTCCGTCCGGCGGCACGGTCCTGACGCTGCAGGCCGCGCTCGCGCTGGTCAAGGCGCACAAGCTCGCCGACAGCGCCTGCCTGCACGGCAAGGGCCCCAACTACGTGCTGCTCGGCACGACCAAGGGCCGCGACCTCCTCACGGGCACCAACGGCCCCGACCGGATCCTCGCCCTCGCGGGCAACGACGGGATCGGCGGCGGGCGCGGGGCGGACTGCATCGACGGCGGCAGCGGCAACGACTCGCTGACCGGCGCCGACGGCAACGACCGCGTCCTGGGCATGTCCGGCAACGACCACCTCAACGGCGGTCCCGGCACCGACGCGCTCGACGGCGGCGCCGGCAACGACACCATCAACACCGCCTACGGCGCCGACCACGTCAAGGGCGGCGCGGGCCGCGACGCGATCAACGCCGCGACCTCCGGCCCGGCCGCGCACATCGACGCGGGCAGCGGTCGCGACATCGTCCGCATCAACACCAACGAGCGCCGCTACGTGCGGCACGCGGAGACGGTGCACACGCTGCGCTGAGGGCGGCTTTCCGCAAACTCCACCGAATCAGTAGGGAATGTGGTTTCATGTGACCCATGGGCGACGCGGCGATCGGTGAACGGCGGTTCCTCGTGCTCCACGGCTGGCAGAACCGCCGGCCGCGGGAGCACTGGCAGCACTGGCTCACCGACAGCCTGCGGGCGACTGGCGAGCAGGTGCTCTACCCGCAGCTGCCGGATCCGGAGCTGCCGTCGCTCGCCGAGTGGCTGGGCGTCCTGCGCGACGAGCTCGGGATGCTCGGCCACGGCGAGCGGGTGGTGATCGCGCACTCGCTCGGCTGCCTGCTGTGGCTGCGGCACGCCGAGACGGCGTCTTCGGCGGACGCGGTCGACCGCGTGCTGCTCGTCTGCCCGCCGGCGCCGTCGGCGCTGCCCGCGGCGCTCGCCCCGTTCCACGCCGCGCCGTTCGACGGCGACGCCTTGCGGCGCAGCGCGCGCCGCGTCGAGCTCGTCTGCACCGACGCCGACCCCTGGTGTCCCGAGGGGGCGGCCGCCCTCTACGGCCGCGCACTGGACGTGCCCGTGCACGTCGTGGAGGGAGCGGGCCACCTCTCCCTCGACGAGGGCTACGGGCCGTGGCCCGCGGTGGAGCGCTGGGCGCGCGGCGGGGACTTCGACCCGCGGTTCGCGCGCAGCGTCGCACCCGCGGCGTAGGCGCCGGGCGGCGGGGCGGGCGGGGCGGGGCGGGCTGAGCTCCTAGGCGTGCTGCGGCACGCCGGGCGACGGCGCGCCGTCGACGACCACGCGGTCGCGGCCGCCGCGCTTGGCGGCGTAGAGCGCCTGGTCGGCGCGGTCGAGCAGCCGCTGGGCGTGCATCGGCGGGACGCCGCTGCTCACGCCCGCGCTGATCGTCACCGCCAGGCGCGGGTCGACGCCGAAGCGCCCGCGGGCGGCGAGCTCCGGCTCGGCGACCGCGCGGCGGACGCGCTCGGCGATCGCGGCGCTCGCCGCCGCGTCGCTGCGCACGAGGACGATCACGAACTCCTCGCCGCCGACGCGCGCCGCGAGGTCGACGCCGCGGAGGTGCTCGGTCAGCACGGCGCCGAGCCAGGTGAGGACGCGGTCGCCCACGTCGTGCCCGTGGCGGTCGTTGACGTCCTTGAAGTGGTCGAGGTCGAAGGCGACGATCCCGATCGGGTCGCCGCCGCGCTCGGCGCGCGCGAGCTCGACCGCGAGGCGCTCGTCGAAGCCGCGGCGGTTCAGCAGGCCGGTGAGCGGGTCGACCCGCGCCTCGACGTTGAGCCGCCCGACGAGCCGGTCGTTGCGGGCGACCAGCAGGCGCACCACGCACGCGACCACCGCGACGGAGACGACGACGTCGATCCACCGGTCCGCGTTGGCCTGCGCGGCGGGCATCGCGAGGATCGCCAGGCCGTGGACGAGGCCGATCCACGCGACGAGCAGCGCCGTCGCGCGGTTGCCGAAGAACCACGCCGTCCACAGCACGGGCCAGGCGTACAGCAGCGCGCCGTCGCCGTAGCCGCGGGTCGTCGCGAGCGCGAACGCGATCACCGCCGCGCCGAAGAAGCCGAGGAGGACGAGCGGCGCGCGGGGGAGGCGGGGGGCGAGGGCGATGCTCAGCACGACCATCGCCAGCGCCACGACGCCCGGGACCGGGGAGGTGGTCGGGCCGCCGGGGACGACGCCCTCGACCAGGCCCAGGAACGTCGCTCCGCCGTAGATGCCGGCGGCGCTGTAGGACATCAGTCTGCGGTCGTCGCGCCCGGGCATCGTCTCCACGGTTGTCGGCCGCGGGGCCGCGGATCACGAGCGCGGCCGCGCCGCGTGGTTGCGCGCGGCGCGCGCGCCGTGCTACGGTTAACCATGTGGTGAACGATCCGTTCAGAGCGCTGTCGCACCCCATCCGCCGCGGCATCGTCGAGCGCCTCGCCGCAGGTCCGGCGACGGTCGGCGAGGCCACCAGCGGCTTCGGGGTCTCGAAGCCCGCGATCTCCAAGCACCTCAAGGTGCTCGAGGAGACCGGCGTCGTGACGCGCGTGGTCGAGGGCCGGACGCACCGGCTCTCGCTCGAGCCGGCGGTGCTCAGCGTCGCCGCCGACTGGATGGATCAGCAGCGCGCCCTGTGGGGCCGCCTGTTCGACGTCGTCGATGAGTACCTGAAGGAGGAGGAGTCTCAATGAGCATGGACATGGACATGCCGCCGGTCGTCTCGCCGCGGGAGTGGCAGGCCGCCCGCGAGGAGCTGCTGGTCAGAGAGAAGGAGCACACGCACGCGCGCGACGCGCTCGCCGCGGCGCGTCGCCGGATGCCGCGGCTGGCCGTCGAGGAGGACTACACCTTCGAGGGGCCGGACGGGCCGGTGAGCCTCCTCGACCTCTTCGCGGGCCGGCGGCAGCTGATCGTCTACCGCTTCTTCTTCGAGCCCGGCGTCTCCGGCTGGCCGGAGAGCGGCTGCCGCGGGTGCTCGTTCATGGCCGACCAGGTCGGCCACCTCGCGCACCTCAACGCCCGCGACACGACGCTCGTGCACGTCTCGCGCGCGCCGCAGGCCGACATCGAGCGCTACCGCGCGCGGATGGGCTGGCAGATCCCCTGGTACACGCTCACCGACGGCTTCGACGCGGACTTCGACGTCGCCGAGTGGCACGGCACGAACGCGTTCCACCGCGACGACGAGGACCGGATCTTCCGGACGTACTTCATCGACAAGCGCGGCGACGAGGCCCTCGGCAACCCGTGGAGCTACCTGGACATCACCGCGCTCGGCCGCCAGGAGACGTGGGAGGACTCGCCCGCGGGCTACCCGCAGACGCCGCCCTACGGCTGGTGGAACCTCCACGACGAGTACGAGCACGCCACGGTCTTCGAGGCCGCGCTCTCCGACGCCGCCGCCGCGCAGCGCGGCGAGCGGAGCGCGGGCGCATGATCGCGCACGTCGGCGGCGTCCCGGTCGAGGAGCTGGTGCCCGCGCTCGCGGGCACGGGCACCGCCCTGGTGATCGCGCGCGCGTGGCTGGCGGTGCGGCTGCACCGGCGCCCGCACGCGCGGCCGCGGCCGCGGCCGGGCCGGGGGACCGCGCGGTGATCGTCGACGACAGCACGCTGCGCATCGAGCGCACCTACCAGGCGCCGGTCGAGCAGGTCTTCGACGCGTGGACCAGCCCCGAGGTGATGCGGCGCTGGTGGCAGGCCGAGCGCGGCTGGGCGACGAGCGCGGCCGAGGTCGACCTCCGCGTCGGCGGCGCCGTGCGCGTCGTCATGCACGACCCGGTCAAGGACGTCGAGCACGGCGGCGGCGGGCGGTACACCGAGATCGACCGCCCGCGCCGGCTCGCGTTCACGTGGCTGTGGGACTGGGACACGCGGCGCACGCTGATCGAGATCGACTTCGAGGAGTCCGGCGGGCGCCACGACCGTCCGCTTCACGCACAGCGGCCTGTGGGACGAGGCGGCCGTGCGCGACCACGACGGCGGCTGGAGCCGGATCCTCGACCGCCTGGGACAGGACCTGGAGGCGCGCGGCTCGTAGCTGTAGGAGTTGGCGCACTTGTGGTGATCCACTTGGCGCGCGCGCCCGCAGCAGACCGTATGACCAACATCCGTATCGAGGATCTCGATCCGTCCGGCGACCTCCGCCAGTCGGCCGACGACGCCGGAGCCTGGGACCCCACCGGCACCCGACGCAACCTGCTGCGCCAGGCGGGCATCGGCGGCGCCGCGGTGTTCGGCGTCGGCGCCCTGCTCTCTCCGATGGACGCCTTCGCGTCCGCCAGCGCCTCCCAGAAGGGCGCCTACTCGACCTCCGGGTCGAAGTCGCTGCGCCGCGGCAAGGCCAACGCCAACGACGTGAAGATCGGCAATTACGCGTTGACGCTGGAGTACCTGGAGGCCGCGTTCTACGCCGGCGCCGTCGCCGCCAACTACCCGGACCCGGACATCGCCGCGGCCGCCAAGACGATCGCCGCCCACGAGGCCGCGCACGTCGCCGCGCTCAAGAAGGTGCTCGGCTCCGCCGCGGTCAAGGCCCCGACGGTCAACACCGACACGGTCGCCAAGCTGCTCGCCGACCAGAACACGTTCATCACGACGGCGGCCTCCATCGAGCCCGTCGGCACCGCCGCCTACGCCGGCGCCGGCCCGTACATCAACAACCTCGCCATCGTGAAGGCCGCGCTCGCGATCCACTCCGTCGAGGCCAACCACGCCGCCTACACGGCCGCGATCGTGAAGTTCAAGGGCATCGACGCCTCGGCCGACCCGATCCCGAACTCGTTCAACCCCGCGTTCTCGTTCGCCAAGACCATCAAGACGGTCTCGAGCCTGAACCTCGTCAAGGGCGACCTCCAGCCGTAGTCGCTCGCAGGACCGCGGCGCCCGGCCCTCGTGGCCGGGCGCCGCGTCGTGCGCCACACTGCGCCGGTGCCCGACTCGCGCCACGGCGTCCGCTGGACCGACCACGTCCTCGGCGTCCCGCTGCGCCACGAGGACCCGCACGGCGAGCAGCTCGCCATCTACGCGCGCGAGCTCGTCCGCGAGGACCTCGCCGACCGCGACCTGCCGCGGCTGCTCTTCCTCCAGGGCGGGCCGGGCAGCCCCGCCGACCGCCCGACGGCCGACCACGCCTGGCTGCCGCGGGCGCTGCGCGAGTTCCGCGTCGTCCTGCTCGACCAGCGCGGGACGGGGCGCAGCACGCCGCTGCGCGCCGGAGCGCTCCACGCCCGTGGCGCGCCGCGCGACCAGGCCGCCTACGTCGCGCGGTTCCGCGCCGACGCGATCGTCCGCGACGCCGAGGCGCTGCGCCGCTCCCTGCAGGGCGACGCGCCGTGGTCGGTGCTCGGCCAGAGCTTCGGCGGCTGGTGCGCGACGCACTACCTCTCGGCCTTCCCCGAGGGCCTGCGCGAGGTCTTCATCACCGGCGGGCTGCCGCCGGTCGGCGCGGACGCGGACGCCGTCTACCGCGCGTCCTACCCACGCGTCATCGCGCGCGCGCGGAGGTACTTCGACGCCTTCCCGGAGGACGTCGCGCGCGTGGCCGGGCTGGCGGAGCTGCTGCGCGAGCGCGACGTCCGGATGCCGCGCGGCGAGCGGCTGACCGTGCGGCGCCTGCAGAGCGCGGGCATCGACCTCGGCCTGACCGGCGCGTTCGAGGCCATGCACTTCCTGCTGGAGCGCGCGTGGCCCGCGGGCGGCGCGGCGCCGGACCCGGGGGAGGACTTCACGACGGCGCTCGACGCGATCGTCTCGCACGCGGGCCGCCCGATCTTCGGGCTGCTGCACGAAGCGACCTACGCCGGCCCCGGCGCGCCGACCGCGTGGGCGGCCCAGCGCGTCCGGGCCGAGCTCGCGGAGCTCGGGGAGGACGCCGGCGCACCACCGTTCTTCACCGGTGAGATGACCTTCCCGTGGCACTTCGAGGAGGACCCGACGCTCGTCCCGTTCGCCGCCGCGGCCGAGGAGCTCGCGCGCTGGACGGAGTGGCCGCCGCTCTACGACGAGGCCGTGCTGCGCGGCGGCGGGGTCCCGGTCAGCGCGGTGATCTACGAGCACGACCTCTACGTGGACGCCGCGATGTCGCGCGCGACCGCCGCGCTGCTCGGCGCGGCGACGATCACCTCGGAGCTCGAGCACGACGCGCTGCGCAAGGGCACGGTGCTCGACGACCTCTTCGCGCTGCGCGCGCGGCCCGGGGCATGAGCGCCGGCCCCTGGGACCTCGTCGTCGTGGGGGCGGGGATCGTCGGGCTGGCCGCGGCCCGCGAGCTGCTCGCCCGCCGGCCGGGGCTGCGGATCGCGGTGCTGGAGCGCGAGGACGCGGTCGCCCGCCATCAGACCGGCGCGAACTCGGGCGTGATCCACGGCGGGATCTACTACGCGCCGGGGTCGCTGAAGGCGCGGCTGTGCGTCGAGGGCGCCGCGAAGATGTACGCCTACTGCGACGAGCGTGGCATCCCCTACGAGCGCTGCGGGAAGGTCGTCGTGGCGCTGGGCGAGCGGGAGCTGCCGGGGCTCGACGCGCTCGAGGCGCGTGGCCGCGCGAACGGCGTCCCGGGGCTGCGGCGCGTCGACCGCGCGGGCCTCGCGGCGCTCGAGCCGCACGCGGCGGGCGTCGCCGCGCTGCACTCGCCCGCGACCGGGATCGTCGACTTCGGCGCCGTCGCGCGGGCGCTCGCCGACGACGTCCGGGCCGCGGGGGCGAGCGTCGCGCTGGGCTGCGAGGTCCGCTCGCTGTCGTCCGTGAGCGGTGGCGTCGTCGTCCGGCACGCGGGCGGCGAGCTGCGCGCGCGCCGCGCGCTGGTCTGCGCGGGCGCGTGGACCGACCGCCTGGCCCGCGCCGCGGGCGCGCCCGCCGACCCGCGGATCGTCCCGTTCCGCGGCGCCTACCTGCGGCTGCGGCCGCAGGCGCGCGGGCTCGTGCGCTCGCTGATCTACCCGGTGCCCGACCCGGCGCTCCCGTTCCTCGGCGTCCACCTGACCCGGCGGATCGACGGCGAGGTGTGGCTCGGGCCGACGGCGCTGATGGTGGGCGCGCCCGACGCCTACAGGTTGACCCGCGTGGAGCGCGCGAGCGTCCGCGCGACGCTCGGCTGGCCCGGCACCTGGCGGATGATGCGCCGCCACTGGCGCGCGGGCGCGGGCGAGCTGCGCCTCGGCGCGAGCCGCCGCGCGTTCGTGCGCGCGTGCGCGGCGTACGTCCCGGAGCTGGGGGACGACGACGTCCTGCCCGGGCCCGCGGGCGTCCGCGCCCAGGCCGTCGGGCGCGACGGCGCGCTGGTCGACGACTTCATCGTCCACGACGTCGACGCGGCGCAGTACGTGCGCAACGCGCCGTCGCCCGCGGCGACCTCGGCGCTCGCGCTGGCCGCGCTGCTCGCCGACCAGGTCGAGCGCGCGCTGGGGTAGCGTTCCCGCATGGCCGAGCTGCGCCCCATGGACGCCACCCTCGACGGCTACGCCTGGCTGCCGCGGATGATCGACAAGGCCCGCGCCAAGCGCGCCGGGACGCTCGGGACCGCCGTCCACCCGTGCCCGGTCGACCGCCGCTGCCTGGCGCTGCTCGGGATCGACGCCGGGACGTTCGGGGCGATCGTCGCGCGCGCGGGCGACGACGACGCGGCGGTCCTCGACGGGCTGCGCGCCGCCGGGGCCGCGTCCGCGCGGGACGCGTGGTTCGACGCGCCGGCGTGGGAGGACGCGCTCCAGGCGATGGTCTGGCGCTCGGAGGGCGAGACGATCAGCGACCGCGCCGAGCGCAACGTCGTGATCCTCCACGCGGAGGACGCGGTCACCGTCACGTGGTCGCGCTACGTCACCGGCGAGGAGGGCCCGGGCCTCCACCTGCACCGCGAGCACACCGACGCGTTCTACATCCTGAGCGGTGCGATGCGCTTCGCGCTCGGCCCGGGCGGCGAGCGCGCCGTCCGGGCGCCGGCCGGCACGTTCGTCTCCGCGCCGCCCGGCGTCGCGCACAGCTTCCACAACGAGGAGGCGGAGGACGTGACGTGGCTGAACGTCCACACGCCCGACGCGCGCTTCGCCGCGTTCCTGCGCGGCGGCCGCGACGGCCGGCCGACGCCCTTCGACTCCTTCGACGTCCCGTCGGAGACCGGCGGCGACCAGGGCCGCCCCGCGGACGCGGCGATCGTCGTCGCGCCCGGCGAGGACGGCGGCCTCGCGTACGACGGCCCCGACCTCCACGTCAGCGCCGACCGCTTCCGCGTGGACGTCGTCGTGCCGGGCGCCGCGGCGCCCGTGTCCTTCTGCCGGATCTAGGACGCGGCGGGCCGGACGATCAGCATCGCCACGTCGTCCTCGAGCCGCGCGCCGTGGTGCCGCGTGGCGGTGATGTAGAGCTCGTTGAGCAGCGTGTCGGAGATGTCCTGGCCCGCGATCAGGCGCTCGACCTCGGCGACGATGCCGGTGGTGCCGAGGCGCGCCATCGAGCCGGGCTCGGCGCGGCCCTCGATCAGGCCGTCGGTGTAGGCCATCACCGCGCTGCCGGGCGCGAGCGTGACCGTCGTCTGCGTCCACCGCGCCTCGTCGAAGAGGCCGATCGGCGGGCCCGGCGTCAGGATCACGTCGTCGCTGGCCGTCGCCGGCGTGAGCATCAGCGGCGCGGGATGGCCCGCGGTGGCGAGCGTCAGCTCGCGCGTGCGGTGGTCGTAGGCGCCGGCGAGGGCGGTGACGAACATCGTCTCGCCCGGCCGCTCGCGCATCGCGATCCGGTTCAGCTGCTCGAGCGACTCGAGCGGGCCGACCTCGCGCTGGTGCAGCGCGGCCCACGCGGCACGCAGCGCGACGGCGAGCGCCGCGGCCTCCGGGCCGTGGCCCGCGACGTCGGCGAGGATGAAGTGCAGCGTGTCGTCGCGCTCGAGGACGTCGAAGAAGTCGCCGCCGAGCAGCAGCGTCCGCGCGCCCGGGCGGTAGAAGGTGAAGACGTCGGCGCTGCCCGCCGTCGCCGGGCGCACGGGGAGGAGGCCGCGCTGGAGGCGCTCGCTGACGTCGAGCAGGTCGTCGACGCGGCGCTGCTCGGCGGCGCGCTCGCGGGCCTCGGCCTCGCGCAGCTGCTCGCCGATGCGGTCGCGGTCGTCCTGGGTCTCGGCGAGCATCAGCGTCGAGGCGCGCAGCTCGATGATCGTCATGGCCGAGCCCGCGAGCTCGGTCAGCACCGTCAGGTCCTGCGCCGACCACGTGCGCGGCTTGCCGTCGATCGCGCAGAAGCTGCCGAGCACGTGGCCGTCGGAGGTGATCAGCGGGATGCCCGCGTAGGCGATGACGTCGAGGTCGCGGATCGCGAGGTTCTCGCGCACGAGCGGGTGCTCGCGGGCGTCCTCGATCACCAGCGGGCGCGCGCTCGCGACCGTGTGCTGGCAGAACGAGTGGCTCAGCGGCGTCTCGCGCGTCGAGGCCCACGGCTCCGGCAGGCCGACGCAGCTCTTGAAGAACTGGCGGTCGGCGTCCACGAGCGAGACGAGCGCCACCGGGACGTCGAGGATCAGGCAGGCCAGGCGCGTGAGGCGGTCGAACGCCTCCTCGGCCGGCGTGTCGAGCAGCGCCACGCGCCGCAGCGTGGCGAGCCGCCGCGCTTCGGCGAGGGCGAGGTCGGCGGCGGCGTCGGTGGGGAGGGCGGGCAACGGTCACATGATGCCGGGTCGGCGACCGATGAGTTCGGCGCGGACGCGCCGTCTTCACGGCATGACCGATTCCACGCAGGCTCCCACGACCGTCACGAACCTCGGCGTGGCCATGTTCACGGTCGCCGACCAGGACGCGGCGCTCGCGTTCTACACCGAGAAGCTCGGCTTCGAGGTGCGCGCCGACGTCGCCTTCGGCGAGCAGGGCGACATGCGCTGGCTGGAGGTGGCGCCGCCCGGCTCCGTCGCCCGCCTCGCGCTCAACCCGCCGATGGGCGGCTCGCCCGGCGGCAGCTCGATCGGCGTCGACACCACCGACGTCCTCGGCGAGCACGCCCGCCTGTCGGCGATCGGCGGCATCGACCTCGACCCGGAGCCGATGCGCACGCCCGGCGCGCCGCTGATGTTCATGCTCCGCGACCCGGACGGCAACACGGTCGTCGTGGTGGAGGCGCCGCCCGCCGGTCAGTGATCCTGCGTGCCGCGCGCTGCCGCGGCGTCTAGGTTGTGGCGATGGCGGAGCTGCTGGAGCGCGCGGGAGCCGCGCTCGAGGTCGAGCAGGCGGTGCGGGCCGCGGCGGAGGGGCGCGGCGCCGTCGTGCTCGTCCTGGGCGCGCCGGCGAGCGGCCGCAGCGCGGTGCTCGCCCATGCCGCCGCGCGGGCCCGCGCCGCCGGGCTCGACGTGCGCGCGTGGGCCGCGGCGCCCGGCGAGGTCGCCCATCCCTACGCGACGGCGCAGGCGCTGCTCGGGGCGGACGCGCCGCCGCTGCCCGCCGCCGACGGGCCCGCCGGATGGCGCGCGGCGGTCGCGGCGCTCGTGGCCCGCGGGCCCGTCGCGCTCGTCGTCGACGACGCGGAGCGGGCGGACCCCGCGTCGCTCGCGCTGCTCGCCGCGCTCGCGCGCCGTGCCGCGGACGTCCCGCTCGTCCTGCTCGCCGCGGCCGACGACGGCCCGGCGGGCGCGCCCGCGCGCGCGGCGCTGGCCGGCGTGCCGGGGCTCCGCGAGACCGTGCTCGCCCCGCTGAGCGCCGCGGGCTCGGCGGCGCTCGCGCGGCGGATCGCGCCGGACGCCGACGCGGCGGCGTGCCACGCGGCGGGCGCCGGCCTCCCGGGCCACGTCGCGGCGCTCGCCGCCGGCGACCTGGCGCCGCTCGTCCGCCGCGTCGCCGGCCGCCTCGCGGCGCTGGAGGACGACGCCCGCGCCCTCGCGCACGCGCTCGCCGTCCTCGACGCGGACGCCACCTGGCCGCGCGCCGGGCGGCTCGCCGGGCTCGCCGGCGGGACCGCCCGCCGCGCCGCCGCCGACGCGCTGCGCGCCGCGGGGCTCCTCGGGCGCGACAAGGGCGACCCGCGTCGCGGCGCGTCCGCCGCGCCCGGCGTGCCCGGCGTGCCCGGCGTGTCCGCCGGGTCCGGCGTGTCCGCCGCGCCGGGCGCATCCGCCGCGCCCGGCGCCCCGCCCGCCGCCGAGCCCCGCTTCGCCGCGCCCGTGCTCGCCGCCGCGACCGCGGCCGCCATCCCCGCCGGCGCCGCCGCGACCCTCCAGCGCGCCGCCGCCGAGCTGCTCGCCGCCGACGGCGCGCCCACCGCGCGCGTCGCCGCGCACCTGCTGCGCACCGAGCCCGACGGCGACCCGTGGGTCTGGCGCACGCTCGCGGCCGCCGCCGCGGAGGCGATGGACGCGCGCCTGCCCGAGGCGGCCGTGGAGCACCTCCTCCGCGCGCTCGCCGAGCCGCCCGCGCCGTCCGCGCGCGGCGCGCTGCTCGTCGACCTCGGCGTCGCCGAGACGCTGGCCTTCCGGATCGACGACGCGATCGGCCACCTGCGGATCGCCGTCGCGCAGGCGGCGACGGCCGAGGCCCGGCTGGCGGCGTCGGTGGCGCTCGTCGCGGTCCTGACCCAGGGCGGCGACCCGGGCCGCGACCTCGACGCGGTCCTGACCGCGCTCGACGGCCTCGCCGACCGGCGGCTGCGCGAGCAGGTCGAGGCGCACGTCGTCAACCAGGCCCGCCAGCACACCGTGATGCAGCGCGCGGCCCGCCCACTCGCCCGGGCGATCGTCGCGCGCGTGACCGCCGCGGCCGGCGGCGCGTCGGCGGGCGAGCTGGCCGCCGCCGCGGCCGAGCTGACGATGGCCGGCGAGCGCGCCGGCGAGGCCGCGGACCTGGCCGCCGCCGCGCTGCGCCAGGCGCCCGACCCCGAGCCGATGCGCTCGACCTCCGTGCCGACCGCGATCCGCTGCCTCGCCGTCGCCGACCGCCTGAAGGAGGCCGCGCGCTTCGTGGACGCGGCGCTCGCCGACGGCCGCGCCCGCGACGCCTCGCTCGAGGTGACCATGTTGTCCGCCTTCGGCGCCGACGTCGCCTGGCGCGCCGGGGACCTCGTCGCCGCCGAGCGCCTCGCGCGCGCCGCGTGGAACGACGGCACGCGCGAGCGCTGGGCGATGGGGCACCCGGCGACCACCGCGACGCTCGTGACGGTCCTGGTCGACCGCGGCGACCCCGACGCGGCGGACGCCGTGCTCGTCGCCGCGGGCTTCGCGGGCGCGACCGCGCCGAGCCCCGACCTCTACACCGCCGCGATGCTCCTGCACGCGCGCGGGCGGCTCCGGCTCGCGCAGGGCGCAACCGCCGCGGCCGTCGCGGACCTCGGCGCCTGCGGCGCGCGCCTGGAGGCCCACGACGAGCCCAACCCCGCGCTGATCGCCTGGCGCTCGCCGCTCGCGCTCGCGCTCGGCGGCCGCGAGGGGACGGCGCTGGCCGACGCGGAGCTGCGCCTCGCCCGCGGGTTCGGCGCGCGCCGCGCCGTCGGCATCGCACTGCGGGCGCGGGCGCTGCTGGTCCCCGGTCCTGAGCGCGTGCCGATGCTGCGCGAGGCCGTCGCGACCCTCCAGGCCTCGCCCGCGCGCGCCGAGCACGCGCGCGCCCAGGCCGACCTCGGCGAGGCGCTCCTGGCGGCCGGCGCCGCAGCGCGCGACGAGGCCCGCGCCGTCGCCCACGACGCCTACGAGCTGGCGCACCGCTGCGGCGCGGGCGGGATCGCCGCGCACGCCGCCGCCACGCTGCGGGCCGCCGGGGCGCGGCCGCGCCGCCCGTTCCGCCACGGGCCCGAGTCGCTCACCGCGCGCGAGCGGCGCGTCTGCGAGCTCGCGCGCGAGGGCCACACCAACCGCGCGATCGCCGCGCTCCTGGTCGTCACCGTGAGCACCGTCGAGTACCACCTCGCCTCCGCCTACCGCAAGCTCGGGATCGCCTCGCGCCGCGAGCTCGCCGCCGCGCTGGGCTCAGCGGCGCAGGGCGGCGGCGGAGGTCCGGAGCGCGTCGGTGCCGGTCCGGCCGATCGCGGCGCCGTAGATCATGCGGGCGCTGAGCTTGACGGTCCGCCCGCCGATCTTCCCGAGCTGGACGCGGAAGCGCCCGCCGCCGAGCGAGCGCGCGACGCGCCCGTCGACGATGCGCTCGATCCGCTGGCCGGCTGAGGTCACGACCACCAGCTCGAAGGACGTGCCGGGCCCCGTGATCGCGCCGGCGGTCCCGGGCGTGACGTCCACGTAGGCCGTGCCGCCGGGGCTGCGGTGCAGCGCGAGCCCGGGCGTCGAGGGCTTGGGCAGCGGCGGGGCGGTGAAGGTGTCGACGACCGTCTGCTGGCGCGGGACGCCGTCGGCGTGCGTGAGGAACGCGAGCAGCTCGTGCCGGCCCGGCTCGGTCGAGGGGTCGAAGGCGATCGGCACCTTGCCGTGCGTCGTGGCGACGTCGAAGGTCCGCACGACCGTCGAGCCGTGCGGCGCCGCGTCGATGATCGTCATCTCGCCGGTCAGGCCGCTCGGGACGTCGATGACCACGCCGCGCAGGCGCGCCGCCTCGACGCGCGGCACCGTGCGCAGCGCCTGGACGACGGCGGGGCGGATCGTCGTGGCGGCCGCGGCGGCCTTGCCCGCGCCGGCGAGCGTGAAGGACTGCTTGCCGATCCTCACCGCGCTCTTGCCCACGGTCGCCGGCGCGACGTCGGCCTTCAGCGCCGAGTCCGGCACGTGCTCGCCCACGGCCTGCTCGACGCGGACCGGCGCCGGGGTCCCGGCGGCGGTCGTGACGTGCCAGGAGCCCGCGGCCGGGTTGGCGACGAGCACGGTCGAGACGTGGTCGACGGGGTCCTGGTCGATCAGCGCGGTCGCGGCCTTCGTCGTGCCCGCCGGGCGGCCGCCGAGGCTCGCGGGCTCCGGCGGCGAGAACGCGTAGTCGCCGGGCAGCGCGGCCGTCGTGAAGACGCGGCCGTCCGGCGCGGTCAGCGTGACCTTCGGCGAGCCGGGCAGCGCCGGGTCGCCGTAGAACTTGAAGGCCATCTCCTGGGTGTCCGGTGGGACGCTCAGCGTGTCGCCGGCCGGCGTCGGCCCGGCCGCCCGCGCGCGGAAGACCGCGGGCTTGTAGGGCTCCAGGTCGCAGCCGGTGAAGACGTCGAGCCCATCGCCGAACTTGTAGGCCAACCCGGCCGAGACGGTCGTCAGGAAGAGGTCGACCGACCCGCAGCCCGCGACCGCGATGTTCGAGGCGAGCGCCTGCACGTCGAGGCAGATCCACATGCACGCGTGGCCGCCGCCCTCGATGTAGAAGTCGCCGGCCGCCGCGCCGCCGAACGCGATCCCGCCCTCGAGGTTGGCCTCCAGCGACGCCGGGCCGAAGTCGTAGCCGAAGTGGCCGCCGAAGGTCAGGGCCTTGCTGTTGGCCTCGTCGTACTGGACGAAGCCGCCGCCGAGCTCGAGCGGCCCGAGCCGGACCTTGCCCTGGAGCCGCAGGAAGACGGGGTCGGTGCGGACGATCAGGTCGAGGTCGCCCTGCAGGACGTCGAGGAAGCTGAAGGTCGCGCCGCCGCTGACGGTCAGCGGGTCGGTGACGATCGAGAAGCGCACCTCGTTGAGGAAGACGCCGCTGAAGATCTGGATCCCCGGCGGGTCCGCGCTGACCGCGCCGCTGGCCTCTTTGAGCGCGCCGTCGGCGATCAGGATGTGGAAGCGCACGTGGAACATCTGCGGCCCGAGCGCGAGCAGCGCGTCGTCGATGTCGCCCTGCCACGTGCCCGCGGCGGTGTCGAACTTCAGCCGCCCGCTGACGATCGTCACCGGGCCGATCGACGTGCCCGAGAGGTCGATCGTCGCCGCGAGGTTCAGGGCCGCGGCGTGGGCCCGCGCCGCCGCGCGGCGCTTCGCCGCGATGTCGGCGTAGGTGGTGGTCTCCAGCGGCGCGCTGCGCGGCTCGTCGAGCCCCGGCAGGTTGACGTCGGCGGTCGGCGACGTGCTCGCGTCGCCGCGGCTGAACTGCGCGGGCAGCTCGACGCGGAACGCGGTGCTCGACCGGCCGCCCGCGGCGAAGGTGACCGCGAAGGCGGCCCAGTCGTCGGTCCCGTCCGAGCGCGCGACCGGCGAGCCGTGGTACCGCGCGCCGGCCGGGATGGACGGGGCGGCCGCGTGGCTGCCCGCGACGAAGTCCCACGCGCGCGAGGGCGTGAGCGCGGCGAAGTGGGCCACGGGGTCGCCGTCGGCGACGACGTCGACCGCGCCGGGGTGCGAGGCCAGCTCGCTCAGCGTCGCGTCGCCGAAGGCGGCGGCGCCCGCGAAGCCCGCGGGCTTGCCGGCGGTGGTGGCGAAGACGCGCAGCCGCTGCGTGCCGTCGAGCTGGAGGTAGAGCGCCGCGCCGGAGGCGGGCCGCAGCGTGACGCCGTTGATGTCGATGGCGTTCCTGGTCCAGAACCGGCGGTGGTTGCCGCCGTAGTCCACGCACTGGCCCGAGAACACCACCTTGCGCTGGAACTGGAGGTCCTGGCCCGCGATGTTCTGGCAGGTGCCGCTCGGCGGGACGATCACGAAGCCGTCGGTGCGCTGCGTCGCGCCGAGGCCCGCGTCGTCGTAGGCCGAGACGGCGACCGAGTACGTGCCGGGGTTCGGGATCCGGAAGCGCAGCGCCGTGGGGTCGCGGGTGACGAGCGCGGTCGTGTCGCTGTCGAGGCCCCGGAGCGCGGTCAGCAGCGGCGCGGGCACCGGCGTGGTCTTGTGCGTCGGCAGGAGCGGCCGGGCGGCGGCGCTGCCCCCGCGGACCTTGAACGGCGACGGGATGACGTTGCGGTCGCTGTAGTCCTTGCACGGGTGGACGATCGGCCGCGTGCCGAGCAGCGCGCCGAGCGACGGGAGGCCGGAGCGGACGGCCCGGATCTTCGGGCCCGCGTCGGCGCGCGCGCCCGCCGCGAAGCCCGTCTTCCGCAGCCCGCGCGGGTTCAGCGCGATCCCCGGCAGCGAGCCCGCGGCGCCGACCGTCGTGGCGAGCCCCGTGCCCGCCGGGTCGGCGGCGGGGAAGAACGTGCCGGGGCCGTAGGCCACGTCCGGCGGGTCGATCGAGATCGGGCCGCCGGCCAGCACCGGCGGCTTGACGTTCGGCCCGCACGTCGTGCCCGGCACCATCGGCTTGCCCACCTCGAGCGTGTAGTAGGCGATCGCGCCGTCGGGGTCGCTGCTGCCGGACGCGTCGAAGGCCAGCTCGTCGTTGGTCGTGAGCGGGTAGTCGATCGTCTGCGACGTCGTCTCGGCGGCCTTGGCCTTGTGCGTGGCCTTGCTCGCGCGCGCCCCGCCGGCGAGCGGGGTCCGGACGGCGACGCCCGGGCGGAAGACCGCGACCGTCTTGCCGTTGGGATCGCGGTTGACGAACTGCGCGCGGAGCTTCGGCGCCTGCTCGGGCACCAGCGGCACCGCGTGCGTGACCGAGGTGCGCAGGCCGCCGCTGTCGACGGCGGTGAGCGTCACGCCGCGGTAGCTCAGGAAGCTCGCCGCGAGCAGCTTGGCGTAGGAGACGCCCTGGATCCTGGCCGTCGCCGAGACCTTGCTCGCGCGCAGCGCGATGCCGGTGTCGAGCGTCGCGCCCGTCGCCTCCCCGGCGTCCAGGTCGAAGGTGCTCTGCTGGAGCAGCGTCGCGTTGTCATACAGGTACGCGAGGCGCGGGTCGTGGGTGACCCAGTAGACCTGGTTGGCCCAGGCCCGCACGCCGATCGCGCCGGCCAGCGGGCGGCCGTCGGCCGCGGTGGCGGGCAGCGCGTCGAGGTCGATGCTCGACAGCGGCGGGAGGTCGTGCGCGGCCAGGCCGCGGGCGAAGAAGTTGACGACCGCCTGGTGGCCGTCGCCGGTGGCGAACCACGGGCCGGGGACGGCGGCGCTGCCGGGCAGGTGGCAGGCCGAGCCGTCGGCGGCGCAGATCAGGTCGGGCGCGCCGCCCGCCGCGGGCGGGTCGAAGTCCCACTCGAGGTGGTCGACGTGGTCGGCCGTCCGCGGTCCTTGGTCGGGATCGCTCACCGCGGGCGTGAACGTGACGGGGTGGTTGACGCCGGTGTCGGCCCGGCGCGTGGTGAAGTCGACCTTCGGCGGCTGGTTGGGCATGACGACGAGGTCGTGGGTGACCTCGGCGCTCGCGCCGTTGGCCGCGGTCGCGCGCAGGCGCACGGTGTAGAGGCGGCGGCGCAGGCCGTCCTCGCCGGTGACGCGGTCGGCGTCGTGGGCGCCGTCGGCGGTGAACGCGCGCCGCGGCGCGTCGCCGCTCGCGGTGGGCTGGAAGCCGTTGCCGTCGTGGAAGTCGAAGTCCCACGCGTAGTCGACGCCGGCGCCGGGCGTCGCCTGGAACTGGACGCCGCCGGTGGGCGCGCCCGCGATCAGGACGTCGGCGCGGGGCGCCCAGGTGAAGTCGAGGCCCGCGGGCAGGCCGGGCGCGGCGACGTCGGCGGCCGCGGTGCGGAAGCTGACGTCCTCGCCCGCGACTGGCCCGTCGGGGCCGTCGGCGACGATCCGCGCGTGGTAGCCGGTGCCGGGGGCGAGGCCGCCGAGCGCCGTCTGGACCGCGAGCGCGCCGCCGCCCGCGCCCGCGCTCGTGACGTCGGCCGTGCGCTGCCCGTAGGCCGTCGTGGTCCCGTACTCGATCCGGGAGGTCGTCTCCGAGCCGCCGTCGTCGAGCGTGGCGGAGATCCGCGCGCTGCTCTGCGTGACCTGGTCGGCCGCGGTCGTGTGGACGATCGGCATCGCCTTCAGCGTCAGCGACAGGTTGTCGGCGTAGCCGTCGTTGGAGCCGCCGGCGACGCGCGCGAGGCTCAGGCCGACGAGCGCGCGGCGGGTGCCCGCGGGGACGATCTCGGTGGCGGACCGCGGGAGCAGGGTGGTGGCGCCCGCGCGGTCGGCGTTCGAGACCGGGCCGACCGTCAGCCCGCCGAACTGCTGCTGGACGAAGTTGTCGAACTGCACGCTGAGCGTGGCGTTGTCGTCCTGCCCGGCGATGCCGCCGAGCGCGCCGGAGAGCACGGCGCGGACGCGGCCCGCGTCGATCGCGGCCGCCGCGGGCGTGATGTCGAAGATCTGCTGGCCGCCGGAGGTCGCGGCGTTCCCGCCCGCGAGCAGCGCGGCGCCGCCGCCGATCGCGCCGCTGACCGCCGTGCCGGGGAAGCCGCCGGAGGCGCCGTAGAGCACCTGCATGAGCCCGCCGTACGGCGACCAGCTCGCGGGCGGGAAGGACTGCGCCGGGTCGGCCGCCGCGGGCCCGACCTCGGCGCCCGGGTTCGCGAGCAGGTTGCCGGTGGGCAGCAGCGGGGCTGCGGCCGCGGGGCCGGCGACCGCGCTCGCGAGGAGCGCCGCGGCGAGCGTCGCGAGCGCCGTCGCGCGCCGGCGCGCAGAGGGACCTTCACCGATGTGAGCCACTGGGCGCAACGCTCGCGCGCCGCGCCGCGAAACGCAAGGGCGGGCCACCCCGGGGTTTGCGCGGGGGTACCCCAGGTTTCCGTCCGCCCGCGCCCGTGCGAGGATGGCGCCATGAGCCAGGGTGCCGAGGATCGGGTAGGGATCGACGCGCAGAGCGTCGAGGCGCCGCTGTCGCGGTCGGCGATCTTCCTCGTCGTGACCGTCGGGGCGGCCGAGCGGGACCTCGCGACGGTGCGCGACGCGCTCGGCGCGGTCGGCGACCTCGTCAAGAACGTCGGCTTCCGCGACCTGAACGGCCGCCTGTCCTGCGTCGTCGGGATCGGCAGCGCGTTCTGGGACCGCCTCTCGCCCGGGCGCCGCCCGCTGGACCTCCACGCCTTCCCGCCGATCGGCGGCCCGGTGCACGACGCGCCCTCGACGCCCGGCGACGTGCTCTTCCACCTCCGCGCCGAGCGCGAGGACATGACCTTCGAGCTCGCGCGCCAGCTGCTCGGCGTCCTCGGCGACGCGATCACGGTGGTCGACGAGACCAGCGGCTTCCGCTACTTCGACAGCCGCGACCTGCTCGGCTTCGTCGACGGCACGGCGAACCCGACCGGCGCGGAGCTGCCCGACGCGACGCTCATCGACGCGGACGCCGACCCCGACTTCGCGGGCGGCAGCTACGTCGTCGTCCAGAAGTACCTGCACGACATGGCGGGCTGGGCCGCGCTCTCCACCGAGGAGCAGGAGGCCATCATGGGGCGCACCAAGAGCGACAACATCGAGATCGACGACGACGCGGCGCCCCGCAAGTCCCACAAGTCGCTCGCGACGATCGAGGACGGCGAGGGCGGGGAGCTCGCGATCCTCCGCGACAACATGCCCTTCGGCCGGCCCGGCGCCGGCGAGTTCGGGACGTACTTCATCGGCTACGCGAGCCGCCTGTGGGTCATCGAGAAGATGCTGGGGCGGATGTTCGTCGGCGTCCCGCCCGGGGCCTACGACCGCCTGCTCGACTTCTCGACCGCGGTGACCGGGACGACGTTCTTCGTCCCGACCGCGAGCATGCTCGACGCGCTCGCCGAGCAGCCCGCGGAGGCCGCGGCGCCCGCGCCCTCGCTCGGCATCGGCTCGCTGCGCGAGAGCGCCTAGCGCCGCCCGTCGGTCCGCCATGGGTCAAACGACCGCGATCGGCGGAGCACGGTCGAACGACGGAAGCGCCTGCCCCCGCTTGCGGGAAGAGTGCGGTCATGACCGCCGCACCCTCCCCGCGGCCTCGCGCCGAGCGCGAGGCGATCGGCCGCGAGCTCCAGGCGATCCTGGCCCTCCTCGGCGACCTGGAGCTGACGGGCAGGCACGTCCGCTGGAACGTCCGCGGCACGCGCTTCCGCGAGCTGGGGGTCTTCTTCGACTACCTGATCGACGACTGGCGGATCGCGGGCGACCGGGTCGGCGAGCGCGCGGTCGCGCTGGGCAGCGCTCCGGATGGCCGAGCGATGATCATCACCGCGCATTCGCGGATCTTCCAGCTCCCCGGCGGCCCGCAGCACGACCGCGTGCTCGTCGTGGGGCTGGCCGAGGTCCTGGCCGAGGCGGCCGGCGCGATCCGCGACCGCCTCGAGCGCCTCGCGGCGATCGACCCCGCCACCGCCGACCTGCTCCGCGCCATCGCGGCCAAGCTCGAGGAGCAGGTCTGGATGCTGCGGGTCCAGGCGGACTGAGGCGGGCCGGCCGCGGGGGCCGGCCCGCCCTCAGAGCGCCGCGAGGGCGGGGGCCGCCACGGCGCGCGTCGCGAACTGCAGCTCGTCGACCAGGATCGGCAGGAACGCCGAGCTGGGGTCGGTGCGGGCGACGATCGCCACCTCGGCGCCCGGGGCGTCCGGGACGATCGGGCGCAGCTCCACGCCGGGCAGCGTCGTCCGGTCGGCCACCGAGGACGGGAGGATCGCGATCCCGGCTCCGGCGGTGACCGCCAGCAGCAGCTGCTCGACGGACGCGGCCCGGCTCTGCACCAGCTCGACGCAGAGGTCGGCCCGAACGAACGCGCCGACCACGGCGTCGTGGAACGCGGGGTCGCAGGCGCGGGGCATCGTCATCAGCCGCTCGCGCGCCAGCGCGGCGAGCGTGAGCGGGAGGGCGGCGACCTGGGCCTCGCGCGGCACCGCCGCCATCGCGGTCTCGCGCCCGATCGGCACGACGCGCAGGCCGGAGGTCGGCGCGGGCAGGCAGACCACGGCGGCGTCGAGCGCGTCGGCGCGGACCGCGGCGAGCAGGGAGCGGGCGTCGCCGGTCTCGATCTCCAGGGCGACGCCGCGCGTGGACGAGCGCAGGCGCGTGAGGACCTGGGGGACGACCGTGGGGAGCACGTTCGGGGTGTAGCCGAGCCGCAGCCGCCCGCGGTCGCGGTCGCCGGCGCCGCGCGCGGCGTGCTGGGCGGCGTCGGCCTGGCGCAGGATCCGCCGCGCGTCCTCGAGCAGGACCGCGCCGGCGCGCGTGAGCGTCACGTTGCGCGAGGTCCGGAGGAAGAGCGGCACGCCGATCTCGCCCTCCAGCTTGCGGATCTGCTCGCTGATCGCGGGCTGCGCGACGTGCAGCCGCTCGGCCGCCCGGCGGAAGTGCAGCTCCTCGGCGACGGCCACGAAGTACCTCAGGTGTCGAAGCTCCATCGCGCCACCGTGCCACGCCGCGGCGGTCCCTTCTTCGGTCAGACGACTGCCGTCGCGGCACGGCCGGTGCGCGGGACCTCACCCATCCATGCGATGCCGTGGCGCGACGCGCGTGGCAGGTTGCCCCGCATGCCCACCCTTCCCCTCGACGCGCTCTCCGGCCGCGTGCGCGAGCTTCGCGCGGTGCGGGACCTGAGCGCCGACCTCCCGGCCCACTGCGGCCTGCTCCTCACCGGCGAGCCCGGCATCGGGAAGTCCTCGATGCTCCGCGCCGCCGGGCGGCTCGCCTCCGAGCAGGGCGTCCGCGTCATCGCCATCTCCCCGATCCCGGCGCACCGCGAGCGCTCCGGCGCGGTCCTGCGCGAGCGCTTCGGCGCGGTCGCCCATCGCTGGGAGGCCGAGCCCGAGCGCCGCGACGAGCACGTGCTGGCGCTGCTCTCCGAGCTCGCCGAGCGGCGGCCCACGCTGCTGCTCGTCGACGACGCGCAGTGGGTCGACGACGTCAGCTGGGACGCGCTGACGCTGGCGGCGCGGCGGCTGCACACCGAGGACTTCGCGCTCGTCGCCGCGTTCCCGGACGGCGACGCGCGCATCTCGCAGTCGGGCATCCCGACGCTGCCGCTGGCCGCGCTCGGCGCCGACGCGAGCGCGCGCATCCTCGACGAGGCGGGGCGCGAGCTCCCGACGTTCGTCACCAACCGGATCCTCGAGGCCGCGGGCGGCAACCCGCTCGCGATCCTCGAGCTCGCCTCCGCCTCGGCCGACCAGTGGCGGGCGCGGTGCGTGCGCCCGCCGGCGGCGCTGCCGCTGACCCCGCGCCTGATCGAGGCCTTCAGCGCGGCGGCGCGCGAGATCCCGCCGGCGGGCCGGGCGCTGCTGCTGGCCGCCGCGGCCAACGACGGCGACCAGCTCCACGAGGCCGTGACCGCGGCCGCCGCGGTCACCGGGCTCTCCGGGGACGTCATCCTGGAGGCGTGCTCGGCGGCCGTCGACCGGCGGCTCGTGCACGGCGACGGCGTCCGGCTGTGGTTCCGCAGCGAGGTCGCGCGCTCGGCGACCTACCACGGCGCGTCGCTGCCGCGGCGCCGGGCGATCCACACCGCCTTCGACCACGCGCTCTCCGCGCAGCAGGGCCGGGCCGCGTGGCACCGGGCCGCCGCGTCGTTGGAGCCGGACGAGACGCTCGCGCGCGAGCTCGAGACCGGCGCCACGAGCGCCCGCGCGCAGGGCCGGATCCGCGAGGCGCTGGCGACGATGGACCGCGCCGCGCGGGTCAGCCAGCTCGACGACGCGCGGACGGGCCGGCTCCTGGCCGCCGCGGAGATGTCGTTCGAGATCGGCCGCCCGGACTTCGTGACGACGTTCGTGCAGCAGGCCTCGAGCCTCGCCCGCACGCCCGAGCACCGGCGCCGCGTGACGTGGATGCAGGGCCTCTACGACCTCGGCCGCCCGGACGACGGCCAGGGCGCCCGCGCGCTGATGGAGCAGGCCGAGCGCGCCGCCGCCGCGGGGCAGGCGGCCTGGACGCGGACGCTCCTCACGCACGTGGCGGAGCGGGCGCGCGAGACGCCGTCGGGCCTGCTGCCGGCCGACGAGCTGCTGGAGGCGGTCGCGCGGCTCGGCGACCTGCGCGAGCGGCCGGCGCTCGCGGCGGTCCTCGCGGTCCTGGCGCCGCACGCCTCCGGGGCCGAGGTGCTGGAGCTGCTGCACGGCTTCCCGTTCGACGCCCACGGCGACCCGCGGCTGGCCCGCATGCTCGGGTACGTCGCGCTCGAGCTCGGCGACGACCACCTCGCGTCCGGGTTCCTCGGCGCGGCGATCGCCCAGTTCCGGCTGGAGGGCCGCCTCGGGCTGCTGCCGTTCGCGCTGCTGGAGCGCGGCTGGGCCCACCTCGGCACGGCGAGCCTCGACCTCGCGCGCGCCGACGTCGAGGAGGCCGCGCGGCTGGCGACCGAGACCGCGCAGCCGCTGCTGCGCGCCCGCGCGCAGGTGCTCGAAGCGCTCGTCGAGGGCGTCACCGGCGACGAGCAGCGCGCCGAGCAGCTCGCGGTCGAGGCCGAGCGCGAGCTGTCGGGACGGCCCGGGGCGCTGGCCGACCTGCACGTCGCCCGCGGCATGGCGTGCCTCTCCGCCGGCCGCTACGACGAGGCCTACGAGTGGCTCGTGCTGCTGTGGGACGACGCCGGCGCCGCCACGCTGCAGACGCGGCGCTGGCTCGTCGTCGGCGAGCTGGCCGAGGCCGCGGCGCTCGCCGGCCGCGGCGAGGAGCTCCGGCCGCGCCTCGACGCGCTGGCGCGGGCGACGGCCGGCGTGCCGTCGCCGCGGCTGCGCCACGGCCTCGCGTTCGCCCGCGCGGTGCTCGCCCCCGACGACGAGGCCGAGGCGGCGTTCGTCGCCGCGCGCCAGTCGGCCGTCGCGCTCGGGCCGCTGGCCGACGCGCGGCTGCACCTCGCCTACGGCACGTGGCTGCGGCGCCAGCGGCGGATCCTCGAGGCGCGCCGCGAGCTGCGGGCCGCGCGGGCCGCGTTCGACGGGCTCGGCGCGAGCCACTGGGCGCAGCGCGCCGAGCAGGAGCTGCGGGCCTCCGGGCGGGTGGCGCGGGTCGCGACGGCGCCGAGCACGCTCGACGACCTCACCCCGCAGGAGCTCCAGATCGCGGAGCTCGCGGCGCTCGGGCTCTCCAACCGCGAGATCGGCCAGCGGATGTTCCTCTCGCACCGGACGATCGGCTCGCACCTCTACCGCGTCTTCCCGAAGCTCGGGATCACCTCGCGCGCGCAGCTCCGCGACGCGCTGACCGAGCGCGCGGGGGTGGATCGCGTGGTGGCCTAGCCCGCGCGAGCGTCGCGGGCGTCGCGGGCGGCCGCGAGGCGCGCGAGCTCGACCCGGGAGGCGACGCCGAGCTTCGCGAACGCGTGGCGCAGGTGCGTGGCGACGGTGTTCGCGGAGAGGCCGAGCCGCTCCGCGACCGCGCGGTTCGTGCCGCCCTCGGCGACGAGCTCGACGACGCGCAGCTCCGCCGCGGTGAGCGCGTCCCAGCCGGTGCGCGGCGGCGCGGGCGCGGGCCCGGCGGCGGGCGGTGCCGCCGACGCGTGCCGCGGACCGGCGCCGAGCGCGGCGAGCCGCGCGCGGACGCGCTCCGCCTCGTGCGCCGCGCCCGCGGCGGCGTAGCGCGCGCCGGCGTCCGCGAGCGCGTCGATCGCCCGCGGGCGATCCGCGGCGGCGAGCGCGCCGCCGAGGTCCTCGCACGCGGCGGCCGCGGGCAGCGGCCGGCCGGCCGCGTCCCAGGCGCGGGCGGCGCCGGCCAGGAGCTCCGCCTCGCCGTCGAGCAGGCCGCGCGCGTGGCGGGCGCTCGCGTCCAGGACCGTGTGGCCCGGCGCCTGGGCGGCGCGCCGGCCGGCGACCCGGACCGCCGCCTCCGCGCGCTCGCGCAGCCCCGCCCGCAGCGCGACGCCGACGAAGGCCGGGAGGTCGGCGGCGTCGAACGGGGTGGAGAGCGCGAGCTCGTCGGAGAGGTGCGCGGCCACGGCCGCGCGGTCGCCGTCGCGGTCGGCGAGCAGCGCGGCGAGCCACGCGCCCGGGCGGCGGATCGCCGCGGCCGGGTCGGCGCGCATCCGCTCGGCCTGCGCGCGCGCCGGATCGGTCCCGCCCGCCCCGCCGCCCTCGCCGGTGAGCAACGCTGCGCGGGCGGCGGCGTAGCCGGCGGTGGCGTCGGTGAAGTCGCTGCGCCCGAGCGGGCGCGCGAGCGCGAAGGCGGCCTCGGCCGCGGGCCCGACCGCGGGCAGCCGCCCCGCGTCGAGCAGCAGCCGGCTGCGCGTCGCGGTCCAGAGCTGGATCGCCGCGGCGCCGCCGTGCCCGCGCGCGACCTCGAGGCTCGCGTCGGCCTCGGCGAGGGCGGCGGCGGTCCGCCCGCACGCCGACCAGAGCAGGACCCGCCAGCACGCGCCCGGGACCCAGAGCGCGACCGCCACCGCGCCGTCGCGGCGCACCGCGGCGACGGCCTCCTCGGCGCGCTCCAGCGCCTCGTCCCACGCGAGCCGGTGGAAGGCCTCCACCGATGCGGCGAACAGCGCGATCGCCTCGGCCGCGCCGTCCGGGACGGCCCGGCCGGCGGCGAGCGCCGCCGTCGCCGCGCGCCGCGCCCGGGACGTCTCGCCCAGCATCGACAGGCTCAGCGAGCGCGTCGCCAGCAGCTGCGCCTCGAGCCCGGCCGGCAGGCCGGGGATCCCGATCGCGCGCTCGATCTCCGACGCGCCCTCGGCGAAGGCGTGGACGCCGGAGAGGCGCGTGAGCGCCAGACGCGCCCGCGCCTCCTCGGCCGGGCGCAGGCCGCGCTCGAGCGCCTGGCGCACGAGCGCCCGCGCGCCGCTCGCCTGGCCGGCCTCGGCGAGCAGGTCGACGGCCTCGTCGAGGATCGCGCCGCGCCCCGGGGCCTGCTCGGGCGCGAGCTGGAGCGCGCGGGCGGCGAGGTTCGCGGCGGCCGTCGGCTCCGCGCCCCGCAGCGCGGCCGCCGCCCGCCGCAGCACGGCGATCGCCGCCGTGTCGCCGGGCCGCGCCGTCGCGGCGAGCAGCGCGCCGACGGCCGCGGGGGCGGCGTCCGCGCGCTCCACGAGCGCCAGGGCGGCGGCGCGGGCGGCCGTGCGGTCCTCGTCGCCGACGCGCTCGGCGATCGCCACGCGGCTCAACGCGTGCGGGAAGCCGAGCTCCGCGCCCGCCTCCACCAGCAGCCCCGCGAGCAGCGCCTCGCGCAGCGGCGCGAGGAGGCTGCCCGGGGTCGTCCCCAGCAGCGCGGCCAGGAGGTCGAGTGAGACGCGGTCGCTGGTGAGCGCCGCCCACCGGACGAGCTCCGCCGCCGCCGGCGAGAGCGCCGCGGCGCGCGCGGCGAGCGCGTCGCCGAACCGCGCCGGCGGGCGCTCGCCGAGGCGCGTGGCGACGCCGTCGCGCACGTCGAGCGCGTCCTCCTCGCGCCAGCCCGCGAGCAGCGCGTGCAGGAGGAGCGGCAGGCCGCAGGCCGCGTCGAGGCCGGCGCGCAGCCCGTCGTCGGGCGCCGCGCCGAGCAGGTCGGTGGCGAGCAGCGCGGCGGCGTCGCGGTCGAGCGGGGCGAGGCGCAGCACCGCCGCGCCCGGCCCGCCGAGCCCGCCGCCGGCCGCGCCCGCGTCCACCGCCAGGATCCACGCGACGGCGTGATCGCCGAGCCGGGGCGGGACGGTCCGCAGCGCGTGCAGCGTGGCGGGGTCCGCGCGGCCGGCGTCGTCGACGACGACCAGCAGCGGGCGCTCGCGCGCCGCGCGCGTGAGGCCGCGCTCGAGCTCCTGGAGCAGGCGCAGCGGGTCGCCGGCCGTGCCGGGCGGCGGCGGCTCCGCGTCATCGGCCAGGGCGGCGAGCAGCGCGTCCCCGTCGCCCGCGGCGACCACCGTCCGCACGCCCGCCGCGCGCGCCCGGGCCACGGCCTCCTGGAGGACGCGCGTCCGGCCGCTGCCCGCGACGCCCTCGACGAGCAGGACCCCGCCGCGCCCGTCGCGCAGCGCGCGCACCAGGGAGGCCACGGCGTCCGTCGCCGCCTCCCGGCCGCGGAGCGGGGGCGCGAGCGCGGGGTCGGGAGGGGTGGCCGGGGTCATCCAGGGACGGCGCTCGGGCGCCGGGCGCCCAGGGTAGACCGCGCGCTCACCCATGCACCACCTGGACCCAGTGCGTGACGGCCGCCGGCCGCCCCGGGTCCGTCAGCGCCGTCGCGCGCGCCACCCGCTCGTGGTCGCGGCGGGTCTCGCGCTCGTGCTGGCGCAGGTGCTCGTCCCACGAGCCGACGAGGAACTCCTCGACGATCCGGTCCGGCTCGGCGGCGTCGCTCCACGCGCTCCACGCCGCGGCGCCCGTGCGCCGGCGCAGCCGCCGCAGGTCGAGGACGGCGTCGACGAGCGCCTGGCGGTCGCCCGCGGCCCAGCGCTCGACGGTGACGCGGACGGGTCCGGCCGGGACGGCGTCGCCCGGCGTCCGCGGGCGCGCCTCCGGCGGGCTCGGCAGCAGCTCCTCCGGCGCGATCCGCGGCACCGGCCGCCGCAGCGTCGCCAGCGGGCTCAGCGCGAGCAGGGCGGCGGCGCCGATCAGCACCCCCGCGACGCCCAGCCGCGCCGCGAGCAACCCGATCACCGCGCTCCCGATCGCCGTGCCGCCCTGGAAGACGACCAGGTAGACGGCGAGCCCGCGGGCCTTCATCCAGCTCGGCAGCATCGCCTGGTAGGTCGCGTTGAGCGTGGCGAGCGCGAGGATCCAGCCGACGCCGGCCACGACGAGGCCCGCGGCGCAGACCGCGACGGAGGCGACGGTCGCGAGCAGGGCCGCGGGCAGCGCGACCGCGAGCGAGGCGCCCGCGAGGATCTGGTCCGGTGAGCGGCGCGCCCGCAGCCGCGGCAGCAGCGTGGCGCCCGCGACCGCGCCGGCGCCCACGCAGCCGAGCAGCAGCCCGTAGCCGCCGGAGCCCAGGTGCAGCCGCGTGCCGGCGACCGACGGCAGGAGCGCCCAGAGCGCGCTGGCGAAGGACGTGAACAGCGCGGCCCGCAGCAGCACCGCCCGCAGCGCCGGGCTGTTGGCGACGTAGCGGCCGGTGACGCGCATCGCCGAGACCGCGTGCTCGCGCGGCAGCGCCGAGCCGCCGGGCCGCGGCGCGGCGCGCCAGCGCGCGACCGCGAGGATCACCACCAGGAACGTCGCCGCGTTGACCAGGAACGTGACGCTCGGGTCGGTCGCGGCGACGAGCGCGCCGCCCAGCGCCGGGCCGACGGCGCGCGCCAGGTTCACGCTGACCGAGCCGAGCGCGATCGCCTGCGCCCGCTCGCCGGGGTCGACGAGCTCCGGCTGCAGCGTCTGCCACGTCGGCGACGTCCACGCCTGGCCCGAGCCCACCAGGAACAGCAGGCCGAGCAGCGCCCACGGCGTCACGAGGTCCCTCGCCGCCAGCAGCCCGAGCGCGAGCGAGGCGACCAACATGGAGGACTCGGAGAGGAGCAGCAGGCGCCGCCGGTCGACGAGGTCGCCGGCGACGCCCGCGGGGATGGCGAAGAGCAGGACGGGCAGGCTCGCCGCCGACTGGATGAACGCGAGGTACGTCGCCGAGCCGCTGAGCGACAGCATCAGCCACTGGGCGCCGACGGTCTGCATCCACCCGCCGACGTTGCTGGCCAGCTGCGCCGTCCACAGCACGCGGAACGTGCCGTGACGCAGCGGCGCCCAGCCGGACTCGCGCGCCACCGCCGGGTCAGGCGGCCGCGGTCGGGGCCGCGGCGGTGGCGGCCACCGCGGTGCGCACGAGGTCGGCCACGGCCTTGGGCTGCGAGAGCGCGACGGCGTGCGAGGCGCCCTCGACCTCGACGACCGTCATGCCGGCGCGGGCGAAGCCGAAGCGGTGGACCTCCGGGTTGATGGTGGTGTCCTCGGTCGGGACCAGGCCCCAGGACGGCGTCGTCTTCCAGGCGGCGACCGCCGCGGGCTCCTCGAACGCCGAGGCGGCCAGCGGCCGCTGCGCGATCGCCAGGAAGGCGGTGACCGACGGGTCGACGTCGGCGGCGAAGACGCTCGGGAACGCGGCGGGGTCGACCGAGACGTCCGTGCCGTCCTCCGCGCCGGCGATCGGGAACGGCGCGAACTTCAGGTTCGCGGCGAGCGCCGAGTCGGGGAAGCGGCCCTGGAGCTCGCCGAGGCTCTCGCCCTCGTCGAGCGCGTAGGCGGCGACGTAGACGAGCCCGACGACCTGCTCCCGCGCGCCGGCGATCGTGATGACCGCGCCGCCGTAGGAGTGGCCGACGAGGACGACGGGGCCGTCGACCTGGTCGAGCACCGACTCCAGGTAGGCGGCGTCGGAGGCGACGCCGCGCAGCGGGACCGGCGGCGCGAGGACGGCGGGGCCGTCGTCCTTCAGCTCGGCGTGGACGGCCGCCCAGCTCGAGGCGTCGGCGAACGCGCCGTGGACGAGGACGATGGTGGGGGAGGCGGACACGATGCGGTGCTCCTTGTCGGACGGGTGAGGACGTCGCCGACGCTACGACGGGCCGCACCCGCCGCTCTACGGTCAAACGACCGCCGTGCGCGGCGCGCCGAAGAACCGTCATCTGACGCATGCCGAGCCGCCGCGGCGGCTGCATCATCGATCGCCACAGATCACCCAGGGCTTCGATCTGCACGTGGTGGGCGCCGCCGTGACCGGCGGGCCCGGCGCAGCTCCCCCGGCCCTGGCGCCGCTCGCCCGCCGGCGCGTCACGCCTCCTCCGGGACGCGCCCTCCCCGGCGAGCCGCCCGCGCCCGCCGGGCGCCCCGCCGCGTCGGGGCGCCCGGCCCGGCGGCGCGCCCCGGAGCGCGGCTGACAGCCGCCACTATCAGCCCGACTATCGACCGTGAGGATGCGACGAGGGCGCTCCGGCGCGAGGTTGCCGTCCGTGCCCCACCGACGCCCGCTCCCCCCGGCACCGTCCCGCCGCCCGCTGCGGGGCCGCGACGACGAGCTGGGCGCGATCACCGACCTGCTGCTCGCGCTCGGCCGCGGCACGGGCGGGGTCTGCGCGCTGGAGGCGTCGCGCGGCGCCGGCACGACACGCCTGATCGCCGAGGTGCGCGCGATCGCCCGCCGCCTCGGCGTCGCGACGCTCGGCGCCAAGGCCTACCCGGGCGGCGACCAGGTGCCCTTCGGGCTGCTCCTCGACGCGCTGCTCTCCGGCGGCGAGCCGCTCGCGCCCGGGAGCGGCGACAGCGTCGCGGCCGCCTTCGCCGCCCGCCTCGAGGCGGCCACGCCGGAGGCGCCGGTGCTCGTGGCGATCGACGACTTCCCCTCCGGCGACGAGGCGTCCCGCGCGGGGTGCGCGCGCCTCGTCGCCGCGCTCGCCGGCCGCCCCGTCCTGTGGCTGCTCGCGGGCGCCCCGTCGCCCGCGCGCCGGCCCGACTGGGACGCGCTCGCCGGCGGCGCCACGGCGCGCCTGCGCCTCGCGCCGCTCGCCCCGGCCGACGTCCTCGCCGTCGCGCAGGACGTCCTCGGCGCGCCGCCCGCGCCGGCGCTCGGCGAGGCGCTGGCCGTCGCCGGCGGCTGGCCGCGCGCGCTCGTCGACCTGCTCGAGGGCCTGCGCGCCGACGGCGCGATCGCGGTCCGCGACGGCGAGGCGGTCCTGCTCCACGACCGGCTCCCGCTCGCCTTCGGCCACGCGGTGCAGGAGCAGCTCGAGGAGCTCGGGCCCGGCGGGCGCGACGTCGTCCTGGCGGCATCGGCCTTCGGCGGCCGCTGCACCCGCGCGCAGCTGACCGCGGTCCTCGAGGCGCCCGCCGGGATCGCGGCGACCGTCGCGACGGCGTGCGCGAGCGGCCTGCTGGCGTGCGCCGGCGAGGGCGCCGTCGCGCTCGCGCACCCGCGGCTCGCCGAGGTCGTCGACGCGACCGTGCCGATGGCCTACCTGCGCAGCCTCCAGCGCCGCGTGCTCCGCGTGCGCCTCGCCGAGGGCGCCGAGCCGCGGGACGTCGCCGAGCTCGTCCTCCGCGTCGCCGAGGCCGGCGACCACGAGGCGGTCGGGCTCCTGCGCCGCGCCGCGGCGGCGCGGTCCGCGCAGGACAGCGGCGAGGCCGCCCGCTGGAGCCGGCGCGCGCTCGAGCTCGCGCAGCCCAAGGCCCCGGACCGCGCCGCGCTGATCGCCGAGACCGCCACGCTGCTGTGGCAGGCGGGCGAGCACGACGACGCGCGCGCGGTGGCCGAGCGCGCGTGGGGCGGCGCGCTGCTCGCCGAGGAGGAGGCGGCGATCCGGCTCGTCCTCGCGCGCCTGGCCGCCGAGCGCGGCGAGGCCGGCGCGACCGCGATGGCCGACCTCGCCCTCGGCCTCGACGACCTCACGCCGGAGACCCGCGCGGCGCTCCTCGTCGTCCGCGCGCAGTCGCTGCTCGCCGGCGACGACGTCCCCGCGCTCGAGCGTGGCGCGCTGGCCGCCCGCGACGTCGCGCAGCTCGCCGGCGACGCGGTCGCCGGGGCCTCGGCGCTGCGGATCCTGGCCCTGGCCGAGAGCCGCCGCGGGCAGTTCGAGCGCGCGCTGGAGCGCCTCGACGCGGTCGCCGCCGCGACCGCCGACGGCGTCGAGGAGCCGTGGGGCGCGGTCCTGCAGGCCGCGGCCGGCCGCCTCGACGCGGCGCTCGAGGCGACCGCCGCCGGCGCGCTCGCCGCCCGGCGGCGCGGCCGCCCGCTCGTGGCCGGCCGCTGGCGGATGGCCCGGACCCGCGTCCTGCTCGACGCCGGCCGGCTCGCCGAGGCGCAGGCCGAGGGCCGCGCCGCGCTCGCGGGCCCGGACGGCGACGGGCTCTGGGCCCAGCTCGCGCTGCGCCCGGCGCTCGGCCGCGTCGCCCGCCACACCGGCGACCGCCCCGGCCTGCGCGCCGCCGCCGCGTGGGCCGCCGAGCAGCAGGGCTCCGAGCACGCGCAGGTCCGGCTCGCGGGCGCGTGGCTCGCCGTGCTCGGGGCCGACGCGGCCGGCGACCGCTACGGCGCGCTCGCCGCCGCGGAGCCGCTGCTCGCGCTCCTGCGCCGCGACGGCGTCCTCGCGCTCGCGCCCGCCGACCTCCCGCTGCTCGCGCGCGTCGCGCTCCGCGGCGGCGACGGCCGGGGCGCGGCGCTCGCCCGCGACGCCGCCGCGCGCCTCGCCGACGCCGCGCCCGGGCTCCCGCTGCTCGCCGCCGTCGCCGAGCACGTGCGCGGGCTCGTCGACGCCGACCTCCCCGCCCTGGAGCGCGCGGTCGCGGCGCCCGGCGCGGCCGCCGCGCAGCCGCTCGCCGCCGCGGCCGCCACGGAGGACCTCGCCCGCGCGCTCGCCCGCCGCGGCGAGGGCGACGCGGCGACCGGCCACCTCGACGCCGCGCTGCGCGGCTGGGAGGGCGCCGGCGCGACCTGGGACGCCGCGCGCGTCCGCAACCGCCTGCGCGAGCTCGGCGTCCGGCGCGGCCGGACGATGGCGGTCGTCGGCGCGTCGGGGTGGGCCGGGCTGACGCCGGCCGAGGTCGCGGTCGTGCGGCTCGTGGCCGAGGGCGTGACCAACCGCCAGGTCGCCGACGCCCTGTTCGTCTCGCCCCACACCGTCAGCTCGCACCTGCGCCACGCCTACGCCAAGCTCGGGATCCGCTCGCGCATGGCGCTGGTCCGGCTGGTCGATGACGCCGACGAGCGCACGGTCGCCGCCTGAGCCGTCGTTGGGTCATTCGGCTCGATCGGAGCCGGGCGCTGTCGGGATGGCGCGTTCGCGGGTACGTTTCCCCGTGCCATGGAGCACGACGCACGGGAATCGATGGACCTGGGCGCGTTGACGCGCCGCACCGCGCTGACCGGCGGGGCCGCCGGCCTCGCCGCCTTCCTCGCCGCCTGCGGCGGCGACGGCGGCGGGACGACCCCCAGCACGGCCGCGACGGGCGACACGGTGTACAAGGGCGCCGGCAAGCCGCGCTTCGTCTTCGTCAACCACGTGACGACGAACCCGTTCTTCGTCTGGGCCCGCCGCGGCGCGCAGGACGCGTGCGACCTGCTCGGCTGCTCCTACCAGTGGACCGGCTCGGAGACGAGCAACGTGAAGGAGATGGTCTCCGCCTTCGACACGGCCATCACCGGCGGGGCCGACGGGATCGCCGTCGCGCTCACCGACCCGCGGGCGTTCGACGCGCCGATCGCGCGGGCGCTGAAGGCCGGCATCCCGGTCGTCTCCTACAACGCCGACGCGCCGGCCAGCGGCCGGCTCTCCTACATCGGCCAGGACCTCTTCCTCTCCGGCCAGCTCATGGCGCGCCGGGCGCTGGAGCTCGTCGGGTCCTCCGGCAAGGTCGCGCTCTTCATCGCGACGCCCGGCTCGAGCGACCTGCAGCCGCGTCTGGACGGCGTCAAGGACGTCCTGGACAAGGCCAAGGGGATCGACCTCGACGTCATCACCACTGGCGCCGCGCTGCCGGGGCAGCTCTCGACCATCGACGCCTACGTCGCCGGCCACCCGGACGTCAAGGGCCTGTTCTCGGTCGACGGCGGCAGCACGCAGGCGCTCGCGCAGACGATCCAGAAGTACGGCCTGCGCAAGAAGGGCGTCAAGGGCGGCGGCTACGACCTCAACCCGCTGACGCGCAAGCTGCTGGCCGCCGACCAGATCGACTTCGCGATCGATCAGCAGCCCTATCTGGAGGGCTTCCTGCCGGTGCTCCAGCTCTTCCTCTACCGCACCTCCGGGCACGTCGCCGGCATCGCCGACGTCAACACCGGGCTCAAGTTCGTGGACAAGACCACGATCGCCCCCTACAACGACGCGTCGCACAGCCACTTCGGATGACCGGAGGCGGCGGGCGCACGATCGGCCGCCGGCTGCTCACGCGCCCCGAGGCGAGCATCGTCGTCGTCACGGCCGTCACGGTCCTGTACTTCGCGCTCACGACCGACCGCTTCGCGGGGCACGCGAACTTCGTGACGCTGCTGCCGTTCTTCGCGCCGTTCGCGATCCTCGCGGCCGGCGAGGTGCTGCTGATGGTCTCGGGGGAGATCGACCTGTCGATCGGCTCGGTGACGCTCTTCGCGCCGTTCATGGTCCACGAGCTCGACCACGCCGGCCTCCCGCTGCTGGCCTGCGTCCTGCTCGCGCTCGCCTGCTGCGCGGCGGTCGGCCTCGTCAACGGCCTCGTCACGCAGGTCGCCGGCGTGACGTCCTTCATCACGACGCTCGGCACGCTGCTGGCCCTCGGCGGCCTGACGCTCGTGATCTCGCACGCGGCGCCGGTCGCGATGCCCGGCGCGAGCGTCGTCACGGACGCCGCCGGGAACCCCTCGGTCGGCACGTTCGCGCGGGTCTTCGGCGCCGGGACGTACTCGGAGCTGCTGTGGGCGCTGGCGATCGTCGCGGGCGTCCAGCTCACGCTCTCGGCGACGCGCTGGGGCCGGCACGCGGTCGCGGTCGGCGGCAACCGCCTCGCCGCCGCCGAGCTCGGCATCGCCGTCGACCGCGTGGTCGTGCGCAACTTCGTGCTGTGCAGCGTCCTCGCCGGCTTCGCCGGGATCCTCGAGGCCGTGCGCACGAGCACGGTGACGCCGGACACCGCGGGCGCCTCGGAGACGATGTTCCGCGCGCTGGCCGCCGTCGTCATCGGCGGGACGCTGCTGGCGGGCGGCACCGGCACGGCGGTCGGGGCGCTGGTCGGCGCGCTCTTCCTCGGGGTCCTGCGCGACGGCCTGACGCTGAAGGGCGTCGACGCCGAGTACCTCGACCTGATCCTCGGCCTCGCGATCCTGCTCGCGATGGTCATCGGCGTGCGCGTCTCGCGCCTGCGCACGGGGGCGCTCCGTGGCTGAGCCCGCCGCCGCCCTGGAGGTCGTGGGCGTCACCAAGCGCTTCGGCCCGGTCCCGGTGCTCCGGGAGGTCGACCTGCGCCTCGGGCGCGGCGAGGTGCTCGGGCTGGTCGGCGACAACGGCGCCGGCAAGTCGACGCTCGCGAAGGTCCTCGCGGGCTTCCAGCCGCCCGACGCCGGCCGGATCCTCGTCAAGGGCGTCGAGACGCGGCTGCGCTCGGTGGCGCACGCGCGCGCGCTCGGGATCGAGTGCGTATACCAGGACCTCGCGCTGGTCGACGAGCTCTCGGCCGCGGAGAACCTCGCGCTCGGCCGCGAGCTGGTCCACCGGCCGCTGCCGTTCCTCGCCCGGCGCGCGACGCGCGCGCAGGCGCGCGAGGCGCTCGACGCGCTCGGCGTCGCGGTCCCGGACGTCGACGTGCCGGTCGGCCGGCTCTCGGGCGGCCAGCGCCAGGCGATCGCGATCGCGCGCGCCGTCGGCTCCGACGCCGAGGTGCTGCTGCTCGACGAGCCGCTGGCCGCGATGGGCGCGCGCGAGGGCGCGACCATCCTCGACACGATCGACCGACTCCGGGCCGAGCGGCGCGTCGCGATCGTCCTCATCGCCCACAACTACACGCACATCCTCCAGGTCTGCGACCGGGTCGCGATGATCCAGGGCGGGCGCGTCGCCTACGACCGGCCGACGTCGGGCACGTCGGCGCAGGAGCTCACCGCGATCGCGGCCGAGGAATACCAGCGCGCCCGCCGGGGGACGCTCGGGACGTGAGCTAGGCTCGCGCTTCCGCTTCCCGAGACCCGAGGTTCTGATGGCGTTCATGTTGGGGTCCTTCACCGTGCCGGACTACGACCAGTGGAAGGTGCTGTTCGAGTCCGACAAGCTCGGCCGGGCGCAGGCCGCGACGGGCTACCGCCTCTACCGCGGCGCGGAGGACCCCAACCAGGTCATCGAGGCGGTCGAGTTCGCGTCGGTCGCCGAGGCCCAGGAGTTCCGCGAGCGGCTGCTCGCCTCCGGCCTGCTCGCCGGCCGCACGATCCACCTGCCGCCGACGGTCGCCGAGCTGGCGGAAGAGGGCACGTACGGCGTTCGGTGAGGAGCCGTAGAGCGAAAGGGCTGGGCTAGGGTAGGCCGGGATGCCGTCGATCCGACCTCGTCTGCCGTTGCGAGGTCGCCGGGCGGAGACCGAGGCGCTGGACGCCCTGCTGGACCGCGCGCGCCATGGCGAGAGCGGCGCGATCGTCCTGCGCGGCGAGCCCGGCATCGGCAAGACGGCTCTGCTGGAGTACGCGGCGGAGAAGGCCGCGCCGGCCTTCCGGATCGAGCGCGCGGTCGGCGTCGAGTCCGAGATGGAGCTCCCCTTCGCCGGGATGCACCAGCTCTGCGCGCCGATGCTCGACGAGCTCGACGCGCTGCCCGGCCCCCAGCGCGAGGCGCTGCGGACGGCGTTCGGCCTGCACGCCGGCGGCCCGCCGGACCAGTTCCTCGTCGCGCTGGCGGTGCTGAGCCTGCTCTCCGGGGTCGCCGAGGAGCGCCCGCTGCTCTGCGTCATCGACGACGCGCAGTGGCTCGACCGCGTCTCCGCGCAGGCGCTGGCCTTCGTCGCGCGGCGGCTGCTGGCCGAGTCGGTGGCGCTCGTCTTCGCGATCCGGGAGCCGAGCGAGTGGTACGCGGGGCTGCCCGAGCTGGAGATCGGCGGCCTGCGCAACGGCGCCGCGCGGTCGCTGCTGACCGCCGTGGTCCAGGGGCGGCTCGACGACCAGGTGCGCGAGCGGATCGTGGCCGAGACGAAGGGCAACCCGCTGGCGCTGCTGGAGCTGCCGCGCGGCCTCACCGCCGCCGAGCTCGCCGGCGGCTTCGGGCTGCCGACCGCCGCGCCGCTCTCGGGGCAGATCGAGGAGAGCTTCCGGCGCCGGCTCGACCAGCTCCCCGCGCCGACCCAGCAGCTCCTCCTGCTCGCCGCCGCCGACCCGCTCGGCGACCCGGCGCTGCTGTGGCGCGCCGGCGAGCGGCTCGGCGTCGGGATGGACGCGGCCCGCGACGCGGAGGCCGCCGACCTGCTGAGCGTCCACCAGCGCGTCGAGTTCCAGCATCCGCTGGTGCGCTCGGCGATCTACGGCCGCGCGGGCGCCGCCGACCGGCGGGCCGCGCACCGCGCGCTCGCCGAGGCGACCGACGCGGCGACCGATCCGGACCACCGCGCGTGGCACCTCGCGCAGGCGACCACCGACCCCGACGAGGACGTCGCCGCGGAGCTCCAGCGGTCGGCCGGTCGCGCCGAGGCGCGCGGCGGGCTCGCGGCGGCGGCGGCGATCCTGGAGCGCGCCGCGGCGCTGACGCCCGACCCGGAGCGGTGGGTGCAGCGCGCGCTGATCGCCGCCCAGACGACCTACGAGGCCGGCGCGCCCGACGACGCGGTGCGGCTGCTGGCCGCCGTCGACGCCCGGCCGCTGAGCGACCTCCAGCGGGCGACGCTGGAGCGGCTCCGCGCCCAGATCGCGTTCTCGCTGCGCGAGGGCAGCCACGCGCCCGGGCTCCTGCTGCGCGCCGCCCAGCGGCTCGCGCCGCTCGACCCGGCGCGCTCGCGCGAGACGTTCCTGGAGGCGATGGAGGCCGGGACGCACGCGGGCCGCTGCAACCCCGGCCGCGGCATCGTCGAGCTGGGGGAGGTCGCGCGCACGGCGCCGCCGGTGGCGTCCCGCGGCGCGACGGACGAGCTGCTCGACGGGCTCGTCGCGTGGTCGGTCGAGGGCTACGTCGCGGCGGTGCCGGCGTTCCGCCGCGCGCTCGACCTGCTCTGCCACGACCCGGCGACGACGCCGGCGGTCGGCAGCCGCTGGCTGTGGCTCGCGGGCCACGTCGCGGTCGCGCTCTGGGACGACGCGGCGTGGGACGCGCTGATCACCCGCCAGATCCAGCAGGCGCGCGACGCGGGCGCGCTGACCGTGCTGCCGTTCGCGCTCAACTCGGCCGCCGGCCTGGCCGTCCTGACCGGGGACTTCGCCGGCGCCGACGCGCTGCTCGAGGAGTCGCTGGCGATCACCGGCGCGACCGGCCGGCCGCCGATGGCGCACCCGGCGCCCGTCCTCGCGGCGTGGCGCGGGCAGGACGACGCGATGGCGATCATCGAGGGCTCCTCGCGCGACGCCGCCGCGCGCGGCGACGGCCGCCAGCTCACGCTCGCCGAGTACGCCACCGCGGTCCTCAGCAACGGGCGCTCGGACTACGAGGCCGCGTTCGCGGCGGCGCGCGAGGCGGCGCGCCACGACGAGCTGGGGATGCAGGAGCGGATCCTCCCCGAGCTCGTGGAGTCCGCGGTCCGCACCGGCGCCGGCGACGTCGCGGCCACGGCGCTCGCCTCGCTCTCCGAGCGCGCCGCCGCGAGCGGCACGCCGTGGGCGCTCGGCATCGCCGCCTACGCGCGGGCGCTCGTGGAGGACGGCGAAGACGCGGGGACGCTCTACCGCGAGGCGCTCTCGCACCTGGAGCGCTGCGGCATCGCGGGCCAGCGCGCCCGCGTCCACCTGCTCTACGGCGAGTGGCTGCGCCGCCGCCGGCAGCGCGCCGCCGCACGGGAGCAGCTCCACCTCGCCCACGACACGTTCGCCGCGATGGGCGCGGAGGCGTTCGCCGAGCGCGCGCGGGCCGAGCTGCTCGCCACCGGCGCGCACGCCCGCAAGCGCACGCCGGACACGCGCGACGCGCTGACGCCGCAGGAGGCGCAGGTCGCGCGGCTGGCCGCGGAGGGCGCGGGCAACGCGGACATCGCCGCCCAGCTGTTCATCAGCTCGAGCACCGTCGCCTACCACCTGCGCAAGGTCTTCCGCAAGCTGGAGATCACCTCGCGCCACCAGCTCCCGGAGGCGCTCGCGGCGACCGTCGTTTGACCGATGGACGACGCGCGCGCCGGAGACCAGACTCCGGTCGGTGAAGAGCGACTGGCCGAGCCTGCGCGTCGCCGACTGGGTGGAGACGCGCGAGACCCTCCACCTGTGGACGCAGATCGTCGGCAAGGTGCGGATGGCCAAGGCGCCGGTGGTCAACCACTGGTGGCACGTGACGTTCGCGGTCTCGACCCGCGGCCTCGCCACCGGCGCGATCCCGGACGGCGATCGCCTGTTCGCGATGGACTTCGACTTCGTCGACCACGTGCTGCGCATCGAGGTCCAGGGCGGCGAGCGGCGCGAGGTCGCGCTGGCGCCGAAGTCGGTCGCGACGTTCCACGCCGAGACGATGGCGGCGCTGCGCGCGCTCGGCGTCGCCGTGGAGATCTGGCCGGTGCCGGTCGAGCGCGAGGTGGCCGTCCCGTTCGCGGAGGACACGGCGCTCCGCGCCTACGACCCCGAGCAGGCGGCGGCCTTCTGGGGCCAGCTCGTGCAGGCCGCCCGCGTGCTGGCGATCTTCCGCGGGCGCTTCGCCGGCAAGGTCAGCCCGGTCCACTTCTTCTGGGGCGCGCTCGACCTGGCGGTCACGCGCTTCTCCGGCAACCCCGCGCCGCGCCATCCCGGCGGCGCGCCGAACTGCGCGGACTGGGTGATGGTCGAGGGCTACTCGCACGAGCTGGCGAGCGCCGGCTTCTGGCCGGGCGGCGGGGAGGAGGGCGCGTTCTACGCCTACGCCTACCCCGAGCCCGACGGCTACGGCGACCGCGTGGTGCGGCCCGCGGAGGCCCGGTACGACGCCGGCGCCGGCCAGTTCCTGCTGCCCTACGAGGCGGTCCGCACCGCGGCCGACCCGGACGCGACGCTGCTCGCGTTCCTCCAGGACACCTACGACGCGGCGGCGCAGCTCGGCGACTGGGACCGCTCGCTCGACTACCTCCCGGTCGAGCCGGGGTGAGCGGGCGCGGATCCCGGCGGGCGCCTTGCCTCGCGCCCTCGGCGCGTGATATGCCGTGCGCATGGTCGCGGCCGCGCAGCTCCTGACGGCGCTGCCGGTCGCGCAGGCGCTCGGCCCGGTCGAGCAGGACCACCTCCTGGCGGCGCGGCAGATGCAGGCGCTGTCGTTCGCCGCGCACATCCCGCTCGTCTGCTTCGGGATCGCGTTCCCGGCCATGGTGCTGATCATGGAGTGGCTGGGGCAGCGCACCGGCGACCCGGTCTACCGGACGATCGCGCGGCGCTGGAGCCGGATCATGATCGCCCTGTTCGCGGTCGGCGTCATCACCGGCACGGTGCTCAGCTTCGAGATGGGCGTCCTGTGGCCGAACTTCACGGCGACGTTCGGCGGCGTCTTCGGCCTCGGGTTCGCGATCGAGGGCTTCTCGTTCTTCCTCGAGGCGATCTTCATCGGGATCTACGTCTACGGCTGGGACCGGCTCTCGCCGCGGCTGCACCTGCTGAGCGGGATCCCGATCGTGCTCACCGGCTTCACCGGCTCGTGGATGGTGATCGCGGTCAACGCCTGGATGAACCACCCGGGCGGGTTCACGCTGCGCGGCGGGAAGGTCGTCGACGTCCATCCGTGGCGCGCCCTGTTCGACAACTCCTACCTGTGGCACGAGCTGGTGCACATGTACATCGCGGGGTACATGGTCACCGGCTTCGCGGTCGCCGGGGCCTACGCGGTGGCGCGGCTGCGCGGGCGCTGGGGGCGCTACGAGCGCACGGCGATGGTGGTGCCGCTGACGATCGCGGCGCTCGCCGCGCCGGCCCAGGTCCTCGTCGGCGACTGGGCGGGGCGCGAGGTCGCCAAGGAGCAGCCCGCGAAGCTCGCCGCGCTCGAGGGCCTGCCCACCACCGAGCGCGGCGCCTCGCTGCACGTGCTCGGCTGGTACCACGACGGCAGGGTGAAGTTCGGGATCGGCGTCCCGAAGGCCCTGTCGCTGCTGGCCTTCCACGACCCCGACGCGCGCGTGCAGGGGCTCGACGCCGTGCCGCCCGCCGACCGCCCGCCGGTCAACGTCGTGCGGGTCGCGTTCCAGACCATGGTCGGGATCGGCACGCTGCTCGCGGCGCTCGGCGTCTTCGTCCTGGTCGCGCGCTTCCGGCGACGAGCGCTGCCCGAGGCGCGCTGGTTCTTCGCGGCGCTCGCCGCGGCGGGGCCGCTCGCCTACGTGGCGCTGGTCTGCGGGTGGGTGACGACCGAGGTCGGCCGCCAGCCGTGGGTCGTCTACGGCGTGATGCGCACGAACGCCGCGGTGACCGGCGCGGGCGGGGTGCCGGTCGGCTACGCCGGGTTGTGGGTGGTCTACCTCCTGGTCGGCGTGGCGGTCGTGTGGATCCTGCGCCGGCTCGCCACGGCGCCGCTCGACACAACCGCGCAGGAGGCCTGAGCGATGTCGCTCTCCGAGGTCCCGCTGCTCTTCGTCCTCGCCGGCCTGGCGCTCTACGTCGTGCTCGCCGGGGCGGACTTCGGCGCCGCGCTCTGGCAGCTGAGCGCGCCGCGGACGCCGGCGGGCGAGCGCCTGCGCACGCTCGCCCACGACGCGATGGGCCCGGTGTGGGAGGCCAACCACGTGTGGTTGATCTTCGTGCTGACGGTGACCTGGACCGCGTACCCCGCGGCCTTCGGCTCGCTGGCCTCGACGCTGAGCATCCCGCTGTCGGTCGCGGCGTTCGGGATCATCGTGCGCGGCGCCGCCTACGCGATGTCCTCGGGGACGGCGGACCCGCGCGAGCTGCGGCGGATCGACACCGCCTCGGCGATCTCCTCGGTCCTCGCGCCGTTCGCGCTCGGCGCGTGCGTGGGCGCGCTGGCCTCGGGGCGCGTGCCCTACGGCAACGCGGCGGGGGACCTGTGGTCGAGCTGGCTGAGCCCGACCTCGATCCTCGTCGGCGCCGCGGCCGTCGTCTTCTCGGCCTACCTCGCGGCGGTCTACCTGTGCGCGGACGCGGTGCGCCGCGGGCAGCCGGACCTCGTCGCGCCGTTCCGGCGGCGGGCGCTGGGCGCGGGCGCGGTGGCGGGCGCGCTGGCGGTCGCGGGGCTGGTCGTCGTCCACGGCGACGCGCACCCGCTCTACCGCGGGCTCGTGACCGACGGCCTGCCCGCGGTGGTCGTCTCGGTGCTGGCGGGCGGGGCGACGGTCGCGCTCGTGCTCGCGCGGCGCTTCGAGCCCGCGCGGCTCACCGCGGCGCTGGCGGTCGCGGCGATCGTGGCGGGCTGGGCGCTCGCGCAGCAGCCGCGCTTCCTCCCGGGCCTGACCGTCGACCAGGCGGCCGCGCCGCACGACACGCTGGTGGCGATCGTCGTCGCGGTGCTGGCCGGCGGCGCCGTGCTCTTCCCGGCGCTCGGGTTGTTGTTGCGGTTGACGCTGGGCGGCGCGCTGGGGCTGCACGCGGAGGCGCTCGCGCCGCCGCCCGCGCCCGCGACCGCGCTCGCGCGCGCCCCGCTCGCGCCCGGCGCCGCGCAGCGCGCGGCCGTCGCGTGCCTGATCGCCGGCGTCGGGTTCCTGACGGTCGCCGAGGCCGGGTGGGCGCACGCGATCGGCGTCCTCGCGCTGCTCGGCTTCGTCGTGAGCGGCTTCCTCGCGACCGCGCCCGCGCTGCTCGCGGCGGCCCATGATGGGCCGGGGGAGGCGGGCGGGTAGCCTCGGCGGAGAACCATGGCCTCCGTCACCAGCCCGATCCCGCTCACCAGCCTGTCCTCCGGCGCGGGCTGCGGCTGCAAGCTCGCGGCCGCCGACCTGCTGCCGATCGTGATGGACCTGCCGCCCGCGACCGACCCGCGGCTGCTCGTCGGCACGCCGACCGGCGACGACGCGGCGGTCTTCCGGCTCTCCGACGACCTCGCGCTCGTCCAGACGATCGACTTCTTCACGCCGCTCGTCGACGACCCCTATGACTTCGGCCGGATCGCCGCCGCCAACGCGCTGAGCGACGTGTACGCCATGGGCGGCGTCCCCATCACCGCGATGAACGTCGTCGCGTTCCCGCTCGAGCAGCTCGGCGGCGACGTGCTCGGCGCGATCCTGCGCGGCGGGCTCGACGTCGTGACCGCGGCGGGCGCGTCGGTCGTCGGCGGCCACTCGATCAAGGACGACGAGCCGAAGTACGGGCTCGCGGTCACGGGGACGATCCACCCGGACCGGATCGTCGCCAACGCCGGCGGGCGCGCGGGCGACGTCCTCGTCCTCACCAAGCCGCTCGGCGTCGGCGCGATCGTGACGGCCGCCAAGCGCGGCGCCGCGGGCCCGGCGCTCGTCGCGGCGGCGGTCGAGGTGATGGTGGAGCTGAACGCCGCGGCGTCGGCGGCGGCGCTCGCCGCGGGCGTGCGCGCGATGACCGACGTGACCGGCTTCGGGCTGCTCGGGCACCTCCACAACGTCGCGCGCGAGAGCGGGCTGGCGGCCGAGGTCGACGCTGCCGCAGTCCCGGCGATCGCGGGCGTCGAGGCGCTGCTGGCCGACGCGGGCGCGGTGTCCGGCGGCAGCGCGCGCAACGCCGAGCACGCGGCGGGGTTCGCGACGATCGGCGACGGCGTCGAGGGCTGGCGCGCGCGGCTGATCACCGACGCGACGACCTCCGGCGGCCTGCTCGCGGCCCTGCCGCCGGCGGCGGCGGACGCGATCCCGGGCGGCGTCGTGGTGGGGCGCCTCGTCGCGGGCGCACCTGGCACCATCACCGTGCGGTGAGCGTGCTCACCCTCCTGGAGCGGCCCGGGGCCGGTGCCCCGAACGGCCTTCAAAGCCGTTGGCGGCGCCTCTACAGCGCTGGGAAGGTTCGACTCCTTCGCCGTTCCGTGCCATGACCGAGGGCGGTCCGCTCACGCTCGGCACCGCCGGGCACATCGACCACGGGAAGACCGCGCTCGTCGGCGCGCTCACCGGCGTCGACACCGACCGGCTGCCCGAGGAGCGCGCGCGGGGGATCTCGATCGCGCTCGGCTACGCGCCGCTCGCGCTGCCGTCGGGGCGGCGGCTCTCGCTGATCGACGTGCCCGGCCACGAGCGCTTCGTGCGGACGATGGTCGCGGGCGCCTCGGGGATCGACCTCTACCTGATGGTCGTCGCCGCCGACGACGGCGTGATGCCGCAGACCGTCGAGCACGCCGCGGTGCTCGCGGCGCTCGGGGTGACCGCGGGCGTGGTCGCGGTCACGAAGGCCGACGTCGCGGACCCGGCGCGCGCGCTGGCCGAGGCGCGGGAGCTGCTGCCGGGCGCGGCGGCGTTCGTGCCGTGCGCGGCGCCGCGCGGCGAGGGCGTCGGGGAGGTGGCGGCGGCGCTCGACGCGGTCGCCGCGCGCGTGCCGAGCCGCGCGGGGGACGGCGGCGCGGTCGTCCTCCATGTCGATCGCGCGTTCACGGTCGCGGGCATCGGGACGGTGGTCACCGGGACGCTGTGGTCCGGCGTGCTGCGGGCGGGCGAGACGCTTGCGCTGCTGCCCGGCGACCGGGCGGTGCGGGTGCGCGGGCTGCAGGTCCACGACGAGGCGGTGGACGCGGCCGGCGCGGGCCAGCGCGTCGCGGTGAACCTCGCGGGCGTGCGCGCGCGGGAGGTGGCGCGCGGCGACGTCCTCGCCGCGCCCGGGACGATCGGCGAGCACGACGTCCTCGACTGCGTCCTCGCGCTGGGCGACGACGCCCGCCACGGCGAGCGCGTCCAGGTCCACCACGGCACCCGCGACGCCGCGGGCCGCCTCGCCGCGCTCGGCGACGACCTCTGGCAGCTGCGCCTCGAGCGGCCGCTGCTGGCCGCCGACGGCGACCGCGTCGTCGTCCGCCGCCTCTCGCCGCCGGACACGCTCGGCGGCGGCACGATCCTCGACGCGCGCGCCCGCAGGCACGGCCGCCGCCCGGACGTGCTGGAGCGCCTGCGCGCGCGGCGCGACGGGCGGCCGGAGCCGGAGCAGGAGACGCCCGCGCCGCCGCCACCCGCCGGGGGGACAGTCCCCCAACATTCGCCGGCGGATGCGCGCAGCGCCACCGTCGGGGGGACAGTCCCCCGACGCGGCGCCTCCTCCGCCGCCGACCTCGCCGCCGCCGCGCGCGCCGAGGCGGCCCTGCGCGAGGCGGGCATCGCCCTGCTCAGCCCGGCCCAGCTCGGCGAGGACGCGGCCGCGCTCCCGCTGCTGCGCGCCGACGGCCGCGCGGTCCGCGTGAGCGGCCGGCTCTACGCGCACGCCGAGGTCGCCGCCGACGTCCGCGCCCGCGTCGTCGCGCTCATCGAGGCGACGGGCTCCGTCTCGCTCGCCGAGGTCCGCGACGCGCTCGCGACCTCGCGCAAGCCCGCCCAGGCCTTCCTCGAGCACCTCGACGCCGAGCGCGTCACGCGCCGCACGCCCGACGACCGCCGCGTGCTCCGCGCCCGCCGCGACGCAAGGACGCCGACATGACCGACGCGCCCGACCCCGCGGTCCGCGAGCGGCTGCGCGCGCTGCCGTCCGTCGACCAGCTCGCCGCCGCGCTCGCCGCCGCGGACGACGCCGCGACGCCCGCGGAGGCCACCGCCGCCGCCCGCGCCGCCCTCGACGCCCGCCGCGCCGAGCTGCTCGGCGGCGCGGCGAACGGCGCCGGGCCCGACCTGCTCGCGCGGGCCCGCGCCCACCTGCGCCCGTCGCTGCGCGCGGTCCTCAACGGCACGGGCGTCATCCTCCACACCAACCTGGGCCGCGCGCCGCTGGCCGGCGTCGCCGCCGACGCGGTGGCCGACGCCGCGCGCGGCTACGTGAACCTCGAGCTCGACCTCGCGACCGGCCGCCGCGGCGCGCGCGACGCGCACGTCGCCGCGCTGCTCGCCGAGCTGACGGGCGCGCAGGACGCGATGGTGGTCAACAACGGCGCGGCCGCCACGCTGCTCGCCGTCGCCGCGCTCGCGGGTCCCGGCCGCTCCGTGGTCGTCTCCCGCGGCCAGCTCGTCGAGATCGGCGGCGGCTTCCGCGTCCCCGAGGTCATCGCGCAGGCGGGCGCGCGGCTCGTGGAGGTCGGGACGACCAACCGCACGCGCGTCGCCGACTACCGCCACGCGCTCACCGGCGCCGACGGCGCGGCCGTCCTCCGCGTCCACCAGTCGAACTTCCGCACCGTCGGCTTCGTCGAGGAGGCGTCGATCGAGGAGCTCTGCGCGCTCGGCGTCCCGGTGGTCGACGACCTCGGCTCCGGCGTCCTGGCCGCGGCCGGGCCGCTCGAGCGCCTGCTCGCCGACGAGCCGCCGGTCCGCGCCTCGGTCGCCGCGGGCGCCGCGCTCGTCTGCTTCAGCGGCGACAAGCTGCTCGGCGGCCCGCAGGCCGGGATCCTCGTGGGCACGCGCGCGGCGATCGCCGCCGCGCGCCGCCACCCGCTCGCCCGCGCGCTGCGCGTCGGCCGCCTGCCGATGGCCGGCCTCGCCGCGACGCTCGCGCTCTACCGCGACCCCGAGCGCGCCCGCCGCGAGATCCCGGTCCTCGCGATGCTCGCCGCGCCGCCGGAGGAGCTCGAGCGCCGTGCGCGCGCGCTCGCCGCCGCGACCGGCGGCGACGTCGTCCAGGCCACCGCGCGCGCGGGCGGCGGCGCGCTCCCGCTCGTGGAGCTCACCGGTCCCGCCGTCGCCGTCGGCCCGGCGGGCGCCGGGGCCGACGCCCTCGCCGCCCGCCTGCGCGCGGGCGACCCGCCGCTGCTCGCGCGGATCGCGGACGGCCGCGTCACGGTCGACCCGCGCACCCTCCTCGGCGACGGCGAGCTCGCGCGCGCCGCCGCCGCGATCAGCGCGGCGCTCGCGGGCTGACCGCGCCCGGCGCCTCCGGCGCGGCGGCCGCCGGCGTCGTGTCCCGCACGTAGAGGTACCAGTAGCTCGTCGCGACGAAGATCCCCGCGCCGACCATGTTCCCCAGGAACGCGAAGACCCAGTTCTTGATGGTGTCGTCCCAGCCGATGCCGGGCACGTGGCTGAAGATCGCGGCGGGCAGGAAGAACATGTTCGCGACCACGTGGTCGAAGCCCATCGCCACGAAGGCCATGATCGGGAAGAAGATCGCGAGGATCTTGCCGCCGATGTCGTCGGCCGCCAGCGCCATCCAGACCGCGAGGCAGACGAGCCAGTTGCAGCCCACCGCGCGCAGGAAGATCTGCCAGTCGGTCTCCGTGTGCGCCTTCGCCGTGGCGATCGCGGCGAGCCGCGCGAGCGGCATCGGCGCCGTGATCACGCCGGTCTCCTTGGCCAGGAAGTAGGCCACGAACAACGAGCCCGCGAGGTTGCCGATCAGGACGAACGCCCAGTTGAACGACAGCCGCCCGATCGTGGTGCGCCGGCCGAGCAGCGCCAGCGGCAGCAGCGCCATGTTGCCGGTCAGCAGCTCGGAGCCCGCGACGATCACGAGGACCAGGCCGAGCGCGAAGACGCCGCCGGTGACGAGCGTCTGCACGCCGCCCCAGACCTTCGGGTCCATGCCCGCGGAGGCGACGACCGCCAGCAGGCCGGCGAACGCGATGTAGGCGCCGGCCAGGAACCCGGCGACGAGCGCCTTGTCCCAGCTCAGCGAGGCCTTGGTGGCGCCGCTCTCGACGCCGGCGGCGGCGATCTCGGCTGGTGTCTTGTAGGACATGATGCTCGGGTCTCCTCGTACGGACGGGCGGGACAGGGCTCAGCGGTGCTCGACGACCTGCAGGTCGTGCTCCGGCTCGTAGCGCGTGGCGTGGGCGCGGGCCATCCGGGCGACCGCCTCGTCGTCGGCCGCCGAGGAGCGGCCGGAGAGCACCCAGGCGAAGCGGTAGCAGACCGCGGCGCCCATGAAGGCGACGCTCGCGACGTGCTCGGCGACCGGGCCGACGCGGTGGCGCACGAGGCGCGCCGCGAGGCCGCCGCGGGCGAGCCACGTCGCGCGCTTGAACCAGCGCGCGCCGACCCCGTCCTCCAGCACGGAGGCGAGCCGTCCCAGGTGATGGTGGTTGACTTCCGACAGCAGCAGCTCGGCCGCCATGGCCCCGCTCTCCACGCGCCCGAGCGCGGTACGCGTCGGATGCCCAGGAGGCATACCCGTCGCGACGAGGACCAACCGCACGGTCGCGGCGCCGGTCAGCGTGGCGGTCGAGACGAAGATCGGGCCGAGGAACATCCGGCTGCGCGCCCACACCGGCACGGCCGTCGAGGCGAGCAGCACGCCCGCGTAAGACCCGAGGTAGCCGCCGACGACGGCGTTCGCCGCGCCGAGGCCGCGCGCGACGCGCGGGCGGTCGAGCAGGTCGGCGCCGACGGCCGCCGAGCCCAGGCCGCCGAAGAGCGTCAGGCACCACGCGCCCATCGACATCGGCGAGCGCGGCTTGAAGACCCGCAGCATGTTGTAGAAGCGCGCCGGGCGCCCGAGGTCCATGACCAGCAGCGGGGGCGAGGGCACGAGCGCGGCGAGCGCGACCTTGCGCGCCACGCGCGCCGAGCGGTCGTCGCCGACCATGTCGCACGCCAGCGCGACGAACGACGCGCCCGCCGCCATCCCGCCGAACCAGAAGTAGAGCGGGACCTCCCACGTCCACACCGGCGCCTTCATCATCGGGCCCTGGACGATCGACGGCGGCGTGCCGCCGCGGGCGGCGCGGTTCGCCGCGGCGACGCGCTCGGCGTCGGCGGGCGCGTCGGTCGCGTAGCCCGAGTCGCGGCGGAAGATGTTCGACCAGCGCGCGTCGCGCCAGCTGCGCTGGTGCAGCCCGACCGCGGCGCCGACCGCGGCGCGCTTCCACGACGCGGGCGCGCCCGGCGTGCCGACGGCCGGCGTCATGTCGCGCTCGCCGCCCGAGCGCGCCGCCTCGCCGCGCCGGCGCTCGCCCGCGCGCGCCTCCTCCGCGCGGCGTCCCGCGTCCTCGCTCATCGGTCCCGCCGCGCCTTCCGCGCGCGCCCCACGAGGTCGCGGCCCAGCTCGAACGCGCCCGCGGCCGCGGCCAGCGCGGTGAGCGCGCCGACGCCGCGGTCCGGCCGCTTGACGCGGAACGCCGCCGAGACGCCGATCGCCGCCGCCAGCCCCGCGCCGACCGCGGCGAGCGTCGCGGGCACGACGTTCTCCTGGATCGGCGAGTCGGCCTGGGCGGGCAGCCCGAAGCGCTCCGGCGGCTCGGTCAGCAGGAAGAACGCGCCGAGGCCGCCCGCGATCTCCTCGCCGGGCGCGTCGCCCGCGCCGTAGAGGTAGGCGCCGCTCAGGCCGCGGTCCTGCAGCGTCACGACCCGCCGCTGCGCGAGGTCGACGAGCTCGTCGTAGGGCCCGAACTGGATCGAGTCCGTCGGGCACGCCTTCGCGCAGGCGGGCTCCATGCCGTCCTCGAGGCGGTCGTAGCAGAGCGTGCACTTGGCGGCGCGGCCGTCCTCGGGCGAGCGGTCGACGACGCCGAACGGGCACGACGGGATGCAGTAGCCGCAGCCGTTGCAGACGTCCTGCTGCAGCACCACCGTCTCGAACTCGGTCCGGATCAGCGCGCCCGTCGGGCACGCGTCCATGCAGCCCGCGTTCGTGCAGTGCTTGCAGACGTCGGACATGAAGACCCAGCGGTCCATGTCGGCCACGGCGGCCGCGATGTCGACCTCGCCCTCGCCGGGGCCCGACGGCACCCCGCGCGCCTCGGCCATCGCGACGAGGTCCGGGATCTCGTCCTCGGTCACGCCCGCGCCCGCGTCGCGCAGCGCCGTGGCCGGGATGTGCGGCATCGCCCCGCCCGCGCCGCGCGCCAGCGCCGCCTCGGCCTCCGCGCGCGCCAGCGGCGAGGGCTCCAGGAGCTCGACGAAGCGCACGTGCCGCCACGTCGCGGCGCCGAGCGACGCGGTGTGGTCGTAGGAGCCGCCGCGCCGGAACGACGCGCCGTCGGAGGGCAGGTCGTTCCACTGCTTGCACGCGACCTCGCACGCCTTGCAGCCGATGCAGACCGTCGTGTCCGTGAAGAACCCCATGCGCCGAGCGCCATCGCGGTGGATGGAGACCTCGGACGGCGCGGCGGGTGGGATGACCGGGGTCACGGGGTGTGCTTGGTCCTCAGCTTGGGCTGCTCGGCCGGATGCTCGCGGTTGACGTCCACATGCCCGTGCGGGGCGTTCGCGACACGCGAGGTGGCGGGCGTGGCGCGCCGCCCGGCGCGCACGTCGCACGTGAGCGCCTTCGTCGTCTCGATGTTCGTGTTCGGGTCGCCGGAGAGGTGCAGCAGGTCGTTGATGCTGTCGCCGGTGTTGAGGCCCGAGTAGCCCCAGTGCCACGGCACGGCGATCTGGTGGATGGTGCGATCGGCGATCGTCAGCGGGCGCATCCGCTCGGTGACCTTCGCGCGCGCCTCGATCTCGCCGCGCGCGGTCAGCACGACGAGCCAGCCGCCGTCCTCGATGCCGCGCTCGGCGGCGAGCATCGGGTCGAGCTCGACGAACATCTCGGGCTGCAGCTCGTTGAGCCACGGCAGCGTGCGGCTCATCCCGCCGACCGTGTGGTGCTCGGTCAGGCGGAAGGTCGTCATGACGATCGGCCAGCGCGGGTCCTGCGAGAGGTTGATGGGGTTGTCGGGCCGGTTCCACGCGATCGCCACCGGGTTGGAGCTGAGCGCGGGGTAGAGGAGGTTCGGCACCGGCGACTCGATCGGCTCGTAGTGCGTCGGCAGCGGCCCGTCGAGCAGGCCCGAGGGCGAGTAGAGCCAGGCGCGGCCGTCGCCCATCATCATGAACGGCTCCGAGCCGGAGATCGCGTCCATGCCCTTGGCGTCGTCGGGCGCGACGTAGTCGGGGCGCTTGTCGACCGGGAAGTCCGGGACGTCGTAGCCCGTCCACCTGCCCTGCTCCTCGTCCCACCAGATGTACTTCTTGCGCTCGCTCCACGGCCTGCCCTGCGGGTCGGCCGAGGCGCGGTTGTAGAGGATCCGGCGGTTGGCGGGCCAGGCCCAGCCCCACTCGGGGGAGACCCAGCCGCCCTCGGGATCCTCGAGGTCGCCGGGGTCGCGCCGGCGCGCCTGGTTGACGCCGTCGGCGTAGACGCCGCTGTAGATCCAGCAGCCGCACGCGGTCGAGCCGTCGTTGGCGAGCTTCGCGAAGCCGGGCAGCGGCGCGCCGGTGGCGACGTCGTAGCCGTTGATCTCCTTGAGCACGTCCTCGGCGTGGGGCTCGGCCTCGGGCCCGTGCTCCTCGTAGTCCCACTTGAGGTTGACGATCGGCCAGTCCTTGGGGTCGGTCGAGCCCGCGTAGTGGGCCTTCACGCGCTTGGTCAGGTGGTGCATGAACCACAGCTCGCTGCGCGCGTCGCCGGGCGCGTCGATCGCCTTGTCGCGCCACTGCACCATCCGCTGGGTCTGGGTGAAGGACCCCTCCTTCTCGACGTGCGAGGCGGCGGGCATCAGGAAGACCTCGGTCTGGATGTCCTCCGTGCGGATCTCGCCGGACTGGACCTCGGGCGCGTTGCGCCAGAAGCCCGCGGTCTCGATCTCGTTGAGGTCGCGGACGACCAACCACTTCATGTTGCGCAGGGCGCGCCGCATGAGGCCGCCGTTCTGCGAGCCGATCGCCGGGTTCTGGCCCATCGCGAAGAGGCCGTCGAGGCCGCCGTCGACCGCGCGCATCATGGTGGGGAAGTGCGCGTGGTTGCCGGTGATCTTCGGCAGGTGGCCGAAGCCGTAGTCGTTCTCCGCGGTCGCGGCGTCGCCGAACCAGGCCTTCAACAGCGAGATGATGTACTTGTCGAAGTTCGACCACCAGCCCTTCTCCGCGCCGCCGGAGGAGATGTAGTCCTTCAGCGTCAGCTCCTCCTCGCGGGCGCGCGGCATGTGCAGGTAGCCGGGGAGGAGGTCGTAGAGCGTCGGGATGTCGCTCGAGCCCTGGATCGTCGCGTGGCCGCGCATCGCCATGATGCCGCCGCCCGGGCGGCCGATGTTGCCGAGCAGGAGCTGCAGGATCGCGCCGGTCCGGATGATCTGGACGCCGAGCGACTGCTGCGTCCAGCCGACCGCGTAGCAGAGCGCGGTCGTGCGCTCGCGGCCGGAGTTCTCGATCAGCGTCTTCGCGACCTCGTGGAACTGCTCGGAGGAGATCCCGCAGATCTCGGAGACCATCTCCGGCGTGTAGCGGGCGTAGTGCCTGCGCAGCAGCTGGAAGACGCAGCGCTCGTGCTGGAGCGTCTCGTCGCGGTGGACCGGGCCCTCGAGCAGGCCGACGCCGGTGTGCTCGTCGAAGGCCTGCGTGGCGTGCTCGCGCATGCCGGCGGCGGAGGAGACCTCGCCGCCCTCGTACATCCAGGTCGAGCGGTCGTAGGTCCCGGTCTCGGGGTCGAAGCCGGAGAAGACGCCGCCGAGGTCCTCGGTGTCGGCGAACTCCTCGCTGATGATCGTCGAGGCGTTGGTGTAGTGGAGGACGTACTCCTTGAAGTAGGAGTCGGTCTCCAGCACGTGGCGGATGATCCCGCCGAGGAACGCGATGTCGGTGCCGGCGCGGATCGGGACGTGGAGATCCGAGGACGCGCCGGTGCGCCCGAAGCGCGGGTCGACGTGGATGACCTTCGCGCCGCGCTCGCGCGCCCGCATCGCCCAGCGGAAGCCGACCGGATGCGCCTCGGCCAGGTTGGAGCCCTGGATGAGGATGCAGTCCGCGTTCTGCAGGTCCTGCTGGAAACCCGTGGCGCCACCGCGCCCGAACGAGGTCCCCAGACCGGGGACCGTGCTGGAGTGTCAGATCCGCGCCTGGTTCTCGATCTGCACGGCGCCCATCGCCGTGAAGGACTTGCGGATGAGGTAGTTCTCCTCGTTGTCGAGCGTCGCGCCGCCGAGGTGCGCGAAGCCGAGCGTGCGGTCGACGCGCTTGCCGTGCTCGTCCTCGGTCTGCCAGCCGCGCTCGCGGGCGGCGATGACGCGCTCGGCGATCATGTCCATCGCCGTCTCGAGGTCGAGGTCCTCCCACTCGGTGCCGCCGGGGCGGCGGTAGCGGACCGTCGTCAGCCGGCCGGGCTGCTGGACGAGCTGGCGCGAGGCCGAGCCCTTCGGGCAGAGCGTCCCCTGGTTGACGGGGGAGCGCGGGTGGCCCTCGATGTCGACGAGCTCGCCGTCGCGCGTGTAGACGACCTGGGCGCAGCCGACGGCGCAGTAGGGGCAGACCGACTCGGTGGCCTTGAGGCCCGCGATCCGCGCGCCGGCCTCGCGCGTCTTCTTCGAGACGGCGTGCGGGCCCATGCCCCAGTCGGCCGCCCGGCCGACGAGGGGCAGGTCACGGACCTTCTGGAAGGGCTTGGGACGGGCCACTCGGGACCATCATTGCCCGTTGCGGGCCGATTGCCAACCACGGGGTTCGCGGAGTTGGCGCGGGGTAGTCCCCTGGCATGTCACTCATCATCGTCGGAGCCGGGCCGAACCTCGGCATGGCGGTCGCGCGGCGCTTCGGGCGCGAGGGGCTCGCGGTCGGGCTCGTCTCCCGCGACCAGGCCAAGCTCGACGGCCTCGCGGCCGAGCTGGAGGGCGAGGGGATCACGGCGAAGGGCGCGGCCGCCGACATCCGCGACGCCGACGGCCTCGCCGCCGCGATCCGCTCGCTCGCGGACGCGCTCGGCCCCGTCGCGGTGCTCGAGTACTCGCCGCTGCCCGCCAAGGAGTTCATGAAGCCGATCCTCGAGACCACCGTCGACGACGTCCGCGGCCCGCTCGAGTTCAGCGTCCTCGGCGCGGTCGCCGCGACGCGCGCGGTGCTCGACCCGATGCGCGCGGCGGGCAAGGGGACGATCCTGTTCACGACGGGCGGCGCGGCCATCAACCCGTACCCGCTGCGCGCGGGCGTCGGGATCTCCTTCGCCGCCGAGGTCGCCTACGCGCGCATGCTCCACGACGAGCTCGCGGGCTCCGGCGTCCACGTCGCGCACACCGCGATCGGCGGGCGCATCGCGCCCGGCGAGGACCACGAGCCGGACGACGTCGCGGAGCTGCTCTGGCGCCACCACGCGGCGCCGGGCGACTTCCAGACGCGGATCGGGATCGACTAGCCGCCGCCGGCGGCGTCCCACAGCGCGGCGGTCGCGGGCGCGACGCGCGCGTCGTGGATGCGCTGGAGGTTGCGGCCGCCGCGGGCGAAGGTCGCGAGGACGGCGGTGGGGACGTCGTCTTCGGGGATCGGCTCGGCGAGCCAGCGCGCGGGGCGGACGTTGACGATCCCCACGGCGCGGGCGGCGGGCGTGTCGTCGCGGCGCCACGGGCCCGCGATCCGGCCGAGGTGGTGCAGGCCGTCGGCGTCGCGGGTCCAGACGAAGCTGCCGTCGGGCAGCCCGGCGAAGCGCTCCAGGCGGCGGCCGACCTCGTCGCCGATCCCGACCACGCCGTGCTCCAGCCCGAACTCCGCGCCCGCCCCCGGCAGCGCGTCGCGCTCCCGCGCGCGCATCGGCGCGCGGAAGACGTGCGCGTCGCTCACGCGAACCGCGGCGCGATCTCCTCGGCCATGAACCTCAAGAAGCCCTCCTGGTCGTCGCCGATCTGGTTGACGTAGACCTCGTCGTAGCCCGCGTCGAAGAACGCCTTGATCGCCGCGGCGTGCTTCTCGGGGTCCGGCCCGCAGGGGACCGCCTCGGCGAGCATCTCCTCGGTGACCGGCTCGCAGGCCGCCTCGTAGTGCGCGGGCATCGGCAGGACCTGGGCGAGCTCGCCGCCGAGCGCCTCGTTGGGCCACAGCTCGTGGACCGTCTTCAGGCACGCGGCCTCGTCGGCGCCCCAGCAGACCTTCATGCCGCCCTGCGCGGGGCCGGCGCCGCCGGCGTCGCGGTAGGCCTGCAGCAGATCCGCGTCGGGGACGACGTTGATGTAGCCGTCGGCGTAGCCCGCGACCGACTCGGTGGCCTTGGGGCCGAAGGCGGAGGCCAGCACCTGGACGGGCTCCTCGGGCAGCGAGTAGATCCGCGCGCGGTCGACGACGTAGTGCTGGCCGTCGTGGGAGACGTTCCCGCCCTCCCACAGCGCGCGCATGATCGCGACCGACTCCTCCAACATGCTCAGCCGCTGCTCGATGCCCGGCCACGGGTCGCCGAGGACGTGCTCGTTGAGCGCCTCGCCGGTGCCGACGCCGAGGCGGAAGCGGCCGTCGAGCAGCGTCGCGCTGGTCGCCGCCGCCTGGGCGACGATCGCCGGGTGGATCCGGACCGTCGGGCACGTGACCGCGGTCGTCACCGTGACCTCGCGCGTGGCGGCGGCGATCGCGCCGATCGTCGACCAGACGAACGGCGACTCGCCCTGCGCGTCGAGCCAGGGGTGGAAGTGGTCGGAGATCCAGAGGTCGCGGAAGCCCGCGTCCTCCGCCTTGACCGCGATGTCGACGAGGCGCTTCGCGCTCTGCTCCTCGCTGGACAGGAAGATGCCGATGGTCGCCATGGAGCGGGGAGCTACCCGCGCGGACTCGTGCGTCAAGCGCGCGCCGGGCGGGGAGGTCCGCGGCATGAAGGTCGCGATCGTCGGGGCAACGGGCAACGTCGGGTCCGCGCTGGTGCGCGCGCTCGAGCACGACGAGCGCGTGCGCGAGATCGTGGGGATCGCGCGGCGCAGGCCGGAGGGGCCGCCGCCGCCGAAGGTCACCTGGGCGACCGCGGACATCGCGCGCGACGACCTCACCAGGGTCCTCGCGGGCGCCGACGTCGTCGTCCACCTCGCCTGGCTGATCCAGCCCGACCGCCACCCCGAGACGATGGCGGCGGTCAACGTCCGCGGCTCCCAGAACGTGTTCGCGGCGGCGCTCGCCGCGGGCGCCGGGACGCTCGTCGTCGCCTCCTCGGTCGGCGTCTACTCGCCGGGCCCGAAGGACCGCGCGGTCGACGAGTCCTGGGCGCGGGACGGCATCCCGACCAGCACCTACTCCCAGCACAAGGCGCAGGTCGAGCGGATGCTCGACGTCGTCGAGGCCGAGCACCAGCACGTGCGCGTGGTGCGGATGCGGCCCGGGCTGATCTTCCAGCGCGACGCCGCGAGCGAGATCCGCCGCTACTTCCTCGGCCCGCTCGTCCCGAACCCGCTGCTGCGCCGCGCGCTCCTGCCGGTCGTGCCGCGCACCGACCGGCTGATGTTCCAGGCGGTCCACGCCGACGACGTCGCCGAGGCCTACCGGCTCGTGATCTCCCAGCGCGACGTCCGCGGCGCGTTCAACGTCGCGGCCGAGCCGCTGCTGGACGCCGCCGAGCTCGGCCGCGTGCTCGGCGCGCGGCCGGTGCCGGTGAGCGCCCGCGCGCTGCGGGCGACCGTGGACCTGACCTGGCGCGCGCACCTGCAGCCGACCTCGCCGGGCTGGATCGACCTCGCCCGCGGCGTCCCGACGATGGACACGACGCGCGCGCGGACCGAGCTCGACTGGACCCCGGAGCACTCCGCGGGCGACGCGCTCCTCGAGCTCCTCGACGGCCTCGGCCGCGGCGACGGCGGCCCGACGCCGCCGCTGCGCCGGGACGCCGGGGGGCCGTTCCGGCGCCAGGAGCTCGCGAGCGGCATCGGGTCGCGGCCCTGAGCGTCCCGAAGCCGCCGGGCGCCTGAGGCCGGGCCTCAGGCGCGCGCCGCCGCGACGCGCGTCTCGCGCTCGGCCTCGACGGCCGTGCGCGGCACGACCAGCACCGGGCAGCTCGCGCGGTGGATCAGGCGGTCGGCGGTCGAGCCGAGCACGACGCGGCGGATCGCGCCCCAACCGCGGGAGCCGCAGACGAGCAGGTCGACCTCGGCCGCGAGCTCGTCGAGCTTCTCGGCGGTGGTGCCGATCACGACCTCGGCCTCGACCGTGCCCGGCAGGCCGTCGCAGGTCTCGGCCAGCCGCGTCCGCGCCGCCGCGGCGACGTCCTCCAGCACGGCGTCCATGTTGATGGCGATCGGGTAGCCGCCGAACGCGGGCCAGAGGTCGGACTCGACGACGTCGCGCACGAGCACCCGCGCGCCGAGCCCGGCGGCCAGCTCGGCGGCGACGCCGACCGCCGCGCGCGCCTCCGGCTCGTTGTCGCAGGCGACGCCGATCGTCGCGGGCGCGCCGCCGCGGAAGCCGTGGGGCGCGACGGCCACGGGGCAGGGCGCGCCGTGCAGGACCGCGCGGCCGACGTCGCCGAGCAGCATCCGGCCCGCGAGGCCGCGGTGGGCGGAGCCCACGACGAGCAGGTCGGCGTGCTCGGCCTCGGCGACGTGGTGCAGCCCGCGGGCCGGGGAGACGTCGGGGACGGCGACCACGCGCGCGTCCGGCAGGCCGGCGGCGTCGCGGGCGCGCCGCAGGACGTGCTCGGCCTCCTCGCGCAGCGCGTTGCCGTAGCCGAGGTTGGCGGCGCGGCTGGCGACCGACTCATAGGGGTAGGCGGAGGCCAGCACGAGCTCGGCGCCGGGCGCGAGCGCGCGGGCGAGCGCGAGCGCGTCGTCGCCGCCGGCGAGCCCGTCGTGACCGACGATGACCTTGGTGAACATGGTGGCTCCTGTCGTTGCGCGGGTGATGGCCCCGACGCTACGCCGGGGCCGGCGCCGCGCCATCCGTAGTGCGCCGCAGCGGGCGGTGGCGGAGAACGGATCCGACGGCGGCGCGGCGGGCTACGCCGGGCCGTCCAGCAGGTCGTGGTCGAGCGCGTAGCGGACGAGGTCGGCGCGGCTCGTGCGGCGCAGCTTCTGCTGGATGTGCGCGCGGTGCGACTCGACGGTGCGGACCGAGAGGTAGAGCTGCGCGCCGATCTCGGTGTTCGTGTGGCCGAGCGCGATCAGGCGCAGGATCTCGACCTCGCGCGCGGTGAGGTCGTCCGGCGGGCCCGCGGGCGCGGGCGGCGCGGCGGCGATGAGCGCCCCGAGGCGCGGGTTGAGGTAGACCTCGCCCGCGGCTGCGCGGCGGATCGCCTCGACCAGCTCGGTGTCGGCCGCCTCCTTCAACACGTAGGCGTTGGCGCCCGCGGCGAGCGCCTGGCGCGCGAACTGCGGGTCCTCCTGCATGGTGAGGATCACCACGCGGGTGGCGGACGCGTCGGCGGCGAGCGTGGGGAGGAGGTCGAGGCTCGTCGCGACGGTCCCGGGCATGTTGAGGTCCAACACGAGCACGGCGGGCCGGTGCGCCTTGGCCAGGCGCAGCGCGTCGTCGGTGGTGCCGGCCTCGGCGACGACCTCGAGGCCGTCCTCGGCGTCGAGCACGAAGCGCAGGCCGCTGCGCACGACGGCGTGGTCGTCGGCGAGCACGATGGTGATGCGGTCGGCCGTCATCTGCCGCCGATCGTACCCGTCCACAACCTGACCTCCGGCGCGGGGAACCGTCATGATGTCGGGTGGTTCCCATCCCCGAGGCCGAAGGGCACGCATGCCAGTACCCGAGCAGGCAGGCTCGCTGACGATCCGCGTCGAGAGCGACGACACCGCGCACGTCGTCTTCGTCGAGGGCGAGCTCGACCTCAACACCCGCGGGCAGCTCGAGGACGTCCTCGCCGCGCTGCCCAAGCCGCCGATGATCGTCGTCCTCGAGTTCTCGCACCTGACGTTCGTGGACTCGACGGGCCTCAAGGGGCTGCTCGACGAGCATCGCCGCGCCCGCGCCGAGAAGTACGAGTTCGCGATCGCCGGCGCCCACGGCGCGGTCCGCGAGGTCTTCCGCATCACCGCGCTCGACATCACGCTGCCGCTCGTGCCCGACGTGGCGTCGGTCGTCGGCGGCTGAGCGCCCGCGGTACGCGGTTCCGCGCACGGCGCGGCGCCGCGCCCTGGCGCGTGGGCGCCGTTCACCACTACGCTCACGCGCGTGATCGGCGCACGGATGCTCCTGGGCGCGGCCGCGGCCGCCGCGCTCGCCCTGACGACCGGCCCCGCGGCCGCGGAGACCTGGACGGCGCAGGGCGCGCCGAACCTGGGCGCGCCGTCGGCGCTGGGGCTGACCGGCGACGGCGCCGGGGAGCTCTTCGCGATCCAGCTCGCGCAGCCCGGCGACGGCAGCACCTCGGGCGCCTACCTCTCCACGCGCGCGCCCGGCGGCGCGTTCACCACGCCGGCCCGGACGCCGGACGGCGGCATCCCCGAGATCCGCGGCGACGACGCCGGCAGGGCGCTGTCGGTCGACACGCCGCCCGGCGGCGCGGCGGTCGTGCGCACGCGGCCCTTCGGCGGCGCGTTCGGCGCGCCGGTGCAGACGATCCCGATCGCCGCGCCGACGTTCAGCGGCGTCGGCTACACGCTGCGCCCGGACGGCACGGCGCTCGCCGCCTGGGCCGACGGGACGGCGCTGAAGCTCGCCGACCGCCCGGCCGGGCTGGCGACCGTCTTCGGCGCGGCGACCTCGCCGCCGTCGACCACGATCAGCGGCCCGGGCTTCGGCTCGACGGCGAGCAGCGTCCCGCTCGCGCTGCCGGTGCTCGACGCCGACGGCGGCGCGGACGTCCTCTTCACCCACACCGGCTCCGGGAACGTGGGCTACAGCCTGCTCCAGACCCGCCGGCCCGCGGGCGGCGCGTTCGGCGCCGGGACCGCGCTGGTCTCGGACATCACCTCGCCGGCGTTCGCGTCCAACGCGGCGGGCGACGCGATCGTCGTCTGGCGCGCGGGCAACACGCTCGCGGGCTCGTTCCGGCCGCACGGCGGCAGCTTCGGCGCGCCCGTGTCGATCGCGACGGCGCCGGACTCGGGCTCCGCGCAGAACGTCTCGCTCACGGAGATCTCGGTGGCGCTGACGCCGGGCGGCGTCGCGCAGGTCGCCTGGGAGCGCTACGTCCCGGGCGCGCCCTGCTCGGCGGCGGGCGGCGTGCACTCGGTGGGCACCGCGGTGCGCGCCGCGTCCGGGACGTGGGGGACGCCGGCCTACGCGCTCGGCACGACGCCGGTCGTCACCGCGTCGCTGACCGACGAGCGCACCGCGCTGCTGTGGGACGGCGGCGACTGCGGGGCCGGCGGCACCACGGTCTTCCCGCTGCGGGCGAGCGTCGGCGCGCCCGCGGGCTACGCGACCGCGACCGGCGTCGCGGGCGGCGACCAGAGCGACACCAACTTCGCGAAGGCCGCGGCCTTCGACGGCACCGGCGCGGTGACCGCGCTGTGGCTCGGCTCCGACACCGCGCTGCACGCCGCCGCCACGCCCGCGACTGGCGCGCCGACCACGCCCGGCGGCGGCGACGGCGGGGGCGGCGGCGATGGCGGAGGCGGAAGCGGCGGCGGCGGCGACGCGGGCACCACGCCGCCCGCCACGACGCCGCCGGCCACCACGCCGCCCGCGACGCCGCCCGTCCTCCCGCCCGCCACGCCGCCGGCCAAGCCGAAGACCGACGTCCTCACGATCGGCCTCGTCTCGCTCACGCCCGGCGGCCTGACGCTGTCCAGCACGCAGAGCCCGACCGTGACCGCCGCCTGCGACACCGCCTGCCAGATCACGATCGGCGCGGTCACGCACGTGGGGGAGAAGGGCATCCCGACCGACCCGACCGCGGTGGTCGCGGCGGCGAAGCCGAAGGCGGCGTCCTTCACGAGCAAGGCCATCACCAAGAAGATCAAGGCCCACAAGAAGCTCAAGGTGACGATCGCGCTCTCCGCCAAGGCCCGCCGCGCGGTCAAGGCCGCGCTGAAGGCCCATCAGCGCGCGGCGGTCACCGTGACCATCCGCGTCAAGGGCACGCGCAAGGTCGGCAGGGTCACGTTCGTCTTCAAGGGCTAGCCCGCCGCCGCCCGGCACGCCGCGCGGTCCGGCGGCGCGACCGAGGCGGTCGCGCAGCTCGCGGCCGCCGGCCGCTCGGTCGGCCGGAACGCCGCCGGCACGCCGCGCTCGCGGACCACCTGCCGGAAGACCGGCACCGCCGCGGTCGGCCTGCGGCGCAGCGACGGGTCGGTCTGCACGTCCACGCGGTAGAGCCCGAAGCGCGCGGTGTAGGTGCCCCACTCGTAGTTGTCGGTGAGGCTCCAGTAGAGGTAGCCGATGACCGGCACGCCGGCGGCCCGCGCGCGCTGGACCCAGTAGACCGTGTCCTTGAGGCTCTCCTGGCGCGTGACGCCGTCCGGGCGCGTCGCGCCGTCCTTCGTCCCCATCCCGTTCTCGGTGATCAACACGGGGAGCCTGGGGTAGGCGCGGTGCAGCGAGCGCAGCGCGGTGTACATCCCGAACGGGTCCAGCGGCGCGAGCCACGGCGTCCCCGCCTGGATGTCCAGCAGCGACGCGACCTGGTCGTAGGCGGGGTAGTAGTAGTCGAGCGCCGCGTAGTCCATCTTGCCCGCGACCGCCTTCATGAAGGGGTCGGTCTCCAGCGAGGTCAGCGCGCCGCGGCCGGGCCACGCGTAGTTGGTGGAGACCATCGCGTCGTGGTCGAGGCGGTGGATGAGGTCGTAGGCGCGGCGGTGCGCGGCGATCAGGTTGGCACGCATCGTCGGCACCTGGTCGGCGGTCAGCGGGAAGGCGCCCTGCTCGACGTACTCGGCGAACAGCTCCTCGTTGAACGTGAGCCAGTAGCGCGTCTGCGCGGCGTAGCGGCGGACGACCACCTGCGCCATCGCCAGGAAGTCGTCGACCGTCTTCGCGCTCGTCCACCCGCCCTGCGCGCCGACCCACTGGGGGTAGTCCCAGTGGTTGAGCGTGATCAGCGGCTGGATGCCGTGGCGCTTCATCGCGGCCAGGACGCGGTCGTAGAAGCGCAGCCCGGCCTGCGAGAAGACGCCGGGCCGCGGCTCGACCCGCGTCCAGTTGATGGAGATCCGGTAGGTGGTGACGCCGAGCTTCGCGGCGAGCGCGATGTCGGAGGCGTAGTGGTCGTAGAAGTCGACCGAGTCGCCGTAGGCGTCCTTCGTCGCGTCCCGCGCGATGTAGGCGTTCCAGTTGGCGCCGGTCGTGTGGCCCTCGCTCTGGAACCCCGAGCTCGAGACGCCCCAGAGGAAGCTCCGCGGCAGCGGCTGCACCCCGACGCCCGCCGCGCCCGCCGTCCCGCACCACGCCAACGCCGCCAGGACGGTCAACGCCGCCGTCATCCCGCGCACCCGCATCACCCGTGCTCCTCCCGAATCGGACACTTGGGCGCCAATGTACTGTGATGGAACACTGGAGCGCAAGTGTCCGATCCGGTAGGGTGACCGCGTGGAGTCGACCCCCGCGTTCCGCGCCGCGACGGCCCCGGCCGCGCCGCCCGCCCGGCCGCGCCCGGCGCCCGGCGACGCGTTCGCCCTGGCCCGCGCGTGGGTGCGCGCGGGCCGGCGCCTCGACATGGTGGCCCTGGCCGCCGAGCTCGGCGTCTCGCGCGGGACGCTCTACCGCTGGACCGGCGACCGCGACCGGCTGCTCGCCGACGTCGTCTGGGCCGACCTGCAGGCGCTGCTCGACGCGAGCTGGGCGGCGTCGGCGGGCAGCGGCGGCGCCGCGCGGCTCGAGGCCGCCGTCGGGCGGTTCCTCGACCTCGTCGCGGGGCGGTCGGCCCTGCGCGCGCTGCTCGCCAACGAGGGCGAGTCCGGGCTCCGCATGCTCACCGCGCACCGCGGGCCGATCCGCCCGCGCCTGCTCGCCGCGATCGCGGCGCGCCTGCAGGAGGAGGTCGCCGCGGGCCGCTACCGCCCGCCCGCGCCGCCGGAGGCGATCGCCGACGGCGTCGTCTCGATCGGCGAGCGCTTCCTGCACAACGGCGGCGACCCGACGCTCAACCCGGACCCCGCGACGGCCAAGGTGGTGGTCTCGCTCCTCCTCCGCGAGGACGGGACGAACGAACGTCCGTTAGTATGACGCGCCATGCGCTTGATGGCGTTCCACGGCGGCGGCGAGGTCATCGACGACGGCGCCGGTGAGCCCTACGAGGCCCCGTACTTCTTCTACGTCGTCGAGCACCCGCAGGGCACCGTGCTCTTCGACTCCGGCGGCCACCCGGACCTCGTCGACCGCCCCGCCGAGCGCCTCGGCGCGGAGGCCGCCGCCGCGTTCGACATCACCATGGTCGCGGGCGACGACGCCGTCGCGCAGCTCGCGCGCGCCGGCCTGGCGCCCGCCGACGTCGCCCACGTCGTCCAGTCGCACCTGCACTACGACCACGCCGGCGGCCTCGAGCTCTTCCCGCACGCGACCGCCCACGTGCAGCAGGCCGAGCTCGACGTCCTCGCCCACCCGCCGGCCGGGCAGGAGCTCTTCTACTGCCCGGCCGACTACGAGCACCGGGCCGCGTGGCACGTGGTCGACGGCTGGCACGACCTCTTCGGCGACGGCCGCGTCGTGATGGTCCCGACGCCCGGCCACACCGCGGGCCACCAGTCACTGCTCGTCCAGCTCGACTCCGGCGCGACCGTCATCCTCGCCGCCGACGCGGCCTACCGGCCCGAGGAGTTCGAGGAGCGCCGGACGTCCTCGGTCTTCTCCGATGAGGCCGCGATGCTCGCGAGCCACGACCTCCTCCACGCGCTGCGCGCCGAGCACGACGCGCGGGTGATCTTCACGCACGACCTCTCCTGGGCGCGGACGATCCGCGTCGCGCCCGAGCGCTGGTACGACTAGCGCCTACGGCGCGAAGTGGCAGGCCGTGCGGTGCCCGCCCGGCCCCGCGAGCGCCGGGTCCCGCTCGGCGCAGACCGGCGCGGCCAGCGGGCAGCGCCCGCGGAAGCGGCAGCCCGACGGGATGTCCATCGGGCTCGGCATCTCGCCCTTGAGCCCGGCCGTGCGCGCGACGCCGCCGGTACCCAGCCGCGGCACCGCCGCGAGCAGCGCGCGCGTGTAGGGATGGCGCGGCTCGGCGAAGAGCGCCGCGGCGCTCGCGGTCTCCACGACGCGCCCGAGGTACATCACCGCGACCTGGTCGCAGACCTGCCGGATCACCGCGAGGTCGTGGGAGATCAGCACCAACGTGATCCCCAGCTCGCGGCGCAGGTCGGCGAGCAGGTTGAGCACGGTCGCCTGGACCGAGACGTCGAGCGCCGCGACCGCCTCGTCGGCGATCAGCAGCTCCGGCTCCACCGCGAGCGCGCGGGCGATCGCCACGCGCTGGCGCTGCCCACCCGAGAGCTCGTGCGGCCGCGCGCCGAGTGTGCGCGCAGGGAGGTTGACCAAGTCCATCAACTCGGCGCAGCGCGCCTCGGTGCCGCCCGCGCCGCCGCCGAGCCCGTGGCGGCGCAGCAGCTCGGTGAGGACCGAGCCGACGCTCAGCGCCGGGTTCAGCGAGGAGCCCGGATCCTGGAAGACCATCTGCACGGCGCGCACGGTCGCGGCGTCGCGGCGCGGGCCGAGCTCGCGGCCGTCGAGCCGGATCCGGCCCGCGGTCGGCGCGGCGAGCCCGACGATCGCGCGCGCGAGCGTGGACTTGCCGCAGCCCGACTCGCCGACGATCCCCAGCGCGCTGCCGCGCGGGACCGCGAGGTCGACGCCGTCGAGCGCGCGCAGCGTGCTGACCTCGCGGCGGCGCACGCCCGCCGTCTTGACGTAGTGCAGGTGGAGGTCCTCGACCTCGAGCAGCGTCGCGGTCATGCGGCCTCCTCGCTCAGCTCGGCCCAGCGGACGCAGGCGCTCGAGCGCTCCAGGTCGGTCGTCGGCACCGCGCGGTACGGCGCGGCCTCGCAGCGCTCCACCGCGTGCTTGCAGCGCGGCGCGAAGCGGCAGCCGCCCGGGTAGTCGCGCGGGTCCGGCGGCCGGCCGGGGATCGTGTCCAGCCGCGCGGCCGGGTGGTCGAGCTCCGGCACGCAGCCGAGCAGCCGCGCGGTGTAGGGGTGGTGCGGCGCGGCGAGGACGCGGCCGACGGCGCCGGTCTCGACGATCCGCCCCGCGTACATCACCGCGAGCCGCTGCGCGACGCGGTCGATCAGCGCGAGGTTGTGGGTGACGAAGACGATCGCCAGCCCGCGGTCGCGGCGCAGCCCGTCGAGCAGGTCGAGGATCTGGTCCTGGACGGTGACGTCGAGCGCGGTCGTCGGCTCGTCGCAGAGCAGGACGCGCGGCTCGCCGGCCAGCGCCATCGCGATCATCACGCGCTGGCGCATGCCGCCGCTCAGCTCGTGCGGCCACGCGCGGGCGCGGCGCGCGGGGTCCGGGATGCCGACGTCGTCCATCAGCGCGACGGCGCGCGTCCGCGCCGCGGCGCGCGCGGTGCCGCGCGCTCGCAGCGCCTCGGCGATGAGGTCGCCGACGCGCATCAGCGGGTTCAGGGCGCTCATCGGCTCCTGGAAGATCATCGAGATGCCGTGGCCGCGGACGTCCGCCGCGGCGTAGGCCGCGCCGTCGAAGCGCAGCTCGCCCGCGGTGACCGCGGCCGCGGGCGGCAGCAGCCCGAGCGCGGCGCGCAGCGTCAGGCTCTTGCCCGAGCCCGACTCGCCGACGAGCCCGAGGCACTCGCCCGGCGCGACGGAGAACGAGACGCCGTCGACCGGGTGCGCGTCGCCGAAGCCGACCCGCAGCCCCTCGACCTCCAGCACCGGCCCGCTCACGCGCGGAACCGGTCGTCGAGGCCGTCGGCGATCAGCGAGAAGCCGACGCCGAGCAGGACGATCGCGAGGCCCGGCGGCAGGATCAGCCACGCGTCGGAGGCGATGTAGGGCTGGGCGTCGGCGATCATGCGTCCCCACTCGGCGGTCGGCGCCGGGATCCCGAGGCCGAGGAACGACAGCGCGCTCAGCGTCAGGACCAGGGCCACCATGTCGGACATGAAGTAGACGACGGGCTGCGCGATGACGTTGGGCAGGACGTGGCGCGCGAGGATCCGGCGCGTCTTCAGCCCGCCCATGCGCGCGGCGGCGACGTAGTCGCGGCCGCGCACGCGCAGGACCTCGCCGCGCGCCAGGCGCGCGTAGGCGACCCACGAGACGATCGTCGAGGCGAGGACGATCGAGCGCGCGCCGGTGCCGAGCACGGCGATCAGCGCGAGGATCAGCACGTAGACCGGGAAGGCCTGCACGACGTCGGCGACGCGCGTGACCGCGGTGTCGACGAGGCCGCCGTAGTAGCCCGCCAGGCAGCCGACGACCATCCCGATGAGGAACGGGAAGAGCACGGCGAGCAGCGCGACCGGCAGGTCCATCCGCGTCGCGTAGAGCAGCCGCGAGAGGTTGTCGCGGCCGACGTCGTCGGTCCCGAGCAGGTGCTGGGAGGACGGGCCGGAGAGCCGCGCGAGCAGCTCCTGGTGGTTGGGGTCGTAGGGCGCCAGCAGCGGCGCGAGCAGGGCGGCGAGCGCGAACAGCGCGACGATCGCCAGCCCGAAGTGGACCTTGCGCGGGCGCCTCACGCGAGCTCGATCCGCGGGTCGAGCGCGACGTAGACCGCGTCGGCCAGCAGGTTGGCGGCGATCACGATCAGCGCGGAGATCAGCGTGATGCCCTGCACGACCGCGTAGTCGCGCTGGGAGACGGCCTCCAGCAGCGCCTGCCCGAGCCCCGGCAGCGCGAACGTGTTCTCCACCACGACCGCGCCGAAGAGCATCAGGCTGACCTGCAGCGAGAGGATCGTCACGACCGACGGCGCCGCGTTCGGGATCACGTGGCGGAGCATCAGCCGCCGCTCGGAGATCCCGACCGCCCGCCCGGCGCTGACGTACTCGGAGCCGAGCACGTCGATGAGCGCCGAGCGCAGCGCGCGGATCTGGATGGGCGCGAGGCCGATCGCCAGCGTGATCGCGGGCAGGGCCATCGACTGGAGGTGGCCGCCGATCCCGCTGCCGTAGCCGCCGACCGGGAACCAGCCGGTCTGCAGCGCGAGGTAGCTCACGAGGAGCAACCCCACCCAGAACTGCGGGAGCGTCAGGCCGACGATCCCGACGCCGCGCACGACGTGGTCGGCGAGGCGGTCGCGGCGCAGCGCCGAGATCGCGGCGAGCGGGACGCTCACCAGCAGCGAGAGCAGCGTCGCGCCCACGAGCAGCCAGAGCGTCACCGGCAGCCGCTCGCCGACGAGCGAGAGCACCGACTGGTCGCCGCGCACCGACCGGCCGAAGTCGCCGTGGGCGATCCGGCCGAGGTAGTCGACGAAGCCGGGGAGCAGCCCCTGGTCGAGGCCGAGCTGGTGGTCGATCTCCGCGACCGCCGCCGGCGTGGCGCGCAGCCCGAGCAGGGCCCGTCCCGGATCGCCCGGGACGAGCCGCACGAGGACGAAGACCACGAACAGCACCACGATCAGCAACGGCACCGCCTGGGCGAGGCGCCGGATCAGGAAGCCGAAGCGCTGCATCGCGCCGCCCTACTTCGTCAGGCCGACTTCGTCGAGGCGGTAGGTGTCGAACGGCGAGACGTGCAGCCCCGAGAGCCGCGCCGACTTGGCCATGAACAGGTTGGCCACGCCGACCGGGATGATGTTGGCCAGCTGCTGGTTCCACGCCTCGAACGCGGTGACGGCGGCGTCGCGGCCCGCGTCGTCGGTCGCGGTGCGGAACTGCTCCAGGTAGGTGTCGGCCTTCTTGGTGTCCCAGCCGCCGACGGCGCCGAAGGTGGAGACGTAGAAGCCCATCGCCTCGCCCGCGGTCGGCAGGAAGGACGCGTTCGGCACCAGGAACATCTGGAAGCTGCCGGAGATCGCCTGGTTGACCGCGGTCGCGAAGTCCGTGACCTGGGTCTTGACCTTGAAGCCGACGGCCTCGAGCTCCTCCTGCACGGCGCTCGTGAGCGTCGCGTCGATGCCGCCCTCGTAGGCCACCAGCAGGGTGATCGTCGGGTGCGGCGTCTTGGAGGCGGCGAGCGACGCCTTGGCCTTGGCGACGTCGAAGGGCCACGTGTCGGCGCCGGTCAGCTTCGACTGCGAGTTCGGGACGCCCGGCGGGATGATGCCCTGCACCGGCGCGCCGTAGCCGCTCCAGACGGCCTTGAGCAGCGTCGGGCGGTCGAGCGCGAGCGCGGCGGCCTGGCGGACCTTGACGTCGTCGAACGGCGCCTTGGCGTTGTTGGTCCACAGCAGCGTGTTGCGCGCGCTCGGGTCGACGCGGTAGACCTGGTCCTTCTGCAGCTGCGCGATCTGCGCGGTCGGCAGGTACTCGTCGAGCTGGTCCTGGTCGGACTTCACGGCGTTGATGCGCGCCGTGGCGTCGTGGGTGACGTGGTAGACGACCTTGCCGAGCGAGACCTTCGCGGCGTCCCAGAAGCTCGCGTTCTTGGTCAGGGACATCGTGTTGCCCACCGACCACGAGGTGATGGTGAACGGGCCGGAGCTCACGGGGCGCTTGAAGAACGCGGCCTTGGACTTGCCGCCGAAGTCGGCGGGGAGGACGAAGGCGAACGCGAGCCCGGGCAGCAGCAGGGCGTCCGGGTGCGAGATGTGCAGGACGACGGTGGAGTCGTCGGGCGTCGCGATGCTCGTGATGGCCGCGAGCAGGTTCCCGTAGGTGGTGCCCTTCTTGGCGTACAGGATCGAGAACTTGACGTCCTTGGACGTCAGCGCCGCGCCGTCGGAGAACTTCAGGCCGGGGCGCATCGTGAAGGTGTAGGTCTTGGCGCTCGCGTCGTACTTCCAGGCGCTGGCGAGGCCGGGGACCACCGACTGGCCGTCGTCGGCGGGGCGCACGAGGGCGTCGTAGAGCGCCTCCTGCGTGTTGTAGTCCTCGGTCGTCGCGAGCGCGTCGGGGTCGAGCGAGGCGACCTCGGAGGCGCGGGCGATGTTCATCGTCGCGCCGGCCACGACGTCGGCCTTGGCCGCGCCGGTGTTCGCGGCGGGCGTCGCGGCGGACGGCGTGGCCCCTGAGCCACCGCTCCCGCAGGCGGTCAGGGCGACCGACGCGGCGATCGCGGCGGAGCTGCCCGTGAGCAGCCGGAAGCGGCGTGCGGTGAGCACGCTCTGGAACATCGACATTGGTGCACGGCCTCGTTCGGAAGGGGGAACTGACCCGTACGAGGGAGGGCATCGACGCTGGGCGGACATGCCCGGCGGGATGGTGCACCCCGTACGAACGAACGTTAGCTAATACGTCACGGCGATGCAAATTCCCGGTGGTACGCGGGTCCGCGTACACCTCCCCGAACGGCCGTTGCCCCGCGCCCGCGCGCGTGATGGACTCGCCGGATGCCACGGATGCGCGTGCCGTTCCTCGCCGCCGTCGTGGGCCTGGCGGCGCTCGCGCCGCAGGCCCATGCCGTGCAGGTGGTCAACCTGGGGTCGTTCCTGCCCGCCGGCCTCAACAGCAAGGGGTTGGTCGTCGGCGACGTCGTGGCCTTCGACGACGACAGCGACGACTCCGCGCACGCCGCCCTGTGGCGCAACGGCACGATCACGCCGCTCCCGCTGCCCGCGGGCGCGGGCGACAGCGACGCGCTCGCGGTCAACGAGAGCGGCAAGGTCGCCGGGCTGGCCTACGTGGGCGGCGACGTCCGCGCGCTCACCTGGAACGCCGGGACCTCCACCATCGGCGCGCCCACGCACCTCGGCCCGCTGGCCCCGAACGCCGGCGACTACAGCCAGGCCAGCGCGGTCGACGCCGCGGGCGAGGTCGTCGGCACCACGACCGACGGGCCGCCCAACGGCGGGTCCGGCTTCCTGGCCTCGGCGGGCGGCAGCCTGACCCGCGTCGGCGACGCCGACCGCGACCCGAAGGGCGGCTCCACGCAGGCCTACGGGATCACCGCCGACGGCCAGACGATCCTCGGGCACGTGAGCAGCGGCGGCTTCCCGGCCTACGCGGGCGAGGGCTACTACCTCTTCCCGCGCGGCGGCGGCGCGGGCACGAAGCTCCCGCTCACGCCGGAGCGCAACGGCTTCGGGATCCTCGGCGGGACGATCTACGCGCCGCTCCTCCAGAACGCGCTGGCGAGCGACGGCGCGGTGATCGGCTGGACGGGCACCACCGACAACCGCACCCCCTACCTGCGCCTGCCCGACGGGACGATGACGCCGATCGCCGGCATGGCCGCGCGCAACGCGGTCAACGCCAAGCACGTGGTCGGCGGGACGCTCGCCACCGGCAACCCGCAGGACCCGGTCCACGCGGCGATGTGGAAGAACGGCACGGTCACCGACCTCAACACGCTGCTGCCCGCGGACTCGGGCTTCGAGCTCATCGACGTGCTGGCGATCGACGACGCGGGCGACATGGCCGGCGTCGCCGTCGACGAGGGCGTGGAGGTCGGCTTCCTGCTCAAGGCGGGGATCGTCGTCGACGCCACCGGCGACCAGGCCGACACGAAGCCCGGCGACGGCGCGTGCCTGACCTCGGCGGGGACGTGCACGCTGCGCGCCGCGCTCCAGGAGGTCAGCGCGGGCACGGCGACCACGCCGACCGACATCACCTTCAACCTGCCCGGCGGCGCGACGACGATCGCGCCCGCCACGGCGCTCGGCGCCGCGACCCGGCCGGTCGCGCTCGACGGCTCCACCAACCCCGGCGGGCGCGTCGTGCTCGACGGCGCGGGCGCGGGCGACGGCGCCAACGGCCTGACGCTCCAGGGCGACGGCTCGACGGTCCGCGGCCTCGACGTCGAGCGCTTCAAGGGCGCGGGCATCCGCGTCGTCGCCTCCGACGTGACGATCGGCGGCCTGCCGGGCGACGCCAAGGCCTGCGCCTTCCCGTGCAACGTCATCGCGAGCAACACCGGCTCCGGGATCGTCGTGGCCGGCGCGGGCTCGCTGCGCGACACGCTCGTTGGCAACCGCCTGACCGGCAACGGGGCGCCCGCGATCAACCTCGGCGGCGGCGCGCGCGTCCCCAACGACGCCAAGGACGCCGACACCGGGCCCAACAACCTGCACAACTTCCCGATCGGCGTGCTGGGCGAGAAGGACCCCGTCAGCGGCAAGGTGAAGGTCTCGGGCGTCGACGCGCCCGCCGACGCCGGGCTGACCGTGACGATCTACGCCCAGAGCGCCGTCACGCCCGCGCGCGGCGCCGAGCCCAAGGACCTCGTCGGCACGACGCAGGTCACGCCGAGCGGCAGCTGGGAGCTCGACCTCCCCGCGACGGTCCCGGCCGCCGACCACTTCTTCAGTGCGACCGTCACCGGCGCGACCGACGGCACGTCGGAGCTCTCGCCGGTCTGCGGCGACCCGGACGGCGACGGCAGCCCGGACTCCGACGGCGACGGCCTCTGCGACGACTGGGAGCTCCACGGCATCGACGCCGACGACGACGGCACCGTGGACCTCCCGCTCCAGGACGCGACCTACGGCGCCTCGCCGACGCACAAGGACCTCTACCTCGAGGCCGACGCGATGGCGTCGGCCGGCCGCCCGCACGCGCCGGACCAGGGCGCGATCGACGACGTCGTGGCCGCGTTCGCCAAGGCGCCGGTGACCAACGCGACCGGCGGCGACGGCGTCGCGCTGCACGTCAACCCGGGCGGCTCGACGGTCGGCGACACGATCCCGGAGGACCCCGCGATGGCCGCCGCCGGGCCGGGCGTCCACTCGCTCACCTACCTGCGCAACGGCAAGCCCGACGACCCGTGCGACGGCGCCTTCGGCACGGCCGCCGAGCGTTCCTCGCCCGCCTGCGCCAAGCTGCTCGCCGCCCGCGCGCTGGCCTTCCGCTGGGTGCTGTTCGCGAGCACCTACCGCGAGGCGCCGACCTCCAGCGGCGTCGCCCTCGGCATGGGCGGCAACACGTTCGCCGTGACGCTCGGCGGCTGGGACGACGCGGGCATCGTGTTCGGCGGGGGCGGCGCCGCGAAGTGCGCGACGCTGGCCGACTGCCGGCGCGTGACCGACGCGGGGACGCTGATGCACGAGCTCGGCCACACGCTCGGCTTCGACCACGGCGGGGGCGACGCGGTCAACCTCAAGCCGAACTACCTCAGCGTCATGAACTACGCCTACCAGTTCCCGGACACGGCGAAGGACCGGCCGCTCGACTACGCGCGGACGCTGCTCACCCCGCTCGACGAGGCCCACCTCGACCCGACCGCCGGCGTCCTGGGCGGGATCCCCGCGGCCACGGCGGCGAAGGTCGCCGCCGCGTGGCCGCACATCGCCTACTACGCCTTCTCCACCGCGGGCTGCTTCCTGCGCACCGCGCCGACGGCCGGCCCGGTGCCGTGGACCGACAGCGCGAGCTCCGTCGTGCGCCCGGGCCGCACGCACAGCCGCACCTGCGCGGCGCCGCCGGAGACGCTGGCCTCCAACGACGACTGGGCCGCCGTGCGCTACTCGTTCCGCGACCAGCCGGGCGTGCTGGCCGACTACGCCGCCGGCGAGACGGCGAGCTTCCCGCCGGAGGAGACGAGCGACGAGCGCCTCGCGGTCGCCGCGACCTCCGACGCGGACCGCAACGGCGTCAACGACCTCGCCGACGCGTGCCGCGTCGTCGCGGGCTCGCAGTTCGCCGACGCCGACGGCGACGGCTTCGCCGACGTGTGCAAGGCCACCATGAACCAGCTGCAGGCGTTCCCCGGGCAGGGCAACGGGTCGGGCGGCGGCGGCGGCGGTGGCGCGGGCGGCGGCGGCGGCGCGGCGGGCGGTGGCGGTGGCGGTGGCGCCGCGGGCGGCGGTGGCGTCGGCGGCGCGGGCGGGCCCGTCAAGGACACGACCGCGCCAAAGCTCTCCAAGCTGACCGCGAAGCCCGCGGTGGCGACGCGGGCGCGCGGCAGGCGCAAGGCCACGGCGGCCACGCTGCGCTTCACGCTCTCGGAGGCCGCGACCGTCACGTTCACCGGCGAGCAGCTCCTCGCGGGTCGCCGCTCGGGCAAGCGCTGCGTGGCGGGCCGCAGGACCGGCAAGGCCTGCGTCGCCTCCAAGAAGCTCGGCGGCAGCCTGCGCGTGGACGGCAAGGCCGGGAGCGGCACCGCGAGCTTCGCCGCCAGGCTCGGCACCAGGAAGCTCGGCGCGGGCCGCTACCGCCTCACCGCGGTCGCGATCGACGTCGCGGGCAACCGCTCGGCGCCCGTCACGGTCGTGGTGACCGTGCGCTAGCGCGCGGGCTAGGCGGAGAGCGACCAGCCCGCCACGTCGAGGAGGAAGTACGCGAGCGTCAGCGCGCCGGTGTAGAAGGTCGAGACGGCGAGGGCCGCGCCGACGCGCGCGGCCCGCGGCGCGCGCGCCGTGCGGACGAACGCGGTCGACGCCGCCCAGCCGAGCGCCGCCTCGGCGGGCAGGACGTAGAGCGCGACGCCCGCGACGCGCGTGGTGTCCCCGGCCGGCTTCCACAGCTCCAGCACCGGGGCCATCAGCTCGCTGCCGAGGAAGACGACGAGCGCGAGCCCGGCGGCCACCGCGGCGCGGCCGCGCGCCAGCGCCAGCACGATGAACAACGGCGGGACCCACATCCCGCCCATCGCGAGCGTGATCGCGTCGTCGAGCCGCGGCCCGCCGATGTCCGGGAAGCGCAGCGTCCCGACGAGCTCGGCGAGCAGCCAGTCGGGCAGCACCTGGAAGAGCGAGAGCGGCAGCAGGAACGCCCACAGCGCCAGCCAGTCGCGGCGCCCGACGGCGCGCGCGAGCAGCGGCAGGCCGATGTTGTAGGCGATGACGAGGCCGAGCACCGCCCAGCCCTTGGCCGGCGCCTCCAGCAGCGCGATCAGCCCCGCGCACGCGAAGAACGCCGCGTGGAAGGCGCCGGCGGCGCGCAGGTCGCGGCTCACGGCGCGAGGATCTCGCCGTAGTGCATGCCCTGGTGCCGGTAGGTCGGCCGGACCGGCCACTGGCGGCGGATGTCGGCGAGCTCGGAGGACGGGATCACCTGGCGCCAGCGCGGGTCGGCGCGGCACGGGTCGGCCAGCGTCTTCTCCAGCACCATCGAGTCGTACTGGTCGGCGAAGTCCTCGAGCGTGTTGGCGTTCGGGCAGATCTCGCGGCGGTAGAAGCGGTGGTAGTGCCCGACGCCCGGGATCCTCGAGAGCTCCGGCTGCCAGTTGTCGAGCGCGACGCCGTTCTCCGAGCTGACCCACACGCCGTCCTCGGTGTTGACCACGAGCGAGTGGTTGCCGTCGGTGTGGCCCGGCGTCCAGACCAGCGCGACGCCGATCCCGAGCTCGGTCGAGCCGTCGAGCCGGCCGAAGCGCTCGACCTGCGCGTCCTTCAGCGCGTCCGGCACGTACCAGGGCCACTGCGTCGGGTGCTGGTCCTCGAGCGTCGCGATCTCCGTGTCCTGCGCGAGCACGAGCGCGTTGGGGAAGAGCGGCGCGCGCGGCGCGTCCTCGCCGGGCATCGGCGCGGTCGTGCCGAGCACCATCCGCACGTCCTGGACGTGGAGGTGGTCGAAGCTCACGAAGTCGACGTCCTCCGCCGTGATCCCGCACTTGTGCAGCACATCGTCGGTGTCGTTCTCGGTGATCGTCAGCACGTGGTCGGTGAGCCACCGGCCGCCCGGCAGCCGGTCGACCGCGCTCGCGGTCTGCGCGAAGAACGGCGCGCGCACCGAGCCCTCGGGCAGCGTCGGCTCCCACACGAGCGTCCGTCGCGCGCCGGCGAAGTCCTCGTACTGGACGACGACCATGCGGTTGGTGATGAACACGTACGGCGTCGGGAGCTTCACCGCGTTGTGGAAGGCGAACGCCGTCGGGTAGGGCGCGGTGACGAGGTCGTGGCTGCGGACGCCGAGGACGGTGCCCTGCGCCTTGAAGCGCTCCTTGAACGCGAGCCCGGCCTCGCGCACGGCCTCCAGGCGCCGGCCGCGCGGCCAGGCCAGCCGCGCCTCGTCGAGCTCGAGGACCGGCCGCAGGCCGTCGATGATGGAGGGGGTGGTGTGGCTGGCCATGTCCTATGCCTCGGTCGTTGTCGTAGGGGTCGGCAGGAGGCCCTCGGCGCGCAGCCAGGCCTCGGTGCGGCGCATGCCCTCCGCGAGCTCCACCGCGGGCGCGTAGCCGAGCACGCGCCGGGCCTTCGCGATGGAGTAGGTGCCGCGGCGGGCGAGGTAGCGCATGCTGATGGCGTTGACCTCGTTGCGGCGGCCGCGCGCGCGGTTGGCCGCGTCGGCGACGGTGGCCAGCGCGACGGCGAGGGGCGTCGGGATCCCGAGCGGCCCGCGCCGGCCGAGCATGGCGTGGAGGTGGCCGAAGTACTCGTCGCTGCGCACGCCGCGCGGCCCCGCGAGCGTGAAGACCTCGCCCGCCGCCGCCGGGCTGCGCAGCGCGCGCACGGTCCCGTCGACGAGGTCGTCGACGTAGACCGGGCTGTGGATCCCGCGGCCCATCGCGGGGAGCAGGAACTGGCCCGCGCGGATCGCGTCGAGCGGCTTGAGGACCCACGGGACCGAGCCGGGGCCGTAGACGTCGCCGGGGCGGAGGATCACCGCCTCGATCCCGCCCGCCGCGTGCGCCTGCAGCGCGACGTGCTCGGAGGCGATCTTCGTGTCGACGTACGGGTTGCCGTCGGGCCGGACCGGGTGGTCCTCGGTGACGCCGTCGGGGAAGCCCGTGTCGCTGAACGCGCGCACCGAGGAGAGCAGGACGGCGCGCGGGACGCCCGCGGCGCGGGCGGCGGCGAAGGTCCGCGCCGTGCCGAGCACGTTGACGCGCCACTGCTCGTCGAGGTCGACGGCGTTCGAGACGACGGCCGCGGTGTGCAGGACGGCGTCGCAGCCGTCGAGCAGCGGGCGCCAGGGGTCCGGGTCGGTGGTGTCGCCCGCGTGGACGCCGCTCGCGGCGTCGGCGATCCGGTCGACGCCGACGACCTCGTCGCCGTCGGCGCGCAGCCGCGCGGCCAGCGCGCGGCCGAGGAAGCCGGACGCGCCGGTGATCAGGATCCGGCTCACAGGCCCGCCTTGTCGGCGAAGCGCCGCTGCCGGCGCTTGGCGAGCGCGACGACGGCGGGCAGCGCGGGCGCGGCGAGCGCGGGCGCCGCGGCCATCAGCCGCAGCAGCGCCCCGCGGTGGCGCGGGATCGAGCGGACCATGTGCGGGTGGTCGAGCAGGTCGACGGCCGCCGCGGCGACCTTCGCCGGGGCGACCATGACGCCCGACCAGGACGGCCACGCGTCGGGGTCGCGCGCGTGCGCGTGGAGCATCGGGGTCCACATGCCGTCCGGGCAGAGGGCGGAGATCCTGATGTCCTTCTCCTTGCGGATCAGCAGGTCGAGCTGGGTGCCGATCGAGAACGCGAGCGCCGCGTGCTTGGTCGCGCCGTAGATCGTCTCGTGCGGCGCGGGCACGAGGCCCGCGACCGAGACGATGTTGACGACGGCGCCGCGCCCCGCGGGCCGGAAGCGCTCGAGCGCCGCGGTCGTCCCGTTGATCGTGCCGTGGACGTTGACGTCGAAGAGGCGCCGGCGGACGGCCTCGCCGGTCTCCCAGCTCGGGCCGGTGGCGAGCAGGCCGGCGTTGTTGACCCAGACCTCGAGGTCGTCGGTGGCGGCCGCGAGCCAGCGGCACTGCGCGAGGTCGGCGACGTCGAGCTGGGCGGCGGTCGCGCCCGCGCCGATGGCCCGCGCGGTCGCCTCGGCGCCCGCGAGGTCGACGTCGGCGACGACGACGCGGTGCCCGCGCAGGGCGAGCAGCCGCGCGATCTCGGCGCCGAGGCCGTGCGCGCCGCCGGTGACGATCGCCGCGCCGCGCCCGCTCATGCCGTCACGCTCCACGTGACGCCGAGCGGCGCGAGGCCGTCGAGGAACGCGGCGGGCTCGACCGCCTGCGCGGGGCCGAGCGCGCCCGTGCGGGTGAAGGACGGGGCGGCCAGCGCGACGGCCGCCTGCGTGATCGTCTTCGCGGTGAGCCCGTAGATGTCGGGGCCCCGGACGACCCCGCGGGCGCGGCGGCCGTCCTCGCCGGTGGCGCCCGCGACGATCGTCCAGCGCACGGCGCCGCGGTCCTCCTCGGACGGGCCCTCGGGGAGCCGGTCGATGACGCGCTCGAGCAGCGGCTTGAGCGGCGAGCGCAGCAGGCGGCCGATGAGCGGCGTGAGCGACGGGACGAGCGGCGCGAGCGGGCCGGGGGCGATCGCGTCGGCGGAGATCCGGGCGACGACCTCGCGCGTCTCGACATGATGGGGAACGGAGATCACCTCGCCGGTCGGGTAGCGCGCCACGACGCGGCGGCCGATCGGCGCGGGGAAGGTGACGAACGCCCGGCGGGGCCGGCGGCCCCCGGGGATCCAGCGGCCGCCCTCGTAGGCGACGTCGAGCCCGTTCATCTGCTCCAGCGAGGAGTGCATCGTCCCACGCGTCATGTCGAAGCCCGCCACGTGGTAGGCGATCGTGATGGTCGCGGCGGGCGCGACGGCGCGGCCGACGAGGTGGGCGAGCAGGTCGCCGGGCGTGTGCGAGAACGCCATCCCGGGGACGGCGGCGACGCCCGCGGCGCGCAGCGCGGGGTCGTGGCGCTCGAAGACGCGGCGGATCCAGTCCTGCTCGCCGGTGGTGTCGAGGTAGTGGGCGCCCGCGGCGATCGCGGCGCCGATCAGCGCGTCGCCGCTGGCGCTGAACGGGCCCGCGCAGTTGATGACGACCCTGCCCTGGCCGGCCGCGGCGCGCAGGGCGGGCGCGTCGTGCAGCGCGGCGGGGGCGATCCCGGCGACGCCGTCGCCGAGCCGGGCCGCGAGCGCCGCGAGCCTGCCCGCGTCGCGCCCCGCGAGGACGACCCGCTCGCCGCGCGCGAGCAGCTCGGCGGCGATCAGGCGGCCCGTGTAGCCGGTGGCGGCGTAGAGGACGATCGGCGGTGGGGCCATTCCCGTCGATCTTGGCCCTCGCGCGCGGCGGCGACCTGTGAGCTGCCGACAACCTGACGCCGTTGCGTTGTGACCGCGCGCCAGTACGCTCCCGCGGGCCATGGCCGCCGCCACCACCGCCTCGCCCGCCCGCCCGTCGCCGGCCACGACCGCCGCCGCCGAGGCCGCGCTGCGCGCCTCCGCCGACGCCATCGTCGCCGACGCGGACGCGATCGCCCGCACCGTCGCCGAGCTGCTGCACCGCGAGGTGCCGGAGGCCTCGGTCGACCCGCTGAGCCTCGAGGAGACGCGGCGCACCTGCCGCGCGACGCTGCTCGCGCTGGTCGACGGCTGGCGCCGCGGCGAGCCGCTCGAGCGGGTCGCGCCGCCGCCGGAGCTGCTCTTCCAGGTCGGCGTCATGGTGCGCGACGGGATCCCGCTCGGCCCGCTCGTCCGGATCTGCCACCTCGCGCACGGCACGTTCGCCGACGCGTGGGACGGCCACATCGCGAGCGCGCGGCTGACCGCCGAGGTGCAGGCGCTGACGATGCGCCTCGCGCACCGGCTGACGTTCGCGTGGTTCGACGGGCTCGTCGAGCGGCTCACCGCGGCCTACGCGGAGGAGCGCGAGCGCGCGGCGCGGACGCCCGAGACGCAGCGCCGCGAGGCGGTCCACGCGGCGCTCAGCGGCCGGACGGTCGACGTCGACGCGCTGAGCCGGACGGCCGCCTACGAGTTCCGCCGCCGCCACGTCGGCCTCGTGCTCTGGCGCGGGACGCCGCTCTCCGACGGCGTGCCCGCGGTGCTCGACGCGCAGCCCGCCTTCGCGGCGGTCGCGCGGGAGATCGCGGGCGCGCTGGGCGCCGCCGCGCCGCTGGTCGTCGCGTCGGCCTCGAGCGTCGCCTGGGGCTGGATCGCCGTGCGCGAGGCGCCCGATCCCGTGGTCCTCGCCGCCGCGGTCGAGGCCGCGCGGCCCGCGGGCGTCTCGATCGCCTTCGGCGAGCCCGCGCCCGGCCTCGCCGGGTTCCGCGAGACGCACGACGACGCGCTCGCCGCCTCCCGCGTCGCGATGCTCCACGCCGCCACGGGCTCCGGCGCGGCCGTGGCCTTCGCCGACGTCGAGCTCGCCGCGCTGCTCTCCGACGACCTCCACCGCGCGCGCCGCTTCGTCCTGCGCCGCCTCGGCGACCTCGCCCGCGACGACGCGCCGTCCGCCCGCCTGCGCGCGACGCTGCGCGTCTTCCTCGAGGAGCACGGCAGCCGCACCGCGACCGCCCGCCGCCTCGCGATCCACCCCAACACGGTCACCAACCGCGCCCGCGCCTGCGAGGCCCTCATCGGCCGCTCGCTGCTCGAGCGGCCCGTCGAGCTCCAGGTCGCGCTCGCGCTCGCCCACACGCTCGGGCCACGGGGGCTGCGCGAGCAGTGAGGGTCGCTCAGCGGCGGCGCCGGGTCGCGACCAGCGCGACGGCGCCGGCGGCGAGCCCGAGCAGGCCGAGCAGCGTGAGCACGCGGCCGGCCACCACCGGCCAGGGGTGGGCCGCCGTGACGACGATCTTCGTCGGGCCTCGCGCGCCCGCGTCCACCTTCAGGAACGCGTTGCCGTTCGGCGCGCGCGCCACGACGTGCGCGCCGCTGATCTCGATGAGCGGCGTCGCGACCTTCAGGTTGGTCGCCAGCAGCTCGTCGGGCTTCGCGCTCACCGTGGCCTCCACGCGATCGGTCTGCTCGGCGGTCGTGGCGGGGAACGTGATGAACGTGAGGTCCTGGGTCGGGCGGATCAGCGGGACGTCGGCGGTGACGTAGTCCGCCGTCCCGACCTGGGACTGGTCGGTGAGGTACGGCGTCTTCTCCCCGACGGGGCCGAGGAGGTCCGGGCCGTCCAGCGGCTGGGTGATCTGGCCGCGGGCCTGCACGACGGCGAGGGCGAGGACCGGCACGAGCACCCACGTCCAGCGCCGGCCCCACGGCCCGGCCCGGCCCGCCAGCACGAGCACGCCGATCAGCGCGCCGCCGAGCGCGAGCAGGAGGTAGCCCTGCAGGCGGTAGAGGCCCTGGAGCATGTCGAGCGGGTGCGGCAGCCCGAGGACGATCCCGCTGCGCGACATCAGGACCCACGTGCCCACCATCGCGGCCAGCAGGAGCAGCACCGTCCGCAGCCACGGCGTGCGCGGGCCCGGCCGCGCGATCAGGAGGCCGACGAGCACCCAGCCGATCGCCAGCAGCGGCAGCTGCAGGGCGAAGCGCGGCAGCTGCGGGTCGGCGGTCGCGCGCGTGAGCGAGAAGACGTGGCCGGAGGCGACGTAGTCCGCGCTCTGGCGCAGCAGCCCGTGCGCGGTGTGCACGTCGACGGCGATCTGCGTGTGCGACTGGTAGGCGACGGCGGGCAGCAGGAACCAGCCGTTGACCAGCAGCGCCGGGAGCGCGACGGCCACGATCCGCAGCACGCCGCGTCGGGTGAGCAGCGCGCGGGCGGCCGGGACGAGCGCCAGCAGCGCCACGCCGAGGATCAGCAGCAGGCTCGTGGCCCACGCCAGCGTCAGGTTGTGGCTGCCGGTGTAGAGCAGCGTGCCCACGGCGAGCGCCACCGCCGGGCCCGGGCGCAGCCGGTCGGCGCGCAGGATCGAGATGGCCGCGGCGAGGCTCAGCAGCAGCGCGGAGAACGCGACGGTCTGCGCCCAGTTCGCGAAGACGTAGGTCGAGGACAGGTACCACGGCGAGGTGATGAACACCAAACCGGGGACGTGCGCCGTCCAGCGGCCGAGCCCGGCCAGCCGGCCCAGCCAGAACCACGCGCCGTAGGCCGTCGCGAACGCGAGGACCCACGTGACGACGTAGGCGGCGTCGTGGCCGAGGACGAGCGAGAGCGCGCCGGTGATGGCGTACAACGTGCCGCCGTAGAACGCGAAGCGCGGGTCGAAGACGCCGGAGGTATCGTTCGCGAACAGCGACGGCAGGCCGTGGTGGGCCTTCATCGACTGCTCCTGGTGCCAGGCGTACCAGAGGTGCGAGTACCAGTCGTGGAGGATGTAGCCGGTGCCGCTGAGCATCGGCCAGGCGCAGACCGCGACCACGATCGCGGCCAGCGCCACGCCGGCCGCGACGGCGGGCACGCGCGACGGGATCCGCCGGCGGACGGTGGCCTCGCCGACCGGCGCGGGCGACTCGGTGGCGGTCGCGGACATCGTGCGTCGAGTCTCTCAGCGCTCGCCAGAGCCACCTGGCAGGCGGCGCCGAGGGGGACGGGATGCGAGGCTGTCGGCCATGACCGAGCCCGAGCAGCCCGAGGTCCGCGTCGAGCGCGAGGGTGGCGTCGCGCGCCTGGTCCTCGACGCGCCCGCGCGGCGCAACGCGCTGACGGTCGCGATGGCGCGCGCGATCGTGCGCGCGTGCGAGGAGCTGGACGCGGACGCCTCCGTGGGCGCCGTCGTCGTCTGCGGCGCGGGCGGCTACTTCTGCGCGGGCGGCGACCGGCCGACGCTCGCGGCGGCGGGGGAGGACCCGGCCGACCCCGAGCGCTTCGACGGGATGGGCGACATCTACCGCGCGTTCGCGCGCGTCGGCGAGCTGCGCGCGCCGACGATCGCGGCGATCCGCGGCGGCGCGGTCGGCGCCGGGCTCAACCTCGCGCTCGCGACCGACCTGCGGGTCGTGGCGCGCGACGCGCGGATCGCCTCCGGCTTCCTGCCGATCGGGCTGCACCCGGGCGGCGGGCACGGCGTGCTCCTCGGGCGCACGGGCGCGCGCGAGGCGGCGGCAGCGCTGATGCTCTTCGGCGAGGCGGTGACCGGCGCGCGGCTGGCGGAGCTCGGCCTCGCCTGGGCCGCCGTCGAGGACGCCGAGGTCGAGCCGACGGCGCTCGCGCTCGCCGCGCGCCCCGGCGCCGACCCGGACCTCGCGCGCCGCACCGCCGCCTCGCTGCGCACCTCGCTCGGCCCGCCCGCGCTGCCGTGGGGCGCCGCGCTCGAGCTCGAGCGCGCGCAGCAGATGTGGTCGATGCGCCGCAAGTCGCTGGATGGACAGAGCGGCCAGCGCTAGCGGCCCGGCTTGTCGCACGCGACGCCCGGCCCCCTGTCACCATCGAGGCCATGAGCACCGACGTCGCGACCACCACCCTGCACCACTGGATCGGCGGCGCGCCCGACGCGACGCCGGCCGAGCGCTTCGGCGAGGTCACGGAGTCGGCGACGGGCGCGGTCGTCGCGCGCGTCCCGTTCGCGAGCGTCGAGACCGTCGACCGCGCCGTGCAGGCCGCCGCCGCGGCGGCAACGGACTGGCGCGAGAGCTCGATCAGCACGCGCAGCAAGGTGCTCTTCGCCTTCCGCGAGCTCGTGCACGCCCACCGCGACGAGCTCGCCGCGATCGTCACGCGCGAGCATGGCAAGGTCCTCGCCGACGCGATGGGCGAGGTCCAGCGCGGCCTCGAGGTCGTCGAGTTCGCCTGCGGCGTCGGCGAGATCCTCAAGGGCGACATGACGCCCGGCGTCTCGCGTGGGGTCGACTCCTACACCATGCGCCAGCCGGTCGGCGTGATGGCGGGGATCACCCCCTTCAACTTCCCGATCATGGTCCCGATGTGGATGCACCCGGTCGCGATCGCGTGCGGCAACGCCTTCATCTTGAAGCCTTCCGAGCAGGACCCGTCGGTCTCGCTGCGCGTCGCCGAGCTGTGGGCCGAGGCCGGGCTGCCCGCCGGCGTGTTCTCGGTGGTCAACGGCGACAAGGAGGCGGTCGACGCGCTGCTGACGCACCCGGGCGTCGACGCGATCTCGTTCGTCGGCTCGACCCCGATCGCCCGGTACGTCCACGAGACCGGCAGCGCGCACGGCAAGCGCGTCCAGGCGCTCGGCGGCGCGAAGAACCACGCGGTCGTCCTGCCCGACGCCGACCTCGAGCTCGCCGCCGACGGCCTCGTCTCCGCGGGCTACGGCTCGGCGGGCCAGCGCTGCATGGCGGTCTCGGTCGCCGTCGCGGTCGGCGACGTCGCCGACCCGCTGATCGCGCGGATCGAGGAGCGCATCGCGGCGCTGAAGGTCGCCGACGGGACCGCGCCGGACGCCGACATGGGGCCCTTGGTCAGCGAGCGCCACCGCGCGCGCGTCGCCGGGTACGTCGACGCGGGCGTGGCGGAGGGCGCGACGCTGCTGGTCGACGGCCGCACGCTCACCGTCGAGGGCCGCGAGGGCGGCCACTTCCTCGGCCCGACGCTCTTCGACCACGTCACGCCCGGCATGCGGATCTACGACGAGGAGATCTTCGGGCCGGTGCTCGTCGTCGTCCGCGCCGCGACCTACCCGGAGGCCGTCGACCTCGTCAACGCCAACGCGTTCGGCAACGGCGCGGCGATCTTCACCAACGACGGCGGCGCGGCGCGCGCCTTCGAGCAGGACGTCACCGCGGGCATGGTCGGGATCAACGTCCCGATCCCGGTCCCGATGGCCTACCACTCGTTCGGCGGCTGGAAGGCCTCGCTGTTCGGCGACGTCCACATCCACGGGCCCGAGGGCGTGCGCTTCTGCACGCGCGCGAAGGTCGTCACGCGCCGCTGGCCCGACCCGTCGCACCGCGGCGTCGACCTCGGCTTCCCGACCGCCGGGTAGGGCGCGGGCCGTCGTGCCGCGCGCGTAGGATGCGCGCGTGCACATCAGGGGACGGGTCGCAGGGACGCTGGCGCTGGTCGCGCTGGCGGGGGCGGGGACGACGGGCGCGGCGCACGCCGCCACGCCCGCGCCGGTCTCCGGCAACGTCGACACGCGCATCGGCACGGCCGAGGGCGCCAAGGACTTCGGGACCGGCGGCGGCGCGGGCGCGACCTACCCGGGCGCGGTCGCGCCGTTCGGGATGGTCCAGCTCAGCCCCGACACCGACCCGGGCATCGACAACCCGGCGGGCGGCTACTCGACCGTCGACCACAAGATCAAGGGCTTCAGCCTCACGCACATCTCGGGCGCGGGCTGCGCGGCGCTTTCCGACGTCCCGCTGCTGCCGACGACGCACGCGATCGACGCCTCGCCATCGCCGCGCGCCTCGTTCGACGTCGACCCGCGCTACGTCGCCACGTACTCGCACAAGGGCGAGGTCGCGCGGCCCGGCGACTACCGCGTCCAGCTCAACCCGGGCGCGCGGCAGATCGCCACGGAGCTCACCGCGCGCACGCGCGCGGGCGCGCTGCGGCTGACCTTCCCGAAGGGCTCCCGCGGCTCGGTGCTCGTCAACGCGGGCGGCAGCGCGATGGGCGACCTCGCGACGGACCTGAAGGTCGACCCGCGGCGCCGCGAGATCACCGGCACCATCAAGAGCGGCGGCTTCTGCTACGCCGCCGACCGCTACACGTTGCACTTCGTCGCGCGCTTCGACCGGCCGTTCGCCACGTCCGGCACGTGGAAGCGCGACGCGCTCCGGCCGGGCACGCGCGCGGTCTCGGACACGTCCTCGATCACCCCGAAGGGCCCGCTGCTGCTGCAGTACAAGCGCATCGGCGGCGGCCCGAAGAAGGTCAAGGGCAACCCGACCAAGGGCGCGCTGGCCGGCGCCTACGCGACGTTCGACACGCGCCGCGCGCGGACCGTCGTCGCGCGCGTGGCGATCTCCTCGGTGAGCGTGGACGGCGCGCGCAGGAACCTCGCCGCCGACGCGCGGCAGCCCTTCGGCGCGATGCGTGCCGCCGCGACGCGCGCGTGGGAGCGGCGGCTCGACGCGATCCGGATCGCGGGCGGCACCGCCGCGCAGCGCAAGACCTTCTACACCGCGCTCTACCACGCGCAGGTGATGCCGAACGCGTTCAGCGACGCCGATGGCAAGTACCTCGGGATGGACGGCGAGGTCCACGTGGCCAAGGGCTACACCAAGTACGCCAACATCTCCGGCTGGGACACCTACCGCACGCAGATGCCGCTGATGGCGATGCTCGACCCGCGCGCGGCCTCCGACCTCGCCTCGAGCATGGTCGCCGACCAGCACGACTCCGGCAGCCTGCCGAAGTGGCCGGTGCTCTCGGGCCAGACCAACGTCATGGTCGGCGACCCGGCCGACCTGCTGCTCGCGGGCGCCTGGGCGTTCGGGGCGCGCTCGTTCGACGCCAAGGCGGCGGTGGCGGCGATGGTCGACGGCGCGAGCCGACCCAAGGTCATCGCCAACGGCGGCTACGTCCAGCGGGCCGGGCTCGAGGACTACCTGCGCCTCGGCTACGTCGGCTTCGAGCGCAACACCGACAGCGCCGGGCAGACGGTCGCGCCCGCGCAGGTCTGGGGCACGGCCTCGACGACGCTCGAGTACGCGCTGGCGGACTTCGGGATCGCGCGGCTCGCCGCGGGCGTCGGCGACCAGGCGACCTGCGGCGCGTTCGCGCAGCGCGCGGGCAACTGGCGCAACGTCTTCGACCCCGCGACGCTGTCGATGCAGCCGCGCATCGCCGCCGACGGCGCGTTCGCGCTCCAGGACCCGACGAGCGTGACCGGCTTCGTCGAGGGCTCCTCGGCGCAGTACACGTGGTTCGTGCCGCAGGACGTCGCGGGCCTGGTCGCCGCGCTCGGCGGCCGCGACGCGGCGCTCACGCGGCTCGACGCGTTCTTCGCCGATCTGAACGCCGGCGCCGACAGCGCGAACGCGTTCCTCGGCAACGAGCCGACGCTGCTCACGCCGTCCCTCTACGCCTGGCTCGGCCGCCCGGCCTCCGGCTCGTCGATCCTGCGCCGGGCCATGTTGTCGCTCTACCAGCCCACGCCGGGCGGCTTCCCCGGCAACGACGACGGCGGCGCGATGTCGTCCTGGTGGGTCCTTGGCGCGCTCGGCCTCACGCCGTCGGTGCCGGGCTCCGGCGTCCTGACGCTCAGCAGCCCGCTCTTCCCGCGTGCGACCGTCCGCCTGGCCGGCGGCACGCTCGACATCCGCGCGCCGCAGGCCGCGGCGAACGCGCCCTACGTGCAGTCCGTGAAGCTCGGCGGCCAGGCCGTCGACCAGACGTGGCTGCCGTGGAGCGCGCTGGCGAAGGGCGGGACGCTCGACGTCGGCGTCTCGGCCGACGCGCAGCAGGCGTGGGGCACGGCGCCGGAGGCGGCGCCGCCGTCCTACGGCGGGGCGGCGGCCTGCGGCGGCTGAGCCCGGCCACCGCGCCGGCGGCCGCGCGCGCTACTTCGCGCGCTTGCCGGGCTTGAGCGTCACCGACGAGGTGTGCTTGACCGTCTTCTTGCCCTTGGCGGCGACGGAGACCGACACGGACACCTTGAGCTTCTTCTTCGCCTTGTTCGCCGCGCGCAGGAGCTTGGTCCCCGCCTTGGTCAGCTTGACCTTGAACTTGTAGGTCCCGAGCTTGGCGAACGTCTTCTTGAAGGAGAACAGGACGACTGGCTTGACCTTCTTCTTCGCGGCGCTGTCGTAGCCGACGGGCGAGCCGCCGCCGACGCCCTGGCCGTCGTAGCCGGGGATGCCCGAGGGGCTGGCGCTGCCCGAGCCGCTGTAGGCGCCGGGGTAGGCGGGGTAGGTCAGCGGGATCTGGACGCTGAAGCCGCCGTTCGCCAGCAGCCGCGCCATGTCGTCGCCGGAGATCCCGCCGAGCAGGTGGCGCTCGAGCTCCGCGTAGGCCTCCTGGCCCGCGGCGGTCGTGACCGTGATCTGCTGCCCGTTGGAGGTCGTCAGCGTGAGGACGAGGCCCGGCGCGGTCGTGGTCGGCGCCGGCGCGCCGGGGTCGGTCGAGGTCGAGGTCGAGGTGGTCGTCTGCCCGCCGCCGGGCGGCGTGATCCCGCCGCCGCCGCCGCCCGCGACCGGGGCGCCGATCGAGGCCACGAAGGACCCGGAGTTGGCGGTGCGGTTCGCGGCGCCGTCGGTGACCGGGAACGGGCCGCCCGCGCTGCCCGCGATCAGCACGTTGCCGTTGGGCGACATCGACGCGGCGTAGCCCGAGTCCTGGCCGCTGCCGCCGAGGTAGGTCGAGTAGACCAGGGACTTGCCGTCGGCCGCGAGCTCGGTGAGGAACGCGTCGCCCGAGCCGCCCACGTAGTAGCCCTGCGCGGCGTCGCCGGTGACCGGGAAGCCGCCGTTGGCCTGGCCGGTGACGTAGGCGTGCCCCGCGGCGTCGACCGCGATCCCCTCGCCGCGGTCGATGGACGTGCCGCTGAGCAGCGTGGCGTAGAGGACCTGGCTGCCGGTCGCGTTGACCTTGATCACGTAGGCGTCGTTGCCGCCCGCCGAGGCCGTCTGGAACGCGCCCGCCGTCGCCGGGAACGTCGCGGTGCTGACGCCGGTGAGGTAGGCGTTCCCGCTGCCGTCGACCGCGATCGCCTCGCCGCTGTTGCTCGCGCCCGGGCCGCCGCCGAGGAACGTGCGGTAGGTCACCGCGCCGGTGGGCGAGAACTTCTCCACGAAGGAGTTGTTGGCGTACGCCTGGCCCTGGAGCGCGGTCTGCGCGGCGCCGGGCGTCGTCGTCATCGACGGCTGCGCGAGGCCGCCGACGTAGGCGTTGCCGCCGGCGTCCATCGCCACGTCGTGGCCGACCGCGCCCGGCGTGCAGGTGTACCAGCTGAGCGCGCCGCCGGAGGGGGAGAGCTTGCCGGTCGCGAGGCCGTCGCCGCAGCCGTGGAAGCCGGGGAAGTAGCCGGTGAAGATCGCCGAGCCGTCGCTCGCGAGCCCGATCCCGTAGCTGCCGTCCTGCCCGCTGCCGCCCACGAGCGTGGAGTAGAGGAGCGTGGTCCCGGTCGGGTTCAGCTTGGCGAGGAAGCCGTCGTAGTAGCCGCCGCCGTAGGCGGACTGGTAGGCGCCGGTGGTGGTCGGGAAGCCGGAGGGCGCGTTGGTCGTGCCGGTCACGTAGGCGTTGCCCGCGCCGTCGACCGCGATGGCCCGCGCGTCGTCCTCGTGCGTGCTGCCGAAGTAGGTCGCGTAGAGGACCGCGGTCCCGCTCGGGTCGAGCTTCTGGACGAAGGCGTCGTAGTAGCCGCCGGCGTTGGCGCCCTGGACGACGCCGGGCGTGGTGGCGAGGTCGTCGCCCTGCGCGGCCTGGCCCGCGATGTACACGTTGTCGCTCGCGTCGGCGCCGACGGCGGTCGCGGTGCTGTTGCGGCCGCCGGCGAAGGTCGAGAACGCGACTGCGGGGTCGATGGTGAGCGCGCGCGAGCGGTCGTAGGCGCCGAGCGTGACGCGGACGTGGCCGCCCGCGACGACGAGCCGGCTGGCGACGGGGTCGCCGCCCTGGAAGGAGGTCGGCGGCGCCATGCGGAGCGTCGCGCCGCCCGCGGCGCGGATGAGCGCGCCGCCGTGGCCGTCGCCCCGGACGCTCGTGGCGCCCGGCAGCGTGAGGTCGATCGCGCGCGGGTCGGCGCGGGGCGCGACGTGGAGGTCGTACTCGAGCGTGCCCTCGGTGCCGCGGAAGGCCAGGTCGATCCCGGGCCAGACCGCGTGGTAGCGGACGCCCGCGAACGCCGGGACGCCGCGCAGCCAGCGCGAGCGGTCCCCGACGAGGTAGCTGACGTGCCCGGTCTGCGCGCCGTCGGCGACCGGCGTGCCGAGCGTGCCGCCGGCGGCGGCGAGGCGGACGTGCGCCAGGCGGCCGCCGGGCGAGGAGAGCGCGAGGCGGATCGCGCCGCGCTGCAGGCCGACCGCGAAGCCGTCGCCGTGGGCGAGGAACTGCACGGGGCGCGGCGCCTGGCCGCGGTTGGCCTCGAAGCTCATCGCGACGCGGGCGGGCCCCGCGGTCCGCGCCGCGGGCGCGGTCGCCTCCCGCGGCGGCGCCGAGCCGCCGAGCGCCAGCGCGCACGCGCCACCGACCCCGACCGCGCTCAGGGCGCCGAGCGCCGTGTACCGACTCACCCACCGCTGTGCCCTCACGCGGGCGATCATAAGTCCGGATCCGGGTGCGGAACGCGGCCTGCCGCGCGGTACGCGGTCTTGCGTACCGGGGCGCCAGGAGCCGTCCCCGGCTGCTGATCGCCGCGCCGCCTGCCGATCACCCGTGCATGAGCCTTCGTCCGCCCCTGGCCGCGCTCGGGTCCGCCGCGCTGCTCGCGGCGGCGGGCGCGACGCCCGCCGCGGCGGCGCCGCTGCCCAAGCGGGCGACGGTGCGCGCGGTGGCCGCCACGGGCGCGCTCGCCCTCGTCGCCGGGCCGGGCGGGCGGCGCGTGACGCTGCGCCTCGCCGGGACGGCGCCGCTGCGCGCGGGCGACTGCGGCGCGGCGAGCGCCGCGGCGGGCCTGCGCACGCGGCTGGTGCGGCGCACCGTGGCGATCCGCGGCCGCGCGTCCGCCGCGCGGCTGACGCTCGCCGGGCGCGACGTGAGCGCGGTCGCGCTGGCGGCCGGGCTGCTGAAGCCCGCCGCGTCCGCGAAGGGCGCCGACCGCGCCGCGGCCGCGGGCGCCCGGCGGGCGCGGCGCGGCCTGTGGGGCTGCACCGCCGCCAAGGCGCCCGCGGCGCCGGGCGCCGCCGCGAGGCCCGTCGCGGTCCCGGCCACCACCGCGCCGCCGGCCACGCCCGCGGATCCCACGCCGCCCGCGGGTCCCGCCGGCCCCGATCCCGGCCCCGGCCCGGTCGCCGCCGCCTTCCCGACCACCGTCCGCGACGCGTACGCCATCGGCACCGTCTCCGTCACCGACCTCTGGGTCGATCCCGCCAACGGCTCCGACGACGCCTGGGGCACCACGCGCGCGACCGCGCTGCGCACCCTCGACGCCGCGTGGCGCCGGATCCCGCAGGCGAGCACGCTGACCACCGGCGTCCGCATCCGGATCCTCCCCGGCACGATCGCCGCGGGCGACGCCCCCAACTACTGGGAGGACCGCTGGGGCACCGCGAGCGCGCCGGTGATCGTCGAGGCCGAGGACGGCCCCGGCACCGCGCACCTGCCGCCGGTCAACGCCTACGGGTTGCGCTACGCGTACTTCATCGACATCGGCGTCGAGGATCCCGACGACCCGTTCCACTGCGAGCGCTGCGACCACCTGCTGCTGCGCGACGTGACGCTGCACGGCTCCGACGCGCACGAGACGGTCAAGGTCAACCAGTCGACCGACGTGTACATCGAGGGCTCCACGATCGGCGGCGCCGACGACAACGCCATCGACTTCGTCGCGGTCCGCGGCGGCCATCTCCGGGCGAACACCGTCGGGCCCGCGGGCGACTGGTGCTCCTACGCCAAGGGCGGATCCGCGCAGCTCGTCGTCCAGGGCAACCACTTCAAGAACTGCGGCACCGGCGGCTTCGTCGCCGGCCAGGGCACGGGCCTGCAGTTCCTGGAGGCGCCGTTCACGCACTACGAGGCCTACGGGATCGCCGTCCTCGACAACCTCATCACCGGCATGGACGGCGCGGGCGTCGGCGTCAACGGCGGCTTCGACGTGCTCGTCGCCCACAACACCATGTACGCGGTCGGCGCGCGCGGCCACGCGCTGGAGGTGGCCTACGGGCGCCGCTCGTGCGACGGCCGGCCGGGCGACGAGGGGCGGGAGCGCTGCCGGCAGCTCCTCGACGGCGGCGCCTGGGGGACCACGCGCGTCGACGACGGCGACAACTTCGTGCGGATCCCCAACCGCCATGTCTTCTTCTCCAACAACCTGGTCTTCGACCCGGGCACCGAGCCCGGGGCCGACGAGGTGGACCACCTCGACGACCCGTACGGCGGCAGCGCGCAGAGCGGCTCCGGCCTCGGCGCGGTCGTCGCCGACGACGACGTCCACTTCGCCGGCAACGTCGTCTGGTACACCAACGGCGGCACGACCGACGCGAACCTCGGCCCCGGCAACACCGTCAACGTCAGCCCGCCGCCGCTCGCCGACCCCGCGCACGGCGACTTCCACGTCACGGGCGCGCTGCCCGCGGGCGCGGCGATCCCGGCCTTCGGCGCCTGGGACGTCCCGGGCGCCGAGCCGCTCTCGCTGCCCGTCGTGGACGTGAGTCGCACGATCGATGGCGCGATACGGACCGGCCGTCGCCCCGGCGCGTACTGACCCCCGATCTGCGAACGTCGGCGGATGCCCCTGCATCGCGCCGCGCCCGCCCCGCCAGAGCACGACCTGGGCCTGGAGATCCGCCCGCAGTTCGCGCAGGCGGGGGAGACCGGCACCGTCCCGAAGCTCCGGCTCCCCGACGGCGAGCTGCCCGCCGAGACCGCCTACCAGCTGGTCCACGACGAGCTGCTGCTCGACGGCCGCTCGCGGCTGAACCTGGCGACGTTCGTCTCCACGTGGATGGAGCCGCAGGCGCGCGTCCTCATCGACGAGTGCCTCGACAAGAACATGATCGACAAGGACGAGTACCCGCAGACCGCGGAGCTCGAGCGGCGGTGCGTGAACATGCTCGCCGCGCTGTGGGGCTCCGAGGCGGCGGGCGGCGACGCGACCGGCTGCTCGACCACCGGCTCGAGCGAGGCGTGCATGCTCGGCGGGCTCGCGCTGAAGTGGCGCTGGCGCGAGCGGCGCCGCGCCGCGGGCCAGGCGACCGACCGCCCCAACCTGGTCATGGGCGCCAACGTCCAGGTCTGCTGGGAGAAGTTCTGCCGCTACTGGGACGTCGAGCCGCGGCTCGTGCCGGTGAGCGCGGAGGCGACGCACCTCACCGCCGAGGGCGCGGTCGCGCACTGCGACGAGAACACGATCGGCGTCGTGGCGATCCTCGGCTCGACCTTCGACGGCACCTACGAGCCGGTCGCGGAGATCGCGGCGGCGCTCGACGCGCTCCAGGAGCGCTCCGGCCTCGACGTGCCGCTGCACGTCGACGCGGCCTCCGGCGGGTTCGTCGCGCCGTTCCTCGACCCCGACCTGGCGTGGGACTTCCGGCTGCCGCGCGTGCAGTCGATCAACGCCTCCGGCCACAAGTACGGGCTCGTCTACCCGGGCGTCGGGTGGGCGGTGTGGCGCGACAAGGACGCGCTGCCCGAGGACCTCATCTTCGATGTCGACTACCTCGGCGGCCAGATGCCGACGTTCGCGCTCAACTTCTCGCGCGGCGGCGCGCAGGTCGTGGCGCAGTACTACAACCTGATCCGGCTCGGGCGCGAGGGCTACCGGCGCGTCCAGCAGGCCTCGCGCGAGACGGCGATGTGGCTCGCGGGGGAGATCGGGAAGCTCGACGAGTACCGGCTGCTGAGCGACGGCGGCGAGCTGCCGGTCTTCGCGTTCGCGATCGGCGACGCGGCGTGCGGCTTCAGCGTCTACGACATCTCCGAGAAGCTGCGGATCCGCGGCTGGATCGTCCCGGCCTACCGGATGCCGACCGGGATGGAGGACGTCTCCGTGCTGCGCGTCTGCGTGCGCAACGGCTTCTCGCGCGACCTCGCGTCGATCTTCCTGTCGGACCTGAAGCTCGCGACCGAGCACCTGCGCCACCGCGCCGACGGGCCGCCGCCGGACGCGGTCCGCGCGTCGTTCCACCACTAGGATCCGGGGTCGATGGCGGATCGCAGGCGCGCCTTCCGGGCGACCGTGCAGGGCAGGGTCCAGGGCGTCGCGTTCCGCGACGCGACGGTCCGGCGCGCGCGGGCGCTCGGCGTCCTCGGGTGGGTGCGCAACGCCGACGACGGCACGGTCCTGGTGCACGCCGAGGGCCCGGGCGACGCGCTCGACGCGTTCGCCGCCTGGCTCGGCGAGGGGCCGTCGGCCGCGCGGGTCGACGGCGTCGTCGCCGAGCCCGCCAAGGTCGAGGGCCACGAGCAGTTCGCGATCCGCGGCGTCAGCGCCGGGGTCTTCGTCGTCCAGGAGCACCAGGCGACCGCGCACCACTACGACGTCCGGCTCGAGGTCGACGGGGTCATGCGCTCCTGGGCGGTGCCGAAGGGCCCGTCGATGGACCCGGCCGTGAAGCGGCTCGCGGTCCAGGTCGAGGACCACGACGTCGCGCACAACGCGTTCGAGGGCGCGACCGGGAGCGGCGGCGTGATCATCTGGGACCGCGGCACCTACGAGCAGGGCGGCCGCGTCCCCTGGCCCGAGGCGCTCGACCGCGGCCACGCCGTCTTCGTCCTGCACGGCGAGAAGCTCCGCGGCGGCTTCGCGCTCCAGCGCACCGGGCGCGGCGCCGCCAAGCCGCAGTGGCTGCTCATCAAGCGCCGCGACGACGACGCGGAGCCGGGCTCCGACGTCGCCGCCGCGCAGCCCCGCTCGGTGGCGAGCGGGCGGACGCTGGGGGAGCTGCTGGACGGCTAGGCCGCCGCGGCCTCGTGGCCGATGCGGTGGGCGTTGGCCATCACGCTCAGCGTGACCGTGGTCGCCGGGATCGTCGGCAGCACCGAGGCGTCCACGACGTGGACGCGCTCCAGGCCCGCGGGCCGGCCGAGCAGGTCGCTCTGCAGGCGCTCCGGCCGCCGCGCCATCGGGAACGTGCCGCCGAGGTGGTTGCTGCGGCCGGGCTCCCAGAGCCGCAGCTGCGGGAGCAGCACGAGCGTCCGGAGCTCCCGGAACGCGCGCAGCAGCAGGCGCGCCGCGGCGCGGGCCTCCGCGCGCGGCCGGGCGTCGTCGTCCGGCGCGCGGAAGTCGAGGCGCCCGTCGCGGCGCAGGCGGATCCGGATCGGGTCCGAGCTGTTGGAGTGCAGGTAGCCCTGGGCGAGCAGGAGGCGGCTGAGCAGCGGCTGCCCGCGGCGCTCCAGCGTCGCGGCCGGGACGCGCAGGCGCCCGGCGACCTCGCGCGCCACGAGGTCGCTGTAGCCGTAGATCTGCAGGTGCACCGTGTTGGCCGAGACGGACGGGTCGTCGAGCTCCACGAAGGCCTGGGCGAGCGTGATCCCGCTCCCCGCCGTCGAGACCGGCGCGCCGCGCAGGCGCAGCAGCGGCGCGGTGAAGTACTGCGAGTCCTGCAGCGCGACGTCCTCGTCGTAGTGGCCGAGCGCCGTCAGCATCAGGCGGGCGGAGGCCAGCGCGCCGGCCGCGACGAACGCGCGCTCGAAGCGCTCGGCGCGCCCCGCGCCGAGGTGGAGCGTGACGCCGCCGCCCGTCTCCTCCAGCCGCTCGACCGGCGCGCCCGGCCGGTAGTCGAAGCGCGGGTCGGCGACCATCCGCGCGACCTCGAGGTCGGTCCGGTAGACCGAGCCGTAGGGGCAGCCGTGCAGGCAGAGTCCCGCCGCGCGGCAGCCGCGCCCGGGGCCGGCGGCGTCGGTGGCCTGGAGGGCGAGGCGCGAGCGCCCCGCGACGATCCCGCGCCGGCGCAGCCGCTCGCGGCCGCGGGCGAGGTCGCGCAGCAGGCCCGCGACCTGCGGCGTCGCGCGCGTCGCGCCCGGCGCGTCGGTGTAGAGCGGCAGGACGTCCTCGAGCGCGTCGCGCTCACCCGCCAGCGGCATGAAGCGCAGCACCGCGCGGTAGTGCTCGGCCAGCGCGCGCTCGCCGAACGGCCACTCGGCGAGGTCCCGGTCGCGGTAGGGCGCGATCGCGGCGCCCCACACCGTGCTCAGGCCGCCGCGGCCCAGCGACGGCACGGTGGGGATCCCGCTGGCGCGCGCGGGTCGCGCCGGGTGCTCCTGCGCGTAGGGGTGCAGGGACCCCAGGACGGGCTTGAGCGGGACGGCGCCGAGGCTCGGCTCGAACTCGTGGCGCAGGGCGTCGACGAGCGCCGGGTCCCACGCCTCGGGATCCTGATCGCGCAGCGGCGCGTAGCGGTCGCGCAGCGCGGGCGCGGCCTCGGCGCCGCCGTCGAAGAGCGTGACGCGCACGCCCGCCGCGAGCAGGGCGCGCGCGCAGGCGACGCCCGCCGGGCCGGACCCGAGGACGGCGACGCCGGCGCTCACGGGACGGCGGGCCGGAACGGCCGGAACGCCACGGTGGCCGGCGCGGCCGCGGAGGCGAACGGCCGCGGGTCGGCGGTCGCGAGGCTCAGCGCGCTGTCGCTGCGGAAGGGCGGCCGGACGCCGAGCCGCTCAAGGGTCCTGAGCGCCTGGAAGACCGCGCGCCACGGCACCGGGACGAAGCGCGGCGCGCGGCCGCGCGCGTGCGCCATCGCCGCGAGCAGGCCGCGCAGCGTGACCGGTTCCGGGTGCGCGGCGACGAGCGGGCGGCCCGTGGTGGGCGCCTCGCGCCCGTCGGCGACGGCGGCGACCAGGTCGCCGACGTCCTGCTCGTGGGCCAGCAGCATCGGGCGGTCGTCGCCGACCAGCAGCGGGATCACCGGCAGCCGCGCGGCCATCCGCTCGAGCCCCGCGAACATCGCGCCCGCGCCCGGTCCGTGGACGAGGCCGGGGCGGAGGACGACGCCGCCGCGCGCGGCGGCCGCGGCCTCGGTCAGCAGCTTGGCCGTGCCGTAGCGCGAGCGGGCGCCCGGGAACGCGGCGAGGCTCGAGAGGTGGACCAGCGTCCCGACGCCGTCCGCGAGCGCGGCGTCGAAGAGCGCGCGGGCGCCGCCGACGTTGATCCGCTCGATGTCCATCCAGTCGGTCGGCGTGAAGTCGTAGGCCGCGTGGACGAGGACGTCGACGTCGTCCAGCGGCGGGACCCCGTCGGCGCCCGCGGCGAGGTCCCAGCGCCGATGCTCGTCCGCGTTGGGCGTCGGCGCGCGCGTGAGGGCGACGACGTGCCAGCCGCCGGCGCGCAGCCGCCGCGCGATCGCCCCGCCCACGTAGCCGGACGCGCCGCTGACGGCGGCGGTTCGACGCTGCGGCGCGGACATGGCCGGACCATAGGCGCAGAGCTGTTGTAGGCCTTGGACGAGGCGCTGCCAGCTGGCCCAGCCGGCGGCGCCCCGTCGTGGCCCGGCGCGGGCGGCTAGGCCGCCGCGGGCGCCGGGTCCGGCCGCACGATCACCGTGTCGGCGACCGGGATGATCTCGTCGACCGGGAGGTCGGCGAGCTCGGCGTGGCGGCGGATCGCCTCGGGGCTCGTGGCCTCGTAGAGGCAGACGGTGCCGACCGTGCCCGCGCCCTCGTCGAGGACGTAGCTGCGGATCCAGCGAACGTCGTCGGGCAGGTCCTCGTCGCCGACGCGCGTGGAGCGCGCGGCGGCCTCCTGGAGCTCGGGGCCGGAGGCCCAGCCGTTGCGGCGCAGGATCACGTACAGGTCCATTCGTCAACCACCTTCTCGTCGTTCGTTGGCGTGGTGGTGACGCTACGTCGGGACCGCCGCCGCGACATCGGCAGGATGACCTATCTTCCGACGATCCCGCGCCGGAGGCCCTCGACGGCCGCCTGGCCGCGGGTGGCCACGCCGAGCTTGCGCAGGATCGCCGAGACGTGGTGCGCGGCCGTGCGCTCCGAGACGAAGAGCCGCGCCGCGATCTCCCCGTTGCGCAGCCCCTCGGCGAGCAGCGCGAGCACGTCGAGCTCGCGCGCGGTGAGGCCCGCGGGGTTCTCGCGCGTCGCGGGGCGCGGGCCGGCGGGGACCTCGCGCGCGCCGCCGCTGCGCAGCGCGCGGGCGACGCGCTCGGCGGCGGGACGGGCGCCGAGCGCCTGGAGCCCGGCGAGCGCCCGCCGCAGCGCGGGCTCCGCACCGGTGTCGGCCTCGGCGAGCGCGGCGGCGTAGGCGCAGCCGCGCGCCCGCGACGCGCCGGCGCTCGCGCCGGCGTCCGCGTCCGCGCCCGCCTCGTCGTCCGCGATCCCCGCCCGCCGCCGCCACGCCAGCAGCTCCCCGGCGATCCACGGATCCCGGCGCGCGAGCGCCAGCGCCAGCGCCGCCGCGGTCTCGGAGGCGACCTCGGCGTCCTGGCCCTCCGCCCAGCGCGCCTCGGCGCGCGCCGCCGCGACGAAGCCGAGCCGCTGCAGCTCGCCGGTCCCGCGGGCGAGCGCGAGCGCCTCGTCGAGCGGCGTCCACGGATCGGGCTCGCCGCGCCGCGCGCGCAGCACGCCGAGGACGACGAGCGGCGTCAGCCGCGTCGGCGCCGCCACGCGGGGATGCCCGAGCACGGCCTCCGCGCTCGCCGCCGCGGCGTCCCAGCGTCCGATGTCGAGCTCCAGGCGCGCCCGGTAGCCGGTCATGTACAGCGACCAGGACGTCAGGTCGCGCTCGGCGCAGTAGGCGATCCCGGCGTCGAGCCTGCGGGCCGCCTCCGCGGTGTCGCGCTGCTCGACCGCCGCCGCGCCGAGGTTCGTGTAGGCCCGCGCGACGTGCTCCTCGAAGTCGTGCTCGAGCGCCAGCGCGAGGCTCCGCTCCAGCCGCGCGGCGCCCTCCGCCGCGCCGAGCCGGAGCTGCGCGGCGCCGACGTTGTTGAGGGCGTGGACGAGGATCTCGGGCTCCCGCAGCTCCTCGGCGAGCGCGATCGCGCGCAGGCCCCAGGCGACCGCCTCCGGCTCGTCGCTGGCGAGCATCCGCAGCTGCGCCATGTTGCTGTAGGCCATGGCCAGCTCCGGGCCCGCCGGTCGCAGCGGCTCGAGCAGCGCGATCGCGCGCCGCGCCTCCTCCTCGGCGGCCGCGTTGTCGCCGGCGAACCAGGAGAGGCGGGAGAGCCAGCGGCGCGCGTCGCCCTCGCGCCGGCGGTCGCCCGCGGCGCGGTGCTCGGCCAGGGCCGCGCGGCGGGCCGCGATCGCCTCGGGGATGCGGTCGGTCAGGTAGCACTCGTACGCCGCGCGCTCGAGCAGCGCGGCGCGCTCGGCGGCGCTGAGCGCTCCGGCGTACCGCGCGGCGCGGGCGAACTGCTCGGCGGCCGCGCCGTGCGAGCCCAGCGCGGCGGCGCGCTCGCCCGCGGCGGGCGCGTAGCGCAGGACGGTCGCCGCGTCGTCGGCGGCCTCGGCGTGGTGGGCGAGGCGCGCGAGGTCCGGGCGGCGGCCGATCGCCGCGGTCAGCGCGCCGAGCGCGCGGCGGTGCAGGAGCATCCGGCGCGCGGGCGGGAGCGCGTCGGCGATCGCGGCGCGCGCGATCTCGTGGCGGAAGCTCACGGCGTTGCCCTCGACGCGGAGCATCCCGGCGGCCACGCAGGCGTCGAGCCCGGACGGCTCGCCGTCGACGAGCGCGGCGAGCAGCCACAGCTCCGCGCGCGCGGGCTCGATCGCGACGGCGTCCAGGAGCGTGCGCGCGCGGTCCTCGAGCCGGGCGGCGCGGGCCAGGACGGCGTCGCGCACCGTGTCCGGGATCGTGGCCCCGCCCGCGGCGAGGACCTCGCTGACGAAGAACGGGTTGCCGGCGGTGGCGCGGTGCAGCGCGGCGGGGTCCACCGCGGCGCTCGCGGCCAGCTCCGCGACCGCGCCGGGGCTCAGCGGGGCGAGCGCGAGCCGCGCCGTCGCGGGCCCGGCGGGCAGCTCGCCGAGCGCGACGCGCAGCGGGTGCGTCCGGTCGAGCTCGTCGCGGTAGGTGGCGATCACCAGCGCCGGGACCGAAGCGACGCGCCGCGCGAGCAGGCGCAGGACGTCGAGCGTCGCGCCGTCGGCCCAGTGCAGGTCCTCCAGGACGACGATCGCGGGCTCGGCGTGGGCGCGGAGCGCGGCCGCCAGCGCCGCCGCGACCGCGCCCGGCGCGGCGCCCGCGCCGACGACCGCCTCCAGCTCGCCACCCGTCGTCTCGGCGACGTCGACGAGCGGGCCGAGCGCCCGCGGCGTGCGCAGCGCGTCGCAGGCGCCCCAGAGCACGCGCGCCGGGGCGGCGTCCGCGCAGAACGCGCGCAGCAGCACGGTCTTGCCGACGCCCGCCTCGCCGGAGAGCAGGAGCAGCCGGCCCTCGCGCCGCGCCCGGACCGCTCCGAGCTGCTCACCGAGCGCCGCGAGCGGCGCCGCGCGCTCCAGCAGCAGGCTCGCGGCAGCGCTCACGCACCGATCATCGCGCCGCGACGGCCGCGGCGCAACGCGCGCCGCGCCTCAGGCGCTGAGCTCCCGCGGCACGAGCGTCACCGTCCGCTCCTCGCCGTCGCGCAGGACGACGGTCGCCAGCGGCTGCCCGATCCGCTCGCCGACCATCAGCCGCTGCAGGTCGGTCGCGTCCTCGACCGGGACGCCGTCGACCGCGAGCAGCAGGTCGCCGGCCAGGACGCCGCCGAGCGCGGCCGCGCCGCCCTCGACCACCTCGACGACGGCGATCGCGCGGCGGCGGCCGACCCGTGCCGCGATCGCGGGTGGCAGCGGCCGCGGCGCGACGGCGACGCCGAGCTGCGCGCGCCGCACGCGCCCGTCGTGCATCAGCGCGGCGACGATCGTCCGCGTCGCCTGGTTGATCGGGACCGCGAGGCCGAGGCCGAAGCCCGCGACCGCGGTGTTGATCCCGACGACGCGCTTCGCGCTGTCGACCAGCGCCCCGCCCGAGTTGCCGGGGTTCAGCGCGGCGTCGGTCTGGATCACGTTCTCCACCAGCCGCACCGGCCCGCCGCGTCGGCCGGTCGGCAGCGAGCGGCCGAGGCCGCTGACGACGCCCGCGGTCACCGAGCTCGAGAAGCCCTGCGGGTTGCCGATCGCCACGACGAGCTGGCCGACGCGCAGCCGCTCGGCGTCGCCGAGCGCGGCCGGGACGAGGTCGCCGGCCTCCGCGCGCAGCACCGCGAGGTCCGAGAGCGGGTCGGCCCCGACGACGGAGACCTTCGTCTCGCGCCCGTCGCCGAAGCTCGCCGTCCCGCTCCGCGATCCCTCGACGACGTGCGCCGAGGTCAGCAGGTAGCCGTCCGGCGCGATGACGACCGCGGAGCCCGCGCCGAGGGCGTCGCCGCGCCGCGTGCGGCGCGTGACCTGGAGGTTCGCGACGCTCGCCGCGAGCCCCTCGGCGACGTCGACGACCGTCTGCGAGTAGGCGTCGAGCGCGGACTGCTCCAGCGTGCCCATCAGCCCAGCGCGACCGTGATCTCGTGCGGGTCCGCGCCGCGCAGCACGCTGACCACCGCCGTGTCCTTCGCACCGCGCACCGCGCGGTCGAGGTCGCCGATCGCGTGCACCGGCGCGCCGTCGACCCCAACGACGAGGTCGCCCTGCGCGAGCCCGGCGCGGTCGGCCGCGCCGTCGCGGCGGACGCGGAGGATCAGGACGCCGGGCTCCTGGGGGAGGCCGACGGCGCGGCGCATCCGGGCGGCGACGGCGGACGGCGCGACGGCGACGCCGAGGCGCGGCGCGAGGCGCTCGTCGGGCTCGAAGAACGCGAGCCACGCGGGGACGTGCTCGGCGAGCGCGGCGCGGACGTCCGGGCCGAGCGCCCCGACCAGCCGCTCGGCGCGCTCGTGGTAGCTGGGGCGCGCCGCGTCGATCAGCGCGAGCCCGCGCTCGGTGAGCGTCACCGTGACGTTGCGCCGGTTCTCGGGATCGCGCTCGCGGTCGATGACCCCGGCGTGCTCGAGCCGGCCGAGCCGCACGCTCATCGTCCCCGACGTCCGCCGCACCTTCGCGACCAGCGCCCGCTGGTTCAGCGTGTGCCCCTCGGCGTCGCGCAGCGCGGCGAGCACCAGGTAGCTGGCCCGCGAGAGCCGATGCTCGCCCAGCGCCTCCTCCAGCTCGGACTCCAGGTGCGCCGCGACGCCGATGGTGGCGTCCAGCAGGGCGTCCGCGTCCCTCGTGACCTTCGACATACCGCTTCTCCTCAATCGCTTCGGTCGAAGCAATGTAGCGAAGCGTGGAGGGCAAACGGCTAGCCGGGCGGCCCGGGCGGCGGCGCGCCGAGCGTCGCGCCGCGCCCCGCGTCCAGCGCCGCCCACGCCGCGCCGACGGCCGCGACGCGGTCGTGCACGCCCAACTTGCCGTAGATGCGCTCGGCGTGCTTGGAGACGGTGCGCGGGCTCACGCCCATCTCGACCGCGATCGCCGCCGTCGCGCGGCCGCGCATCATCGCCTGGAGCACCTCGGCCTCGCGCGGCGAGAGCCCGAGCGCCTCGAGCAGCTCGCGCGACGTGCCGCGGGTCCCGCGCTCGAAGACGAGGACGGTGGCGGTGCCGCGGGGCTGCGCCATCCGCCGGACGACGAGCGGCCCGCCGGCCGGGAGCGCGAAGGTCGTGTGCGTCGGCCAGCGCGGCTCGGGCGCGTCGCGCAGCGGCGGGGGCAGGTGGCTGCCGTTGGGGTGCGCGCGGTCGGAGAGCAGCTCGACGGCGGCGCGGCCCGCGGCGGTCGCGAACTGGATCCGGCCGTAGGGGTCGACGACGACGAGCGCCTCGCCCGCGTCGTCGAGCCCGGCCTCGACGGCGGAGAGGACGTCGTGGAGGCGCTCGCGCAGCGCGGCGTTCGCGTGCGCCTGGATCAGGTGCGGGCGGGCGAGGTCGAGGATCCGGCGCTCGCCGTCGGTGAAGTCGCGCTCGTCGGCGAGCGCGAGGCCGATCAGCAGCCGCGGCGGCGCGGGCAGCGTGACCGCGAGCTGGTGCTCGACGCCGAGCGGGACGAAGACCTCGCGGTAGAGGTCGCGCTCACGGAACGCCGCGTGGTCGATGACGTCGGAGAGCCGGTGCGCGCGCGGGTCGCGCGTCTCCAGGTAGCGCTGCACGAGCGGGTTCTGGTGGCCGAGCCGGCCCCAGTTCTCCAGCCACCGCGGCGCGGGCTCGGGCGTCACGATCGTCACCAGCGGCGTGCCGTCCGCGGCGATCTCGTTGTAGGAGGTGTACGCGTTGGGGATGACGCGGGGGACCACGTCGAGCAGCGCGTTGCGGAACGACGGCAGGTCCTCGGCGTGATGGACCTCGCCGAGGATCTCCAGGAGACCCTGGAGCTCGCGCTCGGGCAGGCCCCCCGCCGGCTCGCGGTCAGGCTGCATGTCAGGGGAACCTAACGGCTCGGCGGGGTGTCAGGAAGCTGTCACTCGGCCGCGCAGGACGCGATCCTGCTCGCGCACCGCGTGGAGCGCTTCGCCGCCCAGCAGCCGCGGCTCGCCGAAGACCCGCGCGTGCCAGTAGACCGACGCCAGCCACTCGAGCTGGAACGCCCGCTCGACGGCCTGCTCCAGGGTCGATCCCACCGCGACCGCGCCGTGGTTGGCCATCAGCGCGGCGGACCGCCCGTCCAGCGCGCGGGCGACGCCCGCGGCCAGCTCCTCGGACCCGTAGGTCGCGTACGGCGCGACCCGCACCGGCCCGCCGAGCTCGTTGGCGACGTAGTGGATCGCGGGGACCTCGTCGACGAGCGTCGAGAGCACGGTCGCGAAGTGCGAGTGCGTGTGGACGATCGCCCGCGCGTCCGGCGCCGCGGCGTGGACGGCGCGGTGCAGCGGGAGCTCGGAGGAGGGGAGGGACGACCCGGCGTGGCCGGGGTCGACGGTCCCGTCCTCCAGCGCCACGCACACGAGCTCCTCCGGCGCGATCGCCCCCAGCCGGCTTCCGCGCGGCGTGATCAGCAGGTGCCCGCCCGAGCGCAGCCCGAGGTTGCCCGAGGACCCGACCACGAGGCCGCCGTCGGCCACGGCGCGCGCCGCCGCGACCAGCGCCTCGCGGTCGGCCAGGGTGAAGGGGTCGGTCATGACGCCGCCTCGGCGCTCCGGCATGCGCGCATCCTCGCATGCCGGCGGCCCTCAGCGGACGACCACCTTGCCGCGCATCTTCGCGTGGATCGAGCAGACGTAGCGGAACGTCCCGGCCTTGGCGAAGCGGTGCTTGAACGAGCCCTTCGCCACGACCGCGCTGCGGAAGCCGGAGCCGACGACGTCGTGGGGGACGTCGCCGTCGCGCCACGTCCACGTGACCGTCCCGCCCTTGCGGATCGTCACCGAGGCGGGCGTGAACCTGGTGCTCTTGAGCGTGACCGCGGCCTTCGCGGGCGCCTTCGCCGCGGCGCGGGCCCGGGCGGCCGTTGCCGCGGGCTTCAGGGTCACGCGGAAGCGCTCGGTCTGCACGCCGACCACCGGCAGCGTGATGCCGACCTTGACGTCGAGCGCCAGCCTGCGGCTGCGCTTCAGCGCGGCGCGGGCCTTGGCGTCGAGCCTGACCGCGAAGCTCAGGCGGCCGGTCGCGGAGGTCCGCGTCGTGGCCTTGCCGACGCTGACCAGCGACGTCCTGCGGCCCGCCGCCTCGACGGCCCCGCGCGTGGCGCGCACGTCGACGGCGACCTTCGCGCGGTCGCCGGCCTTGGTGATCGTCCCGCGGATCGTGGTGCCCTTCTGCGTCCGCGTCACCTTGATCACGGGCGCGGGCGGGACGCTCGTCGCGGGCGCCGTCGGGACCGTGGCCGGCGTCGTGGCGGCCGGCACCGTGGGCGTCGTCGTCCCCGGCCCGGCCGGCGTCGTCGGCGTCGTGGTCCCGGTGCCCGGGTCCGTCGCCGGCGGGCGCTCGTCGACCACGACGACCGACCCCTTCATGTCGTGCTCGGGCACGTCGCAGATGAACGAGTAGGTGCCGGGCTGCGTGAACGAGCAGCGGCCCGCCCAGCCCTGCTCCTCGGGCGTCGAGGGCACGACCTTGCTGTTGGTCGCGCCGCCCGTGCCGTCGGTCTGCGTGCAGCTCACGCCGTCCTTGGTGAAGCGGACGTTGTGCTCGTCGGCGCCGCTCGGGTAGCGGAAGTCGACGGTGCCGCCGAGGGCGATCGTGGTGGTGTTCCCGCCGCCGCCCTGGACGGCGAAGCCGTAGTCGACGGCGTCGATCGTGGCGGTCGTCGGCGAGGCGCCGAACGCCCCGCCCGTGACCGCGCCGCCGGCCAGCGCGAGCGCGCCGGCCAGGGCCAGGACCGGCCTGCTGGGTGCCCTTAGAAAATTCATAAGGGCACCCTAACAAACCGTCGCGCGGACCGCCCCGGATCAGCGCCTGAGCGTGAGCGTCCGGCTGATCGTCGCGCCGCTGGCGGGCACGATCTGCAGCCGGACGGCCAGCGAGCGATGGCGGGCGAGGAGCGCCTTGCCGTCGCGCGTGAGCGTCAGCGTGACGCTGCGCGCCGCGGTCCCGGAGGCGATGGTCAGCGCCCGCCGCGCGAGCGTCACGACCTTCGCCTTCGTCGAGCGCGGGCTGAGCTTCACCTTGTCGCGCGTGCGCAGCACGATGGTGGTCTTGACCTTCGCGCCGCCCGGCCGCAGCGAGATCTTCACCTTGCCGCTCGCGGCCTTCAGCGTCGTCGAGGCGATCGCCGGGCGCCGGACGACGGCCGGCGGCGGGAGGCGGAAGCCGGGGTTCGGCAGCGCGGACGGCGGCGCCGTGACGCTCAGCGCCTGCGCGAGCTCGCGGGCCGGCGCCTCGGCGACCGGGCCGCCGGGCACGCACGCGGCGCCCGCGCGGAAGCGCACGGTGTGCGCACCCGCCGCGACCGTGGCCGGGAGCGCCAGCGTCCCGCTCGCCGCGCCCTGCACGTCGGTGTCGACGCACTGCAGCACCGCGCCGTCGTCCACGGAGACCGCGACCTTCTGGCCGCCGCCCGCCTCCTTGGCGAACGCGCCGAGCGCGAAGCCGACGGAGCCGCCCACGGACGCCTCGGCGGCGGCGAGCGTCGCCGAGGCGTCGGGCAGCGCGGCGGCGACCGTCACGCGGCGCACGAAGAGCGCCTGCGGGAAGTCGTTCTGCACGGCGAAGCCGACCCAGAACGCGACGTCGTAGGTGCCGGGCGCGAGGCCGCTCGGGACCGGGACGAGCCCGTCCGCGACGCCCGCGGCGCTCGCGGTCGCCCGGACGGGCGCCTGGCCGCCGAGCCGCGCCTGCAGCGTCTGGCCGGCGGCCGGGCTCGGGACGTAGTCGGCCGGCGAGCGCGTCAGGCCCGTCGTCGAGAACGCGACGTTCCCGCCGGGCACGGCGCTGGTCGAGGCGAGCACGCCGCGGCCGGCGTTGGAGACGACCTCGAACGGCGCGCGGATCGAGCGCGCGGTGCCGCTCGGCACGCCCGAGAGGAAGCGGATCCAGTGCGTGCCGACCGCGACGTCGGCCGCCGCGTAGCCCGCGCCCGCGCCGCCGGCGTCGGCCGTCGGGGTCGCGAGGTTCGCGCCGTCGTCGACCTTCAGGGTCATCGGCTGGTTGGCGTCGAAGCCCGAGAAGCGATAGGGGATCGCGGAGCCCGCGACGAGCCGCGGGAGGTCGTCGTAGGGCAGGTCCGGGTCGCCGGAGAACGGGAAGTCGAGCGGCTGGTCGGCCGGGGGCGAGAGCGCCACCGTGGCGCCGCCGGGGATGTGGGGCGGACCGGTGAGCGCCTTCACGGCGAAGTCGGCGTGGACGCTGCGGGCCGGCGTGCTCGTCAGGAAGCGCAGGCGGTGCACGCCGGTGGCGACGGCGGCCTGGTCGGCGGCGCGGACGCCGGCGAGGTGGATCGTCCCGGAGATCGCGCCGGAGCCGTCGGCGGTCACGCGCAGCAGGACGTCGGCGGCGCCGTCGCCCGTGGCCGGGAGCAGCAGGCCGTCGTCGAGCTTGACGCTGACGACGGAGGCGTTGCCGAAGCCGGCGCCGGTGAAGGTCACGTCGCCGCCGGGGGCGACGACGTTCGCGCCGAGCGTGACGGTCGCGCCGTCGCGGCGCTCGAGCGGGCCGCCGGGCGGGATCGCCTGCGCCGCCTGCGGCGCGAGGGCGAGCAGGAGCAGCGCGGTGGTGCCGGCGAGCAGCCGGCCGCGGGAGGACGTGCGGGGTGGTCTCATCCTGAGATCTCCGGGGGTCGGGGTCATGCGCCGCGGGGGCGGCGCACGGTGACGGTGGTGGTGGTCGGGCGCGCGTCGCGCGGCGCGATGGTCAGCGCGCCGGCGAGGCTCGCGCGCGTGCGCAGGACGCTGCGCGCGTCGGCGGTGAGCGGGAGGCGGAGCGCGAGCGTGTCGCCCGCGGCGATCTGGAAGGACCCGCGCGCGAGCGTGCGGCGGGCGGGCGCCGAGCGGCCGACGCGCAGGCGGCTGACGCTGCGCAGCAGCAGCGAGCCGCGCGCGAAGCTCGAGGCCGCCTTCAGCTTCACGACCACCGAGCGGCCGCTGGTCGTCAGCGTGGCCGAGGCGGCGCGGACGGGCGGCTCGGCCGCCGTCCCCGGCGTCGCCGCCGGCGTCGTGGTGGCCGGCGCGCCGGGCGTGGCCGGGGTCGTGCCGGTGCCGGTCCCGCCGCCACCGCCCGAGCCGCCGCCGCCGTCGCCGCACGCGCCCGTCACCGTGAAGCCCGCCGCGATCGAGCGCTGCGAGCCGTCGGGATGCGCCCAGGCGCCGGTCAGCAGCCGCAGCCAGTGGGCCTTGGCCGGGTCGCAGAGGTCGCTCGGGAGCTTGTCGGCCGCGCCGCTGGGGTAGTCGGCCGGATCGGTCGAGACCGTCGCGCAGAGGCTGCCGTCGGCGGCCGGCGTGAACGGGCCGATGCCGTTGCTGCCGTGGTCGTCGAACTTGAGCATGAACGGCTGCGCCGCGGGGCCGCCGGCGGTGTCGACGCGGATGTTCTGCACGCAGAAGCCGACGTCGCCCTGCTGCGGGACCTCGGGGGTGGTGATCGTCAGGCTCCCGGCCGGCGTGCCCGGCTGGTCGGCCACGCCGCCGGGCGGCAGCGCGACGCCGGCGGTCGCGAGGACGAGCGCCGCGGCCCCCGCGGCCGCGACCGCCCCGGCGGCGATCCGCCGCCGCCTCACCGCGGGGCCTTCAGCGTCAGCGTCTTCGTCGTGGCGGTCCCGCCGCCGGCCGGCGCGATCCGCACGACCACCTTCAGCCTCCCCACCCGCCGCAGCACGCGGCGCCCGGTGGCGGTCAGCGTCAGCGTCACGGACTTCGAGGAGCCCGCGACCGTCCGCGCCGTCACGAGCGTGAGGACCTTCGCGGCGGCGCGCGAGTTGGCGCGCACCCTGGCCGCCGTCCTCACCGTGACCGTGACGCGCCTCGCCGTCCCGCCCGCGAGCGTGACCGCCAGCCTGCGCGCCGCGGCGTCGAGCTTGACGGCGCCCACGCGCGGCGTGCTCGCGCGCGGCGCGGCCGGCTTCGGCGCCGGGGGCGTCACCGGCGGCGCCGGCGTGCCGGGCACGACCGGCGCCTCGAGGACCGGATCCGGCGCGACCGTGACCGGCAGCGCGACGACGCGCCCCGGCAGGTCGTCCTGCTCGCCGCCCGGCACGCACGACGTGCCCGCCAGCAGCCGGACCGGGCTCGCCGTCTCGGTCGTCGCGTCGGCGGGCACGGCCACGTTGCCCGACAGCGCGCCGCTCGCGTCGGCCGTCAGGCACGCCCTGACGCCCAGCGTGCCGAGCATCACCGCGACCTTCTGGCCGCTGCCGCCGATCCCGCGGAAGCCGGACGCGGTGAAGGTGATGGCCTTGCCCGGCGCCACGGTCGGGCTCGCCAGCGCGGCGGCGGGCGCCGCGGTGACGGTGAACGGCTGGGTCAGCTCGGTGGTCCCGGTGCGCAGCGAGAAGGCGTGGCGGCCGGGCGCGGCGTCGGCCGGGACCTTCAGCCGCGCCGCGGCCGGGATCGCGCCGCCGCCGTCCGTCGTGATCGCCGTGGCCGAGTAGGGCGCGCCGTCGAGCAGGACGGTCACCGCGGTGCCCGGCGCGAACGCGCCGCCGCGCGGCGCGAGCGAGGAGCCGGCCGGGAAGGTGTCGCCGCGGTAGAAGGCGCCGGTGGCGCTGAGCAGCCCGTAGGTGAAGTCGACGGTCGAGAAGTACGCGCCCAGGTTGATCGGCTGCGTCGGGCTCGCGTCGTCGGTGCTGAGCAGGCCCGCGAGGATCCGCAGGACGTGCTGGCCCGCGTTGGCGCCCGCGCCCGGGCCGGTGAGCGCGAGGTCCTTCGGCAGGTCGATCCAGCCGCTGAAGTCGCCGTCGACGTCGGCCACGAAGGCCAGGACCCACTCGCCGCCGCCGACGTCGATCGGCGCGAGCGCGCTCGGCCCGCCCGCGCTCCAGCGCGCGACCTCCGCCTGCTCGTCCTGCTCGTCGGGCTTGATGGCGACGATCGGGCGCCCGGTGCCGTGGTCGCGGACGAAGCCCGTCCCGGAGATCTCCACGCGCCCGCCCGGGGCGTAGGCGTCGGAGCTCAGCGTCACCGCGGCGCCGGTGCCGGGGTTGACGTAGGTCACGGGGTCGGCGCCGGCGGCGGCCGGCGCGAGCAGCGCGAGCGCCAGGGCGATGGGGGCGAGCAGGGGGCGGAGGCGACACGACAGGGCTGGCATGCGCGCATCGTAAGGCATACCTGACAAACATGATCGCAAGGAAGTAAGGGCGCCCTAACAATTGCTGTAGGGTTCCGCGAACCAACCCCTCAAGGAGCTTCCTCTTGACTCTCTCGAACCCCCGGCGGGCGCTGTCGGCGCTGGGTGCGCTGGCCGTCCTGGCGCTCGTCCCGGCCGCGGCGCGCGCCGACTACGTCTCCACCCAGATCACGCAGCCCTCCACGGGCAAGGTCGTCTCGTTCAACACGGCCAACAACGCGTTCCTGAAGAACTACTCGTTCACCAACCTGCTCGGCAGCGACGGGATCGCGGGCGGCGGCTACGCCTTCGGCAACTACAACGCCTCGGGCGTCGCGTCGGCGACCAACCGCGGCACCGCCAACAACCCGTACGGCGTCGCCGTGGCGCCGGACCCGCTCGCCGCCGCCGACCCGTGGATCGTGACCTCCCAGACGCGCACGGCCTCGGTCGCGATCTTCAAGTCCTCGGCCGCCGCCCCGACCAACGCCGACGTGATCACGCGCAACCCGGACGGCACGACCGCCGCGTTCTCCCGCGTGCGCACGCCGCGCGTCTACGCGGCCACCGACCTCCCGGCCTCCAACGGCTCGCCGCTGGCGTTCGTCGCCAACTACAACGCGACGACGGGCTACATCGCGGTCATCGACGTCAAGCAGAAGAAGGTCATCGCCCGCCTCAACGCGCCGGGCGTCGACGACATCGCGATCGACCAGTCCGGCCAGCGCCTCTTCGCCGGCACGTTCGCCGCGCCGAACCTCGGCGACGTCCTCGTCTTCGACCTCACCACGATCGACACCAGCGACCCGAACGTCGCCACGCAGGGCGGCAACCAGCCGGTCGCCACCATCGACACGCAGAGCGGCGGCGTCGACCAGGACGACTCGCGTCCCGGCTACGACCCGGTCACCGACCGCGTCTTCACCGCCAACTCGACGGCCAACAGCGTCTCGGTGATCGACGCCTCCAGCAACGCGCTGGTCAAGACGATCCCGGTCGCCGGCGCCCCGAACGCGGTCACCGTCGACAGCTCGCGCGGCCTCGTCTACGTCACGAGCCTGAGCGGCCAGGTCGTCACGGTCATCGCCGAGGACGCGAACCCGGCCAACGACGCCGTCGTGCTCACGATCCCGACCTACGGCCGCGTCATCGCGACCGCCGTCGACGACGTGACCAAGACGGTGTACATCTCGGAGATGAGCTCGGGCACGATCCGCGCGGCGACGGTCACGAAGACCGGCTCGCAGTACTCCGCGAGCACCGTCGAGCTCAAGTCGGGCATCGTGCTCGGCTACGAGATCGCCATCGACCAGGTCAACCACAGGCTCTTCGCGGCCGACGCGCAGCCGCTGACGGCGACCCGGACGAAGATCGTCGACGAGAACGGCAACGCCCAGGGCCCGGCCGGCCCGGCGGGCGCCAACGGCGCGAACGGCGCCGACGGCGCGGCGGGCGCGCCCGGCCCGGCCGGCGCGCAGGGCCTCACCGGCCCGGCCGGCGCGGCGGGTCCCGTCGGGGACTTGTCGCTCGCGCTGACGCTCGGCACGGTCAAGGTCGTGGGCGACACCGCCTCGGTGAAGGTCCCGGCGGCCGGCGTCGCGAAGGCCGTCGTCAAGTCCGGCACGACGACGATCGCCTCCGGCACGGCGACCGCCGCCAAGGCGGGCACGCTCAAGATCGCCCTGAAGAAGACGGCGAAGGGCGCCGCGCTGCTCAGGCGGAAGGCCGTCGCGGCGACGCTGACCGTCACGTTCACGCCCAAGGGCGCGAAGGCGGCCGCCGCGTCGCGGTCGGCCAAGCTCCACCTGGCGCGCACCGCCAAGCGCCGCTAGGCGGACGCGGAGGGGACGGGTCGCGACCGCGGTCGCGACCCGTCTCAGCCGGTGGGGGTGACGAACACCTGCCGCGCCGCGCGCTCGCCGACCACGACCGAGCCCTTGCGGCCGACGCCCACCGTCACGTGGCCCGCCGCGGGCTGGATCTCCTGGACGCGCAGCCCGGCGCCGGGCACGAGGCCCGCGCCGAAGAGCCAGCCGATGAGGTCCGGGTCGTCCTCGGTGACGCCGACGATCCGGCAGCGCGCGCCGGCCTCGAGCTCGATCAGCCGGCGCAGGTCGCCGGCCTCCCGGCGCCCGCCGCCCGCGCCGACCGGCCACCCGTGCGGGCACCGCTCCGGCGAGCCCAGGCGCTCGTGCAGGCGGTCGACCATCTCCGGCGTGAACGCGTCCCGCATCCCGGTCGCGAGCGCGTGGACCTCGGCGGGCGGGTAGTCGAGGTAGGACACCAGGAACGACTCGATGACGCGCGTGGCGCGGACGCCGTGCTCGGCGAGCGCGATGCCCTTCGGCGTGAGCGCCAGCGCCCGGCCGGGGCCGCGCTCGATCAGGCCCTGCTCGGCCAGGCGGCGCAGCATCTCGCCGGCCGAGGCGCGCGAGACGCCGAGGCCGTCGGCCACCCGCGCGGCGATCGGCGCGGCCGCGTCGCTCGGGCGGAACTCGCCCACGGGGAACAGGAGGCCGTAGAGGATCTCGACGTAGTCGATCGCGCGCTGGCTGCTGGTCTCCGCTTCCACCGGTGCAGCTTATGTCGTGACACCGCCGGACCACATGCATTAGGGTCCCCTAACCATGCGGACGCGCCGAGCACCAGGTCCCTCGTCATGACGTGCAACGCCGGCCGTTGCGCGGCCGCGGCGGGCTGCAGCGCGCACGTGCGCCTCGCGCTGGAGGCTACGCCGGGCGCCGACGCGGTGCGCTCCGCGGTCCTGCTCGACGAGCTCGCGGGCGTCCTGGCCGCGGCGCGCTCCGGCGCCCCACGCGCCGAGCTGCGCGACTGCGCCGCGCTGCTCGCCGGGCGCTTCACGGTCGCGCCCGCGCGCGCGGGCGAGGCCCTGCGCGTCGACCTCGCGCTCGAGCGCGGCACCGGCGCGCCGCTCGTCCTCGGCGCGATCGCCGCGACCGCGGCGCGCCGCGCGGGCATCGCGCTCGGCCTGCTCGCCGGGCCGCGCGGGACGTTCGCGCTCGCCCACGCGACGCTCGCCGCGCCGCTCGTGCTCGACCTCGGCGCGGGCTTCGCCGTCCGCGACATCGCGGGCGACGAGCCGCTGCACCGCTGGCTCTGCGCGCACGAGACGGCGGCCCGGCTCCGGACCGGGCTCGCGGTGCCCGCGCCGCGCCGCGCGGCCCCGCGGCCGCGCTCGGCGAAGGCCGCGCGGCGGCGCGCGCTGCAGCCGCACGCCTGAGCCCTACGCACAATCACGTACCGCCAGAGGGACCTCACCCACCCGACGCTCCGCGGACTGGTAGTTACCGTCCTATGCGACGGAGCGCGTTGATCGTCGGCCTCGCGATGCTGTGCGCCTGGGCCCCCGGCGCAGCCGCGGCGACCCCCGACTACTTCACCTTCCCGGCGGGCTACGCGATCGACGGCTGGGGCGTGACCGCCGACGGCGCGGGCAACGTCTGGTTCTCGGCCAAGAGCCCGAACCGCGGCCGGCAGCCGACGCCCTCGCTCGGGCGGCTGATCCCCGCGCAGGCCTCGCCGGGCACGAGCGACGGCGTCGCCTTCTTCCCGCTGCCGGATCCGACGGGCGTGAACTGCTGCGCCAACCAGGCGCGCGGCGTCACGTTCAACCCGGTCGACGGCAAGCTCTACTACGTGCGAAGCGACGGCGGCACAGGCTCGGCGCTGCCCGCCGCGCTGACCCCGGGCTCGAGCTTCGGCTTCGACGCGCTGACGGTCCCGGGCCACACCGATCTCTGGGACGTCGCGCCGTCCCCGGCCGGCGGCGCGTGGCTCACCGAGCACAGCGACTCGAACACGCCGTACTACTACGGCGACCGCGTCGCCTACCTCGACGCGGGCTCGCTGCTCGAGGGCCCGAACGTCGCGCTCCAGGACGGGGCGACCACGCAGAGCAGCTCGCGCTTCGACGCCAAGCCCGCCGGCGTGGCGGTCGACAGCGCGGGCCGGCCGTGGTTCACCGAGGAGGACGCGGGCATCCCCGGCTACCGGATCGCGAGCTACGTGGGCACCGGCACCCACTACGACGAGTACCAGATCACCCCGTGCGAGGGGACCACGTACTGCTCGGGCGCCAGCGGCGGCCAGGCGCTGACCGACGTCGCGATCGCGCCCGACGGCGGCGTCTGGTTCACCAACTACCTCAACCGCAAGTTCGGCCGCCTCGACCCGGTCAGCCACCAGATGACGCAGTACACGGTGGCCTCGATCGACCCCTCGCTGGCGAGCGGCCAGCCGTGGCACATCACCGCCGCGCCGGACGGCACGCTGTGGATGACCGTGCGGCCGGCGTCCTACGGCGCGCCCGGCAACGCGATCGTCCGGATCGTGCCGGGCGCGACCCCGACCGCGACCTTCACCCGGCTCGGGGCCGACGGGTTCGCCGAGGGCATCGGCGCCGACAGCGCGGGCAACATCTGGTTCGGCACCGCCGACAACCAGCTCGGGCGCCTGGCCGGCGTGGTGGGCGCGGTGGTCACGCCGCCGGGCGACGGCGGGACCGGCGGTGGGGGGACGGGCGGTGGCGGTGGGACCGGCGGCGGCGGGACGGACGGCGGCGGTGGGACCGGTGGCGGCCCCACCACGACCCCGCCCGCGACCGCCCCGCCCGTCAACCCGCCCACGACCCCGCCGGTCGTCCTCAAGCCCGCGAGCGTCGGCACCGCCACGCTCTCGCCGCCGTCCACCGACAACGGCGCGATCAACGCCAACCAGATCTGCGTCGGCCCGCCCGAGGCCCGCTGCTCGATTGTCTACCTCATCAAGGAGCACGAGTACGTCACCGGCTTCCCGTCCTCGGTGAGCAAGAAGAAGAAGCCTCGGCCACGCGTCCTGGGGACGAAGACCGTGACGCTGAAGGGCGGCGAGAAGGCGAAGGTGACCGTGAAGCTCAACACGCTGGGCAAGCGGATCCTCAAGGGCAAGCACAAGCTCGTCGTCGTCTTCAGCGCCTCCCAGAAGCTCGCGGGCGGCAAGACCAAGACCATCAGCAGGAAGACCCTCACCCTCCGGAGCCGTTGAACCCCATGACCCGCCGTGCCGTCGCCCTCGTCCTGATCGCCGCGTTCGCGCTGCTCGTCCCCGCCGTCGCCCTCGCGGGCGTCAAGCGCGGGTACTACATCGAGACGAAGACCTCGACCTACATCATCACCAACAACGCCGTCACCTCGATCAAGTACTTCAGCTTCCCCTGCATCGTCAAGGGCGCGCCCCAGGGCACCAACACCATCACCAAGGGCCTCAAGCTCTCGTCGTCGGGCGCGTTCTCCTACAAGGGCAAGTCGACGCTCCAGGCCAACGGCAACACGGTGATCTCGGTCTCCATCACCGGCAAGTACGTCAACGGCAGGATGAAGGGCAGGATCAGCTACGTCGGCGACGACGTCACCTGCTCGGACCGCAGCTACTCGGCGAAGTACTTCGGCACGAAGGTCCAAGGATGAGATAGTCGGAGGCATGGACCTCCAGCTGCAGGACAAGGTCGCGATCGTCACCGGCGCGGGCAAGGGCATCGGCCTGGCGATCACGAAGATGCTGGTCGAGGAGGGCGCGCACGTCGTCGCGGCGTCGCGCACCACCGAGACGCTCGACGGGCTCGACCGGGTCACGCCGGTCGCGCTCGACCTGCTCGCGCCGGCGGCGCCCGGCGAGCTCGTCGCCAAGGCGCTCGAGGTCCACGGGCGCCTCGACGTCCTGGTCAACAACGTCGGCGCGGTCCGGCTGCGGCTGGAGGGCTTCCTCGGCACCAGCGACGAGGAGTTCGAGTGGTCGCTGCAGATGAACTTCCTGACCGCGGTCCGGGCCACGCGCGCCGCGCTCGCGCCGATGCTCGAGCAGGGCGGCGGGACGATCGTCAACACCGCCTCGGTCAACGCCTTCTACGAGCCGGACGCGGGCGTCATCGACTACGGCGCGGCCAAGGCGGCGCTCGTCAACTTCTCCAAGTCGGTCGCCCAGGAGTTCGGGCCCAAGGGCATCCGGATCAACTCGGTCTCGCCGGGCCCGGTCGCCACCGACCTGTGGCTGGGGGAGGGCGGCGTCGCCGACACCGTCGCGAAGGCCAGCGGCACCGACATCGCCTCCGCGCGCGAGTCGATCGTCGCGGGCATGGGCGGCTTCCCGACCGGGCGCTTCACGACGCCCGAGGAGGTCGCGACGCTCGTCGTGATGCTCGCCTCCGAGCGCACGGCCAACGTCACCGGCGCGGAGTACGTCATCGACGGCGGGCTGATCAAGACCACCTGACACCCGCGGGTTTCGGTGCGACGGAACCGGGGGTAACCGCGCCGCCATGTGGGTCAGGGTCTGGAGGGGCCTCGCCGTGGTCGCGGCGACGCTGACGGTGTGCGGCGGGACGGCGGAGGCCTCCGGCGGCGATCGGTCAGGAGGCGGTGGCGATCGATCGCCGCTGCTGTCGCAGTACGCCCAGCGCACGTGGGCCTCGCTGGCGGCGATGACCGACCCGGCCTCCGGGCTGCCCGCCGACAGCCTCGACGCCGACGGCACGACGAGCGTCCAGACCTCGACGACGAACATCGGCGCGTACCTGTGGAGCGCGGTCGCCGCACGGCGCCTGGGGATCATCGGCCGCCGCGAGCTCACCGCCCGGCTCACGCGGACGATCACCACGCTCGAGCACATGGAGCGCTTCGGGACGACCGGTCAGTTCTACAACTGGTACGACCACCGCACGGGCGGCAAGCTCACCTCCTGGCCGCCCGCGCCCGCCGACGAGTTCCACCCCATCTTGAGCTCGGTCGACAACGGCTGGCTCGCGGTCGGCCTGCGGATCGTGCAGCGCACGGTGCCGGAGCTCGCGCGCCGCGCGGGCGCGCTCTACGACGCCATGGACTTCGGCTTCTACTACCGGCCCGAGGTCAACCGCGTGCTCTTCCACTACCGGCCCGACGACCCCGCCGCCTCGCCCTGCTGCTACGACACGCTGGTCAGCGAGAGCCGGATCGTGGACTACCTCGGCATCAGCAAGGGCCAGCTGCCGCAGAAGGAGTACTACGGCCGCGTGCGCACGTTCCCGGAGACGTGCGACGGCGCGTTCCAGGAGCAGCGGCCGACGGGGACGACGCGGACGTACTTCGGCGTCCCGGTCTACGAAGGCGCCTACACCTACAACAACACCAAGTTGGTGCCCGCGTGGGGCGGCTCGATGTTCGAGGCGCTGATGCCCGACCTCTTCGTGCCCGAGGAGCGCTGGGCGCCCGCGAGCTGGGGGCTCAACCACCCGCGCACGGTGCAGGCGCAGATCCACCACGGCCTCGTCGAGGCGGGCTACGGCTTCTGGGGCTTCTCGCCGTCGAACACGCCCGAGGGCGGCTACGGCGCCTACGGGGTCGACGCGATCGGCATGGACCCCAACGGCAACCCCTCCAACGAGGACCGCACGCTCGTCGACCACGGCTTCCCCGGCTGCCCGGACGCGGGCCGCGCCGCCGTCCCGGACCCGCCGCCGTCGGCCTACACCAACGGCGTCGTGACCCCGCACGCCGCGTTCCTGGCGCTGCGCTACGCGCCGCGCGCGGCGGCCGCCGACCTCGCCCGGCTCGCGCGCGACTTCCCGGGGATGTACGGCCCGTGGGGCTTCCGCGACAGCGTCAACGTCCAGAGCGGCCGCGTCTCGGGCTCCTACCTCTCGCTCGACCAGGGCATGGCGATGGCCGCGCTCGGCAACGCGCTCGGCGGCGACGTCCTGCGCGACGCGTTCGCGGGCCGCGAGGAGGCCCGCGCCCTGCGGCCGGTGATCGGCGTGGAGCGCTTCTCGCTCTCCGGCTGAGAAGCCAAGCGGCCCGCTCGCTACGGTGCAGCGGTGTCCACGCAGGAGGAGGAGCTCGCCGCCGAGCAGCGGCACCTCGACCGGACGTGGTCGGCCTACGAGCGCGTGCTGCGGGCGCTCGGCGGGGAGCGCGGCGCGGGCATCGACGACTTCGCCAACGAGGCGATCGAGCGGATGCGGCGCGAGCGGCTGCGGCTCTACACGAGCAGCAGCGGGCCGCTGTACTTCGGCCGGATCGACGAGGCGTCGGGGCGGCGCTGGTACGTCGGCCGCCACGCGATCGCCGACGAGGCCAACGAGCTGCTCGTCGTCAACTGGCGCGCGCCCGCGGCCGAGCCGTTCTACGCCGCGACGCCCGGCGACCATCGCGGCCTGGTCGGCCGCCGCAGGCTCGACCTCGAGGAGCGCGCGGTCCTCGGCTTCGTGGACGAGACGCTCTCGGGCGCCGACGGCGACCATGTCCTCGACGACGCGATCGTGCAGGACATCACGCGCCGCCGCGTGGGGGAGATGCGGCAGATCGTCTCCACCATCACGCCCGACCAGTACGCCCTGATCGCCCGGCCGGTCGACGGCGCGCTCGTCATCCAGGGCGGCCCCGGGACGGGCAAGACCGCGGTCGGGCTGCATCGCGCGGCGTGGCTGCTCTACGCCGACCCGGCGCTCGCCCGCGCGGGCGTCCTGGTCGTCGGCCCGAACGAGGTCTTCATCGCCTACATCTCGCAGGTGCTGCCGTCGCTCGGCGAGACGACGGTCGAGCAGCGCGCGGTCGAGTCGCTCGCGCCGGCGCGTGGCGACCGCGCGCCGGAGCCGGGCGACGTCGCGACGCTCAAGGGCAGCGGGCGGATGGCGACGTTGTTGGAGCGGTTGCTCTGGTCGCGCGTGGCGCCGCCGGCCGAGCCGGTCCGGATCCCGCTGCGCCGCGGCGGGATCACGGTCGCGCCGGAGGACGTCGCGCGGCTCGTGGCGATCGCGCGCGAGCAGACGCGCAGCTTCCAGAGCGGGCGCGAGCGCTTCCGCGACCGTCTGGCGGACTGGGTGGCGGCGCGCGCCATGGAGTCCGCGCGCGGGCCCCTCAGCGAGGTGCCCGCGAGCGAGATGATGTCCTCGGTCCGCAAGGCCAAGGAGTTCCAGAAGCTCGCGAACGCGACCTGGCCGCGGGTGACCGCGGACCAGCTTCTCCTGATGGCCTCGAAGGGGCGGCCGCGGCTCGCGGGCGCCGCCGCCGGGCTGCTCACCGGCGAGGAGGTCGACCTGCTCCTGCGCTCCGGCCCGCCCGCCAAGGGCGCGCTGCGCCACAGCGACGTCCCGCTGCTCGACGAGGCGCGCTGGCTCGTCGACCCCGACCTGCGGACCTACGGCCACGTGGTCGTCGACGAGGCGCAGAACCTCACGCCGATGGAGCTGCGGATGGCGGCGCGCCGCGCCCGCGGGCACGCGATGACGATCCTCGGCGACATCGCGCAGCGCACCGCCGACGCCGAGCTGCGCTCGTGGGGCGAGGTGGTCGACGCGGCCGGCGTCGCGCGCTTCGACGTCGCCGAGCTGCGCGTCAGCTACCGCGTCCCCGACGACTTCCTGCGGCTCGCCGCCACGGTCGCCCCGGCGGGCGCGACGGTCCAGCCGCGCGGCGTGCGCGAGGCGCGCTGGCCCGCGGTCGCCGTGCGGACGGCGCCCGACGCGCTCCCGCAGCTCGTCGCCGCCGTGGCGCGCGTGCTGGCCGAGCGCGTCGGCAGCGTCGGCGTCCTCGCGGCCGAGGTCCACCGCGCGGCGCTGGCGGCGGCGCTCGGCGTCGCGGAGACCGTCGAGCACCTCACCGGCGGCGCGGACCTCCTCGGCCTGCAGGCCGTCAAGGGCCTGGAGTTCGACGCGGTGCTCGTCGTCGACCCGGCCGCGATCCCCGCCGAGCGCCCCGACGGCGGCGCGGGCGGGTTGTACACCGCCTTGACCCGCTCCACGCGCGCGCTCGCCGTCGTCCACGCCGCGCCGCTGCCCGCCGCGCTCGCGGCGGCGCCGGAGCTCCGCCACGTCGACGCGGGCACGGCGCTCGCGGGCTGGGCCGGGGACTAGCCGCCGGCCGCGGTCAGGTCTCGCCGCACGCTCTCCGACGCGAGCCCCTCGGCCGTCGCGTCGCTGACCATGATGTCGTAGCGCTTGGCCGGGTCGAGGCCGGGCAGCGGGAGCGTGCCGCTCGCGCCGTCGACGGGCTCGTTGATCGTCGTCGGCGGCTCGGCCTCGTCCTTCGAGTTGACCGTCACCGTGAGCAGGCTCGGCAGCGTCCCGTCGGCCGCGCGCGTGAGCGCCCACGCGAGCTCGGCGCCGCCGCCGGCCGTGCGCGTGATCGTCACCGACGGCGCGGCGGGCGGCGCGGGGCGCGGCGGCCGCGGCTCGGCGGCGCGGGCGAGCGCGACGTCGACCAGCGCGAGCGGGTCGCGCCACTGCTTGTGGGCGGCGGGCGAGCGCGGGCTCTCGGCGTCGGCCGGAGAGCCGTGCGGCTTCGTGTCGCCCCAGCAGCCGGGCCAGCGGATCCAGCGCACGGCCGCGTCGCCGTCGACCACCGGCACGAGCCGCAGGCGCTCCGGGCTCAGCCGCTTGCCGTCGGCGTAGTCGAACCAGATGCCCGTCCACTTCGTGCCGGGCTCGAAGTAGCTCGCGTGCGAGCCGCGCGCGACGTAGACCACCGGCCGCCGCGTGCCCGGGACGGTCTCGACCTGGTCCCACGGCCGCGCCTCGGCGTGCTTGTGCTGGGCGTAGACGGCGTGGTCGGGCGAGCCGTCCGCGCCGAGCCGCAGCTGGACCATCTCCCAGTCGCCCTCGTGCAGCCCGGCGCCCACGCCGAGCACGTTGTAGTCGTTGTAGAGGTAGCAGTACCAGTACTGCAGCCACGTGGCCCCGTCGCGATCCTCCACGACGTGGCCGTAGACGACGTTGCGGTAGCGCTCCTGCGCGTGCAGCTCCGCGGCGCGCTGCCGGTAGCGCTTGTCGGGGATGCCGAGGACGTCGCCCGCCGCCCACGCGATCCCGCCCGGGTACGGGTCGTGGCTCAGCAGCGCGAGCGAGAGCCCGTCGCCCGCGGTGGCCAGGACGTGACCGCCCGCCTGGCGCAGCGCCATCCCCGGGCCGTCGGTGAAGATCGCCGCGTCGTCGGCGAAGTACGCCTCGTGGCCGTCGTAGCGCAGGTGCGGCTGGTGGCGCTGGAGGAGCTCGACGATCTGCGCAGCATCGCTCATCGGCCGAGTCTCGCGGCGCCCGCCGCCGCGGTCAAGCGCTCAGGCGGCGACGGCGGCGCGCTCGAGCGCCGCGGCGAACTGCTCGACGTCGTCGGCCGTCGTGTCCCACGAGCACATCCAGCGGACCTCGCCGGTCGCCTCGTCCCAGGTGTAGAACGGGAAGTCGGGGCGGACCGCGTCGGCGAGCGCCGGCGGCAGGATCGCGAAGAGCGCGTTGGCCTGCGGCGCGCGCGTGAGCCGGACGCCGGGGATCCCCGCGACGCGCTCGGCGAGCAGCGCGGCCATCGCGTTGGCGTGCGCGGCCGAGCGGTGCCAGAGGTCGCCCTCGAGCAGCGCGACGACCTGCGCGGACTGGAAGCGCATCTTCGAGGAGAGCTGGGCGTGCTGCTTGCGCAGCCAGGCGAAGCCCTCGGGCGCGGGGTCGCGCAGGAAGACGACGGCCTCGACGCCGAGCGCGCCGTTCTTGGTCAGGCCGAAGGAGACCGCGTCGGCGCCGATGTCGGTGGTGATCTCCGCGAGCGAGGCGCCGAGCGCGACCGCGGCGTTGGCCAGCCGCGAGCCGTCGACGTGGAGGTAGAGGCCGTTGGCGTGCGCGACGTCGGCGAGCGCGCGCAGCTCGTCGACGGTGTAGACGGTGCCCAGCTCGGTGGTGTTGGCGATCGAGACGACGCGGACCTGCGGCGCGTGCTCGTCGCCCTGGCGTGCGAGCAGCGGCTCGATCTGGCCGGGCGCGAGCTTGCCGTCGGGCGTCGGGACGGTCAGCAGCTTCACGCCGGCCATCCGCTCGGGGGCGGCGGCCTCGTCGACGTGCAGGTGCGAGGTCGTCGGCGTGATCACGCACTCCCACGTGCGCGTGAGCGCGCCGAGCGAGAGGACGTTCGCGGCGGTGCCGTTGAAGACGAGCCACGGCTGCGCGTGGGCGCCGAAGCGCTCCCGGATCAGCGCGTAGGCGCGCTCGGTCCACGGGTCGGCGCCGTAGGAGACCGCGTGGTCGGCGTTCGCCTCCGCGATCGCCGCGAGGACCTCGGGGTGGGCACCGGCGTAGTTGTCGGAGGCGAAGGCGCGCATGCGCTCCAGCCTAGGACGTGTGCAGGCTGAGGCGCTGTCCGTTCATCTTCCGCGCCGCGTCCGAGGCGAGGTAGACGAGCGCGTCCGCGATCTCCTCGACGTCGGTGAACGTCTTGTAGGCCTTCTCCGGGTGCTCCGCGCGCATCTGCGGGGTGACGATCGCCTGGACGACCGCGATGTTCGCGGTGCCGCCGGTCGCGGCGAGCTCGGCGGCGAAGGTGAGCGTCCAGGCCTCGGCCGCGGCCTTCGTCGCGGCGTACGCGGCGTTCCCGGCGACCGGCTTGCCGGCGACCGAGGAGGAGACGAGCGCGAAGCGCCCGCGCTCGCCCGCGGCCTTCAGCAGCGGCGCGAAGGCGCGCGTGGTGTGGACGACGCTGTGGAAGAGCAGCGCCTCGAGGACGTCGAGGTCCTCCAGGTCGGTGTCCTCGATCGTCTGGCCGCCGCGCCAGCCGCCGACGAGGTGCAGGAGGCCGTCGACCTCGCCGAGTGCCTCGGCCCACGCCCGCGCGCCCGCGGCGGTGACGAGGTCCGCCGCGCGCGCGTCGCCGGCGACGTCGCGGACGACGTCGAGGTGCGCGTCGGTGCGGTCGGCCGCGGCGACCCAGGCGCCCGCGCCGGCCAGCGCGCGGACGACCGTCGGGCCGAGCCCGCCGCCCGCGCCCGCGACCGCGATCCGGCGGCCGTCGAGCACGCCGGGGCTCATGCCGCCACCGCGGCGGCGGGGGCGGCCGCGGCGGCGCTGGGGCGCGCGATCACGGGGACGAGCTTCTGCTTGAGCGAGGTGTAGAACATGGAGAGCGGGAACTCGTCGGGGTTGACGTCGTCGAGGTAGGGGCGCGGGTCCTCGACGTCGGGGTAGGCGCGCACGCCCGCGGCCCACGTCGAGCCCGAGGTCGCGGGCACGTAGCGCGCGACGAGGTCGTGCGCGGCGCCCCACTGCGCGAGCTTCGAGCGGTCGATCCCCTCGCGGTAGAGCGTCTCGACCTCGGCGCGCAGGCCCGCGACGCCCTCGGCGAGGCGGTCCCACTCGATGCTCAGGCGGTTGTCGGTCCAGTGCACGAAGCCGTGGCGGTGCAGGTAGGCGAAGAGCAGCTGCCCGCCGAGGCCATCGTAGTTGCGCACGCGGGTGCCGGTGACCGGGAAGCGGAAGATCCGGTCGAAGAGGATCGCGTACTGCACGTGGCGGGCGAAGGCCATGCCCTCGGCCTCGAGCTCCACGGCCTCGCCGAAGGCGGTGAGGTCGCAGCGCAGCTCCTCGAGCGAGTACATCCAGTACGGCATCCGCTGGCGGATCATGAAGGGGTCGAACGGCAGGTCGCCGCGGCTGTGCGCCCGGTCGTGGATCAGGTCCCACAGGACGTAGGCGTCGAGCGAGAGGCGCTCGGAGGCGATCAGCGCGGCGGCGTCCGGCGGGAGGTTGACGCCGACGGTGTTCGCGGCGGCGCCGACGGCGCGGCGGAAGCGCGCGGACTCGCGGTCGCAGAAGATCCCGCCGAAGTGGTTCTCCTCCGGCTTGACCGCGACGCTCACCGTCTCGGGGAAGAGGACCGCGCACTCGGAGTCGTAGCCCGCCGTGTGGTCGGTCAGCGTGACCGGGACGAACTTCGCGTTGTCGTAGCGGTCGGCCTCGAGCTCCGCGAGCCAGTCCGGCCACGGGACGGCGACGAGCAGCGCCTCGAAGCGCGTGTCGCGCGAGCCGTTCTGGGTGTACATGGGGAAGAGCACGAGGTGCTCGATGCCGTCGGCGCGGTGGCGGTCGGGGCGGAAGCGCTCGAGCGAGGTACCGAAGTCGGGCTTGGGGAAGCCGGTGGCGGCCCAGGCGCGGAGGTCGGCGACGGCGGCCTCGAGGTAGTCCCGCTGGTGGGGGAAGCGCGGCGAGAGCGCGGCGACGGCGCTGGCCATCGTGTCGACGTGCGCGCGGACGGCGGCCTCGTCGTGGGAGCCGAGGTCGAGCGAGCCGTCGGGCTCCTGGAGGACGCGCAGCGCGTCGGTGGCGTCGCGGAGCGCGGCCCATGCGGGGTCGCTCTGCGCCGCGGAGGGGGCGCCGGTCGCGGGGCGGCGGTAGGCGGGCGCGGCGGCCCAGTCCACGACGTTGGCCCACAGCGCCTCGTGGCCGAGGTCGCCGAGGCAGTCGTCGCCGAAGAGGTCGGAGTCGGCGAAGGCGACGACGCGGCCCGCCTCGTGGCGGACGGCGACGGCCAGCGGGGCGCCGGGGGTGGAGGCGCTCGCCGCGGTCCTGGCGAGGACCTGGGCGTCGGCGTCCGGGGCGACGCTGAGCGTCCCGGAGCGGTAGAAGCAGGCGTCGGAGACGTTGGCGAGCAGGTCGCCGCCGGCGCCGCGCTCGCCGCGGCCGAGCTGGGCGCGGACCCAGGACGGCGTCGCGTTGAGGTTGCGCTCGTAGTCCTGGACCGTGTCGTGCTCGATCGCGATCCCGAAGCGGCCGAGCAGGATGTTGAGGTTGTTGCCGTACTTGTCCTGCTCGCTCTCGCCGAGGACGACGAGGCCGCCGCCCGCGCGGACGAAGGCCTCGAGCGCGTCGAGCTCGGCGTCGCTCAGGACGGGGGAGCCGGTGCCGGTCGTGGCCTCCCACTTGGGCTCGGAGGGGTGGGCGAGGACGACGACGTCGGCGCCGTGGAGGGCCGCGGCGTCGAGGGCGCCGCCGACGTGGGCGTCGACCGCGACGCGCCGGGCGCGCAGGGTGTCGGCCGCGCGCGCGTAGGAGGCGTCGGCCGGATGGGAGGGCTGCATCCGCGCCGCGAGCTCGGGGCGGATCGTCCACGCCTGGGCGTGGGCCTCGTCGAAGAGCACGCGGATGACGGGTCGCAGAGGGGCCATCCAAGGAGGCTACGCGCGCAACCAACCGCGCTCAACCCCGTTATCGTGCGCGTGATGAGCGATCCCTTGCGCGTGGATGACGTCGACAAGCGGATTCTTGCGTGCCTGGTCGAGGACGGCCGCTCGACCTACGACGAGGTCGGCCGCCGCGTCGCGCTGTCGGCGCCCGCGGTCAAGCGCCGCGTCGACCGCCTGCGCGCGGGCGGGGTCCTGCGCGGCTTCACCGCGCTGGTGGATCCGGCGGCGCTCGGCGCCACGACGGAGGCGCTGATCGAGCTCTTCTACGCGCCCGGGATCGGCCTCGACCAGGTGCGCGAGTCGCTGCGGCCGATCCCCGAGGTGGTCGAGGCGTGGTCGGTCACCGGCGACGCGGACTGCATCGTCCGCGTGCGCGCCCACGACCCGCAGGACCTCGAGCGCGTGATCATGGAGCTGCAGCGCGAGGCCTCCGTGGTCCGGACGCGCTCGCAGGTCATCATGTCGCGGTTGATCGAGCGGCGGGACTGAGCGGCGCGCCGCCAGGAAACGCCGAGGTCTCCTGACCGGGACTAGCCCGGCCGGGTGCTTGGGCGCTCCGCGGGGCTCGCGATCGGCCTGCGTGGCCCCATGATGATGGCCTTGCACGGCACGCTTGCACCGGTCCTCCAGCCGCGCGTGGTGCGCCCGGCGCGCGTGGGCGCCTCGCTCGTCGCGGTCGCCTCGTCGTTCCCGGCCGCGGCGGTCCCCACGGGGGAGATCGCCGCGGGCCTGGGGATCGAGGCCGACTGGCTCGTGCGGCGCACCGGCGTCGCGTCGCGGCAGCGGATCGGCGCGGGCGAGTGCCTGTGCGACCTCGCGGCGGACGCGGCGGCGCGGGCGTTGCGCGACGCCGACGTGGATCCCGCGAGCGTGGACCTGGTGCTCCTCGCCACGATGACGCCGGACGCGATCACGCCGCACGGGGCGGCGACGGTCGCGGCGGCGGTCGGCGCGACGCGCGCCGGGACGATGGACCTCAACGCGGCGTGCACCGGCTTCCTCGCCGCGCTGTCGCTGGCCGTCGGGCAGGTCGAGTCCGGCCGGGCGGAGACCGTCGTGGTCATCGGCGCCGACGCGATGTCGCGCGTCCTCGACTACGGCGACCGCGTGACCGCCGGGATCTTCGGCGACGGCGCGGGCGCCGTGGTCGTCCGGGCGGTCGCGGGCGACTCGCACGTCGGGCCGTTCGTCCTGGAGGCCGACGGCGCCTCGGGCGACGCGATCGTCACGGCGTGGCCCGCGGGCCCGGTCCGGATGGAGGGCCAGCGGACCTTCCGGCGCGCGGTCGACTCGCTCGTCGACGTCGCGCTGCGCACGACCGCGCTGGCGGGCACGACGGTCGCCGGCCTCGACCTCGCGGTCCTGCACCAGGCGAACGCGCGGATCACCGCGGCGGTCGGCGAGCGGCTCGAGCTGCCCGCCGAGCGCGTGGTGGACTGCATCGCGCAGATCGGCAACACGACGTCGGCGAGCCTGCCGACGGCGCTCGCGCACGCGCAGGCCGACGGCCGGCTGCGGCCCGGCTCGCTCGTCCTGCTCGCCGCCTTCGGCGCGGGGCTCGCCTGGGGCGGGACCGTGCTCAGCTGGGGCGGTCCGGTTCAGTCGTCTGACTGAACGACGCGCCTTGCGCGCTCGATTAGGCTGGCGCCCATGAGCGACCAGAGCACGCCCGACACCATCGTCCTGATCCACGGCCTCTGGATGACGGCCAAGAGCTGGGAGCACTGGGTCGCGCGCTACGAGGACCGCGGCTTCACGGTGATCGCGAAGAGCTGGCCCGGCATGGACGGCGACGTCGAGGCGCTGCGCGCCGACACCTCCGCCTTCGACGACGTCGGCATCGAGGACGTCGTCGACCACTACGCGGAGATCATCGGGGCGCTGGAGCGGCCGCCGATCATCATGGGGCACTCGTTCGGCGCGGCGTTCACGCAGATCCTGCTCGACCGCGGCTACGGCGCCGCCGGCGTCGCGATCGACACCGGCCCGGTCAAGGGCGTCCTGACGCTGCCGCTCTCGACGGTCCGCTCCGGCTTCCCGATCCTCAAGAGCCCGGCCAACCGCCACCGGGCGGTCCTCCAGACGCCGGAGGAGTTCCACTACGCCTTCACCAACACGCTGACCGAGGAGGAGTCGCTCGCCGCCTACGAGCGCTACGCCGTCCCCGGCCCGGGCAAGGTCCTCTGGCAGGGCGCGCTCGCGAACTTCAACCCGCACTCGCCCGCGAAGATCCACTTCAAGAACGACGACCGCGCGCCCCTGCTGTTCATCGCCGGCGGCGAGGACCACGTCGCGACGACCGCGGCCAACAAGGAGAACGCGAAGCACTACAAGCACTCCAAGGCTCTCACCGCCTACCACGAGTTCCCGGGCCGCTCCCACTTCATCGTCGGGCAGGAGGGCTGGGAGGAGGTCGCCGACTTCGCGCTCGACTGGGCCCTCGCGCCGCGGGCGCTGGAGGGCGAGGGGGAGCTGACGGCCTAGGTGGAGGCGGCGGCCCGTCGCCGCCGCGCCGTCGGGATGACCAGCGGCGTCCCCGACTCCGGGTCCTCGATCACGCGGCAGCGCAGGCCGAAGACGCGCTGCACCAGCTCGGCGTCGACGATCGCGCGGGGGTCGCCCTGGGCGACGATCGCGCCGTCGGCCATCGCGATCAGGTGGGTGGCGTAGCGGCAGGCGTGGTTGAGGTCGTGGAGGACGGCGACGAGGGTGCGGCCCTGGTCCTCGTGGAGCTCGGCGCAGAGGTCGAGGACCTCGATCTGGTGGGTGATGTCGAGGAAGGTGGTGGGCTCGTCGAGCAGCAGCAGCGGCGTCTCCTGCGCGAGCGCCATCGCCAGCCAGACGCGCTGGCGCTGGCCGCCGGAGAGCTCGTCGACGGGGCGGCGCGCGAGGTCGGCGACCCGCGTGGCCTCCATGGCGCGCTCGACGGCGGTGGCGTCGTCGCGCGTCCACTGGCGGAGCAGGCCCTGGTGCGGGTAGCGGCCGCGGGCGACGAGGTCGGCGACGGTGATCGCGTCGGGCGCGATCGAGGACTGCGGCAGCAGCCCGAGCCGGCGCGCGACCTCCTTGGAGGGCAGCGAGGTGATCGTCTCGCCGTCGAGGACGACCTGGCCCGAGCGCGGCCGGATCATCCGGGCGAGCGCGCGCAACATGGTGGACTTGCCGCACGCGTTGGGGCCGACGACGACCGTGAACGAGCCGTCGGGGATCGCCACGTCGAGGTCGCTGGTCACCGTGCGGTCGTCGTAGGCGAGCGTCAGGCGCTCGCCGAGCAGGCGGGTCATGCGCGTCCCTTCCGGGCTTCCTGCGCGAGGAGCCAGACGAGGTAGAGGCCGCCGACGGCGCCGGTCATGACGCCGACCGGCAGCGGGGTGGCGGGGAAGAGGCGCTGCGCGGCGACGTCGCTCGCGAGCAGCAGGACCGCGCCGGTCAGCGCGGCGGTCAGGACGCCGGGGCCGGTCGCGCCCGTGAGCCGCCGCGCGATCTGCGGCGCGGCGAGCGCGACGAACAGCACCGGCCCGGCCGCGGCCGTCGCCACCGCGGTGAGCAGCACGGCGAGGACGATCAGCGCCAGCCGCGCGCGCTCGACCGGGACGCCGAGCGCGCGCGCCGTGTCATCGCCCATCTCGATCATCCGCAGCGGCCGCTGCAGCACGGCGAGCGCCGGGAGCAGGACCGCCAGCGCGCCCGCCGTCGGCCACACGTGCTCCCACCCGCGGCCGTTGAGCGAGCCGGTCAGCCACACCGTCGCCGACTGCACGTCCTCGATCCGCGAGCGCGTGAGCAGGTAGCTCGTGACCGCCTCGAGCGTCGCGCCGACGCCGATCCCGACGAGCACGAGGCGGTAGCCCGGCACGCCGCCGGCGCGGCCACGCAGCGCAAGGCCGTAGACGAGCGCGGCGGTGAGCAGCCCGCCCACGATCGAGCCCGCCGCGACCGCGACCGTCCCGCCGCCGACCACCACGATCTCGAAGACCGCCGCCGCCGAGCTGCCCGCGGTGAAGCCGATGATGTCCGGGCTGCCGAGCGGGTTGCGGGAGATCGACTGGAAGACCGCGCCCGCCGCGCCGAGCGCCGCGCCGACGAGCAGCGCGGTGAGCGCGCGGGGGAGGCGCAGCGTCTCGACCACGAACGACGTCGCGCGGTCGCCGCGGCCGAGCAGCGCGGCCACGACGTCGCCGAGCGGGATCGGGAAGTCGCCGGTCCCGACCGCGACGACGAGCAGGACGAGCGCGACGGCGCCCAGCGCGCCCGACGCGACGAGCGTCCGCTGCGGCACGCGCGCGACGGCGATCACAGCTGGGCGATCCGCTGGCGGCGGATCAGCGCGACGAAGACCGGCCCGCCGACGAGCGCGGTGACGATCCCGACCTCGAGCTCGCCCGGCCGCCCGACGACGCGCCCGAGGACGTCGGCGGCGAGCAGGAGCGTCGGGGCGAGGACCGCCGAGTACGGCAGGACCCAGCGCTGGTCGGGCCCGCAGATCGCCCGCGCGGCGTGCGGGACGGTGAGGCCGACGAAGACGATCGGGCCCGCCGCCGCGGTCGCCGCGCCGCAGAGCAGCGTGACGGCCAGCGCGCCCGCCGCGCGCGTGCGGCCGACGTGCGCGCCGAGCGCGCGCCCCGCGTCCTCGCCGAGCGCCAGCGCGTTGAGCGGCCGCGCGAGCGCGAGCGCGAGGAGCAGCCCCACCACCATGAACGGCGCGATCTGCCAGACCGTGCCGGCGTCGTGCCCGCCGAGCGCGCCGACGAGCCAGAAGCGGTAGCGCTCCAGCACGGACGTGTCGACGACGGTGATGCCGTTGACGATCGCCGTCAGCGCGGCGGTCACCGCGGTCCCGGCGAGCGCGAGCCGGACCGGCGTCGCGCCGCTGCGCCCCTGGGCGCCGATCCCGTAGACGAGCACCGCCGCGGCGGCCGCCCCGAGGAAGCCGAACCACACGTAGCCCGTCGCGCTCGTGACGCCGAGCAGCGCGACGGCCAGGACGATCGCCGTCGCCGCGCCCGCGTTGATCCCGAGCAGCCCGGGGTCCGCCAGCGGGTTGCGCGTGAGCGCCTGCATCAGCGCGCCCGCGACGCCGAGCGCGCTGCCGACGAGCAGGCCGAGGACGGTCCGCGGGACCCGCAGGTCGTGGACGACGATCGCGTCCTCCGAGCCGTCCGGCGCGACGAGCAGCGACCACACGCGGTGCAGCGCGATCGGCTTGGCGCCGACGCTGATGCTCAGGAGGACCGCGAGCGCCAGCGCGACCAGGGCGACCACCAGGCCCGCGGCCCGGAGCGCCGTCGGCGAGCGCGTCGCGACGTCGTGCGTGCGGGCGGTGGCGGCCATCTCGTTAGGGGACCCTAACGAGAGATGGCAGGGTGGTGCGCTCAGCCTGCCAGCGCGTCCAGCAGGCCCCACGTCGCCGCGGGGTCGAACTGCGACCCCGTCCCCGCGACGATCCGCTCGCGCGCGACCGGCTCGGCCAGCGCCGGGCGGTAGGGCCGCGTCGAGGTCATCGCCTCGTAGGCGTCGCAGACCGCGATGACGCGCGCGCCGATCGGGATCGACGCGCCGCGCAGGCCGTCCGGGTAGCCGCCGCCGTCCCAGCGCTCGTGGTGGTGGCGCACGGCCCGCGCCGCGGGGCGGAAGCCGGGGATCGCCTCCAGCGCCCGCGCGCCCCAGACCGGGTGCTCGCGCATGATCGACCACTCGGCGTCGTCGAGCGGTCCGGGCTTGTGGAGGATCGCGTCGGGCACGCCGATCTTGCCGAGGTCGTGCAGGTGCGCGGCGACCCGCAGGTGCTCGAGCTCCTCGCCGCTCACGCCGACGCGCCGCCCGACCTGCTCGCAGAGGTGGACGACGGTGCTGCTGTGCTGGCCGGTGTAGCCGTCGCGCAGGTCGAGCAGCGTGGCCAGCGACTGGACGCTCGCGTCGAGCGTCACCGCGAGCCGGCGCTCGGCGCCGGCGGCGCGCAGCGCCTCGCCGGCCAGCGCCACGAGGTCCTCGAGCGCCTCGCGCAGCGCGGCGCCGCGGCGCAGGCCCGGGCGCAGCAGCGTCAGCGTGCCCCAGCTCTCCGTCCCGAGCGGGAGCAGGACGGCCGCGGCGCCCCGCGAGAGCACCGGCGCGCCGTCCTCCGGGAAGTCGCGCGGCTCCAGGACCACGAGCTGGTCGAGCAGCGCGGCGTCGCCCGCCGCCGCGACGAGCTCGTGCGCGCGCGTGATCGCCACGGCGCCCGAGGACGTGGCCCGGCAGGCCTGGCGGGCGACGTGGGCGAGCAGCGGGTGCGACCCGTCGCGGGCCGCGTCATACGGGGTCTGGCGAGGCAGGAGGCGGGCCATGTGCGACCGTGATTCCGCTTTCCGGCGCATTCAAACTGTCCGCTGGACAGGTGCACGACCTTCTTGCCGCAAACTTGCACGAAGCTCGTGTGAGCCGCGTTTCGCCGGTCCGCCCCCGAGCCGCGGCGCACGCCGCCGCCACGCCCGGGAGAATCGACGGCCGTGCCGACCCACCTGCCCCTCGACTACGACAAGCGCCTGATGCTCTTCGCGGGGCGCGCCTCCAACGAGCTCGCCGACGCGATCGCGGTGCGGCTCGGCGTCGAGGCCGGCCCGGTCGACCTGCAGACCTACGCCAGCGGCGAGATGTACTGCCGCTACGAGGAGTCGGTGCGCGGCGCCGACGTCTTCGTCGTCCAGTCGCTGGCCGGCACGCGCGACGGGCGCCTCAGCCTCAACGACGCGCTGATGGAGCTGACGCTGATGGTCGACGCTGCCGTCGGCGCCAGCGCGCACCGCGTCATCGCCGTGATCCCGTGGTTCGGCTACAGCCGCCAGGACATGAAGTCGCGCCTGCGCGAGCCGATCAGCGCCCGTGTCGTCGCGCGGATGCTCGAGTCGGTCGGGGTCAGCCGCGTGCTCACCGTCGACCTCCACACCGGCCAGGCCCAGGGGTTCTTCCGCGTGCCGGTCGACCACATGACCTCGCTGCACACGCTGACCGACGACCTCCGCGAGCGGCTGCCCGCCGACGCCGTCGTCGTCGCGCCGGACGCGGGCCGCGTGAAGCTCGCCAAGAAGTTCTCGACCCACCTCGGCGCCGAGCTGGCGATCCTCGACCCCGAGGCCGCGCACGAGAGCCACCGCGTGATCGGCGACGTCACGGGCCGCGAGGTGGTCGTGGTCGACGACATCATCGACACGGGCCGCACGCTCGAGGCCGCCGTCGGCGCGCTGCGCGACGAGGGCGTCACGTCGATCCGGGCCGTCGCCATGCACCCGGTCCTGAGCGCGGGCACCCTCGACCGCGTCGCCGCGCTCGAGCTCGACGAGCTGCTGGTGACCGACACCGTCGGGATCCCCGCGGGCGCGCCGCCGGAGCTGCGCGTCGTCAGCTGCGCCGACCTGCTGGCCGACACGATCCACCGGATCTTCGTCGACGACTCGGTGGCCGAGGCGTTCGGCGGCGACAACATCTAGCGCGGGCCGCGCTAGACGACCTGTCCACCCGCGGCGCGGATCTTCCGACGTCTCGCGGGTTGCGCGCGCGCGTGGAGGCGTCACGATGGGCCGATGACGCACGACGAGCTCCAGCAGGCCGCGAGCGACCACCTGCTGCTGCACTTCTCCAAGCAGTCCCTCGACGACCTGCTCGTCCTCGAGCGCGGCGAGGGCCCCTACGTCTTCGACACCAAGGGCAAGCGCTACGTCGACGCGCTCTCGAGCCTCTTCTGCGCGCAGATCGGCTACTCCTACGGCGAGGAGATGGCCGCCGCCGCGGCCGCGCAGCTGACCACGCTGGCGTTCAACACCAACTGGGGGACGGCGCACCCGGCGTCGATCGAGCTGGCGGCGAAGCTCGCCTCCGTCGCGCCGCCCGGCCTCGACCGCGTGTTCTTCACGAGCGGCGGCTCGGAGTCCGTCGAGGCGGCGTGGAAGCTCGCGCGCGAGCACTTCCTGGCGATCGGCCAGCCGCAGCGCACGAAGGCGATCGCCCGCGACATCGCCTACCACGGCGTCACGCTCGGCGCCCTGTCGTTCACCGGCGTGCAGCGCTTCAAGGAGCCGTTCGGCCGCCCGGCGATCGACGTCACGCACGTCAGCAACACCAACATGTTCCGCGGCCCCGGCGGCGGGCCGGTCACCGACCCCGCCGCGTTCTGCGCCATGTTGCTCGCGGAGGTCGAGGACGCGATCCTCGCGGCCGGCCCCGACGAGGTCGCGCTGATCATCGCCGAGCCCGTGCAGAACGCCGGCGGCTGCCTCGTCGCGCCGCCCGGCTACTGGCCGGGGCTGCGCGCGCTGGCCGACGAGTACGGCGCGCTGCTGATGGCCGACGAGGTCATCTGCGGCTGCGGGCGCCTGGGCGAGTGGGTCGCCACCGGCCGCGAGGGGATCACCCCCGACCTCGTGTCGCTGGCGAAGGGCCTGACCTCGGCCTACGCGGCGATGGGCGCCGTGCTGGCGGCGGAGCGCGTGATCGCGCCGATCGTCGAGAGCGGCGCGGTCTTCCGCCACGGCATCACGTTCGGCGGCCACCCGGTCAGCTCGGCGATCGCGCTCAAGAACATGGAGATCTTCGAGCGCGACGGCGTCCTGGAGAACGTGCGCGAGCTGACCCCGTACCTGGCCGGGACGCTCGGCACGCTCACCGACCTGCCGATCGTCGGCGACGTCCGCGGCGACGGCTTCTTCTGGGCGATGGAGCTGGTCAAGGACGATGACAACACCACGTTCGACCAGGCCGAGCGCGACCAGCTGCTGCGCGGCTACCTGCCCGGCCGGCTGCGCGAGGCGGGGATCATCGCCCGCGCCGACGACCGCGGCGACGCGGTCCTCCAGATCGCCCCGCCGCTGGTCGCCGACAAGGCGCTGCTCGACGAGATCGTGGGGCTGCTCGGCGAGGTGCTGGGCGACGCCGGGCGGCACATGGGGCTCGCGGGCGCGGGCGCGGCGGCCGGCGCGACCGCGTGAGCGCGACCGCCGTCCTGGAGCTCCGCGACCTCGTCGGCGGGGAGCTGCGCGACGCGGTCGAGGGCGCCACGCGCGAGATCCTCAACCCCGCCACGGGTGAGGTCATCGCGCGCGTGCCGGAGGGGACGGGCGCCGACGTCGAGCGCGCGGTCGCCGCCGCGCGCGCCGCGCGGATCCCGTGGCGCGACACGACGCCCGGCCGGCGCCAGGAGCTGCTGCTCGCGCTCGCCGACGTGCTCGACCGCCACAGCGAGGAGCTCGCCGCGCTCGAGTCGCTGAACGTCGGCAAGCCGCACGCGCTCGCCGCCGAGGAGCTGCCGATCTGCGCCGACGAGCTGCGCTTCTTCGCGGGCGCCGCCCGGACGATGACGACCCCGGGCGCCGGCGAGTACGCCGAGGGCTACACGTCGATGGTCCGGCGCGAGCCGCTCGGGATCGTCGGGCAGATCGCGCCGTGGAACTACCCGTTGATGATGGCCATCTGGAAGATCGCCCCGGCGCTGGCGGCGGGCAACACGGTGGTCTTGAAGCCCTCGGAGCTGACGCCGGTCTCGACGCTGCGCTTCGCCGAGCTGGTCGCCGGGATCCTGCCGCCCGGCGTGCTGAACGTGGTGACCGGCGACGGGCCGAACGTGGGGGAGGCGATCGTCCGCCACCCGGAGATCGCGCTCGTCTCGCTGACGGGCTCGGTCGGCACCGGCAAGGGCATCGCCCGCGCGTCGGCCGACACGCTCAAGCGCGTCCACCTGGAGCTCGGCGGCAAGGCGCCCGTGATCGTCTTCGACGACGCCGACGTCGAGGCGGTCGCCGCGGGCCTGCGCGTCGCGAGCTTCCTGAACTCCGGCCAGGACTGCACGGCCGCCTCGCGGGTCCTCGCCGCGCCCGGGATCTACGACCGGTTGTTGGAGGCCTTGGTCCCGGCCGCCGCCTCGCTCGTCGTCGGCGACCCCGCCGCGGGCGAGCAGATCGAGATGGGGCCGGTGATCTCCGCGCGCCAGCAGGAGCGCGTCCTCGGCTTCCTGGACCGCGCGACCGCCGCGGGCGCCGAGGTCCTGACCGGCGGCGGCGCCGGGAGCGACCGCGGCTTCTTCGTCCAGCCGACGATCGTCGCGGGCGTCGGCCAGCAGGCCGAGATCGTCCAGAGCGAGGTCTTCGGGCCGGTCGTCACCGTCCAGCGGCTCGCGGACGCCGGCGACGCGTTCGCGCTCGCCAACGACGTGCCCTACGGCCTCGCGGCCTCGGTGTGGACGCGCGACGTCGGCACGGCGATGGAGGCGATCCGCCAGCTCGACTTCGGCTGCGTCTGGGTCAACGACCACCTGCCGTTCCTGAGCGAGATGCCGCACGGCGGCTTCAAGGAGTCCGGCTACGGCAAGGACCTCTCGATCTACGCCCTCGAGGACTACACGCGCGTCAAGCACGCGATGATCAAGCTGGGGTAGCGACGGCCGACTACTCCCTCTGGTGGATGACGTCGGCACACCGGGGCAGGGCTCCGGCACGTTGCACGAGGCAGAGGCCCGTTTTCGCATCGCCTTCGAGGAGGCGGGCGTCGGCATGGCCATCGTCGGCCTCGACGGCCGCCTGCTGCGCGTCAACCGCGAGCTGCAGCGGATGCTCGGCCGCACCGAGGAGGAGCTGCTCGGCGGCAGCGGGATGCGCGCGATCAGCCACCCCGAGGACGCCGCGGCGCGCGCCGCCGACCTCGCGCAGCTCGCCGCCGGCGAGGTCGACCGCTACAAGCGCGACCGCCGCTACGTCGGCGCCGACGGCACGACGATGTGGGGCGCCACCACGATCTCGCTCGTCCGCGACGCCGACGGCACGCCGCGCTACGCGATCGGCCAGCTCGAGGACATCACCGCGCGCAAGGCCGCCGAGGAGCGCGCCGAGCGGCGCGCCGGGCAGCAGTCCGCCGTCGCCCGGCTGAGCCAGCTCGCGCTCACCGAGCAGGACTTCGCGGCGCTCGCCGCCGCCACCGTCGCGGCGATCACCGCGTCGCTCGACGTCTCGGTCGCGGGCCTCGCGGCGCTCGAGCAGGACGCGCTGCGCGCCGTCAGCGGCGCCGAGCTCGACGCGGGCCACGCGCGCCACACGCTCGCCACGGGCGCGGCGGTCGTCGTGCGCGACACCGGCGGGGAGGAGCGCTTCGACGTCGCGGACCTGCGCGCGCGCGGGCTCGCCTCCGGCGTGAGCGTCCCGGTCGCGGGCGAGGGCGAGACGCCCTTCGGCGTGCTCGGGATGTACGCGACGGCGCCGCGCGCGTTCGACGAGGACGACCTCGCGTTCCTGCAGTCGGTGGCCAACGTCCTGACCGGCGCGCTGCGCCGCCTCGCCGCCGAGCAGGGGCTCCGCTTCCAGGCGCTGCACGACCCGCTGACGCAGCTGCCCAACCGCGCGCTGCTGATGGACCGGCTGCGCCTCGCGGTCGCGCGGCGCCGCCGCGCGCAGACGTGGGTCGCGGTCCTCTACCTCGACCTCGACGACTTCAAGGGCGTCAACGACAGCCTCGGCCACGCGGCCGGCGACGAGCTGCTGCGCCACCTCGCGCCGCGCCTCAGCGAGGCGCTGCGGCCGAGCGACACGCTCGCGCGGCTCGGCGGCGACGAGTTCGCGATCCTCTGCGAGGGGCTCGACGAGGTGACCGAGTCGGTCGCGATCGCCGAGCGCCTGCTCGCGGTCGTCGCCCAGCCGGTGGAGGTCGAGGGCGTGCAGCTGCGCCCGACGGCGTCGATCGGCATCGCGCTCACCGGGCCGGGCACGACGAACGAGGGCGAGGACCTCGTGCGCGACGGCGGCGTCGCGATGTACCGCGCCAAGCACGCGGGCCGCGGCCGCTACGAGATCTTCGACGACCACATGCGCGCCGAGACCGTCGAGCGCGTGGCGCTCACGCACGACCTGCGGCGCGCGATCGAGGACGGCGACCTGCGGCTCGTCTACCAGCCGATGGTCCGCTTCGGCGAGGGCCGCGCGAACGGCTTCGAGGCGCTCGCGCGCTGGACGCACCCGACGCGCGGCGAGATCCCGCCCGGCCGCTTCATCTCGCTCGCCGAGCAGCACGGGCTGATCGAGCCGCTGGGCCGCTGGGTCCTGCGCGAGGCCGTCGACCAGCTGCGGCGCTGGCGCGACGCCGGGCTGCCGATGGGCGACATGGGGATGTCGGTCAACGTCTCGCGCGTCCAGCTCAGCCGGCCGGGCCTGGCCGAGGAGATCTTCGAGGTGCTCGCCGAGCGCGACATCCCGCCGGGCCAGCTCGTGGTCGAGGTGACCGAGTCCGCCGTGATGGACGACCCCGACGTCGCCAACGCGACGCTCGACGCGCTGGCCGAGGCCGGCGTGCGGATCGCGCTCGACGACTTCGGCGTCGGCCAGTCCTCGCTCGCGTGCCTGCGCGACCTGCCGCTCGACGCGCTGAAGCTCGACCGCGGCTTCATCACCTCGCTGACGTCCTCGCGGCAGGCCGCGGCGATCGTGCGCGCGGTGTGCGACATGGCCCGGACGCTCGGGTTCTCCGT
>Ga0247768_1000019_pt1 | contig 154604 bp, 148 predicted proteins | sample UWRJL016104C6_FD_179944 | JGI IMG/M metagenome (GOLD analysis project Ga0247768, IMG submission 179944) | Plant litter microbial communities from Arlington Agricultural Research Station in Wisconsin, United States - UWRJ-L016-104C-6 | ecosystem: Environmental > Terrestrial > Plant litter >... | reverse complement strand
TGGCTGGCGCGGCTCCGACCACCTCATCAAGGGCAACGCGGGCGACGACAAGCTCTACGGCGAGTCCGGCACCGAGCACATCCTCGGCGGCGACGGCGACGACCTCATCGACGGCGGCAGCGCGCGCGACCTGCTCGAGGGCAACAACGGCTCGGACACGATCGCGGGCGGGACCGGGAACGACGACCTCGACGGCGGCGCCGGCGCCGACCTCCTCGATGGCGGCGAGGACGAGGACGAGATCGTCGGCGGGACCGGCGCCGACACGCTGATCGGCGGCCCCGGCAAGGACGTCCTCGACGGCGGCGACGGCGACGACACGATCCGCGCCGCCGACGACAGCGCCGACTCCGTCGACTGCGGCGCGGGCAACGACACCGTCTACGTCGAGTCCACCTCGCCCACGCGCGACCGCCTCACCGGCTGCGAGTCCGTGATCCCGATCGCGCCCGAGGCGGCGACCGACACGACGACGACCTCGCTGATCCGCGGCACGCCGGGCAACGACCTCCTGCGCGGGACGCCGGGCCCGGACTCGCTCTTCGGCAAGCAGGGGAACGACCGCATCTTCGGCGGCGGGGGCGACGACTACGTCGACGGCGAGTGGGGCGCCGACGAGCTCCACGGCGGCGCGGGCGACGACACCATCGCCGGCCGCTCCGGCGACGACCGCATCTTCGGCGAGGACGGCGACGACCAGATCACCGGCGACCGCGGCGCCGACCACATCTCCGGGGGCGCGGGCGACGACACCATCTTCGGGAACCTCGGCCCGGACGTGATCGCCGGCGGCTCCGGCGACGACCGCATCAACGTCGTGCGCGGCGAGGCCGACGTGGTCCGCTGCGGCTCCGGCCGCGACGTCGTCCTGGCCGACGGCGCCGACCGCGTGGCCGCCGACTGCGAGGATGTGCGCCGGTAACACCCCATGCCCGAGGACGCCCTGCACCCGACGCGCTCCGTGCGCATCCCGCTCGACGAGCTGACGATCCGCGCCTCGCGCTCCTCCGGCCCGGGCGGCCAGCACGCGAACGTGACCGCCTCGCGGATCGAGGTGAGCTTCGACGTCGCCGCCTCCGCGGCGCTGAGCGAGGACCAGAAGCGCCGCGTCATCGGCCGCTGCGGGCCGGTCGTCCGCGCCGTCGCGCAGGACGCGCGCAGCCAGGCGCGCAACCGCGAGCTCGCGCTGCGGCGCCTCGAGGAGCGGCTGGCGCGCGCCCTGCACGTCGCTCGGCCGCGCCGCGCGACCAAGCCGACGAAGGCCTCGAAGACGCGCCGCCTCGAGGCGAAGGCGCAGCGCGGCTCGGTCAAGCGCGACCGCCGCCGGCCCGCCTCCGAGGACTGAGCCCTACGCCGCGGCGTCGCGCGCGTCGGCCGTGCCGAGCACGTCCGGCACGAGCACCGCTTCCAGCTCGGTCGCGGGCACCGGCCAACCGACATGATGGCCTTGCACCCGCGCGCCGCCGAGGTCGCGCACGAGCTCCATCTGCTCCTCCGTCTCGACGCCCTTGACGACGACCGGCAGCGCGAGCGCGCCGGCCAGCCGGAGGATCCCGTCGAGCACCTGGCCGCCGCGGCCGCCGACGTCGGCCAGGAACGCGCCGTCGGCCTTGAGCCCGGCGATCGGCAGCTCGGCCAGGCGCGCGAGCGACGTGCCGCCGGTCCCGAAGTCGTCGAGGACCGTCTCGACGCCCAGCGCGCGCAGGCGCGCGAGCACCACGACGCGGTCCGGCCCGCGGTCGCCCAGCGCGCTCTCGCAGATCTCCAGCACGAGCGCCGCGGACGCCAGCCCCGTGGCGGTGAGCGTCGCCTCCACGTGCTCGACCAGCGCGTGGTCGTGCAGCTCGCGCGGCGAGAGGTTCACGTGCACCGGCAGGACGGGGGCGTGGGGCCCGCGCGCCGCCGCCCAGCGCGCCGCCGCCGCGCAGGCCAGCTCCAGCACGTGCCGGCCGAGGCCGACGACCAGCCCGCTCTCCTCGGCGACGCCGAGGAAGTCCCCGGGCGAGAGCAGCCCCAGCTCCGGGTGGCGCCAGCGCACGAGCGCCTCGGCGCCGACGATCCCGCCGCTGGCCACCTCGACCACCGGCTGGTAGTGGAGCTCGATCTCGTCGGCGGCCAGCGCGCGGCGCAGCGCGGCCTCGATCTGCAGCCGGCCGATCGCCTGCGCGCGCATGCCGGTGTCGAAGACCTCGATGCGCGCCCGCCCGGACTCCTTGGCGCGGTACATCGCGGCGTCGGCGTCGCGCAGCAGCGCCTCGGCGTCCTCGCCGCCGTCCATCAGGGCGATGCCGATCGACGCGCCGAGGTGCTGGTCGTCGCCGCCCGCGCGGAACGGCGGGGCGAACGCCGCCGCGAGCCGCCCGGCGATCACGCGCGCGGCGGCCTCGTCCTCGACCTCCTCGCAGAGCACGACGAACTCGTCGCCCCCGAAGCGGCCGACCGTGTCGCCCGGGCGCACCGCGGCGCGCAGCCGGTCGGCGACCTGGCGCAGGACGTCGTCGCCCGCGCGGTGCCCCAGGCTGTCGTTGACGTCCTTGAAGTGGTCGAGGTCGAGGAAGACGAGCGCGATCCGCCCGTGCGCGGGATCCACGCGCGCGGCGGCCGTGGTCAGGCGCTCGAGCACGAGCGCGCGGTTGGGCAGCTCGGTCAGCGGGTCGTGAAGGCCGCGGCGGCGGATCTCCTGGTCGCTGGCGAAGCGGTCGAGCGCGCCGCCGAGGACGTTGGCCATCGACTGCAGGAAGGTGATGTCGTCGGGCGCGAACGCGCCCGGGCGCTTGCTGTAGGCCGCGAGCACCGCGTGCGTGCGCCCGTCGCCCTGGACGGCGACGCTCACGCCGCTGGCCGCGCCGTGCGCGCGCACGAGCTCGGCCTGGACGAAGCGCCGCTCGCCGCGCGCGTCGTCGACGATGACCGGCTCCTGGTGGATGAGCGTGAAGCCCTCTTGCCCGTCGGCCCAGCCCGCCGGGACGCTGGCGCTGCCGACCGCGCCGGAGGCGAAGCCCGCGCCCGCGCGGAGCGCGAGCGCGCGCCCGTCGTCGATCAGCTCGAAGATCCCCGCGAGCTCGACGTGGAGCGTGTCGCGCACCATCTCGACCGTGCGGTGCAGGAGCGCGGCGGGGTGCTCGGCCTCGAGCGCCCGCTCGCCGAGCGCGGCGACGGCCGCCTGGTGGGAGGCGCGGCGCTCCAGCTCCGCGATCAGCCGCAGCCGCTCGCTGAGGTCCTGGTAGACGGCGACCATGCCGTTGACCGCGCCGCGGTCGTCGCGCACGACGACCGCGTGGATGTGGCCGTCGAACGTCTCGCCGCCCTTGCGCCGCAGGCGCCACTGCGCCGCGTGGCGGCCGTCGGCGACGATCGCCTCGCGCGCCTGCGCGAGGCGGAGGGCGGGCTCGGCGGAGAGCAGCTCGACCGGCGAGCGCCCGAGGACCTCGTTCTCGTCGAAGCCGAACATCCGCTGCGCGGCGGGGTTGAAGGCGGTGATCGCGCCGTCGGCGTCGATCGCGCACACGGCGGCGTCGACGTGCTCGAGCGTCGTGGCGTGGATGCGGACGCGCTCGTAGAGGCGCGCGTTGTCGAAGACCAGCGCGACCCGCGCGGCGACCTCGCCGACCAGCTCGAGGTCCTCGCGGCGGTAGGCCCGCTGGGGGTCGTCGCGCTCGACGATGAGCAGGCCGAGCATGCGGCCGCGGCTACGCAGCGGCGCGATCATCCGCGGGCCGTCGGCGGCGGGGACCTCGCGCTCCAGGACGCGGGCGGTCAGCGCCGTGTCCAGGTCGGGCGCGGGGCTCTCCTCGCGCGCGGGATCGCGATGGGCGACGGGGCCGCGCAGCAGCGCCTCGCCGTGGCGGGCCTGCATCCACACGCTCGCGCCGTCGCCGAGCACGCGCGCGCACCAGCGCACGACGACCTCGAGCACCGCCTCGGGATCGAGGCTCGCCTGGGTCGCCTGCCGGAGCAGGTCCGCGAGCGCGGCGGAGCGACCCTCCGCAGTGAGGGCCTCGGACGTGGAGGGGACCGGCGACACAGCTGGTCACGAGGATCGGAGATCCGGCGCCGGGGCTTGAGGACCCTTGGAAGGCTGCGGACACCGTTTATCTGATCGTCCGCACGGGAACATGCTTCCCATGACGGCCGTGACCACGCTCCGCACCGCTTCCGCCGAGACCACGCGCTCGCCGCAGTCCGATGCCCAGCTGCTCGCCGCGTACGCCGAGACGCGCGACCCGCGCATGCGCGAGGCGCTCGTCGAGCGCTTCATGCCGCTCGCGCGCTCGATCGCCAAGCGCTACCGCAAGGCCGAGGAGCCGTTCGACGACCTCCTCCAGGTCGCGAGCCTCGGTCTGCTCAAGGCCGTCGATCGCTTCGATCCCGCACGCGGCATCGCGTTCTCCAGCTTCGCCGTCCCCACGATCGTCGGCGAGCTGCGCCGCCACTTCCGCGACCGCTGCTGGTCGGTCCGCCCGCCGCGCGAGCTCCAGGAGCGCGCGCTCGAGGTCGACAAGTTCCGCACCGAGCTGACCACGCGGCTCGGCCGCGCGCCGTCCGTGCGCGAGATCGGCCAGGCGCTGGAGCTGGAGGACGAGCAGGTCCTCGAGGCGCTGCAGGCCCAGCAGGGCATGCGCGCCGCGTCGCTCGACGCGCCGCGCGGCAGCGGCGAGGACAACGACGCGACGCTCGCCGACGCGCACGGCTCGCTCGACCCCGAGCTGGCCCGCGCCGAGCACCGCGCGACGATCGCCCGGCTCTTCGAGCGCCTCGACGAGCGCGAGCGGCGCGTGCTGCGCCTGCGCTTCGAGGAGGACCTCACGCAGGAGCAGATCGGCGCGCTCGTCGGCGTCTCCCAGATGCAGGTCTCGCGGATCATCCGCGGCGCGGTCGCGAAGCTGTCCGCCGCGCGCGGCGACACCGCCTAGCCCGCGAGCAGCGCTGGAAGGGCCGGGCCGCGGGTAGGGTCAGGGCATGTCCGGCAACCTCGCCACGATCCTCACCGACTCGGCCGCGAAGCACGGCGACCGCCTGGCCCTCAAGCTCGACGACGCGGAGTTCACCTACGCGTTGCTCGACGAGGCCAGCGCCCGCGTCGCGACCATGTTGAAGGCCAAGGGCCTGCAGCCCGGCGACCGCGTCGGGATCATGCTGCCCAACGTCCCGTACTTCCCGGTCGCCTACTACGGCGTCCTGCGCGCCGGCGGCGTCGTGGTGCCGATGAACGTCCTGCTCAAGGGGCGCGAGGTCGGCTTCTACCTCAAGGACCCGGGCGCGAAGATCGTCTTCGCCTGGCACGACTTCCTCGACGCCGCGCAGACCGGCGCCGACGACGCGGGCGCGGAGCTCATCGACGTCGAGCCCGGCAAGATCGAGCCGCTGATCTTCGAGCACGAGCCGGACCCCGACATGGCCGAGGTCGGCGACGAGGACACCGCGGTCATCCTGTACACCTCGGGCACGACCGGCCAGCCCAAGGGCGCCGAGCTCACGCACGGCAACCTGATGAAGAACGCCGCGGCCGCCGTCGGGCTCTTCAACCTCGACGAGAGCGTCGTCGTCCTCGGGGCGCTCCCGTTGTTCCACTCCTTCGGCCAGACCTGCGGGATGAACGCGTCGGTCCTCGCGGGCGGCTGCCTCTCGCTGATCCCGCGCTTCGAGCCCGCCAAGGCGCTCGAGATCATCCAGCGCGACGCGGTGTCCGTCTTCGAGGGCGTCCCGACGATGTACGGGGCGATGCTCCACCTCGAGGGGCGCGAGCAGTACGACGTGTCCTCGCTGCGCGTCTGCGCCTCGGGCGGCGCCGCGCTGCCGGTCGAGCTGTTGAAGGGGTTCGAGGAGGCCTTCGGCTGCAAGGTGCTCGAGGGCTACGGCCTGAGCGAGACCTCGCCCGTCGCCTCGTTCAACCACCCTGACAAGGAGCGCAAGGCGGGGTCCATCGGCACGCCGATCGACGGCGTCGAGATGAAGCTCGTGGACGAGGACGACAACGACGTCCCCGTCGGCGAGGTGGGGGAGATCGTCATCCGCGGGCACAACGTCATGAAGGGCTACTGGAAGAAGCCCGACGCGACGGAGGAGGTCATGAAGGGCGGCTGGTTCCACAGCGGCGACATGGCCAAGGTGGACGAGGACGGGTACTTCTTCATCGTCGACCGCAAGAAGGACCTCATCATCCGCGGCGGGTACAACGTCTACCCGCGCGAGATCGAGGAGGTGCTCTACGAGCACCCCGCCGTCCGCGAGGCGGCCGTCGTCGCGGTGCCGCACGACGACCTCGGCGAGGAGGTCGGCGCGGCCGTCGTCCTCAAGGACGGCGAGGAGCTCGACGCCGCGACGCTGCAGGCGTACGTGAAGGAGAACGTCGCGGCCTACAAGTACCCGCGGCACGTCTGGTTCGTCTCCGAGCTGCCCAAGGGGCCGACCGGCAAGATCCTCAAGCGGGAGATCGACGTACCGGAACGCGCGGATAAGGCCTGACCTTCAACACTTCTAGCGCTGAGCTTCACGGTCCATTCACGGACAAACGCGACGGATCCTGGTACGTTGCGCGCGACCGGCCGGGGATGAGATCCGGCGTAAGCAGGTAGTTGGAGGAACTCGCTGACATGGCCAGCGGAACCGTGAAGTGGTTCAGTGACGACAAGGGCTTCGGCTTCATCACGCCGGATGAGGGTGGGAAGGACTTGTTCGTCCACCACAGCGCCATCATCGCCGACGGCTACCGCTCGCTCCCAGAGGGCGCGCGGGTGACGTACGAGGAAGAGGCCGGGGACAAGGGCCCCAAGGCCGTCAACGTGCAGCGCAGCTGACGGCGGAACAACCCACGTCGTAGAAGCGCGAAGGCCCGCTCACCGGCGGGCCTTCGTGCTTCCCGGCGACGCTCAGTGGTCGGCGACCGTGCCGTCCGGCGGGTCGAGCGGCAGGCCGGCGTCGTGCCAGGCCTGCAGTCCACCGGTGAGCGAGTAGGCGTCATAGCCCGCGCGGCGGAACGCCTGCGCCGCCATCAGCGAGCGGGCGCCGAGCCGGCACTGGAAGACCACCGGCTTGTCCTTGTCGATGGTCGCCGCCTGGGAGCTGAGGCGCTCCAGCTCGATGTGGCGCACGTCGCCGGGGATGCGGCCCGCGTCCCACTCGTACTGCTCGCGGACGTCGATCACCTGCACCTCGCCGGCGTCGAAGCGCCGCTTGACGGTCTCGGGGGTGACTTCCAGCTCGGAATCGGCCAAGGGATGCTCGCTCATGATCGGGTGAATGCCTCCACCCGGTGAGTCTAGGAACTCGTGAGCACGAAGCGCCCGGCGAGGCGGTGCAGCTCGTCGGCGCTGCGGGTCAGCTCCTGCGCGGAGGCCACGATCTGCTGCGTCGAGGCGACCGTCTGGTGGCTCGAGGCGGCGACCTGCTGCGCGGCGGCCGAGGACTGCTCGGCCACCGAGGCGACCTCGCCGACGTCGGCGTCGACCTTCTGCGAGCCGTCGGCGATCGCGCCGATGGCCGCGGCGATCTCGGCGACGCGGCTGCTCGTGACCTCGACGGCCTCGCCGATCTCGGCGAAGGACGCGCGGGCGGCCTCGACGGTCGCGACGCCGTCCTCGGTGCGGGCGGCGCCGTCCTCGACGACGGTCACGGCGCGCTCGGTCTCGGTCTGGATCTCGGCGATCAGCGAGGCGATCGAGCTGGCGGCCTGCTGGCTCTCCTCGGCGAGCTTGCGGACCTCCTCGGCGACGACCGCGAAGCCGCGGCCCTGCTCGCCGGCGCGGGCGGCCTCGATCGCGGCGTTCAGCGCGAGCAGGTTGGTCTGCTGGGCGATCCCGCCGATGGTGTCGACCATCGAGCCGATGCGCGAGGAGCGCTCGCCGAGCGAGCGGATCGTGCGCGTGACCTCGGCCGACGCGCCGCTGACGGCGAGCATCGCCTCGCTGGCGGCGCCGACGGCGGTGGCGCCGTCGTGGGCCAGCTCGCGCGCGCGGGTCGCCTGGTCGGCGGCCTCGACGGCGCCGCGGGCGGACTCCTGCGTGGCGTGCGCGACGTCGGTGCTGAGGCCGCGGACCTCGACGACGGCGGCGACCTGGCGCTCGGCGCCGGAGGCGACCTCGCCGACGGCGCGGGCGATCTCGTCGACCGCGCGGCCGGCCTCGTCGGCGTCGATGACGACGCGGCCGGAGACGTCGGCGACGGTCTCGGCGGCGAGCGAGAGGTCGGTGACCATCGAGCGCAGGCCCGCGGTCATCGCGGCCAGCGAGCGGCGGAGCTCGTCGCGCTCGGAGCGCGGCTCGAGGACGCCGGAGAGGTCGCCGCCGGCGACGCGGCCGGCGTGGTCGGCGATGGCGCGCAGCTCCTCGAGCATGCGCTGGACGGAGCCGGCCGAGCGGCCGACCTCGTCGAAGTCGTGGATGAGGAGGTCGACGTCGGGCTGGAGGTCGCCGTCGGCGATCGAGTTGGCGGCGCGCGAGATCGCGGACAGGCGCTTCTTGATCTCGAGCTGCGACCACAGCGCCATCGCCATCACGGCCACCAGGAAGCCGATCGTCCCGACCAGGAACGCGGTCTTCGCGGCGTCGATGCCCGGCTGGGCGTCGGCCGGGTCGATGCCGGAGATCTTCCCCAGCACGACGATGATCTCCACGCTGACGAGCACGAGCAGCGCGACGACGGCCAGCGCGATGCGCATCCGCGTGGATGCGAGGCGGCTGACCGTGCGGGAACCCTCCACCTTGGTCATGGCCAGATGGGTCGGCAAACGTGGATGACTCTTGAGCGGTCCGGCGCCAGCTCCGGCGCCCACCTCAGCCCCAGAAGAGGTTGAACAGCCCGAACTGCTGGGTGGGCTGCCAGCCGACCTCCGGGCCGAGGCGCATCCGCAGCGCGTCGTTGAGCCGGACGAAGCGCCAGGCGCGCAGCGCGTCGGACGCCGCGTGGTTGACGTCGGGGACGATCAGCGTGCCCGCGGCGGGGCCCGCGGTGGCGGCGGCCATCAGCGCGACGCCGGTCTCGGGCGCCAGGGCGGCGATGGCGGTCCCGGCGCCCCAGGGCGAGGCGATCGCCCAGCCGGAGATGCCGTGCGGGCCGCCGCCGACCGCGACGCCCGCGAGCGGGTGGATCGTGTCCAGGACGTTGTCGCGGCGCTCGCCGGTGACGGCCTGGTCGAGGGCGCGCAGGCGCGGGCGGTCGCTGTCGGCGAGCCGCTGCAGGTCGACCGGCGGGGCGGCGCCGGCGACGCCGCGCCAGGCGACCGCGCGGTCCTCGGCGACGAAGCCGAGGCGCTCGTAGACGGGGCGGCCGGCCTCGGTCGCGTAGAGCAGGACGGTGCGCGAGCCGCGGGCGCGGAGCCAGCGGACGGCGGCCTCGGTGAGCGCGGCGCCGAGGCCGCGGCGGCGGGCCTCGGGGGCGACGCCGAGGGCGCCGATCCAGCCCGAGGTCGCGAACGCCGCGCAGCAGGCGACGCCGACGACGCCGCCGGCCGTGCCCTCGGCGACGAGGATCGTCCCGTCGGGCGAGCGGCGCGGGAACTCCAGCAGCCGCGCGACCTGGGTGCCGAAGCCGGCGCGGCGCAGCACGTCCACCGCGAGGGGGACCTCGCGATCGGTGGCCGGCCGGATGGCGGAGGTGAGCCGCACCGGGCGCACCCTACCCGCGATGAATACGCTTCATCCCATGAGCACGACCGTGACCGACGTCTACGAGATCCCCCAGGAGCACAAGGACTTCAAGGACCTCGTCCGCCAGATCGCCGTCGAGAAGGTCGCGCCGCGCGCCGCCGAGATCGACGCCAAGGACGAGTACCCGTGGGACATCCGCGCGCTGCTCGCCGAGAACGACATCCTCTCGCTGCCCTACGCGGAGGAGTACGGCGGGACCGGGACCGGCACGCTGATGCTGCAGATGGCCGTCGAGGAGCTGGCCAAGGCCTCGGCGTCCGTCGCGCTGATGCTGATGGTGCAGGAGCTCGGCTCGCTGCCGATCGCGCTCTTCGGCTCCGAGGAGCTCAAGCAGCGGTTCCTGCCCAGGTGCGCGACCGGCGAGTGGTCGCCGGCGTTCTGCCTCAGCGAGTCGGAGTCCGGCTCGGACGCCGCGGGCATGCGCACGACCGCGCGCCTGGAGGGCGACGAGTGGGTCATCAACGGCACGAAGTCGTGGATCACCAACGCGGGCGTCGCCGACTTCTACGTGGTCTTCGCCGTCACCGACCGGGAGAACCGCCGCGTCACGGCGTTCGTGGTGGAGAAGGACCGCCCGGGCTTCTCGGTGCCCAAGTACGAGCACAAGCTCGGCATCCACGGCTCGCCGACCGGCCAGCCGGTCTTCGACGACGTGCGCGTCCCGGCCGAGAACGTCATCGGCGAGGTCGGCCGCGGGATGTCGGTCGCGCTCGGCACGCTCGAGCGCACGCGCCTCGGCGCGGCGGCGCAGGCGGTCGGGATCGCCCAGGGCGCGACCGACTACGCCGTGCAGTACGCCAAGGAGCGCACCGCGTTCGGCAAGCCGATCATCGAGCTGCAGGGGCTGCAGTTCAAGCTCGCCGACATGCAGACGCGGACGGCCGCGGCGCGCGAGCTGCTCTACAAGGCCTGCGCGAAGATGGACCGCGGCGAGAGCGACAAGGCGATGTACTCGTCGATGGCCAAGCTGTTCGCCTCCGACACGGCGATGTACGTGACGGTCGAGGCGGTCCAGGTGCTCGGCGGGTACGGCTACGTGACCGAGTACCCGGTCGAGCGGATGATGCGCGACGCGAAGATCACCCAGATCTACGAGGGGACCAACGAGGTCCAGCGCGTCGTCATCGCACGCCAGCTGGCCAAGTAGCCGTCGCGAGCGGGCGGTCGGGGGCGAGTACCCTGACCGCACCCATGTCGCTGCGCCGCACCGCCTTCGCCGCCGTCATCGCCATGAGCCTCGGGCTCACGATCATCGTCGTGCTGCAGAACGGCTTCAGCACGATCGGGATGCTGCGGATCGTCGAGGTGATCGGCGTCCTGGTCGTCGCCGGCGCCGCGCTGCTCGGCGCGATGGCGATCGTCGGCGTCCGGATGGCGGGGTGGAGCGAGCCGGAGTCCGAGGAGGAGTTCGAGCGCGTCGTCCTGCGCGCCGAGCGCCTGGCCCGCGAGGGGACGGCCGCGGAGCCGACCGAGGGCGAGTTCCTCGAGCTCGACCCCTACGACGACGCGGACTTCGAAGAGCTCGTCCGCGACGCGATGGACGACCTGCCGGACCTCCTGCGCGCCGCGCTGGACCGCAACGTCGCCGTCGTGATCTCCGACCGCGGTCGCAAGTACGGGGCCTACGGGCTCTACAACGGCGACGGCGCGACCCGCGACGACTACCCCGACAAGATCCTCATCTTCCGCGACACCCTGCGGCGGGACTTCGGGCACGACGCGGACCTGCTGCGCCACCAGGTGATGGTGACCGTCCGGCACGAGCTGGCGCACCACATCGGGTTCGACGAGCTGGGCGTGCGGGACCTGGGCTTGTAGCTCGACGCGCCGGCGGCGCCCAGCGCGTCTGCCGTCGGGGCGCGCGACGTGGTCCGTCGTCACCGAGGGAGTGCGGCGGGGTGGGCACCGCGCGGCGCGAGCACGTCGTCCGCGAGCGCCGGGGCGCGGGGCGGGGCCCAGGTCGTTCGGTCCCGAATCGCCGACGGTGGTCGAGTTGACGTGTGTAGTGCCGGTCAACTCGCCCGGCGTTGGCGGTTCGGCCCCGAATCGCGGCGCCCTCGTCTTGACAACTGTTCCGAACACCGGAACACTCCGCCACCACATGGCCGTCGCGCGCTCCTCCCTGCCCGAGCAGGTCTTCCGCCAGCTCGTGGCCGCCGTCCTCGACGGGCGCTATGCCCCCGGTGACAAGCTGCCGTCGCAGCGGACGCTCGCGGCGGATCTCGGGGTCAACATGGCGTCGTTGCGTGAGGGCATCAAGCGGCTGGAGCAGCTGCGGCTGGTCGACGTCCGGCATGGCGAGTCGATGCGGGTGCAGGACTGGCGGGGGACGGCGGGGCTGGATGTGCTGGCCTACGCGGTCACGGTCGATCCGGCGCTCACGCGCGCGCTGTTCGAGGCGCGGCGGCTGCTGCTGGTCGAGGCGGCGCGGCTCGCGGCGGAGCGGCGGACGCCGGAGCAGGAGCGCGCCCTGCTGGAGATCGCCGAGGCGTTCGCGGCCGCGCCCGACGACGCGACCGCGCAGGTGCTCGACCTCGCGTTCATGGCCACGCTCATCGACGCGGCAGGGAACCTCGTCTTCACGTTGATCCTCAACTCGATCCGCGAGCTCTACCTCGGCCACCTCGAGCGCTTCCTCCCGATCGTCGAAGGGCGCGACGAGCTGGCGCCGCTCTACCGTCGCGCCGCGCGGGCGATCGGGGCGGGGGAGGGCGGCCGCGCCGCCGCGGCGCTCACCAAGCTGGCGGGCGCGCAGGAGCGGCGGATGCTGGAGGCGAGTGCCCCGTGAGCGTGCTCTCGCCCCGCGAGGCGTCGATCTTCGCCTGCGTCGCCGACACGCTGCTCGCGCCCGCGCCACCGCTGCCGCCTGTCCACGCCACCGACGCCGTCCGCGCCTTCGACGCGTGGCTCGCCCGCGCGCCGCGGATCAACCGCATGGGGTTGCGCGCCGTGCTGCTGGCGCTCGAGCTCGCCCCGCGGCTCACCCGCGCCCGCACCCGCTGGCGCCGCCTCTCGCCGCCGGCGCGCCTCGCGCTCCTCGACCGCCTCGCGCACCGCCCCGGCGGCAGGACGCTCGTCGAGGCGCTCCGCGCCGCCGCCGCCGTCAGCTACTACGGCGACGCGCACGTCTCCGCGCTGCTCGGCTACGTCCCGGCGGCCCGTCCGTGACCCTCCTCGCGGACCCCGCGGCCGGCGGGATCGTGGACGGCTCCCGGATCTCCGGCGAGCGCCGCGTCCGCGCGGACGTCTGCGTCGTCGGCTCCGGCGCGGGCGGCGCGCCCGTCGCCCGCGCGCTCGCCGAGGCCGGGCGGCGCGTGGTCGTCCTGGAGGACGGCGAGGCCTTCGCGCAGCACCAGCTGACCGCGCGGCCGCGCGACATGACCGCGCTGCTCTACCGCGACGCGGGCCAGAGCGCGACGGTCGGCACGCCCACGATCATGCTCCCGACGGGCCGCGCCGTCGGCGGGACGACGCTCGTCAACTCGGGCACGTGCCTGCGGGTCCCGCGCGCGATCCAGGCGACCTGGGCCAGCGAGCTCGGCCTCGACGCCCTCGGCCCGGGCTCCCTCGACGCCCTCTACGCGCGCGTGGAGCAGACGATCGGCGTCGCCCGCGTCCCAGAGGCCCTCGCCGGCGCCAACGCCCGCATCGCCCGGCGCGGCGCCGAGCGCCTGGGCTGGTCCGGCCACTTCCTGGACCGCAACGCGCGCGGCTGCGTGGGCTCCGGCGTCTGCGCCTTCGGCTGCCCGACCGGCGCCAAGCGGCACGCGGGCGAGGCCTACATGAACGACGCGCACGCCGCGGGCGCGATCACCTACACCTGCTCGCGCGCCCGCCGCGTCCTGCTCGACGACGACGACAACGCGCACGGCGTCGAGGCCCGCACCCGCGGCGGCGGCCGCCTACGCGTCGACGCGCCCACCGTCGTCCTCGCCGCGGGCACCCTGCACACGCCCGGCCTGCTCGCCGCCTCCGGGATCGCCAACCCCTGGCTCGGCCGCAACCTCTCGATCCACCCCGCCACCGCCGTCTGGGGGCTGATGGACGAGGTGGTGGACATGGCCCGCGGCGTCCCGCAGTCCTATGGGATCGACGAGTTCGCGAGCGAGGGCATCATGTTGGAGGGGATCGCGGGCCCGCCCGACTACCTCGCGATGGCCGTCCCGTTCTCGGGCCCCGCGCACCGCGAGCTGATGCTCGACTACCGGCACGTCGCGCAGTTCGGGATGATGATCCGCGACACCTCTCGCGGCCACGTCCCGACGGGCGCGCTCGCCCGCCGCGCCGGGCGGCCGATCGTCCGCTACGACGTCAACGAGCACGACACCGCGACGATCGCCCACGGCGTCGCGCGCCTCGCCGAGCTGCTCTTCGCCGCCGGCGCGCGCCGCGTGATCCTGCCCGTCGGCGGCGTGCCCGAGCTGCGCGACGGCGACCTCGCGCCGCTGCACGACCACGCCGTCACCGCGCGCGAGCTCAAGCTGATGGCCTTCCACCCGCTCGGCACCGCGCGCATGGCGGCGCGCGCGGCCGACGGCGTCCTCGACGCCGACGGCGCGCCCCACGGCACGAGCGGCCTGCACGTCTGCGACGGCAGCGCCGTCCCGACCGCGCTGGGCGTCAACCCCCAGCTCACGATCATGGCCCTCGCCACCCGACTGGCCGACCGGCTGCTCGCATGAGAGCCTCCACCCGCGACACGGAGCGACCGACGAGACCATGTCCTTCCTGATCGACCCACCCTGGTTGTACGCCAACGGCCGTGCCATCGCGCGGGCCGTCCCGCCGGAGCGCCAGAAGCCGCTCGCGCTTGCGACCGTCGGCGTCTTCGTCGTCACCTCCATCTCGCTCTACCTCGACCGCGGCTGGACGCGGCCGATCTGGCGCCTCTGCCGCGCGCGCTCCGGCCGCGACTGGATGCTCAACTCCGGCGTCTTCCGGCTCGACCCCGACGCCGCCGGCGCGCCGACGCACGCGGTCAGCGCCGCCCTCTTCGCGACCTACCCCTTCTGGCTGTGGCTCGGGCTGCGACACGGCCAGGGCTGACCACCCGCTTCCCCTTCTTCGGGGAGGCCGGCGGCTACGAGTCCTTCTACGTGCGGGCGGTCGACCCCGAGCGCCCGCGCTCGGTCTGGCTGCGCCACACCGTCCACCAGGGTCCCGGCGAGGCGCCGGTCGGCTCGGCGTGGCTGACGCTCTTCGACGCAAGCCGGCCCGCGCCCACCGCCTTCAAGCAGACGACGCCGGACCCCGCCGTCGAGGGCTGGCTCCGCGTCGGCGACTCGGTCTTCGACCACGACGGCGTCCGCGGCGCCGCGGGCCCCGCGCGGTGGGACCTCGCGTGGACCGGCGACGAGCCCCCGCTGCGCCACCTCCCCAAGCCCTTCCTCTACCGCGCGCCGCTGCCGCGCACGAAGCTCGAGAGCCCCCGGCCGCACGTCGCCGTCAGCGGCCGCGCGGCCATCGGCGAGGAGGTCGTCGAGCTCGACGGCTGGCCGGGCATGGTGGGGCACAACTGGGGGACGCAGCACGCCGAGCGCTGGATCTGGCTGCACGGCGTCCTCTTCGAGGACCGCCCGGACGACTGGCTCGACCTCGCGCTCGGCCGCGTCCGGCTCGGCCGCGCGCTGAGCCCGTGGGTGCTCAACGGCGTGATCTGCCTCGGCGGCGAGCGGATCCGGATCGGCGGCCTCGGCGCCCGCCCGCACGTCGACGAGGGACCCTCGCACCTCGACCTCCGCCTCCACGCCCACGACGCCCGCCTGCACCTGACGGTCCGCAGCCCGCGCGCGCAGACCGTTCTCTGGCGCTACGCCGACCCCGACGGCGGCGAGCACCACGTCGCCAACTGCTCGGTCGCCGCGCTCGAGGCCGTCCTGACCCCACGCGGCGGGCCGCAGGCGGTCCTCAGGACCGCGCACGGCGGGACCTACGAGCTCGGCGCCCGCGAGGTCCCGGCGAACCTCCCGGTCCAGCCGTTCACCGACCCGTAGGACAACGGCTCACTCCACCCGCAGCCACGCCAGCACGGCGAGCACCCGCAGGTTCCCGCCCGCGCTCGTGTGCAGCCCGAGCTTCCCGAAGATGTTGGTGACGTGCTTCTCGATCGCGCCGTCGGTGACGACGAGCTCCCTGGCGATCGCGGCGTTCGAGAGGCCCTGGGCCATGAGCTCCAGGACCTCGCGCTCGCGCGGCGTGAGCTCGTCGAGCGGATCGTCGGCGCGGCGGCGGGCGAGCAACTGGCGGACCACCTCCTGGTCGATCGCGGTGCCGCCTTCGGCGACCCGGGTGACGGACGCGACGAAGTCCGAGGGATCCGCGACGCGGTCCTTCAGGAGGTAGCCGACCGCGCCCGCGCCGTCGGCCAGCAGCTCGGCGGCGTAGGACTCCTCGACGTACTGGGAGAGCACGAGCACGGGCGTGCCCGGCACGAGCTGCCGCGCCTCCAGCGCGGCCCGCAGCCCTTCGTCGCGCTGCGACGGCGGCAGGCGCACGTCGACGATCGCGATCTCCGGCCGGTGCTCGACGACCGCCGCGACGAGCGCGGGCCCGTCGCCGACCGCGGCGACGACCTCGTGGCCGTGCGCGCTCAGCAGCCGCACGAGCCCGTCGCGGAGCAGGACGAGGTCCTCGGCGATCACGATCCGCATGGCAGCTCCGCCCGCAGCAGGGTCCCGGCGCCCTCGGGGCCGACGACGAGGAGGCGCCCGTCGAGCGCCTCGACGCGCCCGCGCAGCCCGGCGATCCCGGACCCGCCGCCCTCGCGCACGCCGCCGCGGCCGTCGTCGGCGACCTCCACGACCAGGTGGTCGTGCTCGATCGCGCCGGTGATCGCGCACCGCCGCGCCCCGCTGTGCTTGGCCACGTTGGTGAGCGCCTCCGCGATCGTGAAGTAGGCGGCCGACTCGACGGCGGCGGGCAGCCGCCGCGGCAGGTCGATCGCGACCGTGCACGGCACCGGGCAGCGCGCCGCCAGCGCGCTGACCGCCGCGTCGAGCCCGCGATCGGTGAGGATCGCGGGGTGGATCCCGCGCGCCAGCTCGCGCAGCTCGACGAGCGCGGTCTTCGCGTCCTCGTGCGCGCCGGCCAGGAGCGCCGCGGCGCCCTCGGGGTCGGAGGCCATCTGCTCGCGCGCCATCCCGATCTCCATCGCCAGCGCGACGAGCCGCGCCTGCGCGCCGTCGTGGAGGTCGCGCTCGATCCGCCGCAGCTCGACGGCCGCCGCGTCGACCGCGCCCGCGCGCGAGACCTGCAGCTCGGTGATCCGCTCCTGCTCCTCGCCCTCCAGCAGCGCCTGGGCGAGCTTGGCCTGGGCGAGCGCGCTGCCGCGCAGGACCCACGCGGCGAGGATCGTCAGCGGCGGGCCGAGGACGATCGCGACGGCGATCATCGCCCACACGCTGTGGATCGTCGTGACGCCGATCTGCACGCCGTCGTCCGGCAGCGACCACGCCCACAGCGGCAGCGTGAGGAAGCCGAGGCCGACCGACGCCGCCGTGATCCCGACCACGAACGAGGCGGTGCCGACCCCGAAGAGCAGGATCAGCCAGACGAGCTCGCGCCACGTCATCGGGTCGGTGAGCGCGGCGCGCACGCGCTGGAAGAGCGTCTCGCCGCGCCAGCGCCGGCGCGAGAGCGGGATCTCGACGCCCGCGAGCCCCGCGCGCAGCCGCTCGCCGTTGGCCCACCACTGCGTGATCCACACGTCGAGCAGGAGCTTCGGGATCCCGATCAAGGTGATGATCAACATGATCGAGAGGAACGGCCCGACGAAGACGAAGGTCAGCGCGAAGATCCCGGAGGCGAGGCCGAGCGAGACGTAGGCGAGGTCCAGCCACGGGGTGGGGGTCAGCGGGAGCTTGGCGATGCGCCGGAGCACTGGGTGCAGGATGACCGGCGTGGCGGCGGCGCACAATCCGGTCCCCGCCCGGACGCGACGTGGGGGAATCCGCAGCCCGCCGCTCTCTACAGTCTGCTCTGCCCATGATGATCGTGATGAGCCCGCAGGCCACGCAGCGCGAGATCGACGCCGTCGTCGCGCGCCTGGAGACCACCGGCGTGCACGTGCGCGTGATGCCCGGGGAGCTGACGACCGCGATCGGCGCGATCGGCGACCCCGAGGGCGTTCGCGAGCTCGGCCTCGAGGGGCTCGGCGGGGTCGATCGCGTCGTCCCGATCTCGCGGCCCTACAAGCTCGCCTCGAGCGAGCTGAGCCACCACGAGCCCACCACGCTCAACGTCGCGGGCCGCACGGTCGGCGGGGGCAAGACCTTCACCTTGATCGCCGGGCCGTGCACGGTCGAGACGCGCGAGCAGACGCTCGAAGTCGCGCGCGCGGTCCGGGACGGCGGCGCCGCGATGCTGCGCGGCGGCGCGTTCAAGCCGCGCACCTCGCCGTTCGCGTTCAAGGGGCTCGGCGTCCCGGCGCTGGAGATCCTCGCCGAGGCGCGCGCGGAGACCGGCCTGCCGGTCGTCACCGAGCTGCTCGACAGCGCGCACGCCGACGCGATCGCCGAGCACGCCGACGTCGTCCAGATCGGCGCGCGCAACATGCAGAACTACGCGCTGCTCGAGGTCGCGGGCAAGCTCGGCAAGCCGGTCCTGCTCAAGCGCGGGTTGTCATCGTCCTTGGACGAGCTGCTGATGGCCGCCGACTACGTGCTCAAGGAGGGCAACGAGGACGTGATGCTCTGCGAGCGCGGGATCCGGACCTTCGAGACCGCCACGCGCTTCACGCTCGACCTCGGCGCCGTCGCCTGGCTCAAGCTGCACACGCACCTGCCGGTGATCGTCGACCCCTCGCACGCCGCGGGCGACCGCCGGCTGGTCGAGCCGCTCTCGCGCGCGGCCGCCGCGGTCGGCGCCGACGGCATCATCGTCGAGGTCCACCAGGATCCCGAGCACGCGCTGTGCGACGGGCCGCAGGCGATGTTCGCGTCGAGCTTCGACCAGTACGCGCGCGACGTCGCCGCCCACGCCGCGCTCCTGGGCAAGGTCCTGGCCTAGATCACGAGGTCCTCGGGCCGCGCGATCTCGCGCGGCTGCGCCCCGGCGCCGGCGACCTCCTGCTGGGCCAGCGGGTCGGCGTGCAGCAGCGCGCCGAAGTCCAGCTGCGTGAGCTCGCCGACCTTCGCGACCGGCACCTGGAAGGTGCGGTAGGCGCCGTAGTCGAACGCCTCCTCGACCTCCAGGCCCTGGATCAGCTTCGCCTGGCTGACGAGGTAGCCGGTCGCCGAGAGCCGGTGGTCCTCGGCGCGGACCATCACCGCGACCTTCCAGAACTGGCGCGGGAGGCGGACGCCGCGGTAGGTGTCGTCGTCGTCGGCGAAGACCGGCCCGGTGAAGATGGTGGCCTTGAAGTTCAGCGTGTCGGCGTGGTTGAGGAGGTAGTCCTCCAGCCCCGCCCACAGCGCCTTGCCCTCGTTGAAGTCCTTGTGCTGCGGCGTGCAGTTGGTGAAGTGGAACGTGTCGTCGTTGGCGAGCTTCGCCGCCGCCGCGGTGTCGCCCCACGCGGGGTCGAGGCGGCGCGTCAGGTGGCCGCGGTCGAGGTCGTTCTTGACGTAGACCTCCTCGCCGGTCTGCACGTTGCGCGGGATCCGCGGGTCGAAGGCCCAGCGGTCGGGGTCGCGCTGGGCGCGCACGGTGCGCCCGCCGTCGACGTTGACCACCGAGTAGAACGCGAGCCGCCGCTCGCCGTCGAGCACCACGCCGTAGTGGTGGTAGGGCAGGAGGTAGGCGTCGGTTCCCGTGACGCCGGTCCGGCGCACGGCGCGCTTGCGCAGCGCGGGCGGGAGCTTGGGGAGCGGGACGCGCAGCGCGCCGGTGCCGAGGAAGTCGGGGTCGTAGCCCCGGCGGTCGGCGTAGTCGGGGTCGATGGCGATGCGCTCGTCGGGTCCGGCATCGGCGGCGGGCGGGGCGCCGCCGTTCTGCGAGGCGCCCGCCGGGGCGGGCGCGACCGCCGCGGCCTGCACCTGCGCGAGCAGCGCCTGCGCGCCCGCGGTCATGCTCTGCTGGCGCGCGAAGTCCATGATCCGGCTGATCCGGATGCCCTCGTTGACGATGCCGCCGAGGTCGGCGTGGTCGGGCGTCGGGACGCTCGCGTGGTGCAGCGCGACGATCTCCCACTGGTCGTTGAAGACCGGCGAGCCCGAGGAGCCGGGCTGCGTGTCGGTCGAGTAGTGCAGCACGTTCTCGATGACGTCGACGACGCGGTTCTCCCGCAGCGCGACCTGCTTGCGCTGGCCCTCGGGGTGCTGGACGATCGTGACGAAGTCGCCGACGATCGCCTTGCCCTCGGAGCCGATCAGCGGGTTGTGGCCGAACGGCGCGAGGTCGGCCTCGTCGCCGCCGACGGCCACGAGCGTGAAGTCGCGCTCGACGTCGGTGAGGAAGAACGTGCCCGGGTCGAGGCCGAAGGTCGTCGCGGCGAGCTCCTCGCCGTCGATGCCGATCTCGTAGTTGAACTCGACGGTGCTGCGGCCCGCCATGGCGGCGTCCTCCAGCACGTGGTGGTTGGTCAGCAGCAGCCGCGGCGAGACCATCGAGCCGGTGCCGAAGGCGAAGATCGCGCCGTGCTCGTCGCGGACGTCCACGCGCGCGACCGCCCGGGCCGCGCGCTCGCCGACGCCGAGGTAGCGGACGCCGACGAAGTCCATCGTGTTGATGATGCGCTCGAGGACGATGCCCGCCTTGTCCTCCGGCGTGCCCGCCGCGAGCGCCTCGCCCTCGGCGCCGCCGAGCTGGTCGCCGAGCCGCGCGATCGCGGCGTCGATCGTCTTCGCGGCGTTCGCCCTGGTGGCCTTCGGCGTGGCCAGCGGCTTGCGCTGCGGGTCGGCGAGGATCCGGCTGAGGCGGTCGATGCGCGTCGCGACGCGCTCCAGCGAGTCCGCCTGGCCGAGGCCGCCCGGCTGCTCGATCTCCCGCTCCTGCCGGCGGCGGACCCCGTCGCGGGCGCGGACGCGCTCCTCCGCGGCATCGAGCTGGAACTGCTCGGCGTCGGTGCGGGCGGGCCTGACCGTGGTGGACATCGCGAGTCTCCTCAGCGTTGGCGATCTTGTCCTTCTGCTCAGCGGTCATCCTAGATCCGCCCGACCGGCGGATGCAAGGGCCCCGAACCTCTAGCCTGACCGCTTCCCGGCGATGAGCGAGCGCGATTCCCTGACCCCACGCGTGGTGGAGGCCGTCGAGGCGCAGCTGCGCCGGCGGGTCTCGCCGCGCGCGCTGCGGCTGGCCTACCGCCTCGCCTACCTCGCGCTGCGCCCGTGGTGGTTCGTGACGCGGCCGCACACGACCGGGATGAAGGCCGTCGTGCGCTGCGGCGAGGAGGTCCTGCTCGTCCGCCACACCTACGCGCGGCGCGACCAGTGGGACATCCCGGGCGGCTTCGTGCGGCCGGGCGAGGACGTCGCGGTCGCGCTGCGGCGCGAGCTGGGGGAGGAGCTGGGCGTGGAGCCGCTCGCGGTCGTCCCGATCGCCGAGCTGCCCTCGCGCTTCGACCACAAGCGCGAGCGGCTGTTCGTCTTCGCGGTGGAGATCGCCGCGGGGTCGGCGGTCCGGCCGTCGGTGGCGGAGATCGCGGCGGTGCGCTGGGCGCGCCACGACGCGCTGCCGCCGCGGACGACGGTCTTCGCGCGCCGCATGATCGCCCGCTCCTACTGGGAGCTGTTCCGCTAGGGTTCCCGCGTGGCAGGTAGCCCGATCGGGCTATCCTGTCCTCTGTCTGTAGGCCCCGTGGTGTGCGACCGCCGGGGGATAAACCTGCCCGTGGTGTGCGACCGCCGGGCTTCATCTCCGAGAGGATCATCAACATGCCCGAAGCCGTCATCGTCGACGCCGTCCGGACGCCCGTGGGTCGAGCCTTCAAGGGCTCGCTCGCCTCGCTGCGCCCCGACGAGACCCTCGCGTTCGTGGTCGACCAGCTGCTGGAGCGCAACCCCGGCGTGGACCCGACCCAGGTCGAGGAGCTCATCGCGGGCTGCGGCCTCCCGCAGGGGCTGCAGGCCAACAACATCGCGCGCATCGCGGTGCTGCTGTCCGACCAGCTGACCCAGTCCACCAACGGCTCGACCGTCTCGCGCTACTGCGCGTCCGGCCTCGACGCCATCCGCAACGCCGCCAACGCGGTCGTCGCGGGCCAGGGCGACATCTACATCGCCGGCGGCGTCGAGTTCGTCTCGCGCTACAACGCCGCGCAGGAGGCCGCCCACCCGGAGGACCAGAACGAGCACCTCCAGGGCAACGACGGCCAGCCCAACGCCTACATCGCGATGGGCCTGACCGCCGAGAACGTGGCCGAGCGCTACGGCGTCTCCCGCGAGGACCAGGACCACTACGCGCAGCGCTCCCAGGAGCGTGCGGTGGCGGCCCAGGAGGCCGGCGTGTTCGACCGCGAGATCGTCCCCGTGACGCTCGCCGACGGCACGGTCGTCTCCAAGGACGACGGCCCGCGCGCCTCGTCCACCTACGAGAAGCTCGCGACGCTGGAGCCGGCCTTCAAGCCCGGCGGCACCGTCACGGCCGGCAACTCGTGCCCGCTCAACGACGGCGCGGCCGCCGCGCTGGTCATGAGCGCCGAGAAGGCCGCGGAGCTCGGCCTGAAGCCGCGCGCGCGGATCATCACGGCCGCGACGTGGGGCAACGAGCCCGAGTACATGGGCGTCGCGCCGATCGGCGCCATCAAGAAGGCGCTGGAGCGCGCGGGGATGTCGGCCTCCGACATCGACATCACGGAGCTCAACGAGGCCTTCGCGGCGCAGGTGCTGCCGATCGCCTCCGAGGTCGGGATCGACCTCGACACGCTCAACCCGCACGGCGGCGCGATCGCGCTCGGCCACCCCTTCGGGATGACCGGCGTGCGGATCATGACGACGCTGCTGAACGACCTCGAGACGCTCGACAAGACGATCGGCCTCGAGACGATGTGCGTCGCCCAGGGTCAGGGCGAGGCCCTGATCGTCGAGCGGCTGAACTAGCGGGTGGGTCGGCGCTCATGACCTACACGTTGCCCGAGATCGACGACGCGTTCTTCGAGGACGCGCCCGTCGTCATCCCCGCCACGGTCGAGCTGGACGCCACGCCCGACCGCGTCTGGGAGGTGCTGGGCAGCGACGAGATGTGGTCATGGGCGCCGATCATCGACCACCTGGTCTGGACGACGCCGCGCCCGCAGTCGGCGGGCGCGATCCGTCGCCTGCGGCTGCTGAAGCTCGTGACGATCGAGGAGGAGTTCTACCGCTGGGACGTCGGCCGTCGCGCGACGTTCCGCGTGGTGGAGCAGTCGCGGCGCGTCTTCGACGGGCTGGCGGAGGACTTCCTGCTCGAGCCCGCGGCCGGCGGCGGGACCGTGCTGACCTGGACGATGGCCGTGGCGCCGCGGGGCCTGCCCGCGCCGCCGCGCGTGCTGATCCCGGCGCTGGCGCGCGGGAACGCGCTGGCGATCGGCGGGATCAGGACGCTGCTGTAGGGCGAAGCGCCCCGCGCCGGTGGCGGGTTGACCGGCATGAGACCCGTCAACTCGACCACCATCGGCGGGATGGGGCCGCTAGCGCGGCGCCATCCGGATCGCCCCGTCCAGCCGGATCGTCTCGCCGTTCAGCATCGGGTTGACCACGATCTGCTCGGCCAGCAGCGCGTACTCGGACGGCCGCCCGAGGCGCGGCGGGAACGGGATCGTGCGGCCGAGGGACTCGCGGGCCTCCTCGGGCAGCGCGGCGAGCAGCTGCGTGTCGAACAGGCCCGGCGCGATCGTGTTCACGCGGATGCCGTACTGCGCGAGGTCGCGGGCCACGGGCAGGGTCATGCCGACGACGCCGCCCTTGGAGGCGGAGTAGGCGACCTGGCCGATCTGGCCGTCGAACGCGGCGACCGAGGCGGTGTTGATCAGGACGCCGCGCTCGCCGTCCTCGTTCGGCGCGTTGGGGATCATCTTGGCGGCGGCGAGGCGGAGCACGTTGAACGTGCCGATCAGGTTGATGCCGATGATGGTCTCGAACGGCTGCAGCGGGTGCGGGCCGTTGGAGTTCGCGACCTTCTGCGCCCAGCCGGTCCCGGCGCAGGTGACGGCGACGCGCAGCCCGCCGTCGGCCTCGGCGGCCTGGTCGACCGCGGCCTGGACCTGCGCCTCCTCGCGGACGTCGACCTGGGCGAAGCCCGCGCCGAGCTCCTCGGCGACCTCCCGGCCCTTGTCGGCGTTGACGTCGGCGATCGTCACGACGGCGCCGAGGGCGGCCAGCCGCCGCGCGGTCGCCTCGCCGAGCCCGGAGGCCCCGCCGACGACCAGCGCACCACTTCCAGAGATGTCCATGCGCGGGACCCTAATCGCGCGGCGGCCCGCGCGCCCCGCCCCGCTCAGCGCAGCGCGACGGGCAGCGACGCGCGGAGCGTCGTGCTCGCGCGGCCCACGGTGGGCCGCGCGGAGACCGTGAGCGCCAGCCGCGCGGAGCGCGCGGCGCGGAGGCGGCGGAGGACGGCCTTCGACATCCCGATGGGGACGGTGATGGCGCCGGCGGACCCGCGCCGGAAGGTGACCGCCTTCAGCGTGGCGCGGCGCGTGCCGATCGTGAGCGTGCCGCCGGCCTTCAGCGTGCACGCGGCGGAGCAGCGCAGCGCGACGGTGAGGGCGCGGCCGCGGATCCGCGCCCTGGTCCCCGCGACCCGCGCGATCGCTCGGACGGCGGCGGCGGGCGCGGCGGCCGGCGGGACCACGGCCGCGGGCGTCACCGCCGGCGCGGGCGCCGGCACGAGCACCGGCGCCGGATCCGGCGCGACGGGCACGACGGGCGCCGCCGCCGTCCCGCCCGTCGTGAAGCTCCACGCGGAGCTGAACGGGACCGGCGCGCCGCCACCGGACGGCGTGACCGTCGCGGTCACCGAGGCCGCGTAGGTCGTCTGCGGCTGCAGCGCCGCGCGCGGGATGACCTCCATCCCGGGCGGCAGGTAGTCCTCGAGGCCCGGCGTCGTGTTGTCGGCGACCGCCACCGGGAGCGCGGCGCCGTCCGGCCCCGTGAGCGTCGCGCCGGTCGCCTGCGCGGTCGCGCCCGGATCGAGGGTCGGCCCGTCGAACGACACGTACAGGTACGGCCCGGTCCGCGTGCCCGCCGGGATCCCGACCTGCTGGCCCGGCGTGTACGGCCCCTCGCTGGCGACCTGGGACACCGGCCAGTCGCGGACGCCGTTCCCCGGGTAGGTGTAGGTGATCTGCGCCGCGGGCGCCGGCCGCGCCCGCGAGGCGAGCGTCGTCGCGCAGCCGTAGCCCTGCTTCTCGGCGGCGCCCATGCGGTCCAGGCGCGGCGCGAGCAGCTGGTGGAGGTGGATCGGCGCCTGCTCGAACGGGTTCACGGCCGCCGTCCACGGCCCGCCGCCCGCGTAGAGGACCGACGTCTGCGCCGCCGTCCGGCCCGCCGCGCTGTAGCCGGGTTTCGCCGGGTCCTCGTCGTGGACCAGCACGTCGTTGACCCGCCCGTAGTCGTCGTGCGCCGCGCAGCCGGAGGAGAGCGAGGGGTCCTCGGCGATCCCCGCCGGGATCCCGTTCGCGGCCCGCTGGGCGTTCAGGAACGACACGATCGCGGGCCCGCCGACGTCGGCGCTCGCGACCCCGCCCGCCACTCCGAAGAGCGCCGCGCCGCAGAGGAGGACGAGGAGCGGGAGGCGGCGCACGCCGCGCACCCTACGGGCCCGCCGGCGACGGCGCGCGCACGAGCCCGTCCTTGCCCGCGGCCTTCGACCCGCGCAGCGCCTTGTCGGCGCGCTCGAGCAGCTCGGCCGGGCTCTCCGGCTCGACCCACTCCGCCACGCCGCAGGAGACCGTGATGCCCTCCTGCCCGCCGTCCGGCCGCGTGATCGCGATCTCGCGCAGGACGCGCAGCGCGCGCGCCGCCGCGATGTCGGCCCGCGGCCCGCGCACGTTCGGGAGGATCACGACGAACTCGTCGCCGCCGTAGCGCGCGACCTGGTCGAAGGAGCGGTACTCCGCCCGCAGCGCCTCCGCGACGTGGCGCAGCAGCGTGTCGCCCGTCGGGTGCCCGTAGGTGTCGTTGACGCGCTTGAAGTCGTCGAGATCCAGGATCGTCACCGCCAGCGGCGTGCCCTGGCGGCGGGCGCGCGCGATCTCCTCCGCCAGCCGCTCGCGCATCGCGCCGTGGTTCAGGCAGCCGGTCAGCGGGTCGATCGCCGCCGCCAGCCGCGCGTCGCGCAGCGCGATGGCCGAGCCCGCGAGGTCCGAGAGCGCGCTCGCGGCGTGCAGGTCCTCGGAACCCCACGCCCGCGGCTCGCGCGAGCCGAGCAGGACGACGGCGCGCACGGCGTCGCCCGCGTGCAGCGGCAGGACCGCGGCAGTCTGGAGCCCGTAGGCCTGGACGAGCTGCGGCGGCAGCGCGCCGGGGACGCTCGCGTCCGGGATCGTCACGGCCTGCCCCGCGTCGGCGACCCAGCGCAGCGCGTCGGGCACCTCGTCGCGGCGCAGCACGTACTCGGCCGAGCCCGCGCCGCGCAGGACGACGACCCCGTAGGCCGGATGGCCCGAGGAGATCGCGACCACGTGGGCCTGGTCGACCCCGAGGACCGTCACGAGCTCCTCGCCGAGGGCGCGCTGCACGGCAGGCAGGCCCGCATCGCGCTGGGCGAGACGGGCGAGCCTCTCCACGCTCTGCAGGAGCCGCTGCATCCAGGTTCTGTTCGCTCTCTTCCGGTCCCGGCGCTGATCTGCAGGTCGTCCGTGCCTGGGCGCAGGACCGGTGAAGGCGAAGAGTGTAGAAGTAGAGCTTCGGTGGGGGAAGGGGAGGTTCCGCCCCTTCTGGCCAGGTTCAGGCCCGGATGCGCGCGAGGTTGAGCGCGAACAGGCCGTCCTCATCGGTGAGGCTGTCCACGAGCTCCATGCCCGCGGCCGCCAGATCGCCCCGGATCCGCTCGGGCGTGAACTTCGCGCTGATCTCCGTGCGCAGCTCCTCGCCGGCGGCGAAGGTCAGCTGGAGGCCGAGCTTCCCGACCAGGACCCGCTGCGGACGCTGGGCGCGCAGGCGCATCTCGATCCACTCGCGGTCGCGGTCGAAGAACGCGACGTGGTCGAAGGACTCCGGCACGAAGTTCGCGTCGAGCTCGCGGTTGACGACGGTCAGCACGTTGCGGTTGAACGCCGCGGTGACGCCCGCGGCGTCGTCGTAGGCCGCCTCGATGATCTTGGGGTCCTTGACGAGGTCGGTGCCGAAGAGCAGGAAGTCGTCGGGTCCGATCAGCTGCGCGAGCGAGCGCAGGTAGCGGCGGCGGCTGCCCGGCGTGAAGTTGCCGATCGTGCCGCCGAGGAACGCGACGATCCGGGGCTTCCCGGCGACCGGCGGCGGGACGTGCTCGAGGTGGCGCTCGAAGTCCCCGACGATCCCGTGGACGTGGAGCCCGTCGAACTCCTCCACCAGCCGCTGCGCGCTCGCGCGCACCATCGACTCGGTGACGTCGATCGGCACGTAGCGCGCGAGCGTCCCGGCCTCGTGCATCGCGGCCAGCAGCAGCCGCGTCTTGGCGGCGGTGCCGGAGCCGAGCTCGACGAGCTCCGCCGCGCCGGTCAGCGCGACGAGCTCCGCCGAGCGCTCCGTCAGGATCGCCCGCTCGCAGCGCGTCGGGTAGTACTCCGGCAGATCGCAGATCCGGTCGAAGAGCTCCGCCCCGTGCGCGTCGTAGAAGTGCTTGGGCGGCAGCTCCTTGAACGGGCGCGTGAGCCCGTCGAGGACGTCGTCGGCGAGCGTCTTGTGGTCGCCGCCGCCGAGGAACGACTCGACGACCACCCGCTCCGTGGCCGTGGTGGTCGAGTGCATCATGTTGGATCTCCCAGGTCGCGGGCCAGCCGCACGCCGGCGAAGATCTGCCGTCGCTCGGGGAGGTCCCAGTTGCGGAACGTGGGGGTCGCGACGCGGGGGTGCGTCGCCCAGGACCCGCCACGCAAGACCTTGTACTTCTCGCCGAAGAAGACCTCGGAGTACTCCCGGTAGGGGTACGCCGCGAAGCCGGGGTAGCCGCCGAAGGACGAGGCGGTCCACTCCCACACGAGCCCGACGCCGTCGAGGCGGTCGGCGGCCTTCTCCCATTCGGCTTCGGTGGGGAGCCGTGCTCCGCACCACCGCGCCAAGGCCTCCGCCTCGAAGTACGACATGTGGCAGGCCGGGGCGTCTGCGTCGCCGGCCGCCACGCTCGCGTGGTGCGTGATGTCGTACTCCTCCTTCCACGCCCAGCCCTCCGACGACCACCACTCGCGCCGCACGTAGCCGCCGCCCTCGACGAAGCGCAGCCAGGTCGCGTTGGTGACGGGACGGCGGGCGATCGCGAAGCCCGCGACGTCGACCGCGTGCCGCGGCCGCTCGTTGTCGTAGGCGAAGCCGTGCTCGGGCGCGCCGAGCGCGAAGGCGCCCGCGGGCACGCGCAGCCACTCCTCGGGCCCGCGCAGCGCGGGCAGGCGCGGCTCGCCGGGCGGGAGCAGGCCGGCGATGGCCATCGCCTGGCGCATCGTCTCGGTGTGCTGGAGCTCGTGCTGGAGCACCATCTCGTGCAGGACGGGGTCGGCGCCCGTGATCTCCAGGGCGGCGAGCGTGCGGGCCCGGACCTCGGCGAGGTAGGCGACCGCGTCGGCGTGGCCGAGGATCTCCAGGTCGCCGCGGACGGCGCGCGGCGTCTCGAACGCGTCGTAGAGCTCGGCGAGGTCGGGGCGCAGCAGCGCCATGCCCGCGTGCCGGTGGGCGAGCCAGAGGTCCTCGTAGGCCGCGATGTGCCCGAGGTCCCACACGAGCGGGCTCATGATCGGGACGATCTGGCGCTCGAGGTCCTCGGTGGCGAGGTGGGCGACCAGCTCGAGCGTGTGCTGCCGCACGCTCTCGAGGTCTTCCACCAGGGTGGCGGTGTGGGTGACCGTCATGGCTGGGGTCCGTCTTGCCCGACCCGCGAGACGTTACAACGTCGGGTGGCGCCGTCCGCCGGGACGCGGCGCGCGCCCGCTCAGGCCCCGCGGTCGTCGCGCACGACGACCTCGAGGATCCGCGGGCCGTGGACGCCCTCGACCCGGTCGAGCTCGATGTCGGAGGTGGCCGACGGCCCGGAGATCAGCGTCAGCGGCCGGCGGGTGGCGGTCGCCGAGCGCCGCAGCGCGCCGATCGCGCCGACGACGCCGGGCAGGATCCGCGAGGCGTCGACCACGCAGACGTGCACATCGGGCAGCAGCGTGAGCGCGCGCGGGCCCTGGCCGGGGCCCGCGTCGAGGACGATCGTGCCGGTCTCGGCGATCGCGGTCGCGCAGGTGGTGAGGACGCCGTCGAGCGCGGCGAGCGCGCGGGCGTCGGGGGCCGCGCCCGCGACGGACTCGGCGAGCTCCAGGCCCGCCGGGCGCCACGCGGCCGGGAAGTCGTGCGGGACCGCGACCGCGCGCGCGTCGTGGCGCGCGAAGGCGTCGGCGACCGCGCCGCGGACCGCGTCCCCGGCGGCGCCGACGAGCGTCACCGTCGCGCGGTAGTCCGCGACGCGCTCGACGAAGCGCTCGACCAGCGCGTCGCCGGCGAGGTCCGCGGCGCGGCCCGCGGGCAGCGGCTGCGCGTCGGGGACCGCGGGGCGGTCGGCCAGCGCCGCGCGCACGCGGCCGAGGATCTCGCTGCGCGCGTCGCTCATCGGTGCTCCTTCCACCAGTCGCGGAACGACTGCGCGGGCGGCGCGGGCAGGTCGCGCACCGCGGTCCAGCCCTTCAGCGGGCCGGGCAGCCGGCGCTCGATGCGGCCGTCGCGCGAGAGCGGCAGGGCGCCGAGCCGCGCGGCCTTCTGCGCCGTCTCGTAGCGGCGGCGGTGGGCGAAGGTGCGCGCCAGGACCTCCATCGCCATGCCCTCGCCCTTCGGCCCGCCCTGCTCGCGGATCACGCGGCCGCGCAGGTGCACCAACAACGTCGGGATGTCGATCTTGACCGGGCAGGCGTCGTAGCACGCGCCGCACAGCGACGAGGCCCACGGCAGGTCCGTGCCGGTCGTCATCCCGGAGAGCTGCGGGGTCAGGATCGCGCCGATCGGCCCGGGGTAGGTCGAGTTGTAGGCGTGGCCGCCCGTGCGCTCGAAGACCGGGCAGACGTTGAGGCAGGCCGAGCAGCGGATGCAGTGCAGCGCGTCGCGCCCGACGGGGTCGCCGAGCGTCGCGGTGCGGCCCGCGTCGAGCAGCACGAGGTGGAACGCCCGCGGCCCGTCGCCGGGCGTGACCCCGGTCCAGAGCGAGGTGTAGGGGTTCATCCGCTCGCCGGTGGAGGAGCGCGGCAGCAGCTCCAGCATCACCGCGAGGTCGTCGAAGTCCGGCAGCACCTTCTCGATGCCCATGACCGTGATCAGCGTCTCGGGCAGGGTGGTGCACATGCGCCCGTTGCCCTCGGACTCCACGACGCCGACGGTGCCGGTCTCGGCGACGGCGAAGTTCGCGCCGCTGACGCCGACCTTCACCGACAGGAACTTCTCGCGCAGGTACCGCCGCGCGGCCTCGGCGAGCGCGGCGGGCTCGTCGCCGACGTCCTCGGCGCCCGGCAGCTTGGCGCGGAAGAGGGCGCGGATCTCGGCGCGGTTGCGGTGGATCGCGGGCACGAGGATGTGCGAGGAGCGGTCGTGGTCAGCGAGCTGGACGATCAGCTCGGCGAGGTCGGTCTCGTGCGCGGTGATCCCGGCGGCGGCGAGGGCGTCGTTGAGGCCGATCTCGTCGGTGGCCATCGACTTCACCTTGATGACCTCGTCGCTGCCCGCCGCGCGCACGAGGCGGGTGACGATCGCGTTCGCCTCGGCGGCGTCGCGGGCCCAGTGGACCTCGCCGCCCGCGGCGGTCACGGACGCCTCCAGCCGCTCGAGCACGACGTCGAGCTGGTTCATCGCGCGCTGCTTGATCCGGCGGCCCGCGTCGCGCAGCGCCTCCCACTCGTCGACCTCGGCGACGACCGCGGCGCGCTTGGCGCGGATCGTCGTCGTGGCCTTGCGCAGGTTGCGGCGCAGCTGCGGGTTGCGCAGCTCGGCGCGCGCGGAGTCGGTGAAGCCGCCGGCGCTCACGAGGCCAGGATCTCCACGAGGTGGACGGACCGCGTGCCCGCCTGGATCCGGCTCAACCCGCCGCCGATGTGCAGCAGGCAGGAGTTGTCGAGCGCGGTGCAGACCTCGGCGCCGGTGCGCTGCACGCACGCGAGCTTGTCGGCGAGCATCGCCGCGGACGTCTCGGCGTTCTTGACCGCGAACGTCCCGCCGAAGCCGCAGCAGGTCGTGGCCTCGGGCAGCTCGACGAGGTCGATCCCGCGCACCGCGCGCAGCAGCCGCAGCGGCGCGTCGCCGACGCGCTCGAGGCGCAGCGAGTGGCACGTGGGGTGGTAGGTGACGCGGTGCGGGTAGTAGGCGCCGACGTCCTCGACGCCCAGCACGTCGGTGAGGAACAGCGAGAGCTCGTGGACGCGCGGGGCGAGCTCCCGCACCTGCGCGAGCAGCGCCTCGTCGCCCGCCTCGCGCGCGAGGCGCTCGTACTGCTCGTGCACCATCGCCGCGCACGAGCCCGACGGGCAGACGATCGCCTCGTACTGCCCGAAGGCCTTCACGAACCGCCGCACGAGCGGCAGCGCCTGGTGGCCGTAGCCCGCGTTCGCGTGGATCTGCCCGCAGCACGTCTGCTCGAGCGGGAAGCGCACGGTGCACCCCAGCCGCTCGAGCAGCTCGACGGTCGCCCTCCCCGTCTGCGGGTAGAGCGTGTCGTTGACGCAGGTGATGAAGAGCGCGACCTCCATGCTCAGCGCGAGTAGGCCGCGGCCACGCCCCCGTCGACGTTCAGCACGTTGCCGGTGCTCTTGCCCGAGCGGGCGATCGAGGCGAAGTGCAGCGTCGCCTGCGCGATGTCCTCGGGCAGGACGTGGACCTTCAGCGTGTTGCGCTGGCGGTAGTGCTCCTCCAGCTCCTCGGGCGCGATGTCGTAGGCCGCGGCGCGCTCCTTGCGCCACGTCGAGTCCGGGCCCCAGATCCGCGAGCCGCTGAGCACTGCGTCCGGGTTGACGGTGTTGACGCGGATGCCGGCGGCGCCGCCCTCCTCGGCCAGGCAGCGGGCGAGGTGCAGCTCGGCGGCCTTGGCCGACGAGTAGGCCGACGCGTTCTTGCCCGCGACGAGCGCGTTCTTGGAGGCGACGAAGACCATCGCGCCGCCGGTGTCCTGGGCGCGCAGGACCTTGAACGCCTCGCGGGCGACCAGGAAGTAGCCGGTGACCAGGATGCGGTGGTTGCGCTCCCACTCCTCCAGGGACGTGTCCTCGATCGGGGAGCTGGAGGCGATGCCCGCGTTGGAGACGACGATGTCGACGCCGCCGTAGCGGCCGACGGCCGCGGCGTAGGCGCCCGCGACCGACGCCTCGTCGGTGACGTCGCCGCCGACGGCCAGGCCGCCGTCGCCGAGCGGCGCGAGCTCGCTCGCGGTGCCCTCGGCGTCGAGGTCGAAGCCGACGATCACCGCGCCCGCGGAGGCGAGGCGGTGGGCGACCGCGGCGCCGATGCCGCCGGCCGCGCCGGTGACGAACGCGACCTGGCCCTGCAGCTCGCCGGGCTTGGGGGCGAGCGAGAGCTTGTAGAGCTCCAGCGGCCAGTACTCGACCGCGAAGGACTCCTCGTCGCTGAGCGAGACAAACTGGCCGAGCGCCTCGGCGCCGGCCATCACCTCGATCGCGCGGTGGTAGAGGTCGCGCGAGAGGCCCGAGGCCTTCGTCGTCGCGCCGACGGAGACGAGCCCGACGTGCTGGATCAGCACGACGCGCGCGTCGGGGTCGCCGGGGACCGTCGTCTCGTCGGCGAAGCGCGCGACGTACTCGCGGTACTCCACGCGGTACTGCTCGGCGGCCTCGCGGATCCGCGCGACGAGCGCCTCGGTCGTGTCGGCGGCCGGGTCGTAGGACACCCACAGCGGGACGCGCTTGGTGTGCACGAGGTGGTCCGGGCACGCGGCCCCGACGGTCACCAGGCGCGCGGCGTCGGCGGAGGAGGCGAACTCCACCGCGGCCGGCGAGGTGTCGACGGTCAGCAGCTTGTGGCGGTCGCTGGAGACCGCGCCGCGGAGCGCGGGGAGCACGGCGGCGAGGACGTCGGCGCGCGCCTCGTCGGTCAGCGACGGGCCGGCCGGGCCGCCGAAGCGCGGCGTCCCGGCGGTGCGCTCGTTGACCCAGGCGACGGCCTTGTTGATGGTGTCGATCGTCGACTTGTAGGCCTCCTCGGCGGTGTCGCCCCAGCAGACCAGGCCGTGCTTGGCGAGCACGACGAGCTTCAGGTCGGGGTTGGCGCGGACGGCCTCGCCGACCTGCTTGGCGAGCGTGAAGCCCGGGCGGATGTAGGGGATCCACGCGGCGCTGTCGCCGAAGATCTCGGCGATCATGGCCTCGCCGTCGGCGGTGCCCGCGATCACGTTGATGCCGTCCGGGTGCGTGTGGTGGACGTGCGCGGCCGGGATGAAGGCGTGCAGCAGCGTCTCGATCGAGGAGCGCGGCATCGCCGGGTCGACCATGCACTTGGCGAGGTGGGCGACCATCTGGTCGTCGGGCATCTCGTCGCGGTCGATGAGCGGCTCCATCTCCTCCATCCGCAGGCCGGTGAAGTGCTCGGGGCCCATGGTGGCCAGGTCGGAGCCGGAGCCCTTGACCCACATCACGCGCACCTCGCGCCCGACGTGGTCGGTGACCGTGCCCTTCGCGGAGGTGTTGCCGCCGCCGAAGTTCGCGACGCGGCGGTCGGAGCCGAGCAGGTTGGAGGCGAGGACGAGCGCGTCGAGCGCGCTCGCGCCGGCGCCCGCGCCGCCGGCGGGCCAGCGGTCGTCGACGGAGGCGACGATCGGGGTCGAGGTGGTGCTCATCGGCCCCATCCCCCGGCCACGGTGGCGGCGGCTCCTCGCTCGCCCACGACCTTCTCGACGTATCCGCCGGCGCGCAGCGCGGCGACCGGGTCGGCGCTCGCGCCGCGCTCCTCGCGGACCTTCGCGCAGAGCGGGCGGACGTCGGTGCGGTAGGCGTCGAGCAGCAGCTCGTGCCCGCCGAGGACGTCGCCGGCCTGCTGGGCGCGCGCGAGCGCGTCGCGGTCGACGATCAGGGCCTTCACGTATGCCTCCTGGAGGGTGACGACGCTCAACACCATGGCCTCGACCTTCGCCTCGACGTTGTGCGCCTGGTCGATGGTGAGCCGCGGCAGCGGGGCGTCGCCGCCCGCCAGCTCGCAGAAGATGTGGAACAGCTCGAACGGGTTGACGGAGCCGACGATCAGGTCGTCGTCGGCGTACTTGCGGTTGTTGAAGTGGAACCCGCCGAGGCGGCCCTCGTCGGCGAGGATCGCGGTGATGTGCTCCACGTTGGTGCCCTGCGCGTGGTGGCCGAGGTCGACCAGCACCTTCGCGCGCTCGCCGAGCTTCTGGCAGAGCAGCAGCGAGGAGCCCCAGTCGGCGAGGTCGGTCGCGTAGAACGCGGGCTCGAAGAACTTGTACTCGACGAGCAGCTCCTGCTCGGGCGGCAGCGCGGCGTAGACCTCGCCCAGCGCCTCGGTCATCCGGCGGCGGCGCCCGCGCAGGTCGTCCTGGCCGGGGTAGTTGGTGCCGTCGGCGAACCACAGCGACTGCGCGGTGGCGCCGAGGCGCGTGGCGATCTCCACGCACTCGACCAGGTGGGCGACGGCCTTGGCGCGGACCCGCGCGTCCGGGTGGGTGACGGACCCCAGCTTGTAGTCGGCGTCCTGGAAGAGGTTCGGGTTGACCGCGCCGACGCGCAGCCCGGCGCCGGCGATGTGGGCGCCCAGCGCGTCGAGGTCCTCGACGGCGTCCCACGGGAAGTGCAGCGCGATGGCGCCGGCCGTGCCGGTGAGGCGGTGGACCTCGGCGGCGTCGTCGACGCGCTCGAAGACGTCGCGCGGGCGGCCCGGCTGCTGGAAGGTCGCGAAGCGCGTGCCGGAGTCGCCGTAGCCCCAGGAGGGCGTCTCGATCACGAGGTCGGCGAGGGCGCGCTCGACGGCGGCGACGTCGAGGCCGCGGTCGCCGAGGCGGGTGGCGAGGAGGTCGTAGTCAGGGGAGCTCATGATGGTGGTCTCGGTCCTTCTCTTCGGGTCAGGCGTGAGCCGGCGTGACGAGGCCGGTGACGTCCAGGAAGCGGTGGTAGGTGGCGTCGGCGGCCGCGCGGTCGGCGCCGGGCTCGTAGGTGACGCAGTCGGCGGAGGCGGCCGCCACGGCGCGGATCTCGGCCAGGGACGACAACTCGCCCGCGGCGCGCGCCTGCACGAGGATGTTGCCCATCGCGGTCGCCTCGACCGGGCCGGCGCAGACCTCGCAGCCGGTGATCTCCGCGGTGCGGCGGCAGAGCAGCTCGACGCGCGCGCCGCCGCCGATCACGTGGATGCGCTCGATCCGGCGGCCGCCGGCCTGCGCGAGCAGCTCCAGCACGAGGCGGTACTTGCAGGCGAGCGACTCGACGATCGCGCGGACGGTCGGGCCGGGGCCCTCGGGCGCGGCCTGGCCGGTCGCGACGCAGGCGGCGGCGATCCGGGCGGGCATGTCGCCGGGCGGCAGGAAGGCGGGGTCGTCGGGGTCGAAGAGCGGGCCGCCGGCGGGGGCGGCGGTCGCGGCGGCGAAGAGCGTCGCGTGGTCGAGCGACCAGGCCCGCGCGCACTCCTGCTCGAGCCACAGGCCCATGACGTTCTTGAGCAGCCGGGTCGTGCCGTCGACGCCGCGCTCGTTGGTGAGGTTCGCCGCGTGGGCGGTGCCCGTGAGGACGGGCGCGTCGAGCTCGAGGCCGAGCAGCGACCACGTGCCGGAGCTGAGGATCGCGCAGCGCTCGCCGGCGAGCGGCGCGGCGGCGAAGGCCGAGGCGGTGTCGTGGCTCGCGACCGCGTAGACCGGGACCGGGCCGAGGCCGTGCGCGGCGAGCGCCGGGCCGAGCAGCGTGCCGGGGTCGACGAGCTCGGCGAAGAGCCGCGGCGGGAGGCCGAGGCCGGCGATCAGCGGCTGCGCCCACTCGCCGGTGCGCGCGTCCAGCAGGCCGGTGGTCGAGGCGTTGGTGCGCTCGTTGGCGAGCACGCCGCTCAGCCACAGCGCGAGCAGGTCCGGGATCAGCGCGAGCCGCGACGCGGCGCCCATGGCGGCCGAGCCCTCGTCGGCCAGCAGCTGGAAGACGGTGTTGAACGGGAGCGTCTGGATGCCGGTCGCCGCGTACTGCTCGGCGGCGTCGACGCGGGCGAAGGCGGGTTCGACCATCGCGTCGGAGCGGCCGTCGCGGTAGTGGAAGGGGAGGCCGAGGAGCTGGTCGCGCGCGTCGAGCAGGCCGTAGTCGACGCCCCACGTGTCGACGCCGATCCCGCGCAGGGGCCCGGCGGCGCGCAGCGCCTCGAGCGCCTGGGCGAAGAGGTCGAGCAGGTTCCAGTGCAGCCCGCTCGGCAGCCGCACGGGGCGGTTGGCGAAGCGCGCGAGCTCGGTCAGCGTGAGGCGCTCGCCGTCGAGCGCGCCCGTGAGGACGCGGCCGGAGGACGCGCCGAAGTCGATGGCGGCGAACTCAGCCAAGGTGGAACACCTCGGCGACGCGCGTGAAGCCCGCGTCGGGGCCGACGTCGAAGAACTCCGCCATCTCGGCCTGCCAGCGCGCGTTGACGTCGGTCGCCTCCATCGCGGCCTGGGCGGCGGCGAAGTCCGCGGTCTCCAGGTAGCCGACGAGCAGGCCGTCGGGCTGGAGGAAGAGCGAGTAGTTGGACCAGCCCGCCGCGCGCAAGGCCTCCAACATCTCAGGCCAGACCTCGCGGTGGCGCGCGGTGTACTCCTCCAGCCGCTCGGGCCGGACGCGCAGCAGGAAGCAGACGCGCTCCATGCTCACGCCCCCACCGCGGCGAAGGGGAGGCCGAGCAGACGCGCCACGTTGCGCAGCTCCGCGAGGTGATGGCCCACGCCGAGGGCGACGTGGTGCGTCGGGCCCTCCGCGCACCACGCCTCGAGCAGCTCGGCGGGGTCGAGGCCGAAGACGAGGCGCGTGTTGGTGTTGCCGATCCGCATCGTCGCGCCGGGGACCGACGCGCCCTCCGCGGCGATCAGCTTCAACCGGCCCTCCGCCGTCTGCGTGCAGCCGACGATCGTGACCGGCCCCTCGCGGACCTGCGACTCCACGGACAGGCCGGACCCCGACTTGCCGTGGTAGAGCTTCAGGTTGCGCAGCGTGGGGCGGCCCTCGGCGATGCCGACGTGCGCCGGGCCGTCGTGGCCCATCAGCGTGAACCGGCCCTCGAGGTCCATGGCGTACCACTCGGTGAACGAGCCGCCCGCGCCGAGGCGGTCGAGCAGGACCTGGGCGATGTTGGTCTTGATGTCCGCCTCGCCCGAGGTGATGATCCCGCGCGCGGTGAGCAGCGAGTTGCCGACGATCACGCCCGCGCCGAGGCGCTCTGCCTCGTTGCCGCCGACGCCGCGGTAGTAGTAGGTGAGCGCGTCGAGCGCGAAGTCCTCGACCAGGCGGTCGAGCCCGACGGCGACGCGCGCCGACCAGTCGAGGTCGTCCTCGTCGATCGGGCCCGCGATGGGGTCCGAGGACGGGTCGGCGAAGTCGAACATGTCGCGGATCTCGCCCAGCTTGGCCGCGACCTCGTCGTCGGTGGCCGCGGCGACGCGCGCGCCGAGGTCGTCGATCTCCAGCACCTCGACGTGCGCGCCGGTCTGCGCGTGCACGGCGGTGAAGTCGGCGTACATGTCCAACATGCCCGGGTAGACGTGGCCGAGGAAGCCGATCCGCGAGCGCCGGAGGTCGCGCGCGACGCCCGCGGCGCGGACCCACGCGGCGATCTTCGCCCACGCGCGGTCGTCGCCGTCGATGAGGCCCGCGACCGTGTCGTAGGGGATGCCCGCGCGGGTGCACGCGCCCGCGATCTCCGGGACGCAGCAGGCGGCGCAGTTGGCCAGCCACTCGCCGGTGCTCGTGGTGGGGTAGTCGATCGTGGCCGTCGGCTGGAGGCCGAGCAGGACGACCGGGACGCCCGCGGCCTGCAGGACCGGGAGCACGGTCGAGGAGGTGGCGTAGGTGACCGCGTGGCAGAGGACGAGGTCGACCTGGCGGGAGGCGAACAGGTCCCCGGCCTCGCGGGCCTTCTGCGCGGAGTCGACGAGGCCGGCCGAGACGACGTCGGCGCCGAGCTCGCCGACGCGCTCCTCGACGCGCCGCTGGTAGCCGACGATCCGGTCCTGGAGGCCGTCGAACTGCGGCCAGTAGGTGTCGAGGCCGATCCCGAAGACGCCGACGCGGGCGCGGGTGGCGGGGCGGGCGGGGAGGCTCACGCGAGGGCTCCTGCGGTCACGGGGAGGTCGATCGACCCCGCGCGGACGGCGCGGCGCGCCGGCTGCGGGTGGACGTCGACCCGGGGGAAGTTGGAGGCGGCGAGCTCGACGCGCAGGCGGTGGCCCGCGGGGACGAGGATCGCGGTGTCGCCGACGTGGATCTCGTGGCGCCCGGCGTCGCCGGCGGTCCGGAGCACGCCGTCGCAGACGCTCATCGCCCGGCCGTCGGGATGCACGTCGACGAGCTTGACGCACCAGTCGCCGCCGCCGGTCGCGTCGAGCGTCGCGCGGACCGGGCCCATCAGCTCGACGTCGTGCGCGAGCGGGGCGGTGGTGTAGGTCAGCACGTCGGCGCGCGCCTCGACGGCGCGCTGGTCGGCGGGGCCCGCGAAGCCGACGGCGGGGTCGAGCGCGACCGCGCCGCCGCGGGTCGGGACGGGGTCGGCGGGATCGTGGAGGAGCTCGTCGGCGCCGGCGCCGTGCTGCACGGCGACGGTCAGCGCGCCGCCGGGCACGAGGTGCAGCCGCACGGGCGCCATGCGCGCGGGCGGCCAGGCCTCCTCGGTCCGCCACGCGTTCGCGCCCATGAGGAAGACGCGCACGCGCGGGATCTCCGCGAGGCGGTCCTCGAGCACCGCGTCGAAGAACGCGAGCTGCTGGGCGGTCAGGTCGATCGCGCCCTGCGGCGCGTCGATGCCGAAGTCCAGCTCGCCGATGCGCGAGCCGATGACGCCGTGGGCCCACGGGCCGACGAGGAGCCGCGCGTCCTCGCCGCCGTCGGCGAAGCCCGCGAGCGTCGCGCCGAGGAAGAGGTCGTGCCAGCCGCCGAGGTGGAGGCCGGGCGCGGTGGGGGCGGGGAACGCGCCGGCCGTGCCTCCCGGCGCGTCCGCCTCCGCCTCCGCCGCGCCGAGCCACGCGGCCAGCGCCGGGACGAGCTCGCCCAGCGCGCCGAGCTCGCCCTCGGCGCAGCGCCGCGCGGTGCCCAGCGGGTCGCGCCGCTGCGCCTCGAGCGCGGCGGCCAGGGCGGCGACGTCCTCGCCGGCGGCGGCGCGGCGCGCCAGCGCGACCGGCGCGAGGTCGATGGCGACCCAGGAGACGAGGAAGCCGAGCGAGCGCGCGCCGCCGATCCGGGTCAGGCCGTCATGGAAGGGGGAGGCGGCCTCGATCGCGCTCACGGCGTCGGCGCCGCCGCCGAGCAGCTGGAGCGCGCCGTTGTAGGAGGTGCCGTAGGTCAGGACGCGCCCGTCGCAGAACGGCTGATCGCGCACCCAGGCGATCGCGTCCGCGCCGTCGGCGGCCTCCTGCGCGAAGGGGGAGAAGTCGCCGCCGGAGGCGAAGCGCCCGCGGATGTCGGCGATGAGCACCGCGTAGCCCGCGGCGACCGCGCGCAGCGGGTCCAGGCCCGCGTGGAGGCCCGAGACGTTCAGGTCGCCCTTGTCGTAGGCCGTGCGCTGGAGCAGCACGGGCCGGGGCTCGTCGGCGCCGGCGGCGCGCCAGAGGTCGGCGGCGAGGCTCGCGCCGTCGCGGAGCGGGACGCGGACGTCGCGCTCGATCGAGATGGTGGTCTTGGTGAGGGTGGGCATGCGAGGGCCGACGGTGGGGCGGGCGCCGCGTGCCGCGGCGCCCGCCCCGGTTCGACTGCTAGAAGTCGAACTTGTCGATGTTGTCCGCGTTGAAGCGGGTCAGCGGGCCGAGGATGATCTCCCCGTCCTTGCCGATGGTGCGGCTGCCGAGCTTGCCGGCCTTGAACGTCTCGCCCTCGGCGCCGGTGATCTGGCCGGAGACGAGCGCCGCCGCGGCGTAGCCGCCGAGGTAGCCGACGTCGGCCGGGTTCCAGAGGCCGAACTCCTTGACGGTGCCGTCCTTGACGAACTTGCGCATCTGGTTCGGCGTGCCGAGGCCGGTCAGCGCGACCTTGCCCTTCTTGGGGGACTTGCTCAGGTACCGCGCCGCGGCGGAGATGCCGACCGTCGTGGGCGAGATGATGCCCTTGAGGTTCGGGTACGCCGACAGCAGGCCCTGCGTCTCCTGGAAGGACTTCTGGTCGTCGTCGTCGCCGTAGGCGACCTTGACGAGCTTCATCCCGGAGTACTCCGGCTTCTTGAGCTCGCTCTTCATGACCTTGATCCAGGAGTTCTGGTTCGGCGCGTTCGCCGTGGCCGAGAGGATCGCGATGTCGCCCTTGCCGCCGATCTGCTCGGAGAGGATCTTGACCTCGTCCGCGCCGATCGTCTGGACCGTCGCCTGGTTGATGAAGACCGTACGGGCGTCCTTGGCGACGTCCGAGTCCTGCGTGACGACCTTGATGCCCTTGGCCGCGGCCTGCTTCAGCGCGGGCGCGACGGCGTCCGGGTCGTTGCCCGCGATGATGATCGCGTCGGGCTTCTGCTGGATCGTGGACTGGATGATCGGGACCTGCGTCGAGGCGCCGGCGTCGGTCGGGCCCTTGCGGGTGAACGTACCGCCGACGGCCTGGATCGCGGCCTTGGTGCCGTTGTCCTCGGTGTCCTCGTACGGGTTGCCCAGCTGCTTCGGGATCTGGACGACCTTGATGCCCTTCTTGATCGGGGCGTTCGGGTTGGCCTTGCCCGAGTCGGCGGTGGTGCTGGCCGCAGCCGAGCCACCGGACGAGTCGTTGCTGTCCTTCGTGTCGCCGCACGCGGTGGCGAACACCGACAGGGCGAGCACGGCCGCGGACGCGGCCGAGAGCCGAAAGGCTCGAGACGGGATCATGCGCTCTCCTCCTGTGGCCTTGACGTGTCGACCCGCGTACGCCAGGGCCACTGCCGGCGTCCGTGGAAGCTGTGGGTGCGCGCCTCGCGGGCGCGCTGGACCAGGTTGGGGACCAGCACGGAGCCGATCAGCAGGGTGCCGGTGACGATCTGGATCCAGTAGCTGGAGATCGAGTCGCTCAGCGTCAGCGCCTTGTTGATGGACCCGAGCAATGCGAGCGCCAGGACGACGCCGCCGATCGTGCCGCGGCCGCCGAAGATCGAGACGCCGCCGAGCACGACGGCGGTGACCGCCGTCAGCTCGAAGCCGGTGCCGACGTTCGCCGCCGCGGTCGAGTTGCGCAGCGAGATCACGACGCCCGCGAGGCCCGCGACCGCGCCCGACATCACGAAGAGCCACAGCTTGATCCGCTTGACGCGGACGCCGCTGAACCGCGCGGCCTCCTCGTTGGCGCCGATGGCGTACACCTTGCGCCCGAAGCCGGTCGCGTGCAGGAGCACGCCGAAGCCGACCGCGAGGACCGCGAACAGGACCATCGTGTTGGGGATCACCGTGCCGCCGAGGTTCCCGAAGGCGCGGTCGGTCCAGGTCGCGGGGAAGTCGGTGACCGACTGGTCGCCGATGACGACGAACGCGAGGCCGCGGAAGAGCGACAGCGTGCCGATCGTCACCGCGAGCGAGGGCAGGCCGAAGCGCGTCACGAGGATCCCGTTGATCGCGCCGCAGGCGGCGCCGATGAGGATGCACTCGACGAAGATCAGCTCGATCGGCTGGCCCGCGTTCCACAGCTCGCCCATGCAGGCGCTGGAGAGCGCGAGCACCGAGGCGACCGAGAGGTCGATCTCGGCGGCGACGACGACGAGCGCGAGCGGCAGCGCCATCAGCGCGACCTCGGAGAGGTCGAGCGACGCCGTGGTGAACGAGTCCGCCGACAGGAAGTCCGAGGACAGGCCCGAGCCGACGACCCAGGTCACGAGGATCAGCCCGACGATCAGCGTCTCCCACCGCATCAGCGGCGCGAAGCGGTTCTTGGACTCAGCCTGCACGGCGTGCACTCCTCTGTCGAAGGGCGGCGTCGAGGCGCAGCCCGATCCAGCGGTCGAAGGCGATGGCGGCGATCAGCAGCGTGCCGATCGCGGCCTGCTGCCAGAAGGCGTCGACCTTGAGCACGATCAGCGAGGACGTGATCGTCCCCAGCAGCACGGCGCCGATCGCGGCGCCGTAGACGGTGCCGACGCCGCCGTTGATCGTCACGCCGCCGACGACGGCCGCGGCGATGACGGTGAACTCGTAGCCGGTGCCGGCGGTGGCGTCGACGGTCCCGAAGCGCGCGGTGAAGAGCACGCCGCCGAGGCCCGCGAGCGCGCCGGCCATGACGAACGCGCTCCAGACGCGGCGGTCGGTGCGCACGCCGGCCAGGCGCGCGGCCTCGGGGCTCGAGCCGATCGCGTAGAGCTCGCGGCCCGAGCGGAAGTCCCGCAGGTACTGGCCGACGATCAGCACGACGACGAGCGCGATGACCGCGAGCGTCGGGACGCCGAGGATCGAGCCCGTGCCGATGTTGAGGAAGCGGTCGGGCAGCGTCTCGGCGTTGACCTGGCGGCCGTCGGTCCACAGGAACGCGAGGCCGCGCAAGGCGTACAACGTGCCCAGCGTGACGACGAGCGCGGGGACCTTGCCGAAGGTGACCAGCCACCCGTTGAGCGCACCGGCCGCCGCGCCGAGCCCCATGCCCAGGAGGATGACGACGGGGATCGGCAGCGACGGGTGGTTGCTCAGCAGCGTCCCGGCCATGAAGGCGCTCAACGCGAGCACCGAGCTGACCGAGAGGTCGACGTTCCGTGTGATGAGCACGAGCGTCTGACCCGCCGCCAAGATGGCGAAGATGGAGGCGTTGAGCGCGAGGTTGCGCAGCGAGTCCGCGTTCAGGAACCGCGGCTCCATGATCGCGGTGACGGCGATCAGCAGCGCGAGGGCGCCGACGATGCCGAGCTCGCGGACGCGGAAGACGACGTCGGTGAGGCGGCGCGCCTGGGCGCCCGACTCCGCGTCCGGCCCGCCGACCCCCGCCGGCGCCTCGGCCTGCGCGCTCATGCGGCCACCTGGGCGCGGCCCGTCGCGGCGCGCATGATGCGCTCCTCGTCGGCCTCGGCGCGTGGGATCTCGCCGGTGATCCGGCCCTCGTGCATGACCATCACGCGGTCGGCCATGCCGAGCACCTCGGGCAGCTCGGAGGAGATCATCAGGATCGCGAGGCCCTGGCCCGCGAGGTCGCTGAGCAGCCGGTGGACCTCGCTCTTGGTGCCGACGTCGATGCCGCGCGTGGGCTCGTCGACGATCAGGACCTTGGGCTCGGTCGAGAGCCACTTGGCGAGCACGACCTTCTGCTGGTTGCCGCCCGAGAGCGTGCCGACCGAGTCGTTCAAGGAGTGGAACTTGAGCTGCAGGCGCTTGGCCCAGTCCTCGGCGAGCAGGCGCTCGGCCTTGCCGCCGATCAGCCCGACGCGGCTCGTCAGGCGCGCGAGGCTCGTGAGCGTCGCGTTGCGCTTGATCGAGAGGTCCATGACGAGGCCCTGCTGGCGGCGGTCCTCGGGGACGAACGCCAGGCCCGCGGCCATCGCGGCGGTCGGGCGGCCGTTGGGGAGCTGCCTGCCGGCGACCTCGACGTGGCCGCCGTCGGCCTTGTCGATCCCGAAGATCACGCGCGCGACCTCGCTGCGGCCCGCGCCGACGAGGCCGGCGAGCGCGACGATCTCGCCCGCGTGGACCTCGAAGGAGACGTCGGTGAAGACGCCCTCGCGCGTCAGGCGCTGGACGCTGAGCAGCGGCGCGCCGAGCTCGGCGACCGTCTTGGGGAAGAGCGCGTCGAGGTCGCGGCCGACCATCCGGCGCACGAGCTCGTCCTCGGTGAGGTCGGCGGTGCGCTCGTCGGAGACGACCGCGCCGTCGCGCATGACGGTCACCGTCTCGCAGATCGCGAAGACCTCCTCGAGGCGGTGCGAGATGAAGAGGATGCCGGCGCCGCGCTCCTGCAGCGTGCGCACGACGCCGAAGAGGCGGGCGACCTCTGGGCCGCTGAGCGCGGCGGTCGGCTCGTCCATGATCAGGACGCGCGCCTCGAAGGACAGGGCCTTGGCGATCTCGACGACCTGCTGGTCGGCGATCGAGAGGCCGCGCACGGGGCGGTCGGCGTCGAGCCGCACGCCGAGGCGCTTGAGCAGCTCCGCGGCCTCCCGGTGCATCGCCTTGCGGTCGATGCGGCGCGCCGCGCCGAGCGGGTGGCGGCCCATCGCGATGTTCTCCGCGACGCTGAGGTCGGGGAAGAGCGTGGGCTCCTGGAAGATGACGGCGATGCCGGCGTCGCGGGCGTCGGTCGGGTTGTGGAACGCGACCTCCTCGCCGTCGACGAGCAGCGCGCCGGCGTCGAGCTGCGTGACGCCGCCGAGCACCTTGACGAGCGTCGACTTGCCGGCGCCGTTCTCGCCGACGAGCGCCCGGACCTCGCCGGGGCGGATCGCCAGCGTGCCGTTGGTCAGCGCCCGCACCGCGCCGTAGGACTTCTCGGCGTGGTCGAGGGCGAGCAACGGGGTCGCCTCGTGGTCGATCACGCGGCCTCCTCGGAGTTGGGGACGGTGTGGAGCGCGACGCCGAGGGCGGCGAGCGGCGCGAGCTCGTCCTCCTCGACCCCGCAGGTCAGGATCCGCGTGACCTCGGCGACCGGCGCGATGACGCTCAGGCCGCGCGACTCCAGCTTGGACTGGTCGATCAGCAGGACCGGGTCGGTGGCGCGGTGCAACATGGTGCGCTTGACCTCGGCCTCGAGGCTGTCGGCGTCGGTGAGGACGCCGTCGGGCGTGACGCCCTTGACGGAGAAGAAGAAGCGGTCGGCGTAGTGGGACTGCACGGCGGTCGTGGCGACGGGGCCGACGAACGACCGGGTGAGCCGCCGCAGGGTCCCGCCGATGCCGATCAGCTCAGCAGGGGATGACGGGTGCGAGGCGACCAGCTCCATGATCGGCTGCGAGTTGGTCAGGAGCGTGACGCGGAGGTTGCGCTCCAGGATCTCGCGGGCGACGTGGTAGGCGGTGGAGGAGGAGTCGAGGAAGACGCTGTCCTCCTCGGCGACGAGCCCGGCGGCCGCGCGGGCCAGCGAGAGCTTCGCGTCGGAGGAGCGGGTGAGGCGGGAGAGGAACGAGTCCTCGTGGCCCGCGGCGGTGGGGAGGACGGCGCCGCCGTGGGTCCGGCGCGCCACGCCGCGGCGCTCGAGCTCGGCCAGGTCGCGGCGCGCGGTCATCGAGGACACGCCGAAGCGCTCCTCCATCTGGGCAACGGTGACCGACCCGTCGGCGCGCAGCATGTCGGCCACTTCCTGCCGACGCACATGAGCGATCATGCGCCCTTCTGTTTGACCCGACCCCATACGACCCTCCGACCTCTCAAAACCGGACAAGAACGATCAGACACGAACATCGACGCCGTGTCAAGTGTCAGATGTCGCTTTGGGTGCGGGCAGCCGTACGGGGCCGGTCCGTCCGGGGGTTGCCGGATGCGGCGGCCGCGGACCGGCGGCACCGTGGCGGCCATGAACGCTCCTCGCACGCTCCTCTCCGCCGCCCTGCTCGCCACCTGCGGCACGGGCCTCACCGCCGCCGTCGCGTCCTCCGCTGAGGCCCGATCACTGCTCAGCACCGAGCGGCTCGCGGTGACGATCGAGGGCAGGCAGATCGTCGAGTGGCAGGATCGCACCGAGGGCTGGCCGGACCCGATGCGCACGTGGACCAAGGGCGACGGCGCGCAGGAGCAGCACTTCTCCAACGCGAGCACGCCGCTGCCGATGAAGCTCCTCATCGTTCGGGTGCCCGGCCACCGAGGCGTCTCGCTGCTGCCGGTGAAGGCCGGCCTGACGCGGCTCGCGGGCACCGTCGCGCGCGCCCAGAGCTGGGAGCACCACACGACACCGGAGTGCGGCGGCGAGCTCGGCGACTGCTCGACGCTCCAGGCGCCGCCCGCGCCCGCGCCGTTCGACTGCGCCGAGCGCGACCTCCCGATGGTCGTGCGGAACCTCGCCGCGCCGGGGCCGCACGGCGGCAAGGACGACGTCGCGCTCGAGCTCTCGACCGACGCGCTGCGTCCGTTCCCCAACTGCCCGCCCGACCAGCCCGCGGGCGCGGTCCCGAGCGGGTTCACGACCCCGCGCGACCAGGGGCCGCTCGAGCTGAAGGGCGCGCTGCCGAAGCTCGCGAAGCTGCGCCGCGGCGCGAGCGTCGCGCTGACGGCCACGCTGCAGACCGGGGTGACGCCGCGGCTGAGCTTCGCGACGTCCTGCCCGCGGCTGTCGGGCCTCGGCTACCAGGAGTGCACGACCACGTCGGTGACGGTGGACGTCAAGCGCGTGCGCTGAGGGTAGGACCCGGGCATGAGCACGCCCGAGACGCCCGACCTCCGCTTCGGCATCCACGCCGGCCAGCAGCACGCGACCTTCGACGAGTACCTGGCGATCTGGCGGCTGGCCGAGGAGGTCGGGCTCGACTGGGCGTCGGTCTTCGACCACTTCCTGCCGATCCAGTCCGACCCGGCCGGGCCGTGCTTCGAGGGCTTCACGCTGCTCGCGGCGATGGCCGCGCACACGGAGCGGCTGCGCTGCGGCGTGATCGTGACGGGCGTGACCTACCGCAACCCGGCGATCCTGGCCAACATGGCGGCGACGATCGACCACGTCTCGCACGGCCGGATGGAGCTTGGGCTGGGCGCCGCCTGGTACGAGGACGAGCACGAGCAGTACGGCGTGCCGTTCCCGCGGATCGGGATCCGCATGGACATGCTCGACGAGGCCTGCCGGATCGTGCGCGCGCTCTGGACCGAGCCGCGCGCGACGGTCGTCGGCGAGCACTTCGCGGTCCGCGACGCCCGCTGCGAGCCCAAGCCGGTGCAGGACCGGCTGCCGCTGTGGATCGGCGGCGCGGGCGAGCGGCGCACGCTGCGGATCGTCGCCGAGCACGCCGACGGCTGGAACACGTTCCACGGCGACGTCGCCGAGTACCAGCACAAGCTCGACGTGCTCGCGCGCCACTGCGCGGACGTCGGGCGCGACCCGGCGGAGATCCGCAAGCAGGTCGTCGCCCGGGCGATCCTGCGCGACACGGAGGCCGAGGCGCAGGAGGCCGCGCGCGAGCTCGGCGTCGCGACCGAGGGCATGATCATCGGGACGGCCGAGCAGTGCGTGGCGCGGCTGGAGGACCACCGGCGCCTGGGCGTCCAGGACTTCCTCGTGCTGGCGCGGCCGCCGATGGACCGGCGGACGATCGAGCTGCTGGCGGGCGCGGTGGCGCCCGCGATGCGCGAGGCGGCGGCGGGCTCCTGAGGTGGGAGCGCGCCGCCGCCTGGGCGCGTAGGCGCCTAGCGCTTCAGCGTCACCGCGAGCGTCTGCGTCGCGCCGCCGGCGCTGACCGTGAGGTTCACGGTGGCCTTGCGGGCGCGGCGGAGCTTGCGCGCGGCGGCCTTGGCGAACGTGACCTTCACGGACACCTTGCCCGCGGCCTTCGCCGTCGCGGCGCCGGCGCCGACCTTCCGGCCGCCGGACCGGGCGACCACGGCGACCTTGCCGGGCGCGGGGACCGTCACCGTCAGGCGCAGCCCGCCGCTCAGCGTGGCGCGGAGCCTGGCGGGGGTGGCCTTGACCGCCAGCGCGTCGAGCGCGCCGCTGCCGCTGCCGCCGACGGGGGCGGGCTTGGCCACGACCGGCGTGGGCGGGATGGTGCCGGTGCCGGGCGCCGGGCTGCCGGGGTTGGCGCCGCCGGGCGCGGGGGCCGCGCCGCCGCCGTGCGTGGGCAGCGGGTTGCTCGCCGGACGGCTCGCCGGCACGTCGGCGAGACCCCAGTCCGGGCTGGTGCCGCCGGCGATCTCGACGTCGTCGACCTGCCCGTCGGGGCAGTGCGCGGAGCCGTCGCCGATCGGGGCGATGTAGAGGCCGTGGTTGCTGCCCCACGCCAGGCGCGTGCCGTCGGCGTTGAACGTCGGCGAGTTGTAGGCGATGTCCGGCGTGCGCGGGTCCGAGTAGGTGAAGCAGTCCGAGAGCTGGCTGCTCATGAGCTTCTGGTCGCCGACGCGGTAGACCTCGAGCGTCTTGCGGTCCGGGCCGTGGACGGCGGCGATGTAGCGCTTGTCGCGCGAGATCGTCGCGTCCTCCGGGTGCATGTTGTTGCCGTCGGAGAACCAGCTCTGCGGGTCGCCGGAGCCGACCTTCTCGATGGCGAACGGCGTGCTCGGGTAGCCCGGGCCGTTGGACACCAACACGGTCTGGTCGTCGATGAACTCGGGGGCGTCCCAGTCGCGGGAGTACTTGTACCCCGGGTCGGTGAAGCCGGTCAGCGCGTCGGATCGCGTGAAGGCGTTGCCGTTGTAGAGGTCGGCGTCGCGCGTGCCGTCGGGGTACTGGTAGGTGCCCCACTTCATGAAGCCGTAGCCGACCGTGCGGCCGTCGGGCGAGATGTCGGCCTGCTCGGGGCCGTCGAAGACGACCGAGGTGCCGTTGACGCTCTGGCTGATCGGGGTCGGGATGTCGGAGAGGACGGTGCCGAGGCGGTCTAGGCGGCGCAGGTGGTTGCCGGTCGTGGTGGCCAGCAGCGTGCCGTCGTCGGCCTGCGAGATCGACGTGTAGTCGGCGGTGCCGGTCACCTGGAACTGCCGGGCGCCGTCGGTCGTGGTCAGCCAGACATCGCCGCCCTTGACGTAGGCGAACGAGTCGGCGGAGGCGGTCCCGGCGGCACCGCCCGCGAGGGCGGCGGCGGCGAGGACGGCGATGGCGAGGCGCTTGGGGAGCGGGGAGGAGGTCATGGGCCGGCATGCTGCACCGGCCGGCCGGGGTTGGGATCAGGGGGTCGCCTAGTGGTGTTCGGGTCCCTGGGCGAACCCCTGATGCAGGGCGGGCTCGCGAAGGTGTCCGGGCGTGGGCGCCTCGACGAGGCCGGCGACAGATGCTCTTGACACCTGTACGATCAGTGCTGTTCCGTGCTCGCACCCTCAGCAGGATCTCTCTTGCGCCCGCTTCGTGACCCGCCCGCAGACCGGCGACTCCGCCAAGTGCACCGCCTGACGACCGCAGCACTGCTGGCGCTGGCGACGATCGTCGCGACGGGCTCGCAGCCCCTCGCGGCACACGCAGCCACCCGCTGCGCGGGGTCGAAGGGCACCGTGACGGTCGTTGCCAACGCGCAGGTGCGGGTCTACTACGGTCGCGCTGCGACCGGGTACCACGCGTGCTCGAAGGTCACCGGGAAGGTCACCAAGCTGGGTCCGCCATCGAGCAAGGCCGGCCTCACGGTCGTGGACCTTCTGCGGTGGCGGCTGCGCGGGTCGCTGCTGGCCTACGTGCGAAAGAAGGGCGTCTACAAGGCGCCCCCGACGTTCGTGGTCGTCGTGCGCGACGTGCGCACCGGGCACACGCTGCGCGCCCTCGACGCCGCCCCACCCGACGGCAGCGGCTCGGCAGTCGGCTACGAGCAGCAACGCGACCTCGGCGTGCGCGACCTCGCGCTCACCGCCGACGGTCGCATCGCCTGGATCGTGACCAACCCCTACGCCAAGGAAGCCTACGCAGTAGCGGCGACCCAGGTCTGGAAGGCCGACCGCGCCGGCGTCGCGCTGCTGGACTCCGGCCCGAACATCGCCCCCGGCTCGCTCGAGCTCACCGGCGACGCGCTGAGCTGGCTCCGCGGCGGCCACCCGCAGGCGGCCGCCCTGGCCTAGCCCACCGGGTTCTGCTGCTCGTCGCGGATCACGTGCATGACCGCGTTGATGAGCGCCAGGTGCGTGAAGGCTTGCGGGAAGTTGCCGAGGTGGCGGCCGGTCGAGGCTTCGAGCTCCTCGGCGTAGAGGTCGAGCGAGGAGGCGAGCGAGAGCAGGCGCTCGCAGAGCTGGTGGCCCTGCTTGCGCTCGCCGATCTCGATCAGCGCGCTGACCAGCCAGAAGGAGCAGATCAGGAACGTGCCCTCCTCGCCGCTCAGGCCGTCGTCGGTCTCGTCGGTGCGGTAGCGCAGGACGAGGCCGTTCTCGGTCAGCTCCTCGGCGATCGCGAGCACGGTGTTGCGCACGCGCGGGTCGTCGTGGGGCAGGAAGCGGACGAGCGGGAGCAGCAGCAGCGACGCGTCGAGGTTCTTCGACCCGTAGTACTGCGTGAAGCGGCCGTCCTCGTCGACGCCGCGCTCCATGATCTCGGCGTGGATCTCGTTGGCGACCAGGCGCCAGCGGTCCGCGATGTCGTTCTTGCCGCGGCGGGCGGCGAGGCGCGCGCCGCGGTCGAGCGCGACCCAGCACATCAACTTGCTCGAGACGTAGTGCTGGGGGTCGCCGCGCGACTCCCAGATGCCCTGGTCGGGCAGCCGCCAGGACGCGATCGCCTGCTCGACCTGGTCGTGGATGACCGGCCACAGGCGGGCGCTGTTGTGGCCGTACTCCTTGGCGTGCAGCCAGAAGGAGTCGAGCACCGCGCCGAAGACGTCGTTCTGGCGCTGGCGGTAGGCGTCGTTGCCGATCCGGACCGGCTGCGCGCCCTCGTAGCCCGTGAGGTGGTCGAGCGTCTGCTCCTCGAGGACCCGCTCGCCGCCGATCCCGTACATGATCTGCAGGGCGCCGTCCTCGTTGCGGCCGAGGTCGGCGACGAACTGGATGAAGTCGTCGGCCTCCCAGTTCAGCCCCAGCGAGTGCAGGCCGCTGAGCGTGAAGGTCGCGTCCCGCATCCACGTGAAGCGGTAGTCCCAGTTGCGCTCACCGCCCGGCGTCTCCGGCAGCGAGGTGGTCGGCGCGGCGACGAGCGCGCCGGTCGGCGCGTAGGTCAGCCCCTTCAGCGTGAGCGCGCTGCGCTCGAGGTGGTTGCGCCAGCGGTGGTCGGGGAAGTCGGCGTCGGCCAGCCAGCCGCGCCAGTACTCGCTCGTCGACGTCATCGCCGCGGTGGCGTCCTCGGCGGTCCGCGGCCCGTCGAGCAGGCGCGACCACGAGAGCGCGCAGAAGCGCGTCTCGCCCTTCTCGATCCGGTGGCGCGCCCGCGCGAGGCCGCCCTCGATCCCGAGGTTGAGGTCGCTCATGAGCCGCAGCGTGCGGCTGCCGTCGGTGGCGTCGAAGGCGTAGGAGTCGTTCGGGACAGTCGACCACGTCGCGGGCACGCGGCCGTAGTCGAACATCGGCTCGCAGAGCATCTCGATCTGCGCGTTGCCGTGGATGCACGTGATCGTCCGGACCAGGACGTGGTGCGCCTCGTAGTCGGTCGGCGGGCGCGTGTGCGCGGTCGTCGAGCCCTGCGTGCGCTCGCGCCACGGGCCGATGACGAGCGCGTCGCGGACGACGACCCAGCCGGTCGGGGTCATCCACGTGGTCTCGAGGATCATCGTGCCGGGCTCGTAGCGGCGGCCGGCGGGCACGCCCATCGCGCTCGGGCCGAGGCGGAAGCCGCCCGCGGAGCGGTCGAGGATCGCGCCGAAGACGCTGGGGGAGTCGAAGCGCGGCGGGCAGAGCCACTCGATCGTCCCGTCGGGCGCGACGAGCGCGCCGGTGTGGCAGTCGCTCAGGTAGCCGTAGTCGGCGATCGGCGGGAACGCGGAGCGGACCGGGGTGCGCTCGACGAACGGGGTGGTGTCCCGGACCTCGACGAAGCCGGGGTCCATCGCCCCCGCGCGTGGCGGGGAGTCGGGGCCCGGGGTGACGGGGGCGGTGGCGAGGTCGATGTGCGGATCCATGGGTCGTTCTCGTATGTATCGGCCGCGGGGGGACAGGACCGCAGGATTTCCGGCAGCGGCCCAGAGTAGCGGCGATGGCGCGGATCGCCCGCACGAATGCCTGCCCGAAGGTCCAACCCTGACGAGGACCCTTACGGGGTCAGGTGGGGTTTCCCCCATCTGCGGACGCGGGGGGCCCGCATGGCGCGGCCGCCCGGTCGCGGCGATGCTGCCCGGCATGACCCCTTCAAACGCGCAGCACTCCCCCTCGCTGGCCGCGCGCATCGGCCGCTGGAGCACCCGCCACCGCGGCATGGCGATCTCCGGCTGGCTCGCGTTCGTCCTGATCGCCCTCGTCATCGGCAGCGCCGTCGGGACGGTCACGCCGTCCGACGACAACAGCGGCCACGGCGACTCGGCGACCGCCGACCGCATCGTCGACGCGGCCAACCCGGATCGCGCGGGCGAGACGGTCCTCGTCCAGTCCAAGGACGCCCGCACGACCACGAGCGACGCGGCCTTCCGCGCCGCCGTGGACGACGTGGTCCGCGGCGTCGCCGCCCAGCCGGGCGTCGTCCACGTCAAGTCCCCTTACGGCGCCGGCAACACCGGCCAGATCTCCCATGATCGCCGCGCGGCGCTCGTCACCTTCGACATCGACGGCGACTCCGACCTCGCCGAGCAGCGCGTCGACGCGGTCGAGGACGCCGTGAAGGCCGCCGCCGCGCAGAACCCCTCGCTGTTCGTCGGCGAGTTCGGCGACGCCAGCGCCGACAAGGCCCTCAACAAGGCCTTCGGCGACGACTTCCAGCAGGCCGGCCTGCTGTCGATCCCCGTCACGCTGATCATCCTGGTGCTGACCTTCGGCGCGCTCGTCGCCGCGGGCGTCCCGCTGCTGCTCGGCGTCACCGCGGTCGTCGGGACGATCGGCCTGCTCGGCCCGATCAGCCACCTCGTCTCGCTCAACGACTTCATCAACGAGGTCGTCCTGCTGGTGGGCCTGGCGGTCGGCGTCGACTACTCGCTCTTCTACCTGCGCCGCGAGCGCGAGGAGAAGGCCCGTGGCCATTCGACCAAGGACGCCGTGGCGATCGCCGCCGCGACCTCGGGCCGCGCGGTCCTGATCTCCGGCTTCACGGTCATCGTGGCCATGGCCGGGATGCTGCTGGCCGGCGACTCCACGTTCACCGCGCTGGGCATCGGCGCGATGTTGGTGGTCTTCGTCGCGATGATCGGCTCGGTCACCGTGATCCCGGCGCTCCTGTCGGGCTCCGGCCGGTGGATGGAGCGCGGGCGGATCCCGTTCCTCGGCAAGCGCATGAGCGCCGCCCGCACCCGCGACATCGACCGCGGCGGGCGCGCGTGGAACCTCGTGCTCGACGCCGTGCTGCGCCGCCCGATCGTCTCCGTGGTCGCCGCGACCGCGCTGCTGCTGGTGATGGCCTCGCCGGTCCTGCACATGCACACGGCCGACAGCGGCACCGAGGCGATCCCGCGGTCGCTGCCGATCATGAAGGTCTACGACAAGATGCAGGCCGCGTTCCCCGGCGGCGAGATCCCGGCCGACGTCGTGATCAAGGCCAAGGACGTGACGTCGCCGAAGATCACCGCCGCGGTCGCCGCGCTGAAGCGCGACGCGCTGGCCACGGGCCAGGTCAAGGAGCCGGTCGACGTGACGGTCAGCGCCGACAAGACGGTGCTGCAGGTCCACCTGCCGATCCTCGGCACGGGCACCGACAAGGCGTCCAACGACGCGCTGGCGACGCTGCGCGGGAAGGTGGTGCCGACGTTCGCCGACCGCGCCGGGACCAAGGCGTACGTGACGGGCATGACCGCGGGCTCGAAGGACTTCAACGACCTCATGAAGTCCCGCTGGCCGATCGTCTTCGGCTTCGTGCTCTCGCTGGCGTTCCTGCTGCTGCTGATGACGTTCCGCTCGCTCGTGATCCCGATCAAGGCCATCGTGTTGAACCTGCTGTCGGTCGGCGCCGCCTACGGCGTGCTGACGTGGGTCTTCCAGGACGGCCACGGCGAGAAGCTGCTCGGCTTCCAGTCGACGGGCTCGATCACGAGCTGGCTGCCGATGTTCCTGTTCGTGATCCTCTTCGGGTTGTCGATGGACTACCACGTGTTCATCCTCAGCCGGGTCCGCGAGGCGTTCGACCGCGGCATGAGGACCGAGGACGCGGTGGCGCACGGGATCCGGACGACGGCTGGCACGGTGACCAGCGCGGCGGTCGTGATGGTCGCGGTGTTCGGGATCTTCGCGACCCTGAGCTACCTCGACTTCAAGATGATGGGCGTGGGCCTGGCGACGGCGATCCTCGTCGACGCGACGCTCGTGCGCGCCGTCCTGCTCCCCGCGACGATGAAGCTCCTGGGCGACTGGAACTGGTACCTGCCGCGCTGGCTGGAGTGGCTGCCGTCGCTCGGGCACGAGGCGACGGTCCCGGGGCCGGTCGAGCACGCGGGCGAGCCGGAGGCGGAGGCGACCGAGGAGCGGCGCGAGCTGGCTCCCGCGTGAGGCCGTGACGCGGGGCGGTGGCGTGGGGTACGGTCCGCCCGCGATGGGCACCGACCTCCCGCCACCGCACCGCGTCGAACCACCATCGGGGATGGCGCCGCCGGCCGCGGCGCCATCGCCCGTTCCGGGCGGCGCCGACCTCGACCTGCACGCCTTGGCCGAGGCCGTCTGCGCCCGCTACTACGCCGAGTTCCCCGACGAGGACGCGGTCTACGGCGAGGTCGGCCGCGCGTGGTGCCAGCACGACAACCAGCACCTGCTCAACTGGGCGGCGCTCGACGTCGCGGGCGCGGTGGTCCTCGACGACCAGGTCGCGTGGCTCGCCCGCATCCTCGAGGCGCGCGGCTTCCCGATCCTGCGGCTGGCGCGGTCGCTGGAGCTCGGCGGCGAGGTCGTCCGCGCGACGGTGGGGGCGGGGGCGGAGCCGATGGCCGCCACGCTCGACGGGGCGGCGGCGATGATCCGGGAGCGGGGGACGTTCCTGGTGGGCTAGCGCCCCGCGTAGTCCTCGTCCTCCCGGTGGCGCTGCGCGCCGGCCTCCGTCAGCGACCAGGTGCCGTCGGCGTTCGCGGCGACCAGGCCGTCGGCCGCGAGGGAGGTGAGGTTGAGGGGCGTGCGCATGTCGGCGCGGCCGCGGCCGACGGCCTCGTCGAGGGCGGCGACGGTCACGGGCACGTCGGGCTCGCCGCCGGCGAGCTCCGCGAGGGCGGTGAGGACGTGGAGGAGGTCGCGGCGGCTCATGCGACGCATGGTCGCACGGCGTCGCCGCGCTCAGCGCGCGTGCTTGGCGGCGTAGAGCTCGCGGTCGGCGCGCTCGAGGCACTCGGCGAGCGTCTCGTCGGCGCGCCAGTCCGCGACGCCCGCCGACCAGGCGACCGGGTGCGCGTCGCGGAGGCGGTCCAGGACGGCGGTCGCCTCCGGCGGCTCGGTGTCGGGCATCAACACGATGAACTCGTCGCCGCCGGTGCGCGCGAGGACGTCGTCGTGGCGGAGGACCCCGCGCCACGCGGCGGTCGCCTCGGCGAGCAGGCGGTCGCCGGTCGCGTGGCCGCCCTGGTCGTTGACGGCCTTGAAGCCGTCGAGGTCGAGCGCCGCGACGGTCACCGTGCCCGCGTCGCGGCGGCGGCGCAGGTGCAGCCGCCGCGCCGCCTCCTGCAGCCCGCTGCGGTTCAGCGCCCCGGTGAGGACGTCGGTGGTCACGCGCCCCTGCATCATCCGGCTGACCTGGCTGACGACCGAGCCCGCGGTGCTCACCGAGATCGTCAGCAGCAGCCACGCCGTGAACATCGCGGGCAGGTCGGCGATCACCAGCCCGACGCCGAAGCCCGCCGAGACGAGGACGACGAACGGCGCCCACGCGGCCGGGAAGAACGCCGCGACGTAGACCGTCAGCCAGACGTAGGCGAACGCGTCGACGACCGCGCCGCCGGTCGTCGCCGCGCGCGTGACGAGGAAGCTGTTGAGCAGCGTGATCGCGCTGACCTCGGCGAGCAGCGCGCGGCGCGGCAGCCGGTCGCCGGCCGCGTACGTCCCGGCCGCGAGCGCGATCGCCAGGACCAGCATCACGACGCCGAGGCGCACCGGCGCCTGCGCGCTCATCGGGAAGGCGACCGCCGAGAGCAGGCAGGCCGCGGCGCCGCACAGCAGCGCGGTGAGCGCCCGGACCTCGGGGGACCGGGGACGCCGGCGGCGGGTCGTGGGCGCGGAGCTCAGGGCGATGGCGGGTTCGGCGGCGACGGAGGCCATCGTTCTCGCTCGTCGCCCGCTTCAATCGGAACTTGCGCGTGCCGTCTTCGGGCTGACACCGCGCGCGCCCGCCGGCGCCGCGCGCCTACGCCGCCACGAGCGCCGGCCGCGCGAAGCCCGCCGCGCCCGGGATGACCGGCGCCGCGTCGACCCCGTACCACTGCTCGAGCAGCGAGCAGTAGACGCCGCGGAAGTCGCTCGTCACCTTGAGGTTCGCCTGCGGGTCGAGCGACGTCAGCCCCGGGAACGCGCCGACCATCTGGCCCGCGGCCTTCGTGCCGATCACGAACGACGTGCCCGCCGCGCCGTGGTCGGTGCCGCCCGCGTTCTCCTGCGGCCGGCGGCCGAACTCGGTCCACACGTGGATCAGGACGCGGTCGGCGATCCCGCGCGCCTCGAGGTCGCGCTGGAAGGCGAGCAGCGTGTCGAACGCGTTCTTGACGTCCCGCCCGATCGTGGTCGCCTGGTCGGAGTGCGAGTCCCAGGAGCCCGGCGCGTCGACCGCGACCGCGCGCACCGGGACGTTCGCCGCGAGCATCGAGGCCAAGACCTCCAACTTGCGCCCGAAGTCGCCCGTGCCGTAGGAGCTCGCGTGCGGGATCGCGGTCCCCTGGTAGGGCGTGAGCGTCGTGCGGATCGCGTCCACCTCGGTCGCCACCAGGCGCGCCTGGCCGATCGCGGGATCGCTCGTCGGCAGCGCGCCGAGCCCGCCGATCGCGCTGTACATCGGGCCGAGCACTGGGTTGCCGACGCCCGGCACGTAGAGGCCGAACGCGTCCGGCCGGGCGACCGCCGCGACCGGGACCGACGCCGCGGCCAGCCCGGGCGAGAGGTACGAGTTCATCGAGAGGCCCTGCAGCGGGTTGTCGGGCACGCCGTGCTGGTCGAGGAAGCGCCCGAGCCAGCCGAAGTTGCCGTCGACGCTGAGCTCGCCGACCTCCCAGAAGTGGCGGCTCGTGAAGTGCGACTGGTTGGGGTGGTCGTAGCCGATCGCCGGCATCACGGTGACCTTGCCCTCGCCGTGCAGCGTGCGCAGCGAGTCCGCCGCGGCCGTCCACTGCAGGGTGGGGTCCTCGGCGAACGTGCGCGTGGGGTCGGGGTCGACCTTCAGCGTCGGGCGCAGCCCGGCGTACTTGGCGTCGCCGGTCGGCGCGAGCACGCTGAGCCCGTCCATCCCGCCGCCGAGGAAGACCGAGACGAGCACGCGGCTGGGGTCGGCGGCGGCGTTGGCGATGCCCTCCTCGAAGGCGTCGATCCCGAGCTTCGAGGCGCCGTAGACGGCGAGCGCGCCGCCGAGCGTCCGCGAGAGGAACGTGCGCCGGCTCAGGCCGGTGCCCGCGGGCGCGGGCATGCCCGCCTCGATCGCCGGGAGACCGGCGCCGGCGCGGGCGGCGGAGCGCTGCAGGAAGCGCGCGCGGGTGAACTCGTTGCAGCAGTTGCGGGGGGCCATGGAGCAGTCCTCAGCAGGTCTGGGCGTCGGCGGAGGTCAGGATCAGCAGGCGCAGCGCGTTCTGGCGCATCGCCCGGTAGGTGCGCTTCTGGGTGCTGTTCATGCTCGCCGGGAGCGCGGCGTCGGCGAAGGCCTTCATCTTGGCCGCGGTCTCGGCGCTCAGCGACGGGCTGCCGACGGCGGCCAGCGCCGCGGCGACGGCGGCCGCGCCGTCCTCGGCGTCCGGGTAGGTGCTCGGCGCGCCGGTCGGGACCTGCGTCGGCTGCAGCGCCACCGCGGTCACGTGCCAGCGCCCGCGCCAGGTCGAGGTGTCCATCCAGCGCGCGTCGTCCCAGCCGCTGACGTTCGGCGGCTCGAAGAGCATCTGGCCGGTCTCGCCGCTGAGCCAGGCCCAGTCCTCGATGTCGATGGAGCGGCCGATCGCGCGCAGCAGCCCCGCGTTGGCGACCACCGGCGGCTTGACCATCGCCGGGCCGTCGAGGAAGACGGGGTGGCGGAAGATCAGCTCGAGGACCGGCGCCACCTGGTAGCCGGAGCCGACGTAGGCCGCCTGGAGCGTGGCCTGCGTCGGGCCGTCGGGCGGCACCGGCACGAAGTAGGACCACAACTTGGTCACGAAGAACGAGGCGTGCAGCGGGTTCTGGAGGCAGAGGTCGCAGACGTCCTGCCACGACCAGTTCCCGGCCTTGCCGAAGATCGTCTTGGTGGTGGTGTCGTGCCGCGTCGCGTCGAAGCGGAAGTTGTAGAGGCCGGTGCCGTCGGCCCAGTCGGCGCGCCAGCCCGTGAGCGCCTTGGCCGCTTGGCGGATGTCGTCCTCGGTGTAGGCGCCGCGGTCGGCGCCGAGCGTGAAGAGCTCCATCACCTCGCGGGCGTAGTTCTCGTTCGGCGCGCCCTTGCGGTTGTCGATGCCGTCGAGGAACGTGAGCATCGCCGGGTCGACGGTGACGTCGCGCAGGAGGTTGGCGAACGAGCCGAGCGCCGAGCGGCGGAAGAGCGCGTTCTGGCCGAGCATCAGGTCGACCTGCACCTTGTCGCGGTTGCACGCGAACCAGTCGTGCCAGACCAGCGCCATGCGCTCGACGAGCGGCTGGCTGCTGCGGACCATGCGGTCGAGCCACCAGAGGTGGTCGTGGCCCCAGAGGTCGTAGGGCTGCAGCGCGGCGCCGTCGCCGTCGTGCGGCGCCGGGCCGTTGAGCACGGCCTCGCCGGCCGGGTGGACGAGCTCGGCGATCGCCGCGTCGAGGCCCATCGCGACGGCGCGCGCGACGTCGCCCGGCTTCGGCCCGAAGCCCGCGCGCCACAGCAGGCGCTCGGCCTGGCGGGCGCTCAGCGGCGTGACGGGCGGCGGCGTCCACGAGCCCGCGGGGGCGGCCGGCGGGTTCGGCGAGGGGCCGGGCCCGGGGTCGACCGGCACCGACGGCGGGAAGGCGGGCGCGGTGGGCTTGTAGCCCGCCGGCGTCGCGGCCGGCTTGCGCGCCGGCTTCTTCTTCTTGACCGGCGTGCAGACGCGCACGGCCTTCTTCTTGCCGTGCACCTTCTTGGTGACGGTCCGGCACGTGCGCTTGGCGGCGGTCTTGTGCTTCTTGAGCGGCTTGCGCTTCTTGGCGTGGACGGTGGGCATGGCCGCGGGACAGTGTCCAGGGACGGACACCGCCCCTCGAACGGACGTCCAGCGCCGCGGGAGGGGTCAGACCCCCTCGAGGGTGGTCGAGGGTTCGCGCGGTGAAGGCCCTAGTGGTTCCAGGCGCGGACCACGCGGACGCCGCGCTCGAAGCCGAGGCGGCAGATCGCGCCGGTGCCCAGCGCGAGGCGGCCGGCGAAGCTCGCGGGCTCCTCCACCCAGCGGGCGCCGAGCACGCGCAGGACGTGGCCGTGGGCGACGAGCGCGACGTCGCCGTCGACCTCCAGCGCCTCGGCGATGACGCGGTCGACGCGGGCGCCGACGTCGTCGGGCGTCTCGCCGTTCGGGACGCCGTCGCGCCACAGGTACCAGTCCGGGACCGTCTCACGGATCTCGTCGGTGGTGATGCCCTCGTAGTCGCCGTAGTCGTACTCGACGAGGTCGGGGCGGACCTGCGCCTGCTCGCCGAGGCCGGCGAGCTCGGCGGTCTCGCGGGCGCGGGAGAGCGGGCTCACGAAGACCGCGGAGAACCGCTGACCGTCGAGGCGCCCCGGCAGCGTCGCGGCGTGCGCGCGGCCGTCGGCGTTGAGCGGGATGTCGGTCAGGCCGGTGTGCCTGCCGGCCTTCGCCCAGTCCGTCTCGGCGTGGCGGATCAGCCAGAGCTCGGTGGCCATCAGGCCGGCAGGGCGGCGTTGTCGGCCATGATGAGCAGCCGGGTGCGGTCGAGCAGCGACGCGGGGTAGGTGCGGTCCGGGCCCGCCATGACGCGCGCGAGCGCCTCGGACTTCCCCTCGCCGGTGACCATCAGCACGATCCGCCGCGACGCGTTGAGCTTGGGCAGCGTCAGCGTGATGCGCTCCGGCGGCGGCTTCGGCGAGTCCGTGATCCCCGCCGCGACGCCGTGCGCGGAGAGCAGCGGGTGGTTGGGGAACAGCGAGGCGGTGTGCCCGTCCGGGCCCATCCCGAGGTGCGTGATGTCGAGGACGGTGTCGCCGAGCTCGCGGGAGTACTCGATCGCGCCCTCCGCCGGGCCGAGCGTCGCGGGCATCGGGTGCCAGACCGCGCCGCGCGCCCGCAGCCGGTCCTTGACCTGGCCGTGGTTGGACTCCGGGTCGTCGAACGGGACGCAGCGCTCGTCGCCGTACCAGAGGTGGACCGCGCTCCAGTCGTCGAGCCCGCCGTCGAGGAGCTCGTAGCAGCGCATCGGCGTGCTGCCGCCGGCGAGGCAGACGTGCGCGACCCCGCGCGCCTCGCGCGCGTCCTGGATCGAGGCGATGAGGTCGCGCGCGGCGTGGCGGGCGAGGCTCTCGGCGTCGGGTTGGCGGACGAGCTGGACGGGCATGGATCTCCTAGGTCGTGGCGTCGAGCGGCTGCTGGGAGGACGCGAGCTCCTGGTCGGCGCGGATGACGTGCATGACGGCGTTGATGAGGGCGAGGTGCGTGAAGGCCTGCGGGAAGTTGCCGAGCTGCCGGCCCGAGCGGGGATCGATCTCCTCCGCGTAGAGCAGCAGGGGCGAGGCGTACCCGAGGAGCTTCTCGCACAACTCGCGGGCGCGCCGGGTCTCGCCGATCTCGGCCAGCGCGCTGACGAGCCAGAACGAGCAGATCGTGAACGTGCCCTCCTCGCCGCTGAGGCCGTCGTCGGTCTCCTCGACGCGGTAGCGCAGGACGAGGCCGTCCTCGGTCAGCTCGTCGGCGATCGCGTTGACGGTCGCGACGATCCGCGGGTCGTCGGCGGGCAGGAAGCGCACGAGCGGCATCAGCAGGCACGAGGCGTCGAGGGCGTCGGTGTCGTAGTGCTGGACGAACACGCCGCGCTCGTCGGTGCCGCGGTCGATGATCTCGGCGCGGATCTCGTCGGCGGCGGCCTGCCAGCGCGCGACGCGCTCGTGGTCCTCGCGCAGCCGCGCCAGGCGCGCGCCGCGGTCGCAGGCGACCCAGCACATGACCTTGGAGGAGGTGAAGTGCTGCGGCGCGCCGCGCACCTCCCAGATGCCGCGGTCGGGCAGGCGCCAGTTCTCGATCGCGGCCTCGACCAGGCGGCAGAGCAGCGGCCAGACGGTCTCCGGCAGCGCGTCGCGCGACTTGGTGTGGAGGTAGATCGAGTCGAGGATCGCGCCCCAGACGTCGTGCTGCTGCTGGTCGTAGGCGCCGTTGCCGATGCGGACGGGCCGCGCGCCCTCGTAGCCGTCGAGGTGGTCGAGCGTGCGCTCGGTGAGCTCCTTCTCGCCGCCGATCCCGTACATGATCTGGAGGTCCGCCGTGGAGCCCTCGCCGGCGACGTCGGCGATGAAGTAGAAGAAGTCGTTGGCCTCCCAGTCGAAGCCGAGCGTGTAGAGGCCCCAGAGCGCGAAGGTCGAGTCGCGGATCCAGGAGTAGCGGTAGTCCCAGTTGCGCTCGCCGCCCGGCGTCTCGGGGAGCGAGGTGGTGGCGGCGGCGACGATCGCGCCGGTCGGCGCGTAGGAGAGGCCCTTGAGCGTGAGCGCGCTGCGCTGGAGGTAGCCGCGCCACGGGTGGTCGGGGAAGTCGCCGTGCGAGAGCCACTCGTGCCAGAAGTCCGCGGTGCGGACGAGGTGGCTGTAGGCCTCGTCGTAGGACTGCGGCGCGCCGTGCGTCGACCAGGAGAGCGCGACGTAGGCGGTGTCGCCGTCGCGGAGCGTGGTGCGCGCGCGGGCGCGGTGGCCCTCGAAGCCCATCCGCAGGTCGGAGGTCAGGTGCAGCTCGAGGTCGCTGCCGGGCGCGGTCGCCTTCGCGCGGTGGTAGCCGCTGGAGGTGTACTCCCACGTCGGGTGCGTCTGGCCGTAGTCGAAGACCGGCGAGCACTCCATGTTCATCTCGACCGAGCCGTTGACGCAGCGCAGCGTGCGCAGCAGGACGTGGTCGGCGTCGAAGTCGGTGGGGGAGCGGCGGTGCGTCTCGGAGCGGTCGTCCTCGTGGTGCCACGGGCCGATCAGCAGGACGTCGCGGACGATGACCCAGCCGGTCCGCGTGCCCCACGTCGTCTCCACGATCATCGTGCCCGGGACGTAGCGCCGGCCGGCGGGGACGGTCTGGTCGACGGGCGAGAGGCGGAAGGAGCCCGCGTCGCGGTCGAGGATCGAGCCGAAGACCGACGGCCCGTCCATCCGGGGGAGGCACAGCCACTCGATCGCGCCGCTGGGCGCGACCAGCGCGGTCGTCTCGCAATCGGAGAGGAACGCGTACTCCGCGATGGGCGGAAACGGGCTTCCGCCGAGGGGCACGTCGCCGACGATCTGCCGCATCGGGCACGGAACCTACTCGACCGGAAGGCGAACTCCGCCTGGCCGGGCCGGTACGGTGGCGTTCATGCAGCGCTGGATCGCGTTGGGATCGCACCACATCGCGCGCTCGGGCACCGCGGCGCGGATCGCCGGACGGCTGCACGCGGGGACGCTGCGCCGCTCGCGCGGGCTGATCGGCGCCAGGTGGTTCGGCGCGCCCGTGTTGGTGTTGATCACGATCGGCCGGAAGTCCGGCAAGGTCCGCCACACGCCGTTGTTGTACGTGAAGGAGGGCGACCGCGTCGTGCTGCTCGCCGCCAACGCCGGCAACGACCGCGTCCCCGCCTGGTGGCTCAACCTCCGCGCCGCCGAGACCGTCGAGATCCTCATCCGCGGCCACCGCCGCCGCCTGCGCTGGCACCAGCTCGACGACGGCCCCGAGTACGACCGCCTCTTCGCGGCGGTGGTCGCGACCTACCCGCCGGCCGAGCACTACGCGGGGTTCACGCAGCGGCGGCTGCCGATCGTGGTGCTCGAGCCCGCGAGCTAGAACAGCAGCGTCGCCGCCGCCTTGAGCGCCGGCGTGTACGTCCCGTCGCGCAGCAGCGCCTGGCGGATGCCCTCGCCGAGGATGCCGGACTCGCCGCGGGAGGCGCCGAGGATGGTCCACTCGCGCTCGGCGCCGCGCTTGTTGTGGTAGCGGGCGCGGAGGCCGCCGGGCCCGCGGTCGAGCGAGAAGGAGCGGCCCGCGGCGGTCTCGAGCGTCAGGCCCGCGAGGCCGCGGACCATCAGCGTCGGGTCCGGCTCCAGGCGGATCTTGATGTCCTGGCGGCGGGCGTGGGCGGAGCCCTCCAGCACGAGGCCGCGGTGCGCCATCAGCGGCGAGGTCTGCCAGTCCAGCCGCGAGGCGAGCCAGCCGATCAGCAGCAGCGCCGCGGCGGCCGAGTCCGGGTGGTGGCGGATCGTCACCGAGGAGATCGTGCGCAGCTCGGGGCGCAGCTGGTCGGGGTCGAAGGTCGCGGCGATGCGCTCGCGCCACGGCGTCGAGCGCAGCCACGCGAGGTCCACCACGTACACCTTCTCGGAGAGCTGGAGCCCGCGGCGGATCGCGTCGGCGGGATCGGGCTCGTCGACGCTGTCGAGCAGCACGATCTGCGCGATGTCGAGCAGCGAGTCGACGCCGTCGCCGTGGCCGTGCGGCGCCCACACGCAGGTCAGCAGGTCGGTGACGACCAGCGGGTCCACGATCCGGTCGAGGTGCTTGAGGTGCCGCGTGCCGCACTCGACCACGATAGTCTCGCGCAGCAGCCCGATCTGGCCCTGGCCGACCTCCGACGGGGCGGAGATCGTCGCGACCGCGTCGAGCGTCGTGCGCTTCGGGTCGACCGAGCAGACGATCGTGCGCGACGGGTGGTAGCGGCCGACGCGGCGCAGGCGGTTGGCGATCTCGCCGCTGTACTCCTTGTCGACGACGCAGATCAGGTTCAGCACGCGCGCGGGCACGTAGCCCGCGTTCTCGCGGTGGATCTGCGAGAGCGACGCGCGCAGCGCGGCGTCGATGTCGCCTGGCTTGGTGTCCCGGGCGCGCCAGACGGTGTCGATGGTGGCCATCAGCGGCGGCCTAGATCGCGCGCCACTCGGCGCCGTGCTCGAGCAGCCTCGACGCCTCGGCCGGACCCTGCGTGCCCGCCTCGTAGGTCGGCAGCGGCCCCGGCGTCGCCTCCCACTTCGAGACGATCGGGTCGCAGATCTCCCACTGCGCCTCGACCTCGTCGTTGCGGGTGAAGAGCGTCGCGTCGCCGCGCATCGCGTCGAGGATCAGCCGCTCGTAGGCCTCCGGCGACTGCGACATGAAGGACGTGCCGTACAGGAACTCCATGTTGACCGGCCGGATGCGCATGCGCGTCCCCGGGATCTTCGCGCCGAGCGACAGCGACACGCCCTCGTTGGGCTGCATCGTGAGGATCAGCTGGTTCGGCCGGACGCCCACGGAGCCGTCCTGCGCGAACGCCAGGTGCGGGACCGGCTTCAGGGTGATGGCGATCTCCGTGACCTTGCGCGCCAGCGACTTGCCGGTGCGCAGGTAGAACGGGACGCCCGCCCAGCGCCAGTTGTCGATCTCGAGCCGGATCGCCGCGTAGGTCTCCGTGTTGGAGTCCGCCGGGACGCCGTCCTCCTCGAGGTAGCCCCGGACGTCCTCGCCGCCGACCGTGCCCGCCGTGTACTGCGCGCGGACCGCGATGTCGTCCACGGTCGCCTCGGTCGGCTTGATCACCGAGCGCAGGACCTTGACCTTCTCGTCGCGGATCTCGTCGGCCTCGAAGTGCACCGGCGGCTCCATCGCCACGTTGCAGAGCAGCTGGAGCATGTGGTTCTGCACGAGGTCGCGCAGGGCGCCCGCGTGGTCGTAGTAGCCCGCGCGCGTGCCGATCGAGAGGTCCTCGGCCGCGGTGATCTCCACGCGGTCGATGTAGTTGCGGTTCCACACCGGCTCGAACAGGCCGTTGGCGAACCGGAACGCCATGACGTTCTGGACCGTCTCCTTGCCCAGGTAGTGGTCGATGCGGAAGAGCTGGCGCTCCTTGAAGACCGACAGCACGTGGCGGTTGAGCGCCTTCGCCTCGGCGAGCGTCGTGCCGAACGGCTTCTCGATGATCGCCCGGACCTCGGCGTGCTCGTGGCGGTTGAGCTCGTGCTTGCCGAGCTGCCCGATGATGACCGGGAAGAACTCCGGAGCGGTGGAGAGGTAGAACGCGCGGTTGAGCGGCTGGCCGGCCTCCGCGTCGTAGGCGTCGAGGTGCGTCGCGAGCTGCTCGTAGACCGAGTCCTCGTCGAACGTGCCGCCGACGTAGCGGACGCTCGCGAGCAGCCCCTTGAGGACCGTCTCGTCGGGCTCGCGGCGCGAGAACTGCCGGATCGCCTCGGCCGCCTGGGCGGCGAACTCCTCGTGGTCCATCTCGCTGCGCGAGCTGCCGACCAGGTTGAAGCGCTCGGGCAGCGCGCCCTCGTGGGCGAGGTTGTAGATCGCGGGCAGCAGCTTGCGACGGGCGAGGTCGCCCGTCGCGCCGAAGATCACCAGCGTGGTGGGGTGGACGGGCAGCCGCTCGAGGCCCTCGACGAGCGGGTTGTCGGGCGTCTCGCCCAGCTTCACGTCGGTCGCCATCGCCGCGCTAGCCGTCGGCTCGCCGCTGCACCGCGTGGCCGCCGAACTGCGCGCGCAGCGCGGCGTTGACCTTGGCCGCGAAGTCGCCGCGGCCCTGCGTCTCGTAGCGCGAGTACAGCGCGGCCGTGATGACCGGCAGCGGGACGCGCTTCTCGACCGCGTCCTCGACCGTCCAGCGGCCCTCGCCGGACTCGGCCACGACGGGATCCAGCGCGGAGAGCTCGTTGCCCTCCTGCTCGAACGCGCGGGCCGCGAGCTCGCAGAGCCAGGAGCGGACGACCGAGCCGCGCATCCAGAGGTGCGCGATCTTCGCGTTGTCGAGCGCGAACTCCGAGGCCTCGAAGAGCCCGAAGCCCTCGGCGTAGGACTGCATCATCCCGTACTCGATGCCGTTGTGCACCATCTTGACGTAGTGGCCGGAGCCGGTCGGGCCCATGTGGCCCCAGCCCGGCCCGTGCTCCTCGTCGGGCGGCGGGGCGAGGATGTCGAGGAACGGCGCGAGCCGCTTGATCGCGGCGTTCGGGCCGCCGACCATCATGCAGTAGCCGACCTCGAGGCCCCAGACGCCGCCGGAGGTCCCGACGTCGACGTAGTTGATGCCCTGCTTCTTGAGGACCTTGGCGCGCGCCATGTCGTCGGTCCACTTCGAGTTGCCGCCGTCGACGATCGTGTCGCCCTTCTCCAGCAGCTTCGCGAGCTTGTCGACGGTCTGCTGCGTCGGGTCGCCGGCCGGGACCATGATCCAGACGATCCGCGGCGCCTCGAGCTTCTTGACCAGGTCGGCGAGCGACTTGGCGCCGACGGCGCCCTTCTTGCCCGCGGCGCCGATCGCCTTCTCGTCGAAGTCGAAGGCGACGACCTCGTGGTCGGAGTCGCGCTTGATGCGGGCGACCATGTTGCCGCCCATGCGGCCGAGGCCGATGAAGCCGATCTGCGCCATGGGTTAGAGGTTCTCCTTGATGGTGCGCAGCGCCGCGACCGGGTCGCCGCGGAGCACGATGCGCTCCGCCGGCAGGCCGTGGTCGCGCAGGATGAGCAGGTCGCCATCCGCCTGCGCGCGCTTGAGGGTCTCGAAGGTCGCGACCTTGCCATTGGGAACGGCGACGTCGTCGTCGGCTTCGTGGAGCAGCTGCAGGAAGCGGCCCGTGGGCGCGCCGCCCTTGTGGAGCTGACCGGTCGAGTGCAGGTAGCGCGGCCCGTACCCGAAGGTGGTGGCCATGGTCGACCGGTCGCGGATCAGCGCGCGCAGCTCAGCGACCTCGCCGTCGAACTCCGGCGTCGGAGCGAGGTAGCCCTGGATCGCCAGGTAGGACGGCGGGCCGGCGGAGAGCAGCTTCTGGAGCGCATCGGCGTCAGCCTCTCCGATCTCCGGGGGGCTGTCCATGGACAGGACGTCGTTCGTCTTGTCCTTCGCGGCCTGCACGTTGGGCTGGTCGAACGGGTTGATCTCCAGGACCCAGCCGACGACCGCCGTGGCGAACTCGAAGAGCACCATGATGCGCCCGAGGTCGGCCGCGCCGCCGGCGCCGAGCGTGATGACCGGCTGGCCCGCGCCCGTGACGCGGTCGATGACGTCGTCGCCGTCCGGGTGCCGCGGGTCGTGCAGGTGGAGGAAGACGCGGTCGTCGCCGTAGGCCTCGGGCGCGCCGAGCGGCTCGTCGGCGACGGGCAGGACGCCCTTGCCGTGCTTGCCGGTCGACTCGGCGATCAGCTGCTCGACCCACAGGCCGTAGGACTCGATCGGCGGGTCGACGACGAAGGTCAGCTTGTCGCGGCGCGCGAGCGCGAGCTCGCCGAGGACGCTGCCGAGCCAGAGGCCGGGGTTGGCGGACGGGTCGGGCGCGCGCAGGGACTCCGCGAGGCCCGCGGCACCGCCGAGCAGCGCGCGCAGGTCGGCGCCGAGCAGGGCGGCCGGGACGATCCCGAAGTAGGAGAGCGCGCTGTAGCGCCCGCCGATGTTGGGGTCGTTGAGGAAGACGCGGCGGAAGCCGTGCTCCGCGCCGAGGTCCGCGAGGCCCGAGCCGGGGTCGGTGACCGCCACGAACTGCGCGCCGTTGCCGCCGGTCTTCTCCCAGAAGTAGTGGAAGGCCGACAGCGTCTCGATCGTCCCGCCCGACTTCGAGGAGACGACGAAGAGCGCCTTGGCGACGTCGATCTCCGCCTCGACGTCGCGCACGGCGTCGGCGTCGGTGGAGTCGAGGACGTGCAGGATCAGGCCGTCGGCGTGCGTGCCGAACGAGCGCCGGAAGACCTCCGGCGCCAGCGACGAGCCGCCCATGCCGAGGACGACCGCCTCGGTCAGGCCGTCGGCGTGCGCCTGCTTCGCGAACGCCTCGAGGTCGTCGACCTCCTCCAGCAGGCGGTCGTGGACGTCGAGCCACCCGAGGCGGTTGCTGACCTCGGGCTGGCCGGCCGGGCCCCAGAGCGTGTCGTCGCGCTCCCAGATCCGGCGGGCGACCTCGTCGGTGGCGGCGCGCGCGAGCCGCGCGTCGATGGCCGGCTGGTACCGGCTCGGGATCGACGCGTCGACCCCCGTCGGGCGGTCGCTCACGCCACGGCCTTCTTCTTGGAGTCGATGCCCTCGAGCAGCTTCTCCATCGGCGTGACGAACGCGTCGACGCCGTCCTTGAGCAGCTTGTCGGTGACGTCGTCGAGGTCGATCCCGGCGTCGGCCAGGGCCTTCAGGTCCTCGCCCGGGTCGATCGAGACGCGGTCCTCGGTGGCCTCGCTGTGGTCGCCCGCGGCCTCCAGCGTGGCCTTCGGCATCGTGTTGACGGTCTCCGGCCCCGCGAGCTCATCGACGTACATCACGTCGGAGTACTTGGGGTTCTTGACGCCGGTCGAGGCCCACAGCGGGCGCTGGACCGGCGCGCCGGCCTCGCGCAGCTTCGCGAAGCGGTCGCCGTGGAAGACCTTCAGGAACGACTGGTAGGCCCAGCGGGCGTTGGCCACGCCGGCCTTGCCCTGCAGCGCCTCGTCGGCGCCGGAGGCCTCCAGGCGCTTGTCGACCTCGGTGTCGACGCGCGAGACGAAGAACGACGCGACGGAGTGGATGCCGTCGACCGGCAGGCCCTCGTCGAGGCGGCGCTCGAGGCCCGCGAGGAAGGCGTCGATGACCTTCTCGTACTGCGACACCTTGAAGAGCAGCGTCACGTTGACGTTGATCCCGGCGTAGAGCGCCTCGGTGATCGCGGGCAGGCCCTCGTCGGTGCCCGGGATCTTGATCATCAGGTTCGGGCGGTCGACGCGGCCCCAGTACTCCTTGGCCTGCGCGATCGTCTTGTCGGTGTCGAACGCCAGGTCGGGGTCGACCTCGAGCGAGACGTAGCCGTCGTAGCCCTTGCTCTCGTCGTAGACCGAGCGCAGGATGTCGGCGGCCTCCTGGACGTCCTGGATGGCGATCGCCTGGTAGATCGAGCGGCTGTCGGCGCCGTCGTCGAAGAGCTGGGCGATCTGGTCGTCGTACTCGTCGCCGCCGAGGATGGCCTTCTCGAAGATGGCGGGGTTCGACGTCATCCCGCGCAGCGACATCTCACCCACGAGGCGCTTGAGCTCACCGCCCTGGGCGAGCGATCGCTGGATCTGGTCGAGCCAGATGCTGGTGCCCAGCTGGGTCAGGCGCTCGAGGCGCTCGTTCACGGATCCTGCGTTGCTCATGTGTTGCCTCCTAGGTCTCTGCACTCGATCCTACGACCGTTTCGCGCGAGGCAACCGGGCATTTCACGAGTTGAGCACTTCCTGGCCCGCGAGCAGCGCCGCTCCGCGGACTCCGGCACGCGGTCCGTATCGCGCGAGACGGATCTCCGTTCGGGTACCCACCCCGGGCAGCACGAAGCGCCGGGCGACCGCGCGGGCGGGCTCGAGCAGGAGCTCGCCGGCCGCGCTGACGCCGCCGCCGATGACCACCTGCTCGGGATCGAAGACGTTGATGGCGTTGGCGATCCCGACGCCGAGCCGCTCGCCGAGGATGTGGATCGCCTCCAGCGCGGAGGCGTCGCCGGCGCGCGCGGCCTTCACGACGGCCGGTCCGTCGGGGAACCCGCGGTCGCGGCCGAGGGCGTCGAGCGCGCGGCCCGCCGCGAGTCGCTCGAGCGACCCGGGCTGCGGCGCCTCGTCGGAGTGCGGCGGCGCGCCGTCGGCCAGCGCGGCGCCGATCAGCTGGTGGCCGAGCTCGGCCGCGCCGCCGGTCGCGCCGCGGTAGATCCGGCCGCCGATGACGATCCCGCCGCCGACGCCGGTGCCGATCGTGAAGAGGATCAGGCTCTGGGCGACCTGGTGGAGCTCGTCGTCGTGGGCCTCGGCCAGCGCGGCGACCGTCGCGTCGTTGTCGACGAAGACCGGGAGCTTCAGGCGCTCGGTGAGGATCCGGCGCAGCGGCACGTCCTGCAGCGGGACGTTGACCGAGTGGCGCGCCGTGCCGGTCGCGAAGTCGATGACCGACGGCACGCCGATCCCGACCGCGTCGGCCGGGCCCGCGGCCGCGATGAGCTCCGCCAGCTGGTCGATCAGCCCCTCGGAGCTGTCGAGCACGGTCGGTCGCAGCGTCGGCTCGGAGAGCTCCGTGCCCTCCAGCACCGCGACGGACACCTTCGTCCCGCCGACGTCAACCCCGATGAATCGCTGCGCCATCGTCTCTCAGTTCCCCTTCCGCACCTTCTCACGCGGGGCGACCCCGCCGCGTGCAGGCTATTGTCGCGACGGATGCCGTCCCGACCAGCCGCCGACGACCAGAGCCTGGTCGAGCGCGCGCTCGGGGGCGACGAGGAGGCCTTCGCGCTGCTCGTGCGGCGCTACACGCCGATGCTGATGCGGCTCGCGCGGATGTACGTCCCGACCGACGCGCTGGCCGAGGACGTCGTGCAGGAGACGTGGGTCGCGGTCGTCCGCGGGCTGGAGCGCTTCGAGGGCCGCTCGTCCTTCAAGACGTGGCTCTTCCGGATCCTCGTCAACCGCGCCAAGACGCGTGGGGTGCGCGAGCACCGGTCGATCCCGTTCGCCTCGGTCGGCCCGCTGGAGGAGGACGGCGAGGGCCCGACGGTCGACCCCTCGCGGTTCACCTCCGAGGGCGCCTGGACCTCGGCGCCCGCGGACTGGCACGACGACCCGGAGACGGCGCTGGACTCCGCGGAGGCGCTGCGCGTCGCCCGCGAGGCGATCGACCGGCTGCCCGAGCGCCAGAAGATCGTCATCACCCTGCGCGACCTCGAAGGGCTGTCGTCGGACGAGGTGCGCAACGTCCTGGACCTGACCGAGACCAACCAACGCGTCCTCCTGCATCGTGCGCGCGCCAAGGTGCGCAAGGCGCTCGAGGACTGGAACGCCTCATGAGCCCCCGATTCCCCTTCAGACGGCGCCGCGCGGCCACCGGTCCGCCCGGCGGCCTGGCCTGCCGCGAGCTGGTCGAGCTGGTCACCGACTACCTCGAGGACGCGCTGGCGCCGGAGGACCGCGCGCGCTTCGAGGCGCACATCGCCGCCTGCGACCACTGCGGCGCCTACTTGGAGCAGATGCGCGTGACCTTGCGCGTCGTCGGACACATCGATCCCGACGGGCTGGAGCCCGAGGTCGAGCGCGAGCTGCTCGACGCGTTCCGCGAGTGGAAGGGCAGTGGTCCGTGAGCGAGATCCACGAAGTCGACGTCGTCGTGCTGGGGGCCGGGCCCGCGGGCGAGGTCATCGCCGGGCGGCTGGGCGGGCGCGACCTGGAGGTCGCGATCGTCGAGGACCGGCTGGTCGGCGGCGAGTGCTCCTTCTGGGCGTGCATGCCGTCCAAGGCGCTGCTGCGCCCGGCGCAGGCGCTGGCCGAGGCGCGGCGGGTCCCGGGCGCGGCCGAGGCGATCACCGGCGAGCTCGACGTCGCGGCGGCGCTCGCGCGCCGCACGGAGTCCGTCCACGACTGGGACGACGGCGAGCAGGTGCCGTGGCTGGAGGAGCGCGGCGTCCTGCTCGTGCGCGGCCACGGCCACCTCGCGGGCAAGCAGGTCGTGCACGTGGGGGAGACGATCCTGCGCGCGCGCCGCGCGGTCGTCGTCGCCGTCGGCACCGCGCCGATGATCCCGCCGATCGACGGCCTCGCCGAGGCGCGGCCGTGGACCAACCGCGAGGCCACGGCGACCGACGCGGTGCCGTCCTCGCTGGTCGTCATCGGCGGCGGGCCGGTCGGCGTCGAGCTGGCGCAGGCGTTCGCGACGCTCGGCAGCGCGGTCACGCTGCTGGAGCGCGAGTCGCACATCATGGAGCGCGACGAGCCGTTCGCGGCCGCGCAGGTGGCGGAGGGGCTGAAGGACGACGGCGTCACCATCCTGACCGATGTGCAGGCCGAATCGGTCACGCGCGGGGCGGACGGGCGCGTGACGGTCGTGACCTCCACGCACGGGACGCTCGAGGCCGAGCAGATCCTCGTGGCCTCCGGGCGCCGGCACCTCACGGAGGACCTCGGCCTGGAGGCCGTGGGCCTCGACGGCTCCGGTGGGCCCATCGAGGTCGGCGACGACCTGCGCGTCGCGGGCCACGACTGGCTCTACGTCATCGGCGACGCCAACGGCAAGTCGCTGCTCACGCACGAGGGCAAGTACCAGGCGCGGATGGCCGCCGACCAGATCACCGGCGACGCCGGCGCGCGGATCGTCGACCACGGCCCGCCGCCGCGCGTGACGTTCACCGAGCCGCAGGTCGCGGCCGTCGGGCACACGCTCGACAGCGCGATCGCGGCCGGGCTGCGCGTGCGGGCGGTCGACGTCTCGACGCAGGGCAACGCGGGGGCGAGCTTCCACGGCAAGGGCACCGGCGGGACGTCGCGGATCGTCGTCGACGAGGACCGCGAGGTGATCGTGGGCGCGACGTTCGTGGGCGTGGACGTGGCCGAGTGGCTGCACGCGGCGACGATCGCGGTCGTGAGCGCGATCCCGCTCGACGAGCTGTGGCATGCGGTGCCCGCGTTCCCGACGCGCAGCGAGGTGTGGCTCAAGCTGCTCGAGGCGTATGGGAAGTAGGGTCCTGCCCGGTCCTTCGGGGCCGCGCCCCTCATGAAGATCGCCTTCCTCGTCCCCGCCTACAACGAAGCCGCCACGATCGGCGAGCTGCTCGAGCAGATCGACGCGCTCGGGCTCGACCGCCAGATCGTCGTGGTCGACGACGGGTCGACCGACGAGACGCCCGCGATCGTGCGCGCCTACGCCGCCGAGCACCCCGGCGTCCTGCTGCTCCAGCAGCCCAACCGCGGCAAGGGCGCGGCGCTGCGGCACGGCATCCCGCACCTCGACGCCGACGTCGTGGTCATCCAGGACGCCGACCTGGAGTACTCGCCCGCCGAGGTCCCGCACCTGATCGCGCCGATCGAGCAGGGCGTCGCCGACGTCGTCTACGGCTCGCGCCTGAGCGGCGGGCGCGCCCAGCGCGCCTACCTCTTCTGGCACCTCATGGGCAACCGGTTCCTGTCGCTGCTGACCGGCGTCCTGTTCAACACCACGTTGTCGGACATGGAGACGGGCTACAAGGCGTTCCGCACCGAGATCCTCCAGGCGCTGCCGCTGACCGAGGACCAGTTCGGGATCGAGCCCGAGATCACCGGCTGGATCTGCCGCCGCCACCTGCGGATCTACGAGGTGCCGATCTCCTACTACGGCCGCACCTACGCCGAGGGCAAGAACATCACGTGGCGCGACGGCTTCCGGGCCGTGTGGGTCCTGCTGCGCGTGCGCGTGGCGCGGGCGCGCTGAGGACGGCGCGCGGCGGGATTGGGCGGGCCCGGCGCCGGGGAGCCCGGAGGCATGAGCACGCTCACCCCCTCCAGCGACGTCGTCAGCCAGGCCGGCCGGGCCGCCCACGAGCTCGGCGTCGCCGCCCTGCTCGGCGGGAACCTCTTCGGCCGCCTCGCGCTGCACCCGTCGGTCGAGCGGATCAGCGACCCGGCCGAGCGCGGCGAGGTCGTCAACGCCGCCTGGCGCCGCTACGGCACGATCAACTCGGTGGGGTTGATCGCGCTCACCGCGGGCTGGGCCGGCGCGCGCGCCGAGGAGGCGCGCGGCCCGGGCCGCCTCACCGCCCGCGAGCGCTCGCTGGCCCGCGTCAAGGACGGGCTCGTCGCCACGGTCTTCGTCACCGGCGTCCTGACGGCGATCGAGGGCGTCCGCTTCTCGCGCCAGGCACCGGACGGCGCCGTCCCGCTCGCCGACGGCTCGACCCCCGACGCCTCGACGCCGCCCCGCGCGGCCCGGATGAAGCGCACGCTGAACGTCCTCGGCGCGACGGCGATCGGCGCCGAGGCGGCGCTCGTCACCGTCAACGCCGCGCTCGCGCAGGAGAACTTCCGCTCCTCGCCGCTGCGGCGGCGCTTCCGCCGCTGGGGCTGAGCCGCCGACTGGCGCGCCCGCGCGCGGTCCGGTACCGTTCGCCCCCGGATGCAGCACCTCCGTCGAGTAGCGATCGCCAGCGCCCCTTAGCGGCCCGTGACAGCGGGTCCGGCGCCTGGCCGTCCCTGCTCGCACTCGCACCCCGGAGGTACCCGAAATGCCGTCGCTCGCCGACGATCTGCGGACCGCTCAGTCGACGTTCCGCCCGTTCCGCCCCGATCCCGTCCAGCCGCACGCGCTGCGCGCGGCGCTCGACCGCGCGCGCCTCGCCTCGTGGCGCCTGCTGACCGTCACCGACCCGGCCACGCGGCTGGCGATCCGGGACGCGCACCTGCCGCACTGGCGCGCGCACCTGAGCGAGAGCGGCGGCGCGCGGATCCTCGCCGCCGACGCCCCGGCCCGTCAGGCGCGCGAGCTGCGCGTCGCCGACGCGTTCGCGCTCCAGCTGCACGAGGCGCCGGTCCACCTCGTCCTGCTCGGCCGCCGCGGCGGCTTCCTGCGCACGACGGCGCTCGCGGACCTCGCGGCGGGCCTGCGCGCGGAGGGGATGGACGCGGCGCCGGTCCCGCTCGCCGCGCGCGCCGACGCGGAGCTGCGCGAGATCCTCGCGCTCGAGGACGACCTCACGGTCGACGGGATCCTCGCGGCGCGGCCGGTCCGATGAGCGGCGGCGCGCCGCAGATCACGACCGCCCCGCCGCCCGCCGCCGCGCGGCTGCGCGACGTCGCGTCCTCGCCGGTCCGCGAGATCCTCGCGCTCACCGAGCAGCCCGGCGTGATCTCGTTCGCGGGCGGCCTGCCCGCGCCCGAGCTCTTCGACGCGGCCGGCCTGCGGACGGCGTTCGCGGCGGCGCTCGCCGACGCGGAGTACGGCCGCACGCTGCAGTACTCGACGACCGAGGGCGACCCGGCGCTGCGCCGGCAGATCGCCGCGCGGATGACCACGCGCGGCCTGCCGACCGCGGCCGAGGAGGTCCTCGTCACCTCCGGCTCGCAGCAGGCGCTCACGCTGATCGCCGCGGTCCTGATCGAGCCGGGCGACGCGGTCCTGGTCGAGGAGCCGTCCTACCTCGCGGCGCTGCAGTGCTTCCAGATGGCCGGCGCCCGCCTGGTGCCGGTGCCGTGCGACGACGACGGCCTGGACCCGGACGCGCTCGCCGCGCTCGTGCGGCGCGAGCGGCCGAAGCTCCTCTACACCGTCCCGACGTTCCACAACCCGACCGGCCGCACGCTGCCGCTCGAGCGCCGGGCCGCGCTCGCGCAGGCCGCGGGCCGGCTCGGCCTGTGGATCGTCGAGGACGACCCGTACGGCGAGCTGCGCTACCGCGGCGCACCGGTCGCGCCCGTGGCGTCGCTACCCGGCGCCGAGGACCGGACGATCGCGCTCTCGACGTTGTCGAAGGTGTTGGTCCCGGGCCTGCGGATCGGCTGGCTGCGCGCGCCGGCCGCGCTGCGCCGCGCGCTCGTCGTCGCCAAGCAGGCGGCGGACCTCCACACGTCCACGATCGACCAGGCCGCGGCCGCGCACTGGCTCGAGCACTGCGACCTCGACGCGCACGTCGCCGGGCTCCGCGCCGCGTACGGGCCGCGCCGCGACGCGCTCGTCGACGGCCTGCCGGAGACGCTGCCGGAGGGCTCGCGCTGGACGCGCCCCGACGGCGGCATGTTCGTCTGGGTCACGCTCCCCGACGGCTGGGACGCCGACGACCTGCTGAAGGACGCGCTGGCCCGCGAGGTCGCGTTCGTCCCCGGCTGGCCGTTCTTCCCGGGGCCGCCGGACCGCGCGACGCTGCGGCTCTCGTTCACGACGCACACCGAGGCGGAGATCGCCGAAGGGCTCGCGCGCCTGCGCTCCGCCGTGGACAGCCGCCGGTAGGCCCGTCACCCTTCAGCGGAGATGGAGTCGCTGGAGGGCATCGCCGAGGCCGACGCGCACCTGGGCCGCCGCGTCCCGCTGCCGGGCGCCGTGCTGCCCCTGGCGCGCTGGGTCGAGGTCTCCGCGGTGGGGCCGCAGGCCGTCGAGGTCGCGTGGAACCTCGACGACTCCCGGGCCGATCAGCCCGGCCGCGTCGCGCTGTACGCGGGCGCCGCGCCGCCGCCGGCGCGCGAGCTCGCCGACGCCACCGCGCCCGCCGCCGTCGCCGACGGCGTCACCCACCGCGAGGCGCCGCTCAGCGAGGCGCAGCCGTCGCTCAAGCCGGTCCACGAGCTCTCCTGGCAGCGCGACGGCCTCTACCTGCGGCTGACCGCGCAGGGCCCGTGGGCGCTCGGCGCGCTCGTCTCGATCGCCCAGAGCGTGCGCTGAGGCGGGACGCCGGCACCGCGCGCGGCGCCCGGTCCGCATAGGCTCCCGGCCATGGCCCAGACGACCGGACCGGACCGCAACCTCGCGCTGGAGCTCGTGCGCACGACCGAGGCGGCCGCGCTCGCCGCCGCGCGCATGGTGGGGCTCGGCGACAAGATCGGGGCCGACCAGGCCGCGGTCGACGCGATGCGCCTCGTGCTCGGCACCGTCTCGATGGACGGCGTCGTCGTCATCGGCGAGGGCGAGAAGGACGAGGCGCCGATGCTCTACAACGGCGAGCACATCGGCGACGGCTCGCCGCCGCAGGTCGACATCGCCGTCGACCCGCTCGAGGGCACGACGCTCGCCGCCAAGGGCATGCCGAGCGCGCTCGCGGTCATCGCGCTCTCCGAGCGCGGGACGATGTTCAACCCGGGCCCGATCGTCTACATGGAGAAGCTGGCCGGCGCCGACGACATCGCCGACCTGCTCGACCTCGACCGCCCGCTGACCAAGACCATCGAGCTGGTCGCCGAGCGCCGCGGGGTCGAGATCGGCGACATCATGATCGTCTCGCTCGAGCGCGACCGCCACACCGAGACGCTGAACGCGGTCCGCGAGCTGGGCGCCCGCGTCCGGCTGATCCAGCACGGCGACGTCAGCGCCGCGATGCTCGCGGTCTCCGAGCGCTCGCCGGTCGACCTGCTGTGGGGGATCGGCGGGACGCCCGAGGGCGTCATCTCCGCCGCGGCGATCAAGTCGCTCGGCGGCGGGCTCGTCGGCAAGCTCTGGCCGCGCGACGACACCGAGCGCGAGGCCGCGGTCGCCGAGGGCTACGACCTCGGCAAGCAGCTCACGCAGGACGACCTCGTCAAGGGCGACGACTGCTTCTTCGCCGCGACCGGCGTGACCGACGGCGACATGCTCCAGGGCGTCCGCTACCAGGGCGCGCGCAGCGCGACGACCGAGTCCCTGGTCATGCGCTCGCGCTCCGGCACGGTCCGCCGGATCCACGCCCGCCACGACCGCACGAAGCTCCGCGCGCTCGTCTCCGGCCGCTACGGCTGAGCTTCGGCTCGGCGCGCGTCAGCTCGGGGACCGCTCGCGCTCCGGCGCGGGCGTGTCCTGCGCCTCCGGCACGCGGTACTTGCCGGTGATCGACTCCTCGAGGTCGCGGCGCGCCAGCCGGCGCAGGAAGCCGTGCGTCACGATCACGTGGATCCGCGACTGCGTGTTGGAGTACAGCAGCCGCCCGAGCCGCGAGGCGATCGCCGGGTAGAAGTTCGCGACCTCGACCTCGACGTGGATCCGCTCCTGGCCCTCGACGTCGCAGTCCAGGCGGCGCACGTCGATCTCCAGGTAGCCGTCGCGCCCGCGGCCGCTCGCGGCGACGAGCAGGCCGCGGTCGATCCGCCAGCGCACGATGCCGCGGTCGGACTCGACCTCGTACTCCGGCGCCTTGAAGGTCAGCAGCCGCAGCGGCCGGAAGAGCAGGCAGACGAAGCGCTCGTCGTCGGTGTAGTACACGCGGATCAGACCGAGCGTGACGTGCGTGAGGAACGACCAGTAGGTGCGCGCGAGGCGCTCGAGCGTCTCGGTCGTCCACAGCTCGCCGAAGAGCTCGTCGGAGAGGACGATCTCGGCGCCCTGGATCGAGCGGACGGCGCCGTCGTCGTCGATCTTGGTGTCGTCGGTCGGCGTGCGGACCGTCACGCCCTCGATCCGGTGCGGGCCGTCGAGCAGCTGGCGCAGGAGCGCGAAGGCGGCCGCGGCGAGCACCACGGCGAGGACGACCAGTGGGGCGATCATCGTCGCTCCAAAGTTACCCGGCCAGGGCCGCGCGCACGGCGTCGTCGAAGCCGAGCGGCGCGTCGTTGAGCCCGTCCGGCGGCGGCTCGTGCACGACCGTCTCGGTGCTCAGCCCCTCCACGAGCGGCTTGACGAGGCTCAGCTGCACCGGCGTGACGAGCGCGACCCAGTAGGACGACAGCTGCGGCGTGAAGAGCGGGACCGGGATCAGCAGCGGCTGGCGGCGCCCCTCGACGGCGGCGAAGCGACGCAGCATCTCGCGGTAGGTCAGGACGTCGGCGCCGCCGAGCTGGACCTCCGCCGGCACCTCGTCGCGGACCGCGAGCGCGACGAGCGTCGCGACGACGTCCTCGATCGCCACCGGCTGGCTGCGCGTCATCAACCACTTGGGGGTGATCATCACCGGGAGGTGCCTCACCAGTCCGCTCAGCATCTGGAACGACGCGCTGCCGGAGCCGACGATCATCGCGGCGCGCACGTGGACGAGCTCGTCGACCTCCTCCGCCAGGACCTCGGCGACCTCGAGGCGGCTGCGCAGGTGCTCGGACTCGGCGTCGTCGCCGGAGCCCTCCAGGCCGCCGAGGTAGATCGTGCGCGCGACGCCGGCCCGCGCCATCGCGGCGCCGAAGGTGTGCGCGGCGCGGCGGTCGCGCGCGGCGAAGTCCTCGTCGCCGTCGCCGCCGCCCATCGAGTGGACGAGGTAGTAGGCGACGTCGGCGCCCGCGGCGGCCTCCGCCAGCCCGTCGCCGCTGAGGACGTCGCCCTTGACGACCTCCGCGCCGTCGGGCAGGTCGGCGTGCTCCGGGGTGCGGACGACGCAGCGCACGGTGTGGCCCGCGTCGAGCAGGGCGGGCAGCAGCTGGCCGCCCACGTAGCCGGTCGCGCCGGTCAGGACGATGGTCTTGGGGGAGGTGGGCTGGGGAGCGGGCACGCGACGGGTACGGTCGGGATTCGTCACGCGATGAACTCCGTGACGTTCAGGGGCGTACCCCATCCGGATGCAGGGAACTCTCAACGCCGCGTTGAACCTGCTTTGCGCATGCCGACCAAGGACCGCCCGAGGCACATGAGCACCGACCTCGCCATCAAGGACGTCGCGGAGCGCACCGGCATCGCCGCCGGCACGATCCGCATGTGGGAGCAGCGCTACGGCTTCCCGGCGCCGGGCCGCACGCCCTCGGGCTACCGGCGCTACACCGAGGAGGACGTCGACGCGCTGCGCAAGGTGCTCGCGCTGCGCCACCGCGGCCTCTCGGTCCCCGCCGCGATCTCGCGCGCCCAGGACACCGGCTCGACGTCGGACCACCCGTCGATCTACGCGGCCGTCGCCGCGCAGGACGCCGGCGCGCGGCCGCTCGCGCTGAAGAAGGCGACGCTCGTCGCGCTCTCGCGGGCGATCGAGCACGAGGCGCTCGCGCTCGCCGCGGCGCCGATCGTCTTCGGCGCGTTCCAGGAGGAGCGCTTCTACCGGCGCGTCGAGCCGCGCTACCGCCGGCTCGCGCTGCACGCCGACGCGGCCGCCGTCTTCGCCGACTTCCCGGGCGGGCTCCGCCATCCGGACGGCGCGCCGGCCGAGATCCCGATCGCCCCCGAGGACGCGCTCGGCAACGAGTGGGCCGTCATCGTCGACGCGCCCGGCTACGCGGCGTGCCTGCTCGCGTGGGAGCAGCCCGGCGTGACGGCGCCCGGCGGCCCCGACGACGCGAGCCGCCGCTTCGAGGCGATCTGGACGATCGACCCGGAGTCCACGCGCCGCGCCGCGCAGATCGCCGCGCGGCTCGCGGGCCGCGCCGATCCCGAGTACGGCGAGCGCCTCCAGGAGCTGCTGACCGACCGGCCGCTCGCGCTGGAGGAGCCCGCCCCGGCGCTCACCGCGCTGACCAACCGGATGGTCGCCTACCTCGAGGCCGCGGGCGAGGCCTAGACCGGCTCGAGCACGAGCTCGGTGCCCGCGGCCAGCTCGCCGTCGCCGCGCGGGATGATCGCGAGCGCCTCGGCGCCGAGCAGCGACGAGAGGATGTGCGAGTCCTGGCGGCCGGTCGGCTCGACCGTGCCGTCGGGCCGGCGCTGGATGCGGATGCACTCGTCGCGCCCGGGGTTCCGCGGGACGGCGACGCCGAGGACCGCGCGCGTGCGCGGCACGGTGGCGTCGGCGCCCTGGAGCGCGTTGAGCGCGGGGCGCGCGAAGAGCAGGAACGTGACGTAGGCGGAGACCGGGTTGCCGGGGAGGCCGAAGACGAGCTTGCCGTCGCGCTCGCCGAGCCAGGTCGGCTTGCCCGGGCGCAGCGCGACGCGCCACAGCAGCTCGCGGACGCCGAGGGCGGCGAGCGCGGGCTTGACGTGGTCGTGCGGGCCGACGGAGACGCCGCCCGCGAGGACGAGGACGTCGGCGGCGTCGAGCGCCTCGGCGATCACCTCGCGGGTGGCCTGCGCGTCGTCGACGACGTGGCCGCGGCCGACGACCTCGGCGCCCGCGCGGGCGGCGAGCGCGGCGAGCGTCGGGCCGTTGGAGTCGTGGATCTGGCCGGTGCGCAACGGCGCGCCGGCCTCGACCAGCTCGTCGCCGGTCGTGACGACGGCGAGCCGCGGGCGCGGCGCGGCGAGGACGGCCATGCGGCCCGCGCCGATCGCGATGCCGAGCTCGGCGGGGCCGACGCGGGTGCCGGCGGTGAGGACCGTGGTGCCCGCGCGGAGGTCGTCGCCGGGATCGCGGACGTTGCGGCCGGGCGCCACGGCCTCGCCGAGGACGACCGCGTCGCCGTCGACCTCGACCAGCTCGATGGGCAGGACGCCGTCGGCGCCCGCGGGAAGCGCGGCGCCGGTGGAGATCCGGATCGCCTCGCCGTCGACGATCGTGCCCGCGTAGGGCTCGCCGGCGCGGGACTCGCCGGCGATCCGGAGGCGCTGGCCGGCCTGCCCGGCGCGGACCGCGAAGCCGTCCATCGCGCTGTTGGCGAAGGCCGGGACGTCGTGGGCGGCGACCACGTCCTCGGCGAGCACGAGGCCGAGCGCGTCGCCCACGGGGACGTCGGTCGGGGTGAGCGGGCGGACGGCGGCGAGCAGGATCGCGCGCGCCTCGTCGATCGACGGGAGGGAGGCCACTCCTGCATTGTGCCTCTCCGACCGTTCAGTCTTCTCCCAGGCGCGATCACATCGTCCTGTCTTACTGCAAAGATGGCCGCTCCATGGATGGAGCAGGACATCACGGTCGCAGGCCGCGACCGGTCGCAGACGCCCCTGGCGTCGACGCGACGGCCGTCGCGAAGGCGTGGCTGCTGGCGCTGGTCGCCGACGCGCCGCTCGCGCAGGCCGGCGCCGTGCCCGCGGCCGAGCTCGCCCGTGGCGGTCCGGCGCTCTGCTCGGGGATCCTGGTGGCCTTGGGGTCGGACGCCGAGCTGGAGCGGCTGGTCGCCGGCGGCGCGGACGGGCGCGCGCCGCTCGGCGCCTCCGCGGCGCGGCTGACGGGCGCCCGCTCGGCGGCCGCGCTGGCCGCGGGGATCGAGTCGTTGCGCGCGGCGTGCTGGCGCGCGCTGCGCGCCGAGCTGCGCGATCCGCTGCCGGAGCTGGTGGCGGATCTCGGGGACCGGCTGGCGTACGTGTGCGCGCGGGTGGTCGAGGCGTCGCTGGCGGCGCCCGCGGCCGCCGCCGCGGGGCGCGGCGACGGCGCGCTCGCGGAGGCGCTGGCGTCGGCGTCGCCGGAGCGCGAGGTGGGCGCTGAGCCCGCCGCCGAGCCCGAGGCCGCGCCCGCTCCGGTCGCGCCGAGCCCGCCGCGCTACGAGGGCATCCGGGCGTTCGCACCGGTGCCGCCGTCCGCGCCCGCGCCCGCCGCCGCGCGCGAGAGCGACCCGCTGCGCGAGGCGGCCGAGCGCGCCGCCGCCGCGGCGCCGCGGCTCGGCGACGACGCCCCGCCTCCCCAGCCCGCCGACCGCGACGAGCCGCTCGCGCCGCCGCCCGCGGGCGTGCAGGTCGTCGAGCTCCCGCCGCCGCCCGCGCACGTCGATCCCCTGACCTCGCTCGCCGAGGAGCTCGCCGCCGCGCCGCCGGCCGGCGTCGACGGCGCGCCGTCGCGCGAGGCGATGTACGCGCCCGCCCCCGACGCGCCCACCGTCACGCGCATGCGGCGCGTCGACACGAGCTGGGAGGACGTCGCCGACGCCGGCCCGCCGTGGCTCGCCGCGATCTCCCGCCGCCTCGAGCGCCGCGAGCAGGACGGCCGCCCGTTCGCGGTCTTCGTCGTCGAGGTCGACGACCTCGACCGGCTGCTCGCGTCGCAGGCGGGACGCGAGGTGGCCTTGGCCCTGGAGACCGCCGAGCGCGCGCTGACCGCCGAGCTGGCGCCGGCCGACCTGGTCGTCCGCGAGCGCCTCGGCCGCTGGTGGCTGACGAGCCCCGACCGCGACCCGGCCGCCGCGCGCGACCTCGGGACCCGCGTCGCCGAGGCGATCGGCCGGGCGGAGCTGGGCGGCGCGGTGCTGTCGGCGTCCATCGGCGTCGCGGTGTGCCCGCACGACGGGGAGTCGCTCGACGCGCTCGCCGGCCGGGCGGACGAGGGGATGTTCGCCGCGCGGGCGGCGGGCGTGCGGTTGACGTAGCCCGGTCGCTCGATCTCGAGCAAAGCACCCATGGGGTCCTTTTCTCGAGACGGACGGCGGAGACGCCGCGCGCCGCAGCTAGGACGAAGCGGGCGGCGCCGACCGCACCGCGCCGATCACCGTCGTCGCGCTGACGCCGATCGCCTTCGCGGTCGCGGCGGTCAGGTCGTAGCTCGTGCCCGGGCGGAACGGGCCGCGGTCGATGACCGGGACGGTCACGGTCTGGCCGTTGTTGTACAGGTCGACGAGCGTCCCGCACGGCAGCGTCTTGTTGGCCACGCCGAGCGTGGCGCGCGTCAACCGGCGGCCGCACGCGGTCTTGTGGCCGTAGAAGCCCGGGCCGTACCAGGTGACCTTCGCGCGGCGGTAGAGCGTGATCGCGCGGCCCTGGACCGCGGGCGCCGCGGCGGTCGCGCTCGCGGCGCGCACGGCGGTCGAGGCGGCGGCCGTGGCGAGCACCGCGCGCACCGTCGTCCTGCCCGCGTGGTCGACCTGCCAGACGGCGTCGTAGCTCCCGTCGCCCCCGACCGTCGTGGTGGTCGCGGTGACCCAGCCCGCGGCGGCGTCGAGGCGCTGGACGGCGACGGCGTCGCCGGGCTTGGAGCCCGCGACCGTGCCGTGCACCGCGACGGTGTCGCCGACGAGCTGGCCGAGCGGGGCGCTCAGCGTCGAGCCGTCGGCGAAGACCGTCGGCGCCGTCGGGTCGCCGTAGCTCAGCCCGCCGGGGGCGGCGACGACCGGCGCGGAGGGGTCCGCGGTCGGGGCGTCGGCCGCCACGGCGGTGGCGGGAACGGTCAATGCGAGGCCGCACAGGGCGGCGCCCAGCTTCAGAAGGTTCGTCTTCAACGTCTTGTAGGTCCTCATCCAACGGCCTACGGGGTGAGCTGACGGGCTCGCGCCGGATGACGGCGCTACGGGCCAGGTGGCCTGATTCGCCCCGGTGGAGCGCAACCGCGACGCGCTCCACAAGTGGTTCCCCCGCTCCCTGCGCCCGAGGTGGCACAGGGACTCGGCTGACGGCGCGGGAGCATAACAACCTCCTCCGCGGACGGCGAACCGGTGTTCGGAGGACTTCCCGCTCCGAGCGCGAATCTGACCGCCGCAGAACGCCGGCGATGCGGCGTTTCCGGTACTTCACGACCCCTTTTTCCGGAGGACCATGATCAAGCAGGCAGGGATGGCGGCCGTGTGCGCGGCCGCCTTCGCGCTCGGCGCCGCGAGCGGCGCGCGGGCGGACACCTACACGGTGCGCGGGTGCGCGGCGGGCTGGGAGGCCCACGCCGACCAGGGCGCCGCGGCGACCGACGCGTGCGCCACGGGCGGCGGGCTCACGGCCGCGCTCACGGGCCCCGGGCCGTGGGACGGCGGGACGTTCGCCTTCTACCGCTTCACCGCGCCGGCGGGCACGCGGATCGCCCGCGTCACGCTCGGCCGCGCCACGCAGGGGATGCCGGTCGGCTCGGTCCGCTCGTTCTCCTACACCTTGAGCGCGGACGGCAAGACGATCGAGGCCTGCGCGCCCGGCCCGACCGACACGTGCACCGGCAACCTCACCGGTCCGCTGGACGCCGTCGGCCTCGACGCCGCGGCCGTCCTGTTCTCGTTCGGCTGCGGGGCCGACGACCCGAACGTCTGCGCCGCCGCGCCCGGCACGCTGCCGCAGGCGACGATCACCGACCCGCAGGTCGTCCTCCGCGACCCCGCGCCGCCGGTCGTGACGGCGCGGACCGTCGCCGACGACGGCGAGAAGACCGGCCGCCTGAAGCTCTCCTACGTCGCGGGCGACGCCGGCGGCGGCGTCTACCGCTCGGTCGTGCGCGTGGACGGCAAGGTCGTCGCGGCCGACCCGGTCGGCGGGACGTGCGCCGACCGCGACCCGAGCGACGCCGACGCCTACGAGTTCGCCGCGCCCGCGCCGTGCCCGGCGAGCGCGACGCGCGCCGTCGACTTCGACGTCCTCAAGCTGCCGCTCGCCGAGCACGCGGTCGAGGTCGCGGTGGAGGACGCGGGCGGCAACAGCACCACCGTCTACGGGCCGGTCGTCCTGCCCAAGCGCAACGGCGACGTCGCGGGCGGGAGCGGCGCGACGCCCGGCACCGGCACGGGCGTCGGCGGCGCGGGCACGACGCCGGCCAGCGGCAAGGACGCGCGCCTCGACGCGTGGTTCGCCGCGAACCGCAGGCGCGCGCTCACCAACCGCTACGGGCGCCGCGTCGTCGTGCGCGGGATCCTGCGCACGAGGGCGAAGAAGGCCGTCGGCGGCGCGCGGCTCGACGTCTACCACGAGGTCGGCGGCAAGCTCCGCCGGCTCGGCAAGACCGGGCTGAAGACGCGGCCGGACGGGCGGCTCACGCTGATCCTGCCGCTGAACCTCGACACGCGCCGGATCGTGCTCGCCTACCGCGCCTTCCGGCCGGGGCCGATCACGAGCCAGCTCGGCCTGCGGCTCACCGTGCGCGATCGCCACGGCAGGCTGGTGCGGCGGGTGAAGTAGGACTAGGGCTTGGGCAGGCGCTGCAGCGCCTGCCTGAGCGCCTGGCCGCCGAAGGCCAGGCCGATCTGCGCCAGCTCGCCGACGGCCTGGACCGCGGTGCCGATCAGGTCGCCGCCGCCGCCGCTCGCCTGCCCGCCCGGCGCGTGGCCGGGCGTCGCCCAGCCCGCGGGCGGCGGGGGCGGGGAGGAGGACCGCGCCGCCTCGGGCGCGGGGGCGGGCGTGGGCTTCGGGGCGGTGCGCGGCTGCGCGGCGACCTTCGGCTTCGCCGCGGCGCGCGGCTTGGCCGGAGCGGCCGCCTTGCGGGCGGTGGGCTTGGGCTGCGCGGCGGCGCTCGCCTTCGCAGCGGAGGGCTTGGGCTGCGCGGTGGCGCTCGTCTTCGCGGCGGTGGGCTTGGGCTGCGCGGTGGCGCTCGTCTTCGCGGCGGTGGGCTTGGGCTGCGCGGCGGCGCTCGCCTTCGCGGCGGTGGCCTTCGGCTTCGCGGCAGCGCCCGCCTTCGCGGCGCTCGCCTTCGGCTTCGCGGCAGCGCTCGCCTTCGCGGCGCTCACCTTCGGCTTCGCGGCGGCGCGCGGCTTCGCCGCGGCGCTCGCCTTCGCCGTGCCCGCCGCCTTCGACGCCGCCTTGCCCGCGGTCGCCGCCTTCGGCTTCGCCGCCGCCCGCCCCGCGGCCGCCTTCTTCGGCGCTGCGGCCTTCGCCTTGCCCGCCGGCTTCGACGCCGCGCTCGCCCCGTTCGCCCCCGCCGCGCCGCCCACGCTCGCGCGCTTCGCGCTCCGGCGCGTCGGCCGCGTGCGCGGCAGGCTCGTCAGGACGTCGCGATCCGCGGGGCTCATCTGCCGAATGCTCGCATGCCGGGGTGTCGATCGGCGGCCGACGGGGCAAGTTCCGCCCTCGTTGGGCGTTTGAGATGTGGCTGGCGGCAGTTCAGCTCCCGGCGCCCAGAGCCGATGCTCGTTACCAACGACCCAAACCCAGAAACGAACCAGGACCCCAGGCGTAGTTGCCTGCAGGAGCGCCGTCGATCCGCCCGAAACTGTCCCAGAAGTGTGTGACGGCGGTCACAGAGCGTTGCTCCGACCGAAATCAGCGACTACCCTGGGACGTATGTTTGGACAGTAGCGTCGCTAGTGCTGACGCCCGGCTGCTCCCGAACCGTCCTCCGTACCCCGATAACCCCCCTGCCGGCGACGCCACGCCGGCGAACTTGAACGGACGTCGATGTCAGTAGTTGAACTGCAGGAACTCGAGGAGATCAAGGGCCTTCTGGCGCGTGGCCAGGTCACTGGCGTGCTGACGTTCGCCGAGATCGCCACGGCCGTCTCCGAGCTGGACCTGGACGAGTCGGACGTCGAAGACCTGCACGGCTTCCTCGAGAAGAGCGAGATCGAGCTCGTCGAGGAGATCGACCCCGCGTCGACCGCCGCCAACGAGGTCGAGCGCGCTCCGGACAAGCGCACGCGTCGCAAGTCCACCAAGGCGCTGGACCTCCGTCCGGACATGACCACCGACTCCCTTCAGCTGTTCCTGAAGGACATCGGCAAGGTCCGGCTGCTCACCGCCCAGGAGGAGGTCGACCTCGCCAAGCGCATCGAGCGCGGCGACCTCGACGCCAAGCAGAAGATGGTCGAGTCGAACCTGCGGCTCGTCGTCTCGATCGCCAAGAACTACCGCAACCAGGGCCTGCCGTTCCTGGACCTGATCCAGGAGGGGACGCTCGGCCTGGTCCGCGCCGCGGAGAAGTTCGACTACCGCAAGGGCTTCAAGTTCTCGACGTACGCGACCTGGTGGATCCGCCAGGCGATCGCGCGCGCCCTGGCCGACAAGGCCCGGACGATCCGCATCCCCGTCCACGTCGTCGAGAAGCTCAACAAGATCGGCCGCGCCGAGCGCAAGCTCGTCACGGAGCTCGGTCGCGAGCCCACCGCGGAGGAGATCGCCGAGGTCACCGGCATCGACCCCGAGGAGGTCGACTCGATCAAGCGCTCCGCGCAGGCCCCGGTCTCGCTGGAGAAGCCGGTCGGCGACGAGGAGGAGTCGGAGTTCGGCCAGTTCATCGCCGACGAGCGCGCGGAGTCCCCGTACGAGCGCGCCGCGGAGATCCTGACCAAGGAGGCGCTGCGCGAGGCGCTGGAGAACCTCTCCTACCGCGAGCGCCGCGTCCTCGAGCTCCGCTACGGCCTGGGCGGGGAGCACCCCCGCACGCTCGACGAGGTCGGTCGCACGTTCAACGTGACGCGCGAGCGCATCCGCCAGATCGAGAACCAGTCGCTCAAGAAGCTGCAGTCCCTCGCGGAGGCCCAGAAGCTCCGCGACGTGGCGTAGGCGCAAGCCCGCCACTCCGCGCCCGAACACGCTGTCTCCGAGAGGCCCCGCCCCATCAGGCGGGGCCTCTTGCGTTCTCGGAGAGACGTCCAAAGCGCCGTGAAGGCCTTCACCCGGTCGAAGGACGGCCGATCAACCGGATGTGTCCTTCGATCTCCATCGCGCTCTCGCGCGCCTCATCGAGCTGAACGGCTCCGACCTGCACCTCAAGGTCCCGTCCCAGCCCCTGTGCCGCGTCGACGGCGACCTCGTGCCGATCCCGGGCGCCGAGCCCCTGTCCGCCGAGGACACCGACCAGGCCGTCCGCATGATGCTCGGCGGCGACAGCACGAAGCTCGCCGAGTTCGACGCCGACGGCGAGGTCGACCTCGCCTACGCCGTCGCCGGCCTCGCGCGCTTCCGCGTCAACGCCTTCCGCCAGCGCGGCGCCGTCTCCATCGTCATGCGCGCGATCCCCTACGGGATCAAGACGATCGAGGAGCTCGACCTCCCGCCCGTCATCCGCGACCTCGCCGAGGAGGAGCGCGGGATCATCCTGCTGACCGGCACGACCGGCTCCGGCAAGTCGACGACGCTCGCGGCGATGATCGACCACATCAACTCGACCAAGGCCCGTCACGTCGTGACGATCGAGGACCCGATCGAGTTCCTCCACGTCGACAAGCGCTCGGTGATCAACCAGCGCGAGGTCGGGATGGACACCCAGAACTTCAAGAGCGCCCTGCGCCGCGTCCTGCGCCAGGATCCCGATGTCATCCTCATTGGTGAGATGCGCGACGAGGAGACGGTCCAGACCGCGCTGAGCGCGGCGGAGACCGGCCACCTCGTCTTCTCCACGGTCCACACCGTGGACGCGTCGGAGACGATCAACCGCCTGATCGAGTTCTTCCCGCCGCACATGCACGCCCAGGTGCGCGCGATGATCGCCGGCACGCTGAAGGGCGCGGTCTCCCAGCGCCTGGTGCCGACGTCCGACGGCAAGGGCCGCGTCGCGGTCTGCGAGGTCATGCGCATGACCGGCCGCGTCAAGGACATGATCATGGACCCGCAGCAGACGGGCCGCCTCCCCGAGGTGATCGCCGACGGCGGCTACTACGGGATGCAGACCTTCGACCAGGCGCTGTTCCACCACCTGAAGGCCGGGCGGATCTCGATGGACGAGGCGATGCAGTTCGCCTCGAGCCCGCACGACTTCAAGCTGCTGGTCGCCGCCGACGGCCGCAAGGGCACCACGATGGACGACCTCACGCAGGCGGAGGACCAGCGCGGCGCGCCCCAGCAGGGATCCGTCCTGCGCTAGTACGGGTAGCCACCCTTGCCGCGGCACCGACGTTCCGGAACGCTGGTGCGCGACATGCAGACGACACTCGCGCAGTACAAAGAGACGACGTCCACCGACGGCTTCACCCTGCAGAACTCGAAGCTGCTGAAGGTGTCGCTGAGCGGCAACACGATCCAGGCGAAGCTCGGCTCGATGGTCGCCTACCAGGGCGAGGCGAGCTTCGAGCACGCCGGGTCGGGCGGCATGAGCCGGATGCTGAAGAAGGCCGTGACCGGCGAGGGGCAGTCGCTGATGAAGATTTCGGGCAGCGGCGAGGTCTTCCTGGCCGACTCCGCGCAGGACGTCCACCTGATCTACCTCGAGAACGAGAAGATCACGGTCAACGGCCCCAACCTGCTCGCGTTCGACGCCGACATCGACTGGGACATCGAGCGCGTCCAGGGCGCCAGCGGCATGATGGGCGGCGGGCTCTACAACACGTCGCTGCAGGGCACCGGCTTCGTCGCGATCCTCTCCGACGGCCCGCCCGTCCTCCTCGACGTCGCGAGCGCGCCGACCTTCGCCGACGCGCAGGCCGCGATCACGTGGTCGCAGGGCGTGACGACGGCGCTGAAGACCGACTTCAAGATGAAGAACCTGATCGGCCGCGGCTCGGGCGAGTCGATCCAGATGGCGTTCCAGGGTTCCGGCTGGGTGCTCGTGCAGCCGTCCGAGGGGCAGATCGTGGCGACGCCGTCGTCGTCGTCGAACAGCCCGTTGGGGAACCTCCTCGGGGGCTGATGGTCGGCGGCGTTGTGCGGGGCGGGGCTGGCCGCCATGGCTGCGGCCGCATCGCGCCGCGGGCGTGCTGCGCCGGTGCGAGCCCGCTCGTCTCTCCGCGGCGCCGCGTCGCCTGGGCGGGTCAGTCGTCGTCTGGTGCTCGCGGAGAGCACCTGCGTACGAACGACCGCCGCGCGCCGCCCGCCGCCGAGCCGCTGCGGGCGCCGCGAGAGCACCCGGCAGCGCGGGCCGGCGCCGGGGGTGCACGGCCGTGGCCCGGCCGCCTCTCGGCGAAGCGGGGATGCGTGATGTCCTCATCCGCGCGGAACGGTCGCGCGCGGCGTTCGGTGCCCACACGGTCCTCCACTCGTCACGAGCCATAGCCACGACCACAGCAGCGCACCGCCGACCAGCTAGCGCGTAGTGAGCACGGTGAGGACGTCACGTCAGCCCCGCCGACCACCAACGCCCCACGCCGCAGCACCAAACAGCAGCACTTCACTCGGTATAGTTATGGATGCATGCCCGTAGATCCCACGTGTCCTGTCTGCCAGACGGCGGACATCATCTGCGGGAAGTGGACCCTGTTGCTGATCCGTGACCTCGCGGAGGGGCATTCGCGCTTCTGCGAGTTGGAGCGGTCGCTTTCCGGCATCTCGCCGCGCACGCTCTCGCTGCGCCTGCGCGCGCTGGAGGACGAGGGCATCGTGCACCGGCAGACGTTCGGCGAGGTCCCGCCGCGGGTCGAGTACGCGCTGACGCCGAAGGGCGAGGCGCTGCTGCCGATCATCGAGGACATGCGCTCCTACGGGTCGCGCTGGCTCGGTGGGGAGTGCGGCGACGCCGCCTCCGGCGACGAGAGCGCCGGCGCGCCCGTCGTCTCCCTGGCCTAGCTCCTCCGCGGAGCGCGGGCGACGGGCTCCCACCCGTCGCCACTGGCTCCAACCAGACGTACCCCTACGTCCTGTTTCGGGAAGATCGAAAGCCTGAACGCCGGTATGTCCCAGAACTTGCGGTCTCATTCGCAACATCTGCGAGATCCGTGGGTTCGGGGCCTCGATGGGACTTCGCCGCGCAGCACGGAAGCCTGCAGGCCTTGCGGCGCCGGATGGCGCGGCTACCTTGGGTGCCTTGGACGCCCCGTCGCTCACGCGGCGGCGTGCCCTGATGCTGGGTGCCGCCGCCGGCCTGTCCCCCCTCGTCTCCCGTGCCGCCCCCGCGGCGTGGGCGCGCAGCGCTGCCGCCGCGCCGCGCGGCTTCGGCCTGGCCGTCGCGCGCGACGCCTTCGACGCCCGCGGCCGCACGGCCGTCCTGCAGGCGCCCGCGCGCTTCGACCTGCTCGGCGTGCGCGGCGCGGGCGCGGCGGTCGCGCTCGAGGTCCGGGTCCGCCCGCGCGGCGCCGCGTGGAGCCCGTGGGTCCCGCTCGGCAGCGGCCACGACCACCGGCCGGACGCCGGCAGCGGCGGCCACGCCTCCGACCCCGTCTGGGCCGGCGGCGCCGACGAGCTCCAGCTGCGCGCCGCGCGCCGGCCGCGCGCCGCGCTCCAGGTCCACTTCGTCGCCGTCCCGGCTCTCGCCAAGCGCCACGGCGCGCGCGTCGTCGCGGCCGCCGCCCACACCGCGCAGGCCGGCGCGCAGCCGACGATCATCGCCCGCGCCGCGTGGGGCGGGGACGCCGTGAAGCCGCGGGCCGACCCGGGCTACGGCGACGTCCAGGTCGCCTTCGTCCACCACACGGTCTCCGCGAACGACTACGCGGCCGCGGACTCCGCCGGCATCGTCCTCTCGATGGCCAAGTACCACCGCGACGTCAACGGGTGGAACGACTTGGGCTACAACTTCGTCGTCGACCGCTACGGGCAGATCTTCGAGGGCCGCGCGGGCGGGATCGACCAGGCCGTCATCGGCGCGCAGGCCCAGGGCTACAACAGCCACTCGACCGGCATCGCGAACATCGGGACGTTCACCGACGTGGGGCAGACCGACCTCGCGCTCGACGCGCTCGCGCGGCTGATCGCGTGGAAGCTCCCGCTGCACGGCGCGCCGGTCCTCGGGCAGATCGTCCTGACCTCCGCGGGCGGCGAGGACAACCGCTACAAGTCGGGCACGCCGGTCACGCTGCAGCGCATCAGCGGCCACCGCGACGGCGACGCGACCGCGTGCCCGGGGGACATGTTGTACGCCCAGCTGCCCGCGCTCCGGCAGCGCGCCGCGGGGATCGCGCCCGCCACGCCCGTCGCCGCCGTCGCGCTCGCGATGGACCCGCCCGCAGCGAGCGCCGTCGTCTACGGCGACCCGCTCGCGCTCGCCGGCACGCTCAAGCGCGGCGACGGCAGCCCGATCGCCGGCCAGCGCGTCCTGATCCAGAAGCAGGGCAAGAGCGGCTGGGTGACGGTCGCGCGCACGCAGACGGGCGCCGACGGCGCGTGGGCCGCCTCGGTCGCCTGGCGCGCCGCGGGCCGCGTGCGCGCCCGCGCCGCCGTCACCGGCGCGACCGCGGCGGCGACCACCGGCGTCCAGGTCGGCTGCACGCCGCTGCTCTCCGCGAAGGCGACGACGACGCGCGTGAAGGCCGGCCGCTCGCTCGCGGTCTCCGGCACCGTCCGCCCGCTCGCGCCGGTCGTCGTGACCGTCGAGAAGCAGGGCGCCGACGGGACGTTCCGCAAGGTCGGCACGACCACCATCAAGCCGCGCCGCGCGCAGTTCACCGCGCACGTCGCGCTGCAGCGCCCCGGCCTCTACCGCCTCACGCCGCGCACCGGGAGCGGGACCGCGAAGGCCTCGGCCGCCGCGCTCTACGTCCGCGCGGTGCGCAAGTCCTCGTCGATCGCCGGCGGGTCCGGCGGGACGTCGGCCGCGATCTAGAGCCCGGCCGGGTGGCGGACCTTGAACCCGCGCGAGGAGCGCGGGGCGGCCTGCCAGCGGGTGTTGGCCGTCTTCTGGCCGGAGGTGTCGAAGCGCAGGCCGGCGACGATCAGGTAGGTGTGGACCTTGTTGGCGTAGATCGTGATCCACGTCCCGGGGCCGGCGCTGCCCCAGCGGCTGAGGCCGGTGGAGTCGAGGGTCGTCGCGAGCAGGCCCGCGCCGTGCAGGGCGAAGGAGACCGAGCCCGAGCAGTCATAGGCCTTGTCGACGAAGGACCGGTGGCCGCCGCCGTACTTGTAGGGCAACGACGCGATCGCGTTCCCGGCGGCGATCAGCGCGGCGACCGGCGCGGGCGCGCCCGCGGGGGCGACGGCGAGGCCGTCGGCGCCGACGGTCGCGGCGGGCACGGCCGTGGTGGCCGGGACGGAGGTCGACGCGGGCGCGGTCGCGGTCGGCGCAGGCGTCCCGGAGGACGCCTGCGCCTGTGCCGCGGTGCCGCCGTGGGGTGAGCTGGTGTACGAGGTCCCGCCTGTCTGCGACGCCTGGGCACGGGCCGGCAGGACCACGAGAAGTGCGGCCAGGACGAACGCGACAGCGGTGCGGCGGGACATCAGCTGATCCCGGTGTTCGGCACCGACCCTTCTCGCTCCTGACCTGCACGCGCCCATGCACGGCCTCGCCGCCGCGAAGCTGCGGATCCCGCGCAAAGGCCGCGGATGGCGTGCAAGGCATCCTGCACCACGGAGGACAGCCACCCTCCCGCACGAATCGGTCCGGCATGCGCAACCGCCAGCTGCACGCAGCGCTTGCCGCCTTCGCCGAGGAGGCCGCCTTCCAGCTCGCCTCCGACACGGCCGATGGCGCCGAGGTCCCGTTCGAGGTCGTCGAGCTCGGGGGGAGCCGCCGCGAGGCGCCGCTGTACTGCTACCGCCCGCTGACGGCGAGCTTCATCGACGAGCGCCTCTCGATCCTGGGCCGGCTGACCTCCTACGCGCCCGCCGTCCACGCGCTCGCCGCGTGCGGCGGCCTCGACGCCTACCTCGTCGCCCGCGGCGAGTCGCAGTTCGCCGCGCAGCCGCGCGCCCGCGCCGAGGAGGCGCTGCGCCACTTCCTCACCCGGACCTTCGAGGACTCCGGCGACTTCGAGCTCGCGCCGGAGCGCCTCGCCCGCGCCTACGAGGAGCTCGAGGGCCTCGTCATGGACGGCCGCGCGCTGACCGAGGTCGTCGCGCCGGTCCTCGGCCTCGCGCTCGTCTCCGAGGAGATCGTGCTCGGCGACGGCCTGTCGCTCGTGCGCGCCGACGCCTGCGAGGGCGCCCCCGCCGACGCCCGCCGCGAGCGCGAGGACGGCCACCAGGTCGTGCTCGCGCGCCTGACCTGGGAGGCCGCGCCCGGCGACGAGGCGCCGCTGCGCCACGCGCAGGTCCGGCTCCGCCGCCTGCTCACGACGCTCCGGCTCTACGACGCCGCCGGCGTCGTCCTCGCCCGCACCGCCTGGACCCGCACCGGCGGCGGCGCCTGGCAGCCGTTCGCGATCGCCGCGGGCGCCGAGGCGCGCGGCGTCTGCGTGATCCCCGCCCAGCAGGAGGACGAGCTCCGCGCGTTCCTCTCGCTCATCGGCCGCCGCACGCCGCGCAGCGGCGAGCTCGCGTGGGCGCTCGGCCGCTTCGAGCTGGCCAACGACCGCCCGCGGCCGTCCGAGGCGCTCACCGACGTCCTGCTCGCGCTCCGCGCGCTGCTCGAGCCCGAGGGCCCGCAGACCGGGCGCCTCGCCGGGCGCGTCGCCGCGCTCTGCGCGCTGCCCGAGTCCCGCGCGCAGGTGACCGAGCGGATCGCGCACCTCGTCGCGCTCGAGCGCTCCGTCGTCGCGGGCGTCGCGCCCGAGGACGCCGCGCTCGTCCACCTCGTCGACGAGCTCACCGGCTGGCTCCGCGCGCTCCTGCGCGACGTCCTCTGCGGCCACCTCGACTCCGACCTGCGCGCGGTCGCCGACGAGCTGCTCGCCGAGGAGGACGCGCGGCAGCGGACGGTGGTCTAGGGCCGCTGCGCCCGCGCCCGGCGCGCCACGTGCGCGGCGATCGCGCGGGCCGCCGCGAGGATCTTGTCGTCCTCGTCGCACGGCGGCTCGTAGGCCGTGAGCGCCGCGGCGACGACGGTCGCGTGGTCGAAGGTCGCGTCGATCGTCGCCAGGACGGTCTCGAGCGTCGGGCCGCCGGGCGCGGCGAAGCGGTTGGCGGTGCCGGCCGAGGGGTCGAGGACGTCGAGGTCGACGTGGAGGTAGAGGCGCGCGGGCAGCGCGCCGATCGCGTCCACCGTCGCGGGCCACGCGAAGTCCCCGCGAACGGTCCGCAGCGCGCTCGCGCGCAGGGCGTCGTGCTGGTAGGGGACGAGGTCGCGGACGCCGAGGAGCGCGACGTCCTCCTCGCGCAGCGCGACCGCGTGCGGGATCGTCGCGTGCAGCGCGGGCCACGCGCGGCCGCAGAGCAGCGAGAGCGCCATGACGTCCATCGAGCCGCTGAGGTTCTCCTCGGGCGTGTCGAAGTCCGCGTGCGCGTCGAGCCACACCGCGCCCTCCGCGCCGCTGCCCGCGACCGTCCCGGTCGCGCTGATGCAGCCGCCGGCCAGGACCAGCGGGAACGCTCCGCGGTCGATCGCCTCGCGCACCGCCGCCTCCTGCGCGCGCAGCAGGTCGAAGATCCGGGCGACCTCGCCGGCCATCGGGTCGGCGGCGAGGATCCGCTGCACCGTCGGCGCCCAGCCCGCGGCCCTCAGCGCCTCGTGGAGCGCGGCGTCCTGCGCCAGGAGCGTCGCGCCCGCGCCCATGCCGACGTCGGGCGAGCCGTGCTCGAACGGCCACGCGATGACCGCGAGCGGCGGTCCACCGCTCAAAACGCCGCCTCGCTCAGGAGCTCCTCGCGCTCGTCGCCCTCCGCGAACAGGTGGCGGTGGACGAGCACCAGGCCGTCGACGTCGTGCACGTCGCCGTCGAGATGGGGGACGACGATCGGGTCCTCGTCGCCGACCTCGCGCCGCAGCAGCGCCAGCGCGCTCGCGTCGCGATGCGCGAGCACGCGGAACTCGCGCAGCGTCCGCGCGACCTTGCGCGCCAGCGTCGCGTCGCCGCCCAGCTCCGCGGCGATCGCCGCCTCGTCGACCTCCTCGGCGCCCTCGGCCAGCGGGTGCACGCGGTTGACGACGAGGCCGCCGAACGGCATCCCCGCCTCGCGCAGCTTGCCGCGGAAGAAGATCGCCTCGGCGACCGGCTCGCGCTCCGGCGAGGTGACGATCAGGAACGCCGTCGCGCCGTCGGCGAGCAGCGCCTTCACGCCCGCGGCGCGCTCGCGGAAGCCGTCGAGCACGGTGCTCAGCGCGGTGAAGAAGACGCTCAGGTCGTTCATCAGGTCGACGCCGGTCACGCGCCGCAGCACGCCGAAGACGACGCTCGTCCCACGGCCCACGACCTTCGCCGCGAGCCCCGTCGGCGCGAGGAAGAGCCGCAGCGCGCGGCCCTCCAGGAAGCCGGTCAGCCGGTCGGGCGCGTCGAGGAAGTCGAGCGCGTTGCGCGAGGGCGGCGTGTCGAGCACGATCACGTCGAACTGGCCGGAGCGGTCCAGGTCGTACAGCTTGGCCACGGCCGTGAACTCCTGCGAGCCCGCGACCGCGCCCGAGAGCTCGCGGTAGATCCGGTTGGAGAGGATCTCGTCGCGCGTCCTGGCGTCCGGCGCGAGCCGCTCGATCAGCTCGTCGAACGTGCGCTTGGGGTCGAGCATCATCGCCCACAGCTCGCCCGCGATGACGATGCCGTGGCCCGCGAAGCGCGCGTCGTCGACGCGCCGCGGCTCGGAGCCGAGCTGCTCGATCCCGAGCGCGTCGGCCAGCCGCTTGGCCGGGTCGATCGTCACGACGCAGACGCGCGCGCCGCGCGCCGCCAGCCCCATCGCGATCGCCGCCGAGGTCGTCGTCTTGCCGACGCCGCCCGAGCCCGCGCAGACCACGACGCGCATGCCCTCCAACCGCTCCACGAGATCGCTCACCGGACCAGCTCCTCGCCGAGGCGCGCGAGCGCGTCGCCGCCGAGGCCGTCGTGCTCGAAGACGAACGGCAGCGTCCGGACCTCGACGCCGCCCACGCCGCGGCGCAGCCGCGCGAGCTGCGCGCGGTGCGCCCGCGCCCGCGCGGCCTCGGCGCGCGCCGCGCGGACCGCCCGCGAGGGCGGCGCGGGCGCCGCGCCCAGCGCCGCGACGTCCGCGCCGCGGAAGCGCGTCGGCAGCACGCCGTTGACGACGACGGCCGCGAAGCGCTGGCCCAGCTCGGCGTGCAGCGCCTCGCGCAGCGCGAGCGTCTCGTTGACCGGCATCTCCTCCGCGGTGGCCACCGCGACGATGCCCGTCTGGTCCGGGTCGGCGAGCATCCCGTGGATGATGCCGCCCTGGCGCGCGATCGGCCCCATGCGCGCCGCGTCGGCGAACGTCCCGGGCGCGGTGAGGACCGCGACGCCGTGGCCGGTGGCCGGCGCGTCGAGGATCACGAGGTCGTAGGGATGGGCGCCCGGCGTCCGGCGATCGGGCTGCGCCAGCTCCCAGACCTTGCCGACGGTCAGCAGCTCGCGCAGGCCCGGCGTGGCGGCCACGAGGTAGGAGAACATCCGGCTGCCCGCGAGCAGGTCGGCGACGCCGCGCGGGAGCTGGTCCTTGATGTACTCCTCGAGCGCGGACTCGGGGTCGATCGAGATGTGGTGCAGGCCGGGGCCGAGCTCGCGCTCGACGAAGCTGGGCGCGCCCGCGTCCTCCGCGAGCGCCCGCGAGACGTCGTCGCGCGCGGCGACCTCGGCGACGATCGTGCGGCGGCCGCGGGCGGCGGCGGCCATGCCCAGCGCGGCCGCGACGGTCGACTTGCCCACGCCGCCCTTCCCGGTCACGACGAGCAGCGGCTTGGTCAGGAGATCCTGCATCGGTGCGCCCCCGACCCTACTGGCGTCCAGTTCGGGCCGGACGCGCTCAAGGACGCGGCCGGCGGGTCGATGCGGCTCTGACCATGTCCGTTTCGCCCAGCTTCCCGCACGGAGCACCGACGCTGGCCGAAGTCCTGATCACCCGGACCTTCGCCAAGCCCACGAACCCGTTCGTCGACGGAGACTTCCTCGACGCGCTCGAGCACGCCGACGACGGCAAGCCCAAGGCCGTCCCCGACGCGGTCAAGCCCGCGGCGGCGGGCGGCGGCGCCGCGCCGCAGGACCAGCACGGGGCGGCGCGGCCGCCGGTGGCCGCCGCGCCGGCGAGCGGCGGCCGGGTCGACGTCCGCGTCTGAGCGGCGCGCCGGCTAGCCCTCGCCGTCCCAGTAGTCGCACGGCTCCAGGCGCCCGATGACGCCGACGCCGCACAGGTAGACCTTCCCGGAGTCGGGGTAGTAGGTGATGTCGTTCGGCTCGCGCGTGCCCCAGCCGAGCAGCTCGAGACCCTCGTCGCCCGCCACGAACGAGTGCGCGACGCCGGTGCCGGGCGGCCGCGCCACCACGGTCCCGCGCGCGACCGGGAGGCGCTCGTCGCCGAGCCGGACCGCGCCGGTCCCGCCGAGGACGACGAACAGCTCCTCCTCCGCGCCGTGGCAGTGGTGCGGCGTGCCGAGCGCGCCCGGCGCGATCCGGACGTGGCGCATCCCCGTGGTCTCGGCGCCCAGCGCGCGGCCCGCGATCCGCGTCTCCTGCAGGACGCGGCCGTGGCGGTCCTCGCCGGCCGGGACGTCGGCCAGCGCGACGATCGCCGGCGCGCGCTGCGCCGCCGGCGGCGCGGCGGTGGCCGCCCGCAGCCCGAAGGCCAGCACGGTCAGCCCGCCGTCGCCCGCGACCAGCGCCTGCGCGCCGGTCGCGACGCGGTGCAGGACGCAGTCGCCCGCGACGATCGCGTACGGGCGGCCCTCCTGCACGACCGACCCGGCGCCGTCGACGACGTAGAGCAGCTCCTCCTGGCCCGCGGCCGCGTGGGCCGGGACCGCCCGGCCGCCCGGCGCGAGCGCGATCCGCGCGACGCCCGCCCGGAAGGCGCCCGCCGCGGCGCCGAGGTCGCCGTCCGGGCCGGCCGCGTCCCACTGCGTCACGTTCGGGTGGGCCATCCGATCCCGATGCTAGCTCCGCGCGGGAGGAATACCCCGAGCCACTGCGAATACCGCCCACGATGGGGCCCGAACCGACCACCGCGGAGCGTTCCGCGAACTCGAGGGAGAACGCAGCATGAAGGTCATCGCCTTCGCCAACCAGAAGGGCGGCGTCGCCAAGACGACGACGACGCTCAACCTCGCCGTGGCCTTCGCCGAGAAGGGCAGCCGCGTCCTCTGCATCGACATGGACCCCCAGGGCAACCTGACCATGTCGCAGGGGATCGACCCCGACACGGTCGAGACGTCGATGTACGACGTCCTGGTCCACCACGTGCCCATCCGCAACGTGATCCGCAAGCGCGAGATCGACGTCGCGTGCTCGTCGATCGACCTCGCCGGCGCCGAGATCGCGATGTCCGCGCAGATCGGCCGCGAGCGCTCGCTCCAGAAGGCGCTGAAGCTCGTCGAGGACGACTACGACTTCGTCTGCATCGACACGCCGCCGAGCCTCGGGCTGCTCACGATCAACGCCCTCACGGCGGCGGACAAGGTCATCGTCCCCGTGCAGTGCGAGTATCTCTCCATGCGCGGGCTCATCCAGCTCCAGAACACGATGCAGATGATCCGGGAGAACCTGAACCCGGACATCCAGATCGAGGGCATCCTGCCCACGTTGATGGACACGCGCACCGTCCACGCCAAAGAGGCCATCCAGATCCTGGAGGAGAACTTCGGCGACCGAGTCTTCGCGTCGCGGATCAAGAAGACGATCCGCTTCGCCGAGGCGCCCGTGCGGGGCATGTCGGTCCTGAAGTACGATCCGGACGGGATGGCCGCCCAGTCCTATCGCGATCTCGCGACGGAGGTTCTCGCCAATGGCAAGCGGTAAGCGCGCGAGCATGAGGGAGGGCCCGCTGGCGGCGCTCTTCCGCCGCACGGATGAAGACGGCCCGGAGACGGGCGCCGAGGGCACGCCGGAGGCGCAGGCCGCCCCGGAGGCGCCCGCGACCCCGGCCGCGCCGGCGGCCCCCGCCCCGCAGGCCGAGGCGCCCGCGCCCGCGCCGCGCGCGGAGGCCCCGGCCCCCGCGCCGCTGCCCGAGGCCGCCGCGCCCCCGCCGGCGACCGCAGCCGCCGCGGCGCGCCGTCGCGAGCCCGACCCGCTGCGCGACGAGGGCCCCGCGCCCACGCTGCCGCCGCACCCGCGCGAGACCGGCTACCCGCACCCGTCGCTCGGCGCCGACCCGGAGCCCGAGGCCCCGGCCCCGCCGCCGCGCGCCACCGCGCAGGAGCGCCTGCACCGCGCGTTCAGCTCCGAGCTGCCGGACGACATGCTCGCTCCGCCGGCGCCCGCGCCGGCCCCGGCCCCGGCCACCCCGCGCGCCGCGGCGCCCGAGCCCGTCCGGACCCCCGCGGCCGACCCCTACGCCCGCTCCGCCCCGAGCTACGACGAGTCGCCCTGGGGCGCCAAGGTCGCGGGCTCGCCGGTGATCCGCGTCGTCGGCGTCGGCGGCGCCGGCGTCAACGCGGTCAACCGCATGGTCGAGGCCGAGGTCCAGGGCGTCGAGTTCCTGGCCATCAACACCGACCTGCAGTCCCTGCAGCAGTCGACGGCCGACATCACGCTGCACATCGGCCCGCAGATCACGCGCGGGCTCGGCGCCGGCTCCAACCCCGATCTCGGCCGCCAGGCCGCGATGGAGGAGTACGACCGCATCAAGTCCCTGATGAAGGGGAGCGACATGGTGTTCATCGCCGCCGGCTCCGGCGGCGGCACGGGCACCGGGGCGGCGCCGATCGTGGCGCGCATCGCCCGCGAGATCGGCGCGCTCACGGTCGGGATCGTCACGAAGCCGTTCGGCTTCGAGGGCTCCCGCCGCGCGCAGCAGGCCAACGTCGGCATCGACGCCCTGCACGCCGAGGTCGACACCCTCATCGTCGTCCCGAACAACCGCCTCCTGACCGTGCTGGACAAGCACACGTCGATGGTCGACGCCTTCCGCGTCGCCGACGACGTGCTGCGCCAGGGCGTCCAGGGCGTCTCGGACCTGGTGACGCTCCCGGGCATCATCAACCTGGACTTCGCGGACGTGCGGACGATCATGGCCGAGGCCGGCGCCGCGCTGCTCGGCATCGGCATGGGCGTGGGCGACAAGCGCGCGCTGGAAGCGGCCGAGCAGGCCGTCTCCTCGCCGCTGCTGGAGACGAGCATGGAGGGCGCCCGGTCGATCCTCCTCTCGATCACCGGCGGCAAGGACCTGTCGCTGTGGGAGGTCAACGAGGCGGCCAAGGCCGTCGCGGCCGCCGCCCACCCGGACGCGAACATCATCTTCGGCGCGATGGTGGACGAGAAGCTCGAGGACCAGGTCTGGGTGACGGTCGTGGCCACGCGCTACGGCGACGCGCCCAAGCGCCGTCCGGAGCCCCGGATCGAGGAGCCCAAGGGCGCGGGCGAGCCGCGCATCGAGCGGCGCACGCCCGCGGCCCCGCCGCGCGAGCGCATCACCGCGACCCGCGGTGGCGTCGTGGCCGACCTCGACGTCCCGGAGTTCCTGCCGCGCCGCTAGCCGCGCGCGGTCCGCAGCTCCCGAAGGACCCGAGGGCCCGCGCCGCGCGCGGGCCCTCGGTCGTTCCGGGCCCTCAGGCCGTCTGCCAGCCCGACCGGCCGCTGCGCTCCGCGAGCCACGCGGCGAAGCCCTCGGGCGCCATCGGGCGGCCGAGCTCGAAGCCCTGGGCGAGGTCGCAGCCCGCGTCGCGCACCGCGTGCCAGGCGCGCTGGGAGGCGACGCCCTCGGCGACGACCGTGAGGTCGAGCGCGTGGGCGAGCGCCACGATCGAGCGGACGATCGCCGCGTCCTCGTGGGACTCGGCCATGTCGCGGACGAACGAGCGGTCGATCTTCAGCGCGTCGACGGCCAGGTGCTTGAGGTAGGCCATCGAGGAGTAGCCGGTCCCGAAGTCGTCGAGCGAGAGCCGGACGCCGAGCTCCTTGAGCTCGTGCAGGACGCCGATCGGCCCGACCGCGTCGGCCATGACGACGTCCTCGGTGATCTCCAGCTCCAGCCGGTCCGGCGGCAGCCCGCCCTCGCGCAGCAGCGCGGCGACCTCGGCGGGCAGGTCCGGGTCCATCAGGTTGGTCACCGAGAGGTTGACGGCGACCGTGAGGTCGTGGCCCGCGTCGCGCCAGGCGGCGCACGCGCGGATCGCCTGCTCGAGCACGAGCAGCGCGAGCGGGCCCATCAGGCCGGCGCGCTCGGCGAGCGGCAGGAACGCGGCGGGCGGCATCAGGCCGTGCTCGGGGTGGCGCCAGCGCACGAGCGCCTCGGCGCCGCAGACGTCGCCGGTGCGGACGTCGGCCTGGGGCTGGAAGTGGACCTCCAGCTCGTCGGCCTCGAGCGCGCCGTGGAGCTCCGCGGTCAGCGTGAGGCGGGCGGGGGAGTGGCGGTCGCGCTCGGGCGCGTAGAGCTCGATGCCCGTGCGCTGCGTCTTGGCCAGGCGCATCGCGACGTCGGCGCGGCGCGCCAGCCCGGTGGCGTCGCCGGCGTGGCGCGGGGCGAGCGCGATCCCGATGTTCGTGCCGAGCCGGATGCCGAGGCCGGAGACCTCGAGCGGCGCCTCGAGCAGCGAGCGCAGGCGGCGGCCGACGGCGGCGGCCTCGTCGGCCGCGGTGCCGGTCAGCAGCACCGCGAACTCGTCGCTGCCGACGCGGGCCAGGACGTCGGCCTCGATCGCGACGTGCTCGAGGCGGCGGCCGACCTGGCGCAGGACGACGTCGCCGGCGTCGTGGCCGAGCGTGTCGTTGACGTCCTTGAACGCGTCGACGTCGAAGAGCAGGAGGGCGGCGCGGGCGTCGGGCTCGGCGAGCGCCTCCTCGAGGCGGCGGTGCAGGGCGCGGCGGTTGGCCAGGCCGGTGAGGTCGTCGACGAGCGCGCCGTGGCCCGCGAGGTCGAGCTGGTGGAGGGCGGCGGTGGCGGCCGCGGGGGCCGGGATGGCGGGCGCGGCGGCGGCCGGGCCGCGGCGGGCGCGCAGGAGGGCGTCGGCGGCGGTGCAGAGCGCCACGGCGGCGGCGAGGGCGAGGACCGCGGGGGAGACGCGGTCGAGCAGGAGGGCGAGCAGCGCCGGGATCGCGAAGAGCGGGACCCGGCGCCAGGGACTGGAGGGGTCGGGGGAGGACATCCACCGATCCTCGACGAGGGTCCGCGCGCGCACCATCGGGAGAGCAGGCGGTTCGCCGCCGCACACGGACCTCCACCGATCGGTGGATGCGGAGGGTCAGTCGATCGGCAGCCGCGCCACGACGGTCGTCCCCCTGCCGTCCGGTGCATCGCCCAGATCCAGGCTTCCGCCGACCGCCTCGACGCGCTGGGTCAGCGACGCGAGGCCGATGTGGCCGTGCATCGGCGCCGCCGCGACGTCGGCCGGGTCGATGCCGCGCCCGTCGTCGGCGACCTCGAGCAGGACCGCGCCGTTCTCGCGGCCGACCGTCACGCGGACCGTGTCGGCCTGGGCGTGCTTGGCGCAGTTGGTGAGCAGCTCGCGGGCGAGCGACATCACGAGCTCGTCGCGCAGGCCCGTCGCCTCCGGGTCGACGACGACCTCCGCGCGGAAGTGGCCCTGGCGCGCGGCCTGGCCCGCGGCGGCCTGCATCGCCGCCTCCAGCCCGCCGTGCTGGAGGACCACCGGGTGCAGCGCGTGGACGGCCTCGCGCAGGAGCCGGACCGCGCGCTCGACGCCCTCGCGGGCGTAGCCGACCATCTCCTCGCGGTCGGCGGCGTCGCGCGCCGCGGCGGCCTCGACGAGGTCCTGGCGCGCGGCCAGCAGGTCCTGCAGGGCGCCGTCGTGGAGCGTCTCGGAGATCCGCTGGCGGACGCGCTCCTCGGCCTCGAGGTTCTCGGCGACGAGCCGCCCGCGCAGCGTCGCGAGCGCCGCGATCTCCGCCTCGTGGCGCAGCCGGTCGATCGCGGTGGCCAGGAACGCGGCGAGCGCGTCGAGGAACGCGACGTTCTGCTCGGGCGTCGCGACGCCGGGCTGGAGCGCGTGCGTCGTGAGCACGCCGAAGGGGCCGTCGCGGCCGCGGATCGGCACGACCGCCGTGCAGCGCACGCCCGCCTCGCGCAAGGGCGCGGAGTAGGGGAAGCGCGCCTCCTCGTGCCAGTCGGCGACGACCAGCGGCCGGTCGCCGCGCAGCGCGTGGCGGACGATGGAGTCGTTGCCGGCCGGGATGGCCGTGCCGGCGACGTCGCCGAACCCGAGGCTCGAGGCGAACGCGAGGCTGCCGTCGCCCTGCAGCGCCAGCACGTTGGCCATGTCGGTGCCGAGCAGGTCGGTGGCGACGCGGCAGACCTCGTCGAAGAGGTGGCGCAGGTCGGTGCCCGCGAGCGCGAGCTGCCCGAGGCGCGCGATCTCCTGCTGCTGGCGCGTGATGACGCGCTGGCGGGTGATGTCCTGGATCGTGCCGCGGATGTAGGTCTCGTCGCCGACCCGGACGACCTCGCCGGCCCCGAGCACGGTGATCCGCGAGGTCCCGTCGCCGCTCGGCAGCGAGTACTCGATCTCGTAGCGGCCGAGCGTCTCGACGGCGTGGCGGACGACCGCCTCCGCCGCCACGGCCTCCTCCGGGAGCATCGTCGCGTAGAAGATCTCGCGCGTCGGCGGCGGGCCGTCGGGGTCCATGCCGTAGAGGCGGTAGGTGCCGACCGACCAGAGCAGGCGGCCGTCGGAGACGCGGCTCTCGAAGCTCCCGATCCGCGCCATCTCCTCGGCCTCGGCGAGCCGCCGCTCGTTCTCGCGCAGCTCGGTCACGTCCTGCGTCGTGCCGCGGATGAGCGCGGGCTCGCCGTCGGCGCCGGGGACGACCTCGATCGTGGTGCGGCTGATCCGCGAGATCGGCGAGTGCATGCGGTACTCGACCTCGACCGGGACGCCGGGCGTGGCGTAGGCGCGGTCGGCCGCGTCGTTGATCCGCTGGTGGTGCTCGGGGACGACGTGGCTGAGCAGCTCGTCGCGGTCCCACGGCGGGTCGACGTCGGGGTCGCGGCCCTGGATCGCGAACATCTCGCGCGTGTAGAACCGCTCACCGGTGTGGAGGTCCACCTCCCAGCTGCCGACCCGCGCCACGCGCTGCGCGTCCTCCATCCGCCGCAGCGCCTCGCTCGCCTCCTCGGCGGCCGCGCGCTCGGCGCTGACGTCGCGCGCCGCGCCGTAGAAGAAGCCGTCGCGCTCGTCGCGGGCGGTCGTCCAGCGCAGCCAGACCCACCGGCCGTCGGCGTGGCGGTAGCGGTTCTCGACCTGCGCCGAGGGGTCCTCGGCGGCGATCGCCTCGATCGCCTTGGCCGTGCAGTCGGTGTCGCCGGGATGCAGGAGCTCGGAGACCACGCGCCCGATCAGCTCCTCGGGCCGGTAGCCCAGGACGCGCTCCCAGCTCGCGTTGACGCTGACGATCCGGCGGTCGGCGTCGACCACGATCAGCAGGTCCCGGCTCAGCATGAAGAGCTGCTGGGCGTGGCGCGGCGCGATGCCGGTCATTCCAGGAGCCCCGCCCGCATCGCCGAGGCGACGGCCGCGGCCCGGTCCGAGACGCCGAGCTTCTCGTAGAGCGACTGGAGGTGCGTCTTGACCGTGGACGGGCTGAGGTGCAGCTGGCGGGCGATCTCCGGCGCCGAGCCGCCCTCGGCGATCAGCCGCAGGACCTCCTGCTCGCGCGGGCTCAGCACCGGCCGGCTCTCGGTCTCGCGCAGCTGGATCTGGGCGGCGAGCCCCGACTGGATCTCGGGCGAGAGGACCGTCTGCCCGCGGGCGACGGCGGCGACCGCGTCGAAGATCGCGGCGCGGTCGGCCTCCTTGGAGAGGTAGGCGGCGGCGCCGAGCGCGACCGCGCGGTAGACGAGCTCGCTGTCGACGTGGGCGGAGAGGAAGACGACGCGCGTGGCGAGCCGCTCGCGCGCGATCGCGTTGAGGACCTCGGTGCCGGTCAGGCCCGGCATCCGCACGTCGAGCACCGCGACGTCAGGGCACAGACGGCGGATCTCGGGCAGCGCGGCGCGCCCGTCGGCGCACTGGGCGACGAGCTCGAGGTCCGGCCGCTCCTTGATGGCGCGGACCAGGCCTTCCCGGTACATCGGGTGGTCGTCGGCGACGAGCACCCGTACGCGGCTCATGCCGCCTTATAACTGCTCACCGCAGGGCGAGCAAGCGGCGGCAGATGTCGTCGCGGGCGAGATCCTTGCTCAGGAGCGCCCGCACGCCCGCCGCCTCGGCCGCCGCGGAGAGCTCGTCGGTCGAGCTGCCGGTGAGCAGCACGACCGTGATCCCGCCGAGCTCGCGCAGCCGCCGCGCGATCTCCAGGCCGTCGATGCCGGGCATCCGGACGTCGAGCAGCGCGAGGTCCGGCGAGGCCTCGCGGATGACCTCGAGCGCCTCGGCGCCGTCGGCCGCCTCGCCGACGAGGTCGAGCGTGCCGAAGCGGCGGATGGCCCGGGCGAGGCCGCGGCGGTAGGTCTCGTGGTCGTCGGCGATGACGATGCGCATCGGCAAGGACCCCATTTCGCACTGAACGGGTTCCCAAGGCCATCCACCGATCGGACGGTCCAGCGGTGGATGGTGCGAGGATCCGCGGCGATGAAGGCGCAGGGGATCGTCGCCGCGGGGCACGAGCTGTCCGCCCGGGCGGGGGCGGACATCCTGCGCGCGGGCGGGAACGCCGTGGACGCCGCGATCGCGGCGTGCCTGGCCTCGTGGGCGGTCGAGCCGCTGCTGACCGGCCCGGGCGCGGGCGGCTACCTGATGGTCGCGGGCGAGGGATGGGAGCCGACGCTGCTCGACTTCTTCGTCGCCGCGCCGTCGGCCGGCGAGCGCGCGCCGCTCGTGCCGATCGACGTCTCCTTCGGCGACGCGACGCAGGTCTTCCACGTCGGCGCCTCGTCGGTCGGGGTGCCGGGGACGCCGTCGGGGCTGGAGGAGGCCTCACGGCGCTGGGGCTCGCTGCCGCTGGCGGCGCTCGCGGCGCCGGGCAGCGGCCACGCCCGATCGGGCGTCCCGCTCAACGCCGCGCAGGCCTACGTCGGCGAGATCCTCGCGGGGATCCTGCTCTCCACGCCCGAGGCCGCCGCGCTGTTCGCGCCGGAGGGCCGCCCGCTGCGCGCGGGGGAGGCGTTCGCGTCCCCGGAGCTCGCCGAGACGATCGCGCGCTTCGGCGCCGATGGCGCCGCGCCGTTCGTCACCGGCGAGCTCGCGGCGGCGTCGGTGGACTGGGTCGCGCGCCACGGCGGGACGCTGAGCGCCGCCGACCTCGCGGCCTACGCGCCGCTCGCCCGCGAGCCCGCGCGCGTCGCCTACCGCGACCGCACGGTCCTCACCAACCCGCCGCCCTCGGCGGGCGGGACGCTGCTCGCGCTCGCGCTCCGGCGCCTCGACGCGACGGCCCGCGACGCGCCGCCCTCGCCCGCCGCCCTCGTCGACGCGATGGCGCTCGCGCAGGCCGCGCGGACGCCGGACTTCGACGCGGGCCTCGCCGAGCCCGGGTTCCTCGAGCGCGTGCTCGGCCGCCACCTCGGCGGGACGACGCACGTCTCGGTCATCGACGGCGACGGCCGCGCCTGCGCGGTGACGTGCACCAACGGCGAGGGCTCGGGCCTCGTCGTGCCGGGCACGGGCATCCACCTCAACAACGTCATGGGCGAGGAGGACCTCAACCCGCTCGGGTTCTTCGCGGCGCCGCCGGGCCGCCGGATGCCGTCGATGATGGCGCCGACGATCGTCCTCGGCGCGCGCGGCACCGCCGAGCTGGTGCTCGGCAGCGCGGGCTCCAACCGCATCCGCTCGGCGATCCTGCAGACGATCGTCGGCGTCGTCGACCACGCGCTCGACGCGCGCGCCGCCGTCGAGGCGCCGCGGCTGCACCTCGAGGGCGCGACGGTCTACGCCGAGCCGGGGATCGACCTGGAGGGGTTGGCGGCCGGCGGCCGCGAGGTCGTGCCGTTCCGCGACCGCAACCTGTTCTTCGGCGGCGTCCAGGCGGTCGAGCGCGACCACGCCACCGGCGCGCTCACCGGCGCGGGCGACCCGCGCCGCGGCGGGGCGTCGGCGCGGGCGTGAGCGCGCTGCGGCAGGATGGCCGCTGCATGCCGCCGTCCCGTCCCGCCGCCCGCCGCGCCGCCGCGCTCCTCGCGCTCGCCGCGGCGGCCGCGCTCGCCGCCTGCAGCGGCGCGCAGCCCGCCGACCTCTTCCTCGTCCAGCGCACGGGCACGATCGCGGGCGCGCGCCTGACGCTGCGCATCAGCGACGACGGCGGCGCGTACTGCAACGGCGGCAAGCGCGAGGAGATCACCTCCGCGCAGCTGATCACCGCGCGCGAGATCCGGCGCGAGCTCGACGGCGACAAGAACGACGACGAGAACAAGGTCGGGCTCGCGGCCAAGCACGTCGAGCTGCCCCCGGGCTCGATCACCTCGCTGAGCTTCCGCGTGCGCAGCGAGAAGGGGACGGTCGCCTTCAGCGACACCTCGGCCCACCAGCCGCAGACGTTCTACCGTCTCGCGCAGCTCACGCGCGACGTCGCGCGCGGGGCCTGCGGCCTGGCGCGCTGAGGGCCCATCAGCAACGCTGATGGGATCGACAAGACATCGTCATCGGCGAGGCGCCCGGGAGCTGGGAGACTCGATCGGTGTCCCCGCGCGCCTGGCTCTCGCTCTCCTTCACCGCCGCGCTGTGGGGCGCGTCGTACATGTTCATCAAGGTCGCGCTCGACGACGGCCTCTCCGAGGGCTTCATCATCTGCGCGCGGACGATCCTCGGCGCCGCGGTGCTCGCGCCGATGGCGGTCCGGGCGGGCGCGGTCCCGATGCTGCTCGCGCGCCGCTGGTGGGCGCTGGCGCTCGCGTCCGTCCAGGTCATCGTCCCGTTCGGGTTGATCACCTTCGGCGAGAACCACGTGCCCTCGTCGCTGGCCGGGATCCTGGTCGCGACCGCGCCGCTCTTCGTCGCGCTGCTCGCCGTCAAGCTCGACCCGGCCGAGCGCTCCCACGGCTGGGGCCTCTTCGGCGTCGTGCTCGGGATGGTCGGCGTGGTCCTGCTCTTCGGCGTCGACCTCAGCGGCGACGCCGACACGATCGTCGGCGGCCTGATGATCGTCGCCTCGGGCGCCTGCTACGCGGTCGCGGTCCTGATCGCGAAGCGCGGCTTCACCGGCGTGCCGCCGGTCGGCGTCGCGGCCTCGAACCTCGTGATCAGCGCGGTCGTCTGGCTGCCGGTGGCCGCCGTCTCGCTGCCGACCCACTCGCCGGGCGCGAACGCGGTGCTCTCGATGCTCGCGCTCGGCGTCGGCGGCACCGGCCTGGCGTTCCTGTTCTTCTACACCTCGATCGCCGAGGTCGGCCCGGCGCGGGCGTCGGTCGTCGCCTACGTGGCGCCCGCGTTCGCGGTGGTCTACGGCGTCGCGCTGCTGGGGGAGGACCTGACGATCGGCACGATCGGCGGCCTCGCGCTGATCCTGGCGGGCTCGTGGCTGGCGGCGGCCGGCCGCCTGCCGAGCCGCCTCAGCCGAAGCGGACCTTCCCGTTCGACTTCGCCCGCGCCTGCGCGCGTTCGATGAAGTCGAGCCGCTTGACGGCGGCGCGGAAGAGGCGGGTCAGGAGCTTGAGGCGCGCGTTCTCGGAGCGCAGGTCGAGCAGGCCCTGCTTGGCGTCGGGGCCGAAGTCGACGGTCGCGGCCATCTCGTAGGCGCTCAGCGGCTCCAGCACGTCGGGCTCGAGGACCTTGTCGGTCGCCTCCTCGACGAGGCTCCCGTAGGCCTCGTGCGCGGCCTCGACGGTCGGCGCGTCGGGCCGCTCCTCCTGGTCGTCGAGGAACTCGACCGCGCCCGCCGGGTAGACGTGGTCGAAGTGCTCCTCGAGGATCTTGAAGGGGCGCGTGCCGCGCGTGACGATGTCCAGCCCGCCGTCCTCGTGGCGCTCCAGGACGTCGGTGACCTCCATCGCGCAGCCGTTGACGCGCAGCCCGTCCTCGGAGGCCCAGACGATCCCGAACTCGCGCCCGTCGTCGAGGCACTCCCCGATCATCGCCTTGTAGCGCTCCTCGAAGATGTGCAGCGGCACGATCTCGTGCGGCACCGCGACGATCCCCAGCGGGAAGAGGGGGAAGTCGGCCAGTTGCTCGCCCATGCGGCGATTGTAGGTTGAGCCGGACGCGGGGGCGCGCCGTATCTCCGAGCAGTGAAGGACATCGCCATCGTCTGGTTCCGGCGCGACCTGCGCGTGCACGACCATCCCGCCCTGCTCGCCGCGCGCGAGGGCCACGAGCGCGTCGTGCCGCTCTACGTGCTGGACGACAAGCTGCTCCACGGGCGCTACGCGAGCCCGGCGCGGGCGCGCTTCATGCTCGGCTGCCTGCGCGAGCTGGACGCGGCCCTGCGCGCGCTCGGCTCGGGGCTCGTGGTCCGCCACGGCGCGCCGGAGGAGGAGGTCGTCGCCCTCGCGCGCGAGGTCGGCGCGCGGACCGTGCTGTGGACGAGCGACGTCGCGCCGTACGCGCGGCGGCGCGACGGCCGCGTCACCGAAGCGCTGCGCGCGGCGGACGTCGCGGCCGAGCCGCACGGCGGCGGCTACCTCGTGGACCCGTCGAAGCCGCGCACGCAGGGCGGCAAGCCCTACGTGGTCTTCACGCCGTTCTGGCGCTCGATCGCGGAGGTGGAGCGCCGGCCGGTGCAGCGCGCGCCGGCCGACCTCCCGCCGCTGCCCTCGGGCCTGCGCAAGGGGCGGCTGCCGTCGGCGGCGGACCTGGGGATCGAGGACGACAGCGTGCCGTCCCCGGTCGCCGAGCCGGGCGAGCCCGCCGCGCGCGCCGCGCTGGAGCGCTGGCTGGAGCACGGCCTCGCGGGCTACGCGGACGCCCACGACGCGCTGTCGGACCCCGGCACCTCCGTCCTCTCGCCCTACCTGCGCTGGGGCTGCCTGTCGGCGCGCGAGTGCGAGGAGCGCGCCGAGCGCCGCGGCGGCGCGGGCGCGGCGGCGTTCACGCGCCAGCTCGCGTGGCGCGACTTCTACGCCCACCAGCTGCTGCTGTTCCCGGAGAACGTCAGGCGCGAGTTCCAGGAGCGCTACCGCGACGGCGCCCTGCGCTGGGCCGACGACGACGACGCGCTGGCCGCCTGGAAGGCGGGGCGGACGGGCTATCCGCTCGTCGACGCGGGCATGCGCCAGCTCGCCGCGACCGGTTGGATGCACAACCGCGCGCGGCTGGTCGTCGGCTCGTTCCTGACCAAGGACCTGCACCTGGACTGGCGCGCGGGCGAGCTGCACTTCGCGCGCCTCCTGCTCGACGGCGAGCCCGCGCAGAACAACGGCAACTGGCAGTGGATCGCCTCGACCGGCGCCGACCCCGCGCCGTACTTCCGGCGCCTCTTCAACCCGATGACCCAGCAGCGCAAGTTCGACCCCGACGGGCGCTACGTGCGCGAGTGGGTGCCGGAGCTGGCGGACGTCCCGGACGCGCGGCTCGCCGAGCCGTGGACGATGAGCGCCGAGGAGCAGGAGGCCGCGGGCTGCGTGATCGGCACCGACTACCCGGCGCCGATCGTCGACCACGCGCAGGAGCGCGAGGTGGCCAAGGCGCGCTACGGGGCGGCGGCGGGCGGCTGAGCGCGAGCCGTCCGCGCCAGGCGGTGGAATCGTCGCCATGGACGAGCTGGCGGCCTACGAGCGGCGCTTCCGCCGCGCCGGGCTGCCGCTGCTGATCGAGGACTACAGCGCGAGCGAGGACATCTTCACGCGCGTCGCGCCGCTGCTCGGCCTCGTGGCGTTCGTCGAGCTCTTCGGCGCGGTCGACCTCTCGTGGCCGTGGTGGGCGAACGTCGCGACGCTGCTCGGCGCCGCGGCGCTGATGCTCGGCGCGCTCGCGGCCCGCAACCGCGCTCGGGGCCGCCGGGCGCTCGCGATCCCCGAGCGGGTCGGGACGCCGGAGCTCGCGGGCTTCGTCCTGATCCCCGCGCTGCTGCCGCTGATCTTCAACCAGCAGCTCACGAGCGCGCTCGTCACCGCGCTTGGCAACGGCCTGCTGCTGCTCGTCGCCTGGGGCGCGGTCGGCTTCGGCGTCCTGTCGATCGTCCGCTGGGCGGGCGCGCGGCTCGTCACGCAGCTCGCGGCGTCGATCCCGCTCGTAGCGCGGGCCGTGCCGTTGTTGATGCTCTTCGCCGTCGTGCTCTTCCTGACGACCGAGATGTGGCAGGTCTTCGCGGAGATGGACGACGCGTCGCTGGCCGCGATCACCGCGCTGCTGGTGGCGATCGGGACGCTGTTCGTCGTCGGCCGCCTGCCGCGCGAGGTCACCGCGCTCGAGGCGCAGGTCGCGGGCGGCGGGCCCGACCCGGCGCTGCGCCGCGCGCAGCGGCTCAACGTCGGCATGGTGCTCTTCGTCGGCCAGGGCCTCCAGGTGCTGGTGGTCGCCCTGGCGGTCGGCGCGTTCTTCGTGGTCTTCGGGCTGCTGGCGATCGACGACGGCGTCCTGCGCGCGTGGCTCGGGCATCCCGGCCACGCGATCGTCCACGTGACGGTCGCGGGGATCGACGTGCGCCCGACGCACGAGCTGGCCCGCGTCGCCACGGCGATCGCCGCGCTCTCGGGGCTCTACTACGCGATCGCGGTGCTGGTCGACCCCACCTACCGCGAGGAGTTCCTCGACGAGGTCACCGGCGACATGCGGGCGACCTTCGCCGCGCGGTCGCGGTACCTGGCGCTGCGCGCCGGGTAGCGCGAGGCCATGAGGATCACCTTCCTGGGCACGGGCATCATGGGCGCGCCGATGGCGCGCCACCTCGCGGAGGCGGGCCACGCCGTGACGGCGTGGAACCGCTCGCCGGAGAAGGCGCGGGCGCTCGCCGGCCACGGGATCGCGGTCGCCGAGGACCCCGCGGCGGCGGCGGTCGACGCCGAGGTCCTCGTGACGATGCTGACCGACGGCCCGGCCGTCGAGGACGTCATGGCCGAGGCCGCGCCGGCAGCGCCCGCGGGCACGCCGTGGTGGCAGGCCTCGACCGTCGGGATCTCCGGGACCGAGGGCCTCGTCGCGCTCGCCGCGGAGCACGGCCTGCGCTACGCCGACGCGCCGGTGCTCGGCACCAAGGGCCCGGCGGAGGCCGGCGAGCTGGTCGTCCTGGCCGCGGGCGAGCCCGCCCTGCTCGAGCTGCTCGCGCCGCTCTTCGACGCGGTCGGGAGCAAGACGATGGTGTTGGGCGACGAGCCCGGCGCGGGCACGCGCTTCAAGTTGGTGATGAACCACTGGGTGCTGAGCGTGACCGACGCCGTCGCGCAGACGATCGCCTTCGCCGAGGGCGTCGACCTCGACCCGCAGCTGTTCCTCGACGCGATCGAGGGCGGCGTGCTCGACCTCGGCTACGCGCACCTCAAGGGGCCGGGCATGATCGCGGGCGAGCTGCCGGTCGCCTTCCCGCTCAAGCACGCGCTCAAGGACGCGGAGCTGATCCTCGAGGCGGCCGGGCGCCACGGCCTGGAGCTCGGCCTCGCCGCGGGCACGCGCGACCGCTTCGCGCAGGCCGCCGACGCGGGCCACGGCGACGACGACATGGGGATGATCGTGGTGGCGGGGCGGCCTACGCCGCGCAGCGCGTGAGCGTGACCGTCCGCTGCGCGCCGCGGCCGTCGCGGAGCGCGACGGCCACCCGGATCGCCGTCCGGCGCGCGCCGAGGCGGACCGCGAGCGGGGCGCGCAGGCGCGCCGCCGTGAGCGTCCGGCGGTGCCCGGCGACGGTGACCGTGACCGAGCGGACGGCCTGGCGCGTGGCGGGCAGCAGCGCGACGTGCGCGACCGCGCCGCGCACGCAGCGCCGCGCGACGGGCAGCGTCACGTAGCGCGCGAAGGCGACGGGCCGCGCCGTGGGCACCGGCGTCTTCGGCGTAGGCGTCGCCTGCGGCGCGGGGGTGCCGCGGCCCGGGAGCGCGGCGTCGGCGGGCTGCGGCGGGCCGGTCGGGCTGACGCCCAGGCGCACCTTGTCGCCGTAGGGCGCGAGCAGCGCCGTGACCGCCGCGACGATCGCGGGCGTGCTGTCGCTGTAGAGCATGACCTCGACGCGCACGTTGTCGGAGAGCTGGCAGAGCCCGAAGCCCACGCTCACGCCGACGTGGAGGTCCGCGGCCTGCAGGTCGGCGATCACCCCGCTCTGCACGGCCTTCAGGTCGGCCTCGGAGTACGGCTCGTCGCCGACCTCGAGCCGGTCGGCGAGGTAGGTCGCGTCGGCGGCGGGCAGCGCGGCCTGGAGTGCGGCAACGATCGCCGCGCGCGCGGCGGCGGCGTCGAGCGGCCCGGGCGCGATCGCGATGTGCCAGCCCTGGCGCACGGGGTCGAGCCAGAGCATCGTGTACTGCGCGCCCGTGGCCTGCCGCGCGGCCGTCTCGCCCGCGGGCAGCAGCGCCCCGAGCGCCGCCTGGTAGCTGTAGTCGGGCACCGGCGGCGGGACCGCGCAGGGCGCGGCGGCCGACGCCGTGCCGGCGAGCGCGGCGCTCGCGAGCGCCGCGACGGCGGTGGCCTTCAGGAGTCGCGCGATCCGCATGGCGCGCGCAAGGTACCTCAGCGGTGCCGACGCGTCTACTTCTGCGCGGTGATCATCAAGTTGTAGAACACGGCCGGCGGCAGGCGCGGCTCGAGCAGCACGCGGTCGACGTGCTGCAGCCCGACGTAGCCGCGGAAGGCGTACATCTTCCACGCCCACGGCACGGTCTCCGGGTCCGCCGTCGCCTCGAGCGCGCGGTTGGCCCAGCCGAACCAGTTGGCCAGCAGCTCCTCGCCGCGGACGCGGACGTCGGCGAAGGCCGCGGCGCGCGCGCCGGAGGCGAGCTGCTCGGGCGTGAAGGCGTGGACGTCGACCATCGACTCGAGCTGGTGGTTCTCGGCGCCGCCGTCCATGTTGCCCTCGGAGGCGGGGCGGGCGCGCATCACGCGGCGCCACGCCGGGGCCATGCGGTTGGCCGCGCGCTTGGGCACGTTGGCGATGCGGTCGCCGTAGTGCGAGGGCTCGCCGGCGAAGACCGCGACGCCGCCGGGCGCCAGCACGCGGTGGATCTCCCGCCACGCCTGGTCGAGGTCCGGCAGGTGGTGCAGGACGGCGTGGCCGAGGACGAGGTCGAAGCTGCCGTCCGCGAACGGGAGCGCCTCGGCGTCGGCGACGCGCGCCTCCACGTCGAGGCCGAGCGCGGTCGCGTTGCGGTCCAGCGCGTCGACCATCCCCTGCGAGATGTCGGTGCAGGTCGCCTCGGTGATGACGCCCGCCTGCAGCAGGTTCAGCGAGAAGTAGCCCGTGCCCGCGCCGAGCTCGAGGCTGCGGTCGAAGGAGCGCAGGTGGCCGTCCAGGGCCTTGCGGAGCTTGCCCAGCACCTGCGTGCGGCCGATCTCGCCGAAGTCGATCCCCCACTTGGCGTCGTAGTCGGCCGCGGCGCCGTCGTGGTAGCGGGTGTTGACGTCGCGGATCTCCTCCGCGGTGGCAGGGGCGGGGCTCATAGGCCGCGGCATGCTAGCGACCGGCCCGCGCGCGGCGAGTGTCCACCGAACGTCCACGTCCGGGGCCTTGAGGGACTTGAGACCCGCCGGACGAATGGACGATGGAGCGATCGCGCGCCATGCCGCATCGTGTCCGGCGGGCAGGAACCGCCGCGGCACGGACGTCCGCGGCGCTCGGGTACGAAAGCAGGGGTTCGATGTCAGGGAAGATCCGCGCGGCGCTCGCCGTCGCGCTGGCCGCCGCCGGCCTCACGGGATGCGCCGGCCTCAACGGCTACTCGGTGCGCGACGAGGGCGCCGTCCAGCAGGACGTCGTCGGCGACGTCGTGCACGTCGGCGCCACGCTCTGCCTGGACGACGACGTCGACGCGACGAGCGGCGGCGCGGGCACCGGCGACGCGCTCGCGCGCAGCCTCGCGATCCCCGCCAACGGCGACGGCGGCTGCGACGCGAACCCCCACCAGGCGGGCTTCGCCGAGGGCATCGGCGACAACGGCGGCGTCCAGTTCTTCGCGGCCTTCCGCGTGCCGGAGAGCGCCAAGGCGCCGGCGACCGCGACCGCGCGGCTGCCGGCCGGCTTCGACGCCGCCACCGCGACGCTGACGCGCAAGCCGAGCCTCGACGAGACGCTCGAGCACACGCGCCCCGCGCCGGCCGGGCAGCGCTGGGTCGGCTACATCTCGCCCGTGCTCGGCGCGGCCGCGCGGCCGTCGGCGGATCGCGACGACCTCGCCGCGGGCCTGCGCCGGCTCGCGCAGGACGACGCGCCCCCGGCGAGCGCCGACGGCGACTGGAGCGTCGGCGCCGACTTCACGCCCGCCCGCGGCGACGGCGGCCTGCCCGCGCCCGCGACCTTCGCCCACGCCGTCCTCGGCGGCATGCGCATGGCCTACCCGGAGGCGCTCTACGACGGCGTCGACCCGGCGGGCTACGACACGAGCGGGGCGGACCGCTTCGGCGTCCAGCTGCTCGACTCGCGCCCGGTCGACTGCCAGGAGTACCGCGGCTTCCCGTACCCCGAGATCTACGGCGTCGGGCTCGGCGGCGAGGGCACCGACAGCCAGGGCCTCCCGCTGATCCCGACGACGCTCTGCGGCCGCGCCTCGAGCGGCGGCGAGCTCGCGCTGAAGGACCTGCGCGGCTCGGGCGGCGACGCGAGCGCCGCGCCCGGCGGCGTCGCGCAGGTGCCGTTCACGCTGCGCTACGCCGGCGAGGCGGGCCCGTCCTTCGCGCTCGCGGCGACCACGGCGCTGCCCGGCGCGGCGATCGCGCCGTCGCCCACGGCGCTGACGCCCGCGGGGCCCGGCTTCCAGGACGCGACCGTCACGGTCGCCGTCCCGGCGGGCGCGGCGCCCGGCGCCTACGCGGTCACGCTGACCGCGACGGTCGGCAGCCAGGTGCGCACCGCGCAGGGGACCGTGAACGTCACCGCGCCGCGCAGCGCCGCCGCGCCGACCGTGGCCGCGGGGGCGCAGGACGATCCGGCCGACGACGGGGCGGGCGGGACGGTGGGGGCTACCGGCGGGACGGTCACCGCGCCCGCGCGCCGGCGCGTCCTGGACTTCCGCGGCTTCGACCGCAGCGGCGTCGGGCCCGACGGCCGGTCCGTCAACCTGGGCGACGTCCTGTGCCTGAAGGCCGAGGGCGCCTGCGACTGGGTCACCGTCCAGCTGACCGTGCGCTGGGAGCAGCTGCACGCGGGCGCCGAGGCGGCGCGCGCGGCGGCCAGGACGCGCGTCCGGATGGTCACGATCGGCAGCGCGAGCCTGAGCGTCCCGGCGGGCGGCCGGCGGCGCGTGAAGGTCACGCTCGCGCCCGGCGTGCTGAAGCTCCTGCGCGGTGGCGAGATCCTGCACGCGGTCGCGGCGGTCCGCCCGGCGCGCAACCGCGTGCCGCTCGTGCACCGGATCGCGCTGCGGCGCGGCTGAGCCCGGCGGGGCGGGCACGTGTAGCGTGCCCGCCCTGTCCATGACCGACGAACCGCAGCTCTACCTCCAGCGCGACCAGCCCGACGGCGTCCCGCCCCTGGCGCTCACCGGCGAGCGCACGCTCCCCGACGTGCCCGAGGAGAACTACTGGTACCAGCGCCACCTGGTCGTCTACGAGTGGATCCGCGAGCAGGTCGCGGGGCTCGAGGTCATCGACATGGCCTGCGGGGAGGGCTACGGGAGCGCCGTGCTCGCGGGGCGGGCGGCGCAGGTCGTCGGCGTCGACGCCAACCCGGAGGCCCACGAGCACGCGCGGCTGCGCTACTCGGGGCCGAACGTGCGCTTCGCACGCGACCTCGTCGAGACGTTCGCGGAGCCCGCCGACGCCGTCGTGTTCCTGCAGACGATCGAGCACGTCCAGAACCCGGACGAGATCCTGGAGCGCTTCAAGGCGCTCACGGCCGCCAGCGCCGCGCCGGCCGTCTACGTCTCGACGCCGAACCTGCTGACGCTCGCGCCCGAGGGCGCCGAGAAGTCCGAGAACCCGTGGCACGTCAAGGAGTACCGCGCCGCGGAGTTCCGCGCGCTGTGCGCGGCGCACTTCGGGTCGGTCGAGGTCTACGGGCTGTTCCACGCGCGCAAGCTGGCCGTGCACGAGAAGGCCATCAAGAACTTCAAGTGGGATGACATCCACCAGCGGCTCGGCATCACCAAGCGCTTCTACGACTGGTTCACGCCGGCGATCTCGGTCAAGGACTTCGTCTTGACGGCCGACCGGCCGCTCGACGGCGCGCTGGACTTCGTGGCCGTCTGCCGGCCGTGAGCGGGCGCCTCTCGATCGTCCTCCACAGCCACATGCCCTACGTGGAGGGCTTCGGGACGTGGCCGTTCGGCGAGGAGTGGCTGTTCGAGGCGGCGGCGACGGTGTACGTGCCGTTGTTGGGGTTGTTGGACGCGCTCGGCTCCACCGCGCCCCTGACGCTGTCGGTGACGCCGGTGCTCGCCGACCAGCTCGGCGCGCCGGGGGTCCACGAGCGGTTGCTGTCGTTCCTGCGGGAGATGCGCGCGACGACGCACGCGCTGGACGCCGAGGGCTGCCGCGCCGGCGGCGAGGCCGCGCTCGGCGCCGAGGTCGAGCGGGCGGGCGGCGACTACGCGCGCGCCGCCGACGCGCTCGACGTGCTCGGGCCCGGCGGCCTGGCCCGCGGGCTGGCGCGCCACGCGTCCTGGACCTCGTCGGCGACGCACGCGGTCCTGCCGCTCGTGGCCACCGACGCGGGCGTCCGGCTGCAGCTGCGGGCGGGCGTCGAGGCGCATCGCGCGCGCGGGCGCGAGGCGGGCGCGCCGGCGTGGGGCGGGGGCCTGTGGCTGCCGGAGTGCGCGCACGCGCCGTGGCTCCACCCGCTGCTCGAGGAGGCGGGCGTCCACGCGACGTGCGTCGACCTCACCGACGTCCTGCCGGGCGCGCTGACGCCGCTGGCGACGACGGACGGGCCGTTGCTGGTGCCGATCGACCGCGCGGCGATCGAGCTCGTGTGGAGCGACGGCGGCTACCCCGCGGCGGGCGCCTACCGCGACTCGCACCGCAAGACCGTCCACCACCACCATCCGTGGGCCAACGACGGCGCGATCTACGACCGCGACCGGGCGCGCGAGCAGGCCGCGGCGGACGCGCGCGACTTCGTGGCGCGCGTGGCGGCGCGGACGGAGGGCGGCGGGCTGTCGGTCTGCGCGCTGGACACCGAGCTGCTCGGCCACCACTGGTACGAGGGGCTCGACTGGCTCGCCGCGGTGCTGGCGGAGGCGCCGCGCGCCGGGCTCGAGCTCGTGGGGCTCGACGCCGCGCTGCACGACACGCCGGTGGTCGCGGCGCCGGAGGACCTGCCGGCCACGAGCTGGGGGACGCCGCGGACGCTCTGGACGTGGGACGGGCCGCAGGTCGGCGAGCTGGCGTTCGCGACGCGCGCGGCCGAGCTGCGCACGGTCGCCGCGAGCGTCCGGGGCGGCGCGGACGCCCGCGCGGTCCGCGAGCTGCTCGCGCTCCAGTCCAGCGACTGGTCGTTCCTCGTGACCCGCGACATCTCCGGCCCGTACCCGCGCGAGCGGGCCGCCGGCCACCTCGCGGCGCTCGACGCGGCGCTCGCGGATCCGGGCGCGTCGGACCCCGCGGTACGGGCTCTGGCCCCCTTCGCGGATCCCGCGATGCTGCTCGTTCCGTGAAAATCGTTCGGGACTGAAGTGACATCGCGCGTCTTTCTGTCCGCGCGATGACGATGATGTCCCCATGGCCGGCGTGCACGCGCAGCCCATCCCGCTGTCGATCGACGAGCGGCAGACCCTCTCGGCGCTCGCCGAGCACGCCCTCGAACCCGCGGGCGAGCGCCTCGTGCTCGCGGCGCGCCACGGCGGGTCCGGCCCGGGCGTCGCCGAGTGCATCCGCGACGTCGCCGAGGAGGCCGAGGCGCTCGCGCGCATCTTCGAGTCCGCCCACCACGGCGCGATCGACGTCGCCGACCCGCTGCTCCGCACCTGGCTCGCCCGCCGCCGCGACGCGCTGCTGGCGCTCCTCCGCGACGACCGCGCGGCGCTCTACGACTCGCTGGCCGTCCGCCACCGCACCGCCTCCGCCGACGAAGAGCCCGCGATCGCGCAGCGCTGGCGGCTGGTGGACGAGGACCTCGAAGAGCTCGCGCTCGTGGCGCGGCTGCTCTCCGACGCGCTGGGCTAGGGGCGGCGTTGTGCGGGGCGGGGCTGGCCGGGCGTCACTCCGTGTCGTCGTCACCTCCGCTCCGCCCGCGGGCTGTCGTCTTGAGGTTGGGCGTCGTGTGAAAGTTGTGCGCTGCTTGCGTCGTTCGTTGCGTGTGGGCATCGAACGGCCCGCTTCGGGCTGCGCGTTCGGTGACGACGACACGGATTGACGCCATGGCTGCGGCCGCATCGCGCCGCCGGCGTCTTCTGGGGTCGTCCGCGCCGCGCGGTGGTTGCTCGTGGCTGGCTGCGCAGGTTCGCCGCGCGGCGGCCCCCTGCACCGTCGCAGCACGCCCGCGGCGCGAGTCGGCCGGCCCCGCCCGCACGACGACCAAGCGTGACGACAGCGCTAGGCCCAGCGCAGCGACTGCGGAGCGTCCCGCATCCGCAGCACCCGCGCCGGCGCGCCGGCGACGACCGCGTCCGCCGGGATGTCCTTGGTGATCACCGTGTTCGTCCCGATCACGGAGTTGTCGCCCACGGTCGCGCCGCGGAGGAAGCAGGCGCCGTAGCCGACCCAGACGTTGTGGCCCACGCGGACGTCGCGCTTGTAGATGCCCTGCAGCCGGATCGGGCGCTCGACCTCGACGACGCCGTGGTCGAAGTCGATCAGCATCACGCGGTCGGCGATGATGCACTCGCGGCCGATCGAGACGCGCTGGAAGGCGGAGATCGTGCACTCCTGGCCCATCACGGTCTTCGCGCCGATCGTGCACTCGCCCTCGTGCACGCGGATCTTGCAGCCGTGCCCGAGCCAGGACCAGCGGCCGAGGCGGAGCGTCGCGTCCTTGCCGACCTCGAGCGAGACGCCCGGGCAGATGAACGCGATGCCGTCGAGCTTCAGCCGCCCGCGCAGGCGCAGCTTCCAGTAGGCGAGCCGGGCGATCAGCCGCGCGTACTCGACGCTGACCATCCCGTTGCGCCGCGCGAAGCGCCACAGCGCGAGCGGACCGCCCGCGAGCGGCGGCGGGTCGCTCCGGTAGGAGAGCGGCGGGGCGGGCGGGGACGCGATCGTGGTCGGGGACAGGATCGGCTCCACGCCGCGGAGGCTAGCGCTCAGGCGGCCGCGAGCGTTCGCTCGTCGGGCGCGGGCAGCGCGGCCGCGAAGCGCTCCAGCGCGTCCGGATCCCGCCATGGCCGACCGTGGCCGAAGACCACCAGCCGCGGGCGCAGCGCGGCGAGCCGCCGGATCGCCGCGCGGTTGCGCTCCGGGTCCGGCGTGAAGCGCGCCGGCGGCTCGTGCAGCCCCGGCCGGCCGGTCAGCGGATGGCGGCCGAAGAGGACGTCGCCCGCGATCAGCACGCGGTCCTCCTCGCGCCAGAACGACAGGTGCCCGGGGGAGTGGCCGGGCGTCTCCAGGGCGACGAAGCCCGCGCCCAGCTCGTCGCCCTCGCGCAGCGCGCGGTCGGCCGCCACGCCCGGCCCCGCCCAGTGCTTCAGCTGCCAGCGCGTGATCGCGTTGTCGGGCGCCAGCGGCCCGACCGCGCCGCTGCGCAGCTCCTCCACCTCGCCCGCGGGCGCCCAGAACGGCACCCCGAGCGCGGCGACCAGCGCCGCGCTCGCGCCCTGGTGGTCGCAGTGGCCGTGCGTCACCGCGTGCGCGGTGACGTCCACGCCGTCGACCGCGCGCAGGATCCGGCGCGTCGCGTGCCGCGTCCCGGCGTCGAGGATCGTCCCGCCGACCAGGTGCACGTTGAACGCGTACGGCGGGAGGCCGGGGAGGAGGCGGAGGTCGGGCGCGAGCTCGTTCATGTTCGCCATACGGTGCCGTATGGCGCGCGGTCTGTCAATACGGTGCCGTATGGTCAGGGCCACATGACCCCCGACAGCCTCGACCGCGAGCGGTGGGAGCAGGCCGCCCTGGAGGCCCTGGAGCGCGGCGGCCTCGCCGCCGTCGCCGTCGAGCCGCTGGCCCGCGCGCTCGGCGTCACCAAGGGCAGCTTCTACTGGCACTTCACGACCCGCCAGGACCTCATCGCCGCCACCGTCGCGCGCTGGGAGCGGATCCACGTCGACGGCCCGCTCACCGCGGTCGCCGCGATCGAGGACCCGCGCGAGCGCCTGCTCGCCCTGCTCGGCAAGGCCTCCGCCAAGCCGCCCTCGATCTTCATGCGGATGCTCGAGGCCGCGCCCGCCGACGCGACCGTCCACGCGGCCGTCCAGCGGGCCGCCGAGCAGCGCGTCGCGTTCATGGCCAAGGCCTTCGGCGAGCTCGGCCTGAGCCGCGCGCGGGCCCGGCGCCAGGCCGTCCTGGCCTACTCCAGCTACGTCGGCCGCGCCCACCTCGCGCGCGACGCGCCCGAGGTCCTCGGCGATCCCAAGGCCCTCGCCAGGCACGTCGCCGAGCAGCTCATCCCCTGAACCCGCCATCATGCGGCGTCCATGTCGCAGGCCCAGCAGACCCTCGCCCAGCGCCTCCTCGACGGTGACAAGCGCGCCCTGGCGCGCGCGATCACGCTCGTCGAGAGCGACGACCCCGCGGGCTGGGAGCTCGTCCGCGAGGTCTACCCGCACACCGGCAACGCCGCGATCGTCGGCCTCACCGGCGCGCCCGGCGCCGGCAAGTCGACGCTGATCGGCGCGCTGACCAAGCTCCGCCGCGCGGCCGACCGCGAGATCGCGGTGCTCTCGATCGACCCGTCCTCGCCGTTCACCCACGGCGCGCTGCTCGGCGACCGCATCCGGCTCACCGAGCACTTCCTCGACCCCGGCGTCTTCATCCGCTCGATGGCCAACCGCGGCGCGCTCGGCGGGCTCAGCGAGGCCGCGCTCCAGGCCGCGCTGCTGATGGACGCCGCGGGCAAGGACGACGTCTTCCTCGAGACCGTCGGCGTCGGCCAGGCGGAGGTCGACATCATCGACCACGCCGACACGATCGTCCTCGTCCTGATGCCCGGCTCCGGCGACTCGATCCAGGCGCTGAAGGCCGGCGTCATGGAGATCCCGGACATCATCGTCGTCAACAAGGCCGACCACCCGCTGACCGACACGATGGTCCGCGAGATCCGCGGCGTGCTGTCGCTGGCGCCCCAGCGCGGCTGGCGCGTGCCGATCATCAAGACCGAGGCGCACAAGGGCGCCGGCGTCGAGGAGCTGGTCGCCAAGCTCGACGAGCACCGCGCGTTCATCGAGGCCGAGGGGACGCTGTCGGAGCGCCGCAAGCGCAACCTGCGCAGCGAGGTCGTCGCGATCTGCACCTTCCGCCTGCGCCGCCGCCTCGAGGAGCAGCTCGACCAGGACGACACCTTCGCCGGCCTGCTCGACGAGGTCGTCGCCCGGCGGCTCGACCCCGCCACGGCGGCGAGCCGGATCCTCGAGCGCCTCGACGCGGCCGCCGCGGCGCGCGACGACGACTAGCGCAGCACCGCCGCCGCGACGACGGCGTCCTGCCAGGCCATCCCGGTGGACTTGAAGAGCCGCGGCCGCGCCGGGTCGACGGCGCGCAGGTCGTCGGAGAGCGTCAGCAGGTCCTCGGCGCGCAGCGCGCCCTCGGCGATCGCGGCGAGCACGTCGCCCGCCTCGCGCAGCGCGCTCGCCCGGGACTCGACGACCACGGTGGCGCGCGCGACCAGCGCCGCGTCGACCTCCCGCGCCTCGGGCTCGTGCGAGCCGATCGCGACCACCGTCGCGTGATCGGCGACGCGCGCGCCGTCGAAGAGCGGCGTGCGCGCGGTCGTGCAGCAGCAGATGACGTCCGCGGCGCCCACGTCGACGCCACCATGATCGCGGCCGACCACCTCGACATCGTCGATCGACGGCAGGACCGCCCGGATCGCCGCGGCGTGCGCGAGCCCCTGCGGGCCGCGGCCGAAGACGAGCAGCCGCCGCGCGCCCGGCGCGGCGAGGCGCCGGACCGCGAGCGCGCTGACCGCCGCGGTGCGCAGGTTCGTGAGCGCGATCCCGTCGAGGACCGCCGCGGGTGCGAGCGTGTCCGGGTCGAAGACGACGCAGACGCCCTGGACGCGCGGGTCGCCGCCGACGGTCACGAGCTTGACGGCGGGCGCGCCGCCGCCCGCGGCCGAGGGCATGACGAGCAGCTCGCCGCCGCGCGCGCCGACCGGCAGGACGCTGCGCGGCGCCTCCGCCTCCGGGTCGAGCCCGCCGCGCAGCGCCGCCTCCAGCGCGTCGACCGCGCCGAGGACGTCGAGCGCGCGCGCCACCGCGTCGGCGTCGAGGAACCGCGGCCCCTCAGGCATGCGTCGCCACCAGCGCGACGCTCGCGCCGAGCGTGACCGCGGCCAGCGCGATCCCGGTCCGCGGCACGAAGCGCCAGGCCCACGCGCTCAGCGCGGCGAGCGCGGGCAGCGCCGGGACCAGGTGGCGCGCGTGCTCCCAGACGCGCCCGCCGCCGTCGAGCGACGGCGCCGCGAACGCCGCCGTCAGCGCGACCGCGCCCGCGATCAGCGCGAGGAACCCCGCGGTGACGTCCACATCGACCTGGTCGAAGACCGCCACCGCCAGGCGCTCCCGGCGCGAGCGCCACAGCCGCCACAGCGCGAGGAACGCGAGCGCGCACATCGGCGACCACACCAACAACCCCGCCTGCGGGTCGACCCACGCGGTCACCACCCGCGGCGCGCGCGCGAGGTGGTCGACCACGCCCGAGGCGCCCGTCGCGCCGCCCCGCGCCACGTCGTGCGGCGAGAGCCCGCCGAAGAGCCGGTCGCTCACCGTCAGGTACAGGACCGCCGAGGTCAGCACGACCTCCAGCGCGATGAAGCCCGCCAGCCCGCGCTGGCGCCGCCGCAGCCAGCGCGCGAGCGCGAGCGCGACGACCGCCGCGGGCGCGACGAGCTCCGTCGCCAGCCACGGCAGCGCCGCCACCAGCGCCGCGCCCCAGAACGCCCACGAGCGCCGCGGCTCCTCGCGGACGCGCAGCGCCAGCAGCGCGGCGCCGGCCAGGCACGCCGCGCCGGCCATGGCGGGGCCGACCGCCGTCGCCGCGCCGAGCGCCGGCGGCGAGAGGCCCACGACCAGCGCGGCGCGCGTCGCCCACGGCTCCGGCACGAGCGCGCGGCCGAGCGCCGCGGCGAGGCAGAACCCGAGCGCCGCGATCAGCGCGAGCCAGATCCGCACCGCCGTCGGCCCGCCGACCGCGTAGGCGGGCGCGATCAGCAGCGTGAAGCCGAGGCCCGCGGGCTCCACCAGCCTCCCGTCGGTCGGCGCCGCCGCGGGTCGCAGCGGGCCGGGGTACCAGGAGCGCCACGCGTGGGTGGCGTACTCGTCGCGCAGGTCGACGTCGCCGTCGGAGACGAGCGACTCCGCGCTCAGCAGCCGGTGCGCCTCGGGCGCGCTCAGCGTCCGGCCGTGCGGACCGCCCGGGACGAGCAGCGTCAGCCCGTAGGCGGCGACGAGCACCAACCACAGCGGCAGCGCTCGCCGGACGGCGGGCAGGGCGGGCATCGGTGCCGAGCCTACGCGAACCGCCCCCGTTCACCGGCCGTTCACCTCCTCGTCACGGGTGCTTCACCAGCGCCCCGGACGCGGCCTGTTGGGTGTTAGACCTATGACACGCATCTCTCGTCTCCCGGCCGTCCTCGGCGGCCTCGGGGCTGTGGTGGTCCTCGGCGTGGGCGCCTCCCTCGCCGTCGGCGGAACCGACAACCCCACCAACAACGTCCGAGCCGCGCTCGACGGGTCCAAGCCCAAGAACGTGATCCTGCTCATCGGCGACGGCATGGGCACCCAGGAGGTCACGGCGGCCCGCTACTACAACGGCGCCAAGAACCCGCTGAACTTCGACCGCCTGAAGTTCACGGGCTTCGACACGACCTGGTCGGTCAAGCCCGCCGCGGCCGCGCCGTACCTGCCCGACTACGTGCCGGACTCCGCCTCGACCGGCACCGAGTGGGCCACGGGCCGCAAGACGATCGACGAGCGGATCTCCCAGGGCCCGAGCACCGACATCAACACGGCCGGCGAGAACTACGAGACGATCCTCGAGCAGGCGCAGGCCGCCGGCAAGAAGGTCGGCGACGTCTCCACCGCCGAGATCACCGACGCGACGCCGGCCGTCCTGGCCTCGCACATCTCCAACCGCGCGTGCCAGGGCCCCAACAACCTGACCTCGGGCAACGGCTGCGACGACGAGGAGAAGGCCGACGGCAAGCTGGGCTCGATCGCGGAGCAGATGGTCGACCACAAGGTCGACGTCCTGCTCGGCGGCGGCCGCGGGCGCTTCGCCCCGGCCAACGGCACGGGCGACGCGACGCCCAACCCGATCCACGGCGGCCCGGACGACGGCAAGTCGGTCGTCGAGTCCGCGCAGCGCCAGGGCTACACCTACGTCAACGACGCGACCGGCCTCGACGCCTACAAGGACGCGAGCAAGCCGGTCCTCGGCCTCTTCAACAAGGGGAACATGACCCAGGAGTGGACCGGCCCCGCGGCCGCGCTCGGCAAGGGCAACGCCCCGGTCAGCTGCACCGAGGGCAACCGCCCGGCCAACGAGCCGAGCCTGACGGCGATGACGACGAAGGCGCTCGCGCTGCTGGAGAACCCGAAGGGCTTCTTCCTCCAGGTCGAGGGCGCGTCGATCGACAAGCGCGACCACGCCTCCGACATCTGCGGCCAGATCGGCGAGACGCTGGCGATGGACAAGGCGCTCGGCGTCGCGCTCGACTTCCAGCAGCTCCACCCGGACACGCTGATCGTCGTCACCGCCGACCACGCCCACACGAGCCAGATCGTCTCCGAGGACACCAGCGCGACGCCCGGCTCCGACTCGGGCCTGCCGACCGGCTACTCGGCCAACGTCACGACCAAGGACGGCCAGACGCTGACGCTGACCTACGGCACCGCGGGCTACGGCGGCTCCGGCGCGGCCCCGCTGAACACCGCGGGCGCCCCGCCGGCCTCGGTCAGCATGCAGCACACCGGCTCCGTCGTCCCCGTCTGGGCGATCGGCCCGCAGGCCTCCGCGGTCCTCGGCACCAACGACCACACCGACCTGTTCGACCTGCTCCGCGGAGCCAAGGTCGCGCAGACCGCGCCGTCGACCACGACGACCGTCACCCAGCCCCAGACGGTCACCGGCCCGACGACCACGGTCAGCGTCCCGGCCAAGCCCGGCAAGCCGCGCGTCGGCATCGCCGTGGGCGCGGGCGCGACGCGGAAGTCCGGCGTCTCGGTCTCGGTCGCGGCGGTCGACGCCACGAGCGTCAAGGTGACGCTCAAGCAGGGGACGAAGACGCTCTCGTCCAAGTCCCTGCAGTCGCACGGCGGCATCGCGCACCTCGCGGCCACGAAGGCCAAGAAGGGCACCGTGAAGGTCTCCGTCACCGCCAAGGGCACCGGCGGCACGGCGACCGCGTCGGCGACCACGACGCTCAAGAAGTAGCGCGACCCGCACGGACCGCCCGCCGGCCCGCCGCCGCTCCTACGCGGCGGCGGGCCCGGCGGCGGCGGTGCGCTCGGCCAGCGCGACGAGCGTCCGGACCATCACGCCGGTCCCGCCCTTGGGCCCGTACGCGCGCCCGCTGTCCCACGCGGTGCCGCAGATGTCGAGGTGCGCCCACGGCACGCCGCCGGTGAAGCGGTGCAGGAACTCCGCGGCCGTGCAGGCCGCCCCGGTGCGCAGCGGCGACTGGTTGGCGACGTCGGCGGTCGCGCCCTTCACCAGCTCGGCGTAGCGCTCGTGGAGCGGCATCCGCCAGATCAGCTCGCCGGCCTCGCCCGCGGCGTCCGCGACCTCGCTCGCCCACGCCTCGTCGTCGGCCCAGAAGCCCGAGTAGACGCGGCCGAGCGTGCTCATGATCGCGCCGGTGAGCGTCGCCACGTCGACGAGCCGCTCGGCGCCCTCGCCGATCGCGTGGTGCAGGCAGTCGGCCAGGACGAGGCGGCCCTCGGCGTCCGTGTTGTCGATCTGGACGGTGAGGCCGGAGGCCGAGACGACGACGTCGCTCGGCTTCATCGCGCTCCCGCTCAGCAGGTTCTCGGTCGCGCCGACCACGCCGACGACGCGCACCGGGAGCGCCAGCGCGGCGATCGCGCCGAGCGCCTCGACCACCGCGGCGCCACCGGTCATGTCGTACTTCATGTCCGCCATCGACCCGGCGGGCTTGATCGAGATCCCGCCCGAGTCGAACGTCACGCCCTTGCCGACGAGGCCGAGGACCGGCCCGGTCGCGTCCGCGGGCTCGTAGCGCAGCGTGATCAGCGCGGGCTCCTCGTCGGAGCCCGCGGCGACCGCGGCGAAGGCGCCCATCCCGCGCTCCACGATCCCGTCGCGGCCGACGACCTCGCAGCTCAGCGCGTCGTGCGCGGCGGCGACGACGTGGGCGCGCGCGCCGAGCGCGGTCGGCGTCATGTGGTTGGCGGGCGTGTTCTGCAGGTCGCGCGCCGCGTTGACCGCCTCGGTCACGACCACCGCGCGGGCGACCTCGCCGGCCTGGTCGACGTGGTCGGAGACGATCAGCGCCTCGAGCCCGCCCGCCGCGTCCGCGCCGTCCTGCCCGCTCGTCTTGAACGCCGTGAACCGGTAGGCGGCCATCAGCGTCCCCTCGACCACGGCGCGCGCGGGCTGGTGCTCGCGCGCCTTGTGCGGCAGCTCCCAGCAGAGGACGGACGCGCCGAGCTCCCGCGCGCGCCCGTGCGCGGCGGCCGCCGCGAGCCGCAGCCCCTCCGCGCCCAGCCGCTCCCGCGCGCCCAGCCCGACGAGGATCCAGCGCTTCCCCGCCGCGTGCGCGACGGCCAGCGCGCCCGCGGTCGTCTTCGCCTCGCCGGCGTCCACGAGCGCCTGCAGCGCGCCCTCCTCGACGTCGTGGGGGACGCCCTCGCCCTCGAGCAGGCCGACGACGACGGTGTCGGCCGCGGTGGACGCCGCGGCCTCGGTGGTGGCGGTCACGCGCATGGTCCAGGAAGCTACTCGTTACCGTTCCGCTCCTTAGCTGTCCCTGACCCGACTCCAGAGACCGAGAAACCTCATGCCCAAGACCGTCATCCTCGGCGCCGCCCGCACCCCGATCGGGAAGCTCGGCGGCGGCCTGTCCTCCGTCGACGCGACCGACCTCGGCGCGGCCGCCATCACCGCCGCGCTGGAGCGCGCCGACGTCGCGCCCGACCAGGTCGACCACGTCGTCATGGGCCAGGTCATCCAGGCCGGCCAGGGCCAGGTGCCCTCGCGCCAGGCCCAGATCAAGGCCGGGATCCCGAAGGCCGTGTCCTCCGAGACCGTCAACAAGGTCTGCGCGAGCGGCCTGCGCGCCACGGTGATCCTCGACCAGGCGATCCGCGCCGGGGACGTCGAGGTCGGCGTCGGCGGCGGCATGGAGTCGATGTCCGGCGCCCCGTACCTGCTGCCCGGCGCGCGCTTCGGCTACCGCATGGGCGACGCCAAGGCGCTCGACGCGATGGTCCACGACGGCCTCACCAACCCCTTCAGCGGCAAGCAGATGTTCGTCGAGGCGACCGAGGTCGGCGACGAGCTCGAGCTCACGCGCCCGGACCTCGACCGCTGGGCGCTGCGCAGCCACGAGCTCGCGCTCGCCGCGATCGACGACGGCCGCATGGCCGACGAGATCGTCCCGTTCACGGTCAAGGGCCGCAAGGGCGACACGGTCGTCGAGGTCGACGAGGGCCCGCGCCGCGGCTCCTCGCTCGAGGCGCTCTCCAAGCTCCCAGGGCTCACCGGCAAGGAGGGCTCGCACACCGCGGGCAACTCGCCGGGCGTCAACGACGGCGGCGGCGCGCTCGTCCTCTCCAGCGACGAGTGGGCGGCCGCGAACGGCAAGACGGTCCTCGCCGAGGTCGTGGGCCACGCGCAGTTCGCCAACGACTTCGCCTACCTCGCCACGACGCCCGCGGGCGCCGCGCGCAAGGCCCTCGACAAGGCGGGCCTCCAGCCCGGCGACATCGACCTGTGGGAGATCAACGAGGCCTTCGCCTCGGTCACGCTGCAGTCGATCCGCGAGCTCGGGATCGAGGAGGACCGCGTCAACGTCAACGGCGGCGCGGTCGCGCTCGGCCACCCGATCGGCGCCTCGGGCGCCCGCATCCTCGGCGCGATCGTCCACGAGCTCCGCCGTCGTGGCGGCGGCCTCGGTGTCGCGGCGATCTGCTCGGGTGGCGGCCAGGGCGACGCGGTCATCCTCCGCGTCCACGGCTAGGACGCGCCAGGGCACCTAGGCTGGAGGGCGATGAGCACGTCGCCCTCCTCCGCCGCCTTCTTCGACCTGGACCGGACGCTGATGTCCGGCTCCTCCGGGTTCTTCTGGGCCAGGGCCGCCGCGCGGGCGGGCATGATCTCGCGGCGGCGCCTGGCGCTCGACGCGTGGGAGAACGTCAAGTTCCGCCTGCGCGGCTCGACCGACGCGTCCACCGACCGCGTCATGACGCGGGTCGGCGCGATGCTCGAAGGCAGGCGCGCGCGGGACTTCCAGCGCCTCGGCCCGCAGGTCCTCGCCGGCGTCCTGCCGCGGCTCTACCCGCAGATGCTCGACATCGCGTGGGGCCACCAGGACGCGGGCCGGCCGGTCTACATCGTCACCGCCGCCACGCAGGACACGGCCGAGATGATCGCCAAGGTCCTCGGCTTCGACGGCGGGCTCGGCACGCCGCTGGAGGAGGACGAGGAGGGCCGCTACACCGGCCGCCTCGCCGGGCCGTTCGCCTACCGCGAGGGCAAGCCGACGGTGATGCGGACGCTCGCCGCCGAGCAGGACATCGACCTGAGCGAGTCCTATGCCTACTCCGACTCGGAGTCCGACCTGCCGATGCTGCGCGCGGTCGGCCACCCGGTCGCGGTCAACCCCGACGGCCCGCTGGCCAAGGTCGCCCGCGAGGAGGGCTGGGACGTCTTGCGCTTCGACCGCCTCGGCGGGCGGATCGCGATGCTCGGCGGCCTCACCGCCGCGGGCCTGCTCGGCGCCGCGGGCACTGCCGCGCGCCGCAAGGTGGTGTCCAAGTGAGCGTCCACGAGCTCTCCGACTCGGGCTCGTCGCAGGCGGTCGAGCGATGAGCCTGCACGAGCTCAGCGACGAGCAGCGCCAGATCCGCGACCTCGCGAAGCGCTTCGCCGACGAGGAGATCGCGCCGCACGCCTCCGCGTGGGATCGCGAGCACCGCTTCCCCAAACCCGTCTTCGAGGCGCTCGGCGAGCTGGGGCTGATGGGCGCCTGCGTGCCGGAGCGGCACGGCGGCGCGGGCGCGGACTTCCTGTCCTACATCCTGGTCCTGGAGGAGCTCTCGCGCGCCGACGCGGGCGTCGGCGTCACCGTCGCCGTCCACACGAGCGCGGGCACGCTGCCGATCCTCGCCCACGGGACGCCGGAGCAGATCGACCGCCTCGTCCCGCCGCTCGCCCAGGGCCACGAGCTCGCGGCGTTCGCGCTGACCGAGTCCGGCAGCGGCTCGGACGCGGGCGCGATGCGCACGCGCGCGGTCGAGAACAAGCTCAGCGGCACGAAGCAGTGGATCACCAACGGCTCCTACGCCCACACCTTCACGGCGTTCGCCCTCGACCCCGAGAAGCCAAGCGCCTTCGTCGTGCGCCGCGGTGCCGCGGGCTTCAGCGTCACCCGCGAGGAGGAGAAGCTCGGCCTGAACTCCTCCTCCACCGCCGACCTCGCCTTCGACGAGACGCCCGCCGAGCCGCTCGGCCCGCGCGGCGGCGGGATGCGGATCGCGCTCTCGACGCTCGACGGCGGCCGCATCGGCATCGCCGCCCAGGCCGTCGGGATCGCCCAGGCCGCGCTCGACGTCGCGACCGCCTACGCCAAGGAGCGCCACGCCTTCGGCCGGCCGATCGGCGGCTTCGGCGCCATCCAGCAGAAGCTCGCCGACATGCAGACCGAGATCGAGGCGGCGCGCGCGCTCACCTGGCGCGCCGCGCGCCTCAAGCAGCACGGGCACCCGCACACGGTCGAGGGCGCGCAGGCCAAGTTGTACGCCTCGCGCGTCGCCCGCCACTGGACCGGCGAGGCGATCCAGGTCCTCGGTGGCTACGGCTACACCAGGGAGTTCCCGGCCGAGCGCTACTACCGCGACGCCAAGGTCACCGAGATCTACGAGGGCACGAGCGAGATCCAGCGCCTCGTCATCGCCCGCGCGCTGCTGGGCGAGGCCGCCCGCGAGTCGTAGGCTGCGCCGATGGCGAGCATCGCGGTCAACGGCACCACCGTCCACCACGTCGACGAGGGCCCGCGCGACGCGCCCGCGCTGCTCTTCAGCCCGTCGATGTTCTTCGACCACCGGATGTTCGCGGCGCAGGCCGCCGCGTTCTCCGACCGCTACCGCGTCGTCCGCTACGACCTGCGCGGCCAGGGCGAGAGCCAGCGCCACCCGCGCCCGCTGCTCGACATGGACACCCAGGCCGAGGACGCCGCCGCGCTGATCGAGGCCCTCGGCCTGCGCGACGTCACGTTCGTCGGCAACTCGATGGGCGGCTTCATCGGCCTGCGGCTCGCCGCGCGCCGCCCGGACCTCCTGCGCTCCGCGGTCGTCATGGGCACCTCGGCCGACGTCGAGGAGCAGGCCGAGGGCATGGACGCGCTCGCCGCCGCGGTCCTCGAGCACGGCATGGAGCCGGTGCTCGACGGCGTCCTGTACTTCATGTTGGGCGACACCACGCTCAACGACCCCTCGCGCGCCGGGCTGCTCGCCGAGACCCGCGCGCTGCTCGCGAGCCGCACGCCCGAGTACGCCGACGCGGCCTGGCACATCGCCCACCGCCCGGCGATCCTCGACGAGCTCAAGGACATCAAGATCCCGCTGACCGTCGTCGCCGGGACCGAGGACCACACCTACCCGCCGGCGAAGTCCGAGCAGATCGTGGCGGGCGTGCCGCACGCGACGCTCGTGGTCATGGAGCGCACCGGCCACGTCCACGCGCTCGAGAGCCCCGAGGCCGTCAACGCGGTCCTCGAGGCGCACCTCGCCGCGCTCACGGCTCCACCAGCCCCCGCCTGATCGCGTAGCGCGTCAGCTCGACGCGGTCGCGCATGCCGAGCTTGCCCAGGACGTTCTCGCGGTGGCGCTCGACGGTCCGCGGCGAGATCACCAGCAGCTCGGCGATCTGCTCGGTCGTGTGCGCCTCGGCGACGAGCTTGACGACCTCCTGCTCGCGCGGGGTGAGCACCTCGCCGTCGGTCGCCTCGCCCGCGGCGGCGGCCTCGAGGTGCTCGCGGATGATCGTCCGCACGGCCGGGGGGTAGAGGAACGGCTCGCCGCGCAGCGCCGCGCGGCACGCCTCGAGCAGGTCGCGGTCGGCCGCCGACTTCAGGACGTAGCCCGCCGCGCCCGCGTGCAGGGCCTCGAAGAAGTACTGGTCGACGTCGTGCATCGAGAGCATCAGGATCCGCAGGCCCGGGCGCCGGGCGGCCAGCTCGCGCGCGGCCTGCAGGCCCGTGCGCCGCGGCATCGCGACGTCGAGGATCGCGAGGTCCACGTCGTCGCGCTGCCCCAGCTCGACGGCCTCGATCCCGTCGCCCGCCTCGGCGACGACGTGGAGGTCCGGCGCGGCGTCGAGGACGTGGCGCAGCCCGCGGCGGACCATCGCGTGGTCGTCGGCGATCAGCACCCCGGCCTTCAGCGGGACGCTCACGCGAGCGGCACCGCGAGCCGCACCTCGGTCCCGCCGCCGGGCGCGTCGGCGACGTCGAGCGTCCCGCCGGCCAGCAGCGCGCGCTCGCGCATGCCCTGCACGCCGGTCCCGGCCGGCGCGCCGCGGACCCCGAGGCCGTCGTCGCGGACCGACAGCACCAACATCTCCCCGACCGGCCCGGCGCCGACCACGACCTCGCGGGCGGACGCGTGGCGCGCGACGTTCGTCAGCGCCTCCTGCGCCACGCGGTAGACCACCAACTCGGTCTCGGGCGCGAGCGCGGGCAGGTTCGGCGCGAGCTCGCGCCGCACCCGCAGCCGCGCGCGGTCCGCGAGCGTCGAGCCCAGCGCGACGAGCGCGCCGCGCAGGCCGAAGTCCGCCAGCGGCTCGGGCCGCAGCCCGTGCGTGATCTCGCGCACGCCGTCGGAGGCGGCGCGCAGCGCCTCGCGCGCGTCGTCGAGCCGCCCCGCCTCGAGCTCCAGCGCGACGCCGGTCAGCGCCTGGCCGACCTCGTCGTGCAGCTCGCGGCCGATCCGCCCGCGCTCGGCCTCCTGCGCGGCGATCGCGCGGCGGGCGCTGTCGTGGCGCTCGGCGAGCAGCCGCTCCAGCATCGCGTCGTAGGCGCGGCCGAGCGTCGCGACCTCGACCATCCCGCTCCGCGGGCCGTGCGGCGGCGGCGGGCGCAGCAGGTCGGCCGAGGCCATCTCGGCCGCCAGCGCGCGCAGCGGCGCGAGCGCGCGGCGCATGAGCAGGACGTTCGCCACGAGCGCCGCGGCGATCCCGCAGGCCAGCAGCGCCGCCTCGCTCACGGTGATCCGCGGGCTGACGGTCGCGGGGGAGAGGGCGAGGATCAGCGCGCCCACGAAGACGACGAGGGCGTTGCCGGCGACCACGCGCTGCAGCAGCGTCATGGAGGACATGGTGCCGCGCCGGGCGCGGGCGCGGGATGGGGAGCGCTCCCCATGGCCCGTCGGGCCGGCCGCCGGGAGCATCGATCCCATGACCGACCAGCCCCGCAAGACCATGCTGCACGACGCCTACGACCCCGAGGCGGAGGCCGCCGCGGCCCGCCGCGAGGAGCGCCAGGGATGGCTCATGCTCGTCGCGATCTTCGCCGCGGGCGGCGCGCTCGTCCTCATCGCGGCGTTCGCGACCTAGATGGACGACGGCACGATCCTCCTCGTCGTCGGCACGCTGCTGGCCGGCGGCATCGCGGTCTCGCAGCTCGGCGACCGCCTGCGCGTCCCCGGGCTGGTGCTCGTCATCGGCCTCGGGATGGCGCTCGGCTCCGACGGCCTCGGCCTCCTCCACTTCGACGACTACGCGCTCGCCCGCACGATCGGGATCGTCGCGCTCGTCCTGATCCTCTTCGAGGGTGGCCTCGCCGCGGGCTTCCCGGAGATCCGCCCGGTGCTGAGGCCGGCGCTGGCGCTCGCGCTGCTCGGCACGACGCTGACCGCGGTCCTCGCCGGCCTCGCCGCGTCCTGGCTGCTCGACCTCAGCCTGCTCGAGGGCCTGCTGCTCGGCTCGATCCTCGCCGCCACCGACGGCGCGGCGATCTTCGCGATCCTGCGCGGCTCGACGCTGCGCCTGCGCGTCGCGCGGACGCTCGAGGGCGAGGCCGGGCTCAACGACCCGGTCGCCGTCCTGCTCGTCCTCGGCTTCAGCGCGTGGATCACCACCGACGGCTACGGCCTCGCCGACATGGCGCGCGCGTTCGTGATCGAGCTGGGCGTCGGCGCGGTCGCGGGCCTCGCCGTCGGCGCCGCGGGCGTCTGGCTGCTCGAGCGCCTGCCGCTCACGACCGCGGGCCTCTACCCGGTGGCCTCGATGGCGATGGCCGGGATCGCGTTCGGCGCGGGCGACGCGCTGCACGGCTCCGGCTTCCTCGCGGTCTACCTCGCGGGCCTCACGCTCGGCAGCGCGCGGCTCGCCGAGCGCGAGGCGATGGCGACCTTCCACGACGGCCTCGCCTGGGTCGCGCAGTTGGTGATGTTCCTGACGCTCGGCCTGCTCGTCTTCCCGGACGCGCTGTGGGACGTGGCGCTGGAGGGCACGGTGCTCGCGCTGATCGCCGCGGTCGTGGCGCGGCCGCTGGCCGCGTTCGTCGCGACGACCGGCATGGGCTTCGACGTGCGCGAGCGCGCCGTCCTCGGCTGGGCGGGCCTGCGCGGGGCGGTGCCGGTCGTCCTCGCGACGTTCCCGGTCCTCGAAGGCGTGCCGCGCAGCGAGGAGTTCTTCACGATCGCGTTCTTCGCCGTGCTCGTCTCGACCGTCCTGCAGGGCACGACGTTCGAGGCCTTCGCCCGCCGCCTCGGGGTCGCGCCGCCGGCCACGTGATCTAGCCTCCACCACCACATGGCGCCCCTGCGCATCGATCCCGTCGCCGAGGCGCGCCGCCACTGGGAGGAGCGGTGGGGCGCCGAGCCGTCGCGGCCGATGGCGGCGGTGACCTCGATCATGCGCGCGCAGCAGGTGCTGATGGCGCGGCTCAACGAGCTGCTGCGCCCCCACGGCCTGACGTTCCCGCGCTTCGAGGCGCTCGTCTTGCTCTCCTACACACGCAACGGCGAGCTGCCGATCGGCAAGCTCGGCGAGCGGCTCCAGGTCCACCGCACCTCGGCCTCCTCGATCGTCGCCGCGCTCCAGGACGACGGGCTCGTCACGCGCGTCCCCTCGGCGCGCGACGGCCGCGCGACGCTGGCGATCATCACCGAGGCGGGCCGCGCCACGGCGCGCGCCGCGACCGCCGACCTCAACGCCGCGGACTTCGGCCTCGGCGCGCTCAGCGCGGACGAGCAGGAGGGGCTCACGGGCGTCCTGCGCACGCTGCGTCTCGACGCCGGGGATTTCGTGCCGTAACATGGCGGCTCCACGGATATGAGGAAGTCCTCCTAAATGGCCACCCAGCAGTCGCCCGCCGTCCCCACCACCCACGAGGAGTGGCTCGCCGCCTACGGCGCCACGCCCGAGCGCGACGCCGAGTTCATCACGCTGTCGGGCGAGGAGGTCAACCCCCTCTACACGCAGGCCGACGTGGTCGAGCGCAGCCCCGAGGGCGTCGAGAACATCGGCCTGCCCGGCGGCTTCCCGTTCACCCGCGGGATCTACCCCTCCATGTACCGCGGCCGCCTCTGGACGATGCGCCAGTTCGCGGGCTTCGGCACCGCCGAGGAGACCAACGAGCGCTTCCACTACCTGCTCGACCACGGGCAGACGGGCCTCTCGACCGCGTTCGACATGCCCTCGCTGATGGGCCACGACTCCGACCACGCCAAGTCGCTCGGCGAGGTCGGGCGCGAGGGCGTCGCCGTCGACACCGCCGTCGACATGGCCGACCTCTTCAAGGGCATCGACCTCGGCGACGTGTCCGTCTCGATGACGATCAACGCGCCCGCGGCGATCATGCTCGCCTTCTACGTCGTCGCCGCCGAGGAGCAGGGCGTCCCGACCGAGCGGCTCGGCGGCACGATCCAGGCCGACATCCTCAAGGAGTACATCGCCCAGAAGGAGTGGTGCTTCCCGGTCGACCCGGCGATGCGCCTGATGGGCGACATGGTGCAGTGGTGCACCGAGACGATGCCGCGCTGGCACCCGGTCTCGATCTCCGGCTACCACATCCGCGAGGCGGGCTCGACCGCGCAGCAGGAGCTCGCGTTCACGCTCAAGGACGGCCTCACCTACGTCGAGCAGGCCATCGACCGCGGCCTCGACGTCGACGACTTCGCGCCGCGGCTGTCCTTCTTCTTCAACGCGCAGATCGACTTCTTCGAGGAGATCGCGAAGTACCGCGCCGCCCGGCGCATCTGGGCCCGCGAGCTCCGCGACACCTACGGCGCGAAGAGCCCCAAGTCGTGGCTGATGCGCTTCCACACGCAGACCGCCGGCGTCTCGCTCACCGCCCAGCAGCCGCTCAACAACATCACGCGGACCGCGATCGAGGCGCTCGCCGGCGTCCTCGGCGGGACGCAGTCGCTCCACACCAACTCCTACGACGAGGCGCTCGCGCTCCCGACCGAGGAGGCCGTGCGGATCGCGCTGCGCACCCAGCAGATCATCGCCCACGAGACGGGCGTGACCTCCACCGCCGACCCGCTCGGCGGCAGCTACTTCGTCGAGGCGCTGACCGACCGGATGGAGGAGGCGGCCTACGACTACTTCCGCCGCATCGACGAGCTCGGCGGGATGGTCGAGGCCGTCAAGCAGAACTTCTGCCAGCGCGAGATCGCCGACGCCTCCTACGAGCTCCAGGGCCGCATCGACCACGGCGACCGCGTCGTCGTCGGCGTCAACCACTACACCGAGGGCGACGACGTCACGACGCCGCTGCTGCGGATCGACCCGTCGCTCGAGCGCAAGCAGGTCGACCGCGTCACCGCCGTCAAGGGCCGCCGCGACGGCGCCGCCGTGGAGCGCACGCTGGTCGCCCTGAAGGAGGCCGCGGCGCAGGAGCACGTGAACCTCATGCCGCCACTTCTGGACGCGGCGCGGGTTCACGCGACCGAAGGTGAGATCATCGGGGCCTTGCAGGAAGTGTTCGGCTCCTACACCGAGACCCCGGTGTTCTGAGCCACGGTCCCGACTCCCCGGAGGAACTCCGTCCCATGAAGAAGCTCATCGCCGCCGGCGCGGCCACCGTCGTCGCCGCAGGCGCCCTCGCGATCCCGGCCTTCGCGTCCACCAAGACCGTCCAGGTCAAGGACAACAAGTTCGTCGCGACCAAGATCACCGTGTCGAAGGGCACGACGGTCAAGTGGGTGTGGAAGGGCAAGGCCCCGCACGACGTCACCGTCACCAAGGGCCCGGCCAAGTTCAAGTCGTCGGTCAAGACGTCGGGCTCCTTCTCCAAGAAGCTGACGAAGAAGGGGACCTACAGCCTCGTATGCACGATCCATGCCCCCGGCATGAAGATGACCATCACGGTCAAGTAGCCGCGTCGGCCTCGCCGTCGAGGTCGAGCTTGAGCTGCCCGCTGGGCCGGAGCCGCCGCGTGCGCGGCTCCGCGTCCGGCGCGCCGGCGCGCTTGTACACGGTCACGACGTCGCGGGGCGAGAGCGGCCCGGACGGCCTGCCGTCGCACCGGTCGATGGCCAGGCGGCCGAGGCGGACGCCCGCCACGACGGCATGGAAGCGCCCGGTCGCACCGCGCGCCAGGACCACGTCGCCGACCTCGATCTCCGCCATCGCGTGGGGGAGCCTATCCGCCGGGAAGCGCGCTTCGGTCCCCGACCGCTACGATCCCGCGGCCTCCGGACCGCACCGCGCGGCCGGAAGGAGCCGACCATGTCTGCGAACGCCACCCAGCGCAAGATCCGCGTCGTCGTCGCCAAGCCCGGGCTTGACGGACACGACCGCGGAGCCAAGATCATCGCTCGCGCGCTGCGCGATGCGGGCATGGAGGTCATCTACACGGGGCTGCACCAGACCCCGGAGCAGATCGTGGAGACCGTGATCCAGGAGGACGCCGACGCCGTAGGGCTGTCGATCCTGTCTGGAGCCCACATGACGCTCGTGCCGCGCATCGTCAAGCTGCTCGCCGAGCAGGGCATCGACGACGTGCTCGTCACCGTCGGGGGGACCATCCCCACCGACGACATCGCGCCCCTGAAGGAGCTCGGCGTCGCCGAGGTCTTCACGCCGGGCGCGCCCACGCAGGACATCATCGACTTCATCCGGTCGGCCGTCGAAGCCTCGCCCCGACAGGGCGTCTAGACGGCATGGGGCCGGATGCATGTGCAGGAGCAGTTCGGTCACCGCGCCCGATTGACTCGTCAGTCAACGAAGCCGGTACCATCCCGATCGTTCGTTCGCCAGAGGAGGCCCTGACACCGTGAAGATCGCCGTGTTGGTCAAGGAAGTCCCGGACGCCGCCGTCCAGAAGCGCATCGACCCGAGCTCGGGTCGTCTGGATCGCAGCGGTGAGAAGAACCTCAACCCGTATGACACGCACGCCATCGAGGCTGCGATGCAGATCAAGGAGGGCGGCGCCGTCGAGGTCGACGAGATCGTCGCCGTCACGATGGGCCCCGAGACCGCCGTGCGCGCGCTGCACAAGGCCGTCTCGCTGGGTGCCGATCGCTCCGTCCACCTGAGCGACCCGGCCCTGGCCGGCTCCGACGTGGCCGCCACCGGCTACGCGCTCGCCCAGGTCCTGAAGCGCGAGAGCCCCGACCTCGTCCTGCTCGGTCAGCAGTCCGACGATGGCGAGTGCTACACGATCGGCGCCGTCGTGGCCGAGTACCTCGGCCAGCCGTCGCTGACCCAGGTCATCAAGCTCGACATCGCCGGCGACGAGCTCACCTGCGAGCGCCAGGCCGAGTACGGCTACGACACGGTCAAGGTCAAGCTGCCCGCCGTCATCTCGGTCGGCGACGCGATCAACGAGCCGCGCTACCCGTCGCTGAAGGCGATCATGGGCGCCAAGAAGAAGCCGCTCGAGGCCGTCTCCGCCGGAGACGCCGAGATCGACGCCGGCAAGGTCGGCGCCGAGGGCTCCAACGTCCAGTGCGGGGACTTCAAGGCCCCGCCGTCGAAGTCCGCCGGCCTCATCATCGAGGACGAGGACACCGACGACACCGTCCAGAAGATCATCGCCTGGCTCGACGAGCGCAAGCTCCTCGCCTAGCCGACGGCTGAGAAGAGAGGAACCACAGCGATGAGCAACATCCTGGTCTACGCGCTCCACTACGAGGGCGCCTTCAACAAGAACTCGCTCGGCGCGGTCGCCGAGGCCTCGCGCCTCGCCTCCGAGCTGGGCGGCGAGGCCCACGCGGTCGTCGTCGCCGAGGGCGTCAGCGACGAGCTGGCCGCCTCGCTCGGCAAGTACGGCGCCAAGAAGGTCTACAAGGCCGAGGGCCCCGAGGGCCTCGCCGGCCCCGTCATCGACACGCTGGGCAAGCTGTTCGACGGCGGCGACTACCAGTACGCCGTCTTCGGCGGCGGCCTGCTCGGCTTCGAGATCGGCGCCGGCCTGGCCGCGCGGATCGACGCCGGCGTGACCATGGAGGTCACCGGCGTCAACGTGGTCGACGGCAAGCTGGCCGCCGAGCGCCCGATCCTGGGCGACTCGTCGATCTCCACCTCGCGCTACAAGGACAAGGGCATCATCATCGCCCGCCTGAACGCGTTCGAGGTCAAGGAGACCGGCGGCGGCGACGCGGCGGTCGAGACGATCACGGCCGACCTGTCGGCCCAGACGCAGCAGGCGAGCATCGTCACGCGCGGCGAGCAGCGCGGCGCCGACGTCGACATCGAGGGCGCGAACATCCTCGTCGCCGGCGGACGCGGCCTGGGCAAGGCGGAGGGCTTCCAGCTCGCAGAGGACCTGGCCGCGGCGTTCGGCGGCAACTCCGCCGTCGCCGCCACGCGCGCCGTGGTCGACGCGGGCTGGTACCCGTACGCGGCGCAGATCGGCCAGACGGGCAAGACGGTCGCCCCGAAGCTGTACCTCGCGGCGGGCATCTCCGGCGCGATCCAGCACAAGGTCGGCATGCAGGCCTCGGAGAACATCGTGGCGATCAACAAGGACGCGAACGCCCCGATCTTCGAGTTCTCCGACCTCGGCATCGTCGGCGACCTCAACAAGATCCTGCCGAAGCTCACCGAGGCGGTGAAGGCCCGCAAGGGCTAGCGCCATGAGCGGCTCGAACGGCAACGGCCGGGTGGCACCGGGGGCGTATCCGCCGCCGGTCGACCCTCAGAAGGAGTTCATCAAGCGCACCCTCGACGACGAGGACGAGCGCATCGACGTCGGCGTCGCCATCGTGGGCGGCGGCACGGCGGGCCTGGCCACGGCCAACCGCCTGCTGCAGCTCCTGGCGGACGACCCGGAGACGATGGAGCGTCTCGGGGAGGTCCCGGTCGCGGTCATCGAGAAGGCCAAGGTCTGCGGCGGGCACAACCTGTCGGGCGCCGTCGTGCGCCCAGGCCCGCTGCTGGAGCTCTACCCCGAGTACTCGCGCGAGGACTGGCGCAAGGAGGGGTGGGCCTTCGGCGAGGTGCACAAGGAGGCGGTCTACATGACGCCGACCGCCAAGCACGCGATCCGGATCCCGCCGCCGCCGCCGTTCAAGAACCACGGCAACGAGGTCGTCTCGGTCTCCGCGCTGGCGCGGTTCCAGCAGCGGCTCGCGGAGGAGGGCGGGGCGTACGTCCTGACCGAGACCGCGGCCACGCAGCTGCTCGTCGAGGACGGCCGCGTCAAGGGCGTCCGCTCCGGCGACAAGGGCCGCGGCAAGGACGGCCAGCCGCTCGGCAACTTCGAGCCGGGCACGGACATCACCGCGCAGTTCACGGTGCTGGCCGAGGGCTGCTGGGGCCACCTCACCGGTCCCGCGATCCGCGAGTTCGACCTGGCCGCGGGCGCCGAGCCCCAGACCTGGGAGCTCGGGGTCAAGGAGATCTGGAAGGTCGCCAAGCCGCTCGACCGCCTGATCCACACGATCGGCCCGTGGCCGGTCAAGATCTCGGCCAAGTACGGCCAGATCGGCGGCACGTGGATCTACCCGATGAAGGACGAGAAGACCGGGGAGGACCTGGTCTCGATCGGCTTCGTCGTCGACCTCGACTACGCCGACGCCACCACGTCGGCCCACGACCTGCTGCAGCAGTTCAAGCTGCACCCGCTGGTCAAGAAGATCCTCGAGGGCGGCGAGCGGGTCGGCTGGGGCGCCAAGGCGCTGCCGGGCGGCGGCTACTGGTCGATGCCGAAGCTGACGATGCCGGGCGCGCTGCTGGTCGGCGACTCCGCGGGCATGGTCGACACGGTCTCGCTCAAGGGCGTCCACCACTGCATCAAGTCGGGCATCCTGGCCGGCGAGGCGATCTACAAGGCCCTCAAGAACGGCGAGACGTCGGTGGAGTCCTACGAGGACGCCGTCGAGGAGTCGTCGATCGGCAAGGAGCTCTACGCGGTCCGCAACACGCGGCAGCCGTTCCAGAAGGGCTTCCTGCGCGGCGGCCCGATCGTCAACCTGGCGATCGCCACCAAGGGCAAGCTGCCCCCGGGGCGCCTCGCCTGGCACAAGCAGGACCAGAAGCCGATGTTCATCGGCAAGACGAAGGACGGCTACCCCAAGCCGGACGGCAAGTACACGTTCGACAAGCTGTCCTCGGTGTTCATCACGGGCAACGCGACCCGCGACGACGCGCCGAACCACATCCGCGTCCAGAAGTCCGTCCCGCGCGAGGTCGCGGAGACGTGGAAGTGGATGTGCCCGGCCGGGGTCTACGAGATCCCCGAGGACGCGCCGGAGCACGGCACGGTCGACGTGATCGTCAACTACACCAACTGCGTGCAGTGCGGCGCGATCACCGCCAAGGGCGGTCGCCTGACGACCCCCGAGGGCGGCGACGGGCCGCTCTACCAGCAGACCTGATCGAGGGACTGTCCCCTCGCCACCACGGTGGGGGACAGTCCCTGACTTCGCGGAGTTGGGGACTGTCCCTCACCGTCGACCGGTGGGGACAGTCCCCCGATACCGCAACCCGGCGGCCCTACGCTTGTTCGAAGAAGCGCATGCGCCGCCCCACCCTCATCGGACTCCTCGCGCTCCTCGCCCTCGGCGGCGGGGCCGGCTCCGCGCAGGCCTCCGCCGACAAGCTCCCGCTGTCGGCCAAGACGACGATCTGCACCACGGGCGCCGACGACGCCTCGCGCGCGGCCACGTTCACCGGCTCGATGCCGGCGGCCGCGCAGACCCGCCGCATGCAGATGCGCTTCGTCCTGCTGCAGCGCGTCGGCCCGGGCCCGAAGGGCGCCTTCAAGAAGCTCGTCGTGCCGGGCTGGGGCGGCTGGGAGAAGTCCGACCCGGGCCGCCAGGGCTTCGTCTTCACCAAGCGCGTCGAGGCGCTGGCCGCGCCCGCCGCCTACCGCGCGCTGGTCACGTTCCGCTGGTACGACGCCAAGGGCCACCTCCAGCGCACCGCGACGCGGACCACCTCGGCCTGCGAGCAGCCCGACCCGCGGGCCGACCTCGTGCTCTCCGGCGTCGACGCGACCGGCGTGAGCAGGACGACCGCGGCCTACACGCTCTCGCTCGGCAACGAGGGCCACGCCGACGCCGCGCCGTTCGCGGTCACGATCACGGTCGGCGGGGTCGTCTCGGACCCGATCACGATCGGCCCGATCGCCGCCGGCGAGCGCGCCAGCGGCGCGCTGGCCGCCCCGCGCTGCGCGCCCGGGAGCACGATCACGGTGACGCTCGACGTCGGGAACGCGGTCGACGAGGCCGACGAGGACGACGACGTCGTGGAGCGTCCCTGCCCGCTGTCGTAGGAGCCGTTCCCGACGGTCGCATGACGCTACACTCAGGGGGACCATGAAGACCGGAATCCACCCCGAATACGTCGTTTCGCACGTCACCTGTACGTGTGGCAACGACTTCTACACGCGTTCGACGCAGGCTGAGATCCACGTCGAGGTGTGCGCGCAGTGCCACCCGTTCTACACGGGCAAGCAGAAGATCATGGACACCGGCGGGCGCATCGACCGCTTCAAGCGCCGCCAGGCTCGCGCCGCCGGCACCAAGGAGTAGTCCCCGGGCCATGCCGGACGCACCGCGCTCCTCCGACGGCGCATCGGTAGCCGTCGGGGACGGTGCGTTCGGTGGTGACCTGGTCGCGCAGCGGGACGCTCCCGTCGGCGGCCAGGCCGTCCTCGAAGGCGTGATGATGCGCGGCGTCTCCACGTGGGCCGTCGCCGTCCGCAAGCCCCTGCCCGAGCAGCTCAAGGTGGGCGGGCTCGAGCCCGAGGAGGTCCCGCTCGGCGAGATCGAGGTCGTCAGCCACCCGCTGACGTCCGTCCTCAAGAAGCACCGCGTCCTGCGGCTGCCGCTGGTCCGCGGCGTCGTCGCGCTGGGCGAGTCGCTCGGCATCGGCTTCAAGGCCCTCGGCATCAGCGCCAACGCACAGCTGCCCGAGGACGAGAAGGAGATCTCCGGCGGCGTCTGGGCGGGCACGGTCGTGCTCGCCGTCCTGCTCGCGGTCGGCCTGTTCTTCGTCGTCCCGGTCGGGCTCACGAGCCTGATCAAGGATCAACTGCACTCGTCGTTCCTCTTCTGGCTCGTCGAGGGCCTGCTGCGCACCACGATCTTCCTCGGCTACCTGCTGGCGCTCTCGCGGCTGCGCGACCTGCGCCGCGTCTTCGAGTACCACGGCGCCGAGCACAAGACGATCTCCTGCTACGAGGCCGAGCTGGAGCTGACGCCGGAGAACGCGCAGCGCTTCAGCCGCCTGCACCCGCGCTGCGGCACGAGCTTCCTGCTCGTCGTGATGATCGTCGCGATCTTCGTCTTCGCCCCGATCGGCCTGCCCGCCTGGTACTGGCTCGTGCTCACGCGCATCGTCGGCGTGCCGCTGATCGCCGGGATCTCGTTCGAGCTGATCAAGTTCGCGGGCAAGAACCGCCGCCGCGGCTGGGTGCGGGCGATCATGTACCCGGGCCTCCAGCTGCAGAAGCTGACCACGCGCGAGCCGGACCTCGACCAGCTCGCCGTCGCCATCGCCGCCATGAACGCCGTCCTCGCCGTGGAGAACCCGATGGGCGCCTCCGACGAGGAACGCGTGGGCATGGAAGTCGTCGCGTAGCGTTCGCGGGCCGCCCGCCCGCGCCTGACGGTCGCCAACACGCTTCACGGGCTGGCGCCCGCTGCCGCTGTGCCGGCGACGTCAGCCACGACCGCTCGGGCCGCGAACGCTACGCGGTACCTTGGCAGTCGCATGATCGAGTCCCTCGTCGAGCAGATCGAGACCCGCTTCGCCGAGGTCGGCCGTCTCATCACCGAGGCCGACGTCATCTCGGATCGCAAGCGCTACGCCGAGGTCGGTCGCGAGTACCGGCGCCTGGAGCCGGCCGCCAAGCTCGCCGAGGACTGGCGCCACGCCACCGACGACGCCGCGGGCGCGCGTGAGCTGCTGGCCGAGGGCGAGGACCCGGAGCTGCGCGAGCTGCTGCGCACCTCCGAGGCGCGCATCGAGGAGGTCGAGGAGGAGATCCGCCTCGCGATGGTCGAGCCCGATCCCAACGACGACAAGAACGTCATCGTCGAGATCCAGGGCGGCGCGGGCGGGGAGGAGGCCGGCCTCTGGGCGGGCGACCTCTACCGGATGCTCACCCGCTACGCCGAGCGCCGCGGCTTCACCGCGGAGCCGCTCGACGCCGGCGAGGGCAAGTACACCTTCGCGATCAAGGGCGACGGCGCCTACTCGATCTTCAAGTTCGAGGGCGGGACGCACCGCGTCCAGCGCGTGCCCTCCACGGAGTCCCAGGGCCGCATCCACACCTCGACCGCCACGGTCGCGGTGCTGCCCGAGGCCGAGGACGTCGACGTCCACGTCGACCCCAACGACCTGCAGATCGACGTCTACCGCTCCGGCGGCCCGGGCGGCCAGTCGGTCAACACCACCGACTCGGCGGTGCGGATCACGCACAAGCCGTCCGGGATCGCGGTCGCGATGCAGGACGAGAAGAGCCAGCTGCAGAACCGCGAGAAGGCGATGCGCGTCCTGCGCGCGCGCCTCTACGAGGCCGCGCTGGCCGAGCAGCAGGCCGCCTCCGCCGAGGCGCGCCGCTCCCAGGTCGGCACCGGCGACCGCGCCGAGAAGATCAGGACCTACAACTACGGCGAGCGGCGCGTGACCGACCACCGCATCAAGCTCACCGCCCACAACCTCGACGACGTCCTCGCGGGCGAGCTCGACGAGTTCACCGCCGCGCTCCAGGACGACGAGAAGCGGCGCGGCCTGGAGGCGCAGGCCGCCTGATGGCCCCCTCGCCGTTCGCGGGGACCGGCGTCCGCGAGGCGCTCGACTCGGCCCTCGTCGCGCTCAACGGCGCGAAGGTCGAGAACCCGCGCCTGGACGCCGAGGTCCTGCTCGGCCACGCGCTCGGCGTCGACCGCACCGCGCTGTGGCTGGACCCCGACCGCGAGGTCAGCGGCGACGCGGCGCGCTGGTTCCGCGACGCGATCCGACGGCGGACCGTCGAGCGCGTCCCGGTCGCCTACCTCGTCGGCCACAAGGGCTTCCGCCACCTCGAGCTCGCGGTCGACCAGCGCGTCCTCGTCCCGCGGCCGGAGACCGAGCACCTCGTCGAGGCGCTGCTCGACCTGCCCCGCGGCGCGCGCGTCCACGACGTCGGCACGGGCTCGGGCGCGATCGCGCTCGCGCTCAAGGACGAGCGGCCGGACCTGCGGATCTCCGCGAGCGACGTCAGCCCCGACGCGCTCGCCGTCGCCCGCGCCAACGGCGCCCGCCTCGGCCTCGACGTCTCCTTCAGCCAGGGCGACCTGCTCGACGGCGTCGAGCACGCGCTCGACGTGATCGTCTCCAACCCGCCCTACGTCCGCGACGGCGACCGCGCGCGGATGGCGCCCGAGGTCACCCAGCACGAGCCCGGCCTGGCGCTCTTCGCCGGCGCCGACGGCCTGCGGACGATCCGCCCGCTGCTCACGCAGGCCGCCGCGACGCAGGCGACGATGGTCGCGCTGGAGGTCGGCGCCGGGATGGCGCCCGCGGTCCGGGCGCTCGTCGCCGCGGCGGGCTTCCCGGAGGTCGGCGTGATCACCGACCTCGCGGGCCACGAGCGCGTCGTCGTCGGGGAGCGGTGAGCGCGGTGATCGGCCCCGACCAGGCCGCGACGTTCGAGCGCTGCATGGCCGTCGGGGGCGTCGCGCTCTTCGGCGCCGACACGGTCTACGGCCTGGCCTGCGACCCGTCGACCGACGAGGCCGTCCGGCGGCTGTACGCGATCAAGGGCCGGCGGCCGGACAAGCCCGCGGCCGTGATGTTCTTCTCGCTCGCCCTGGCGCTCGCCGCGCTGCCCGAGCTCGGGCCGCGCACCGGCGCCGCGCTCGAGGGGCTGCTGCCCGGCGCGGTCACGCTGCTGCTGCCCAACCCGGCGCGCCGCTGGCCGCTGGCGTGCGGCCCCGATCCGGAGACGGTCGGCCTGCGCGTGCCCGCGCTCGGCCCGGCCGCCGCGGGCCTCGCCGCCGTCCGCTGGCCGATCCTGCAGTCCTCGGCCAACCTCGCCGGCGGCCCGGAGGCGCGCCGGCTGCAGGACGTCCCGGCGGCGGTCCGCGACGAGGTCGACCTCGTCCTCGACGCCGGCGAGCTCGATGGCACCGCCTCGACGGTCGTCGACCTGCGGCGCTTCGAGGCCGGCGGGACGTGGGCGGTCGTGCGCGAGGGCGCGGTCGCCACGACGTGCGTCGCGGCGACGCTCGACGGCCTGACCACCTGATCGCGGGGGCGCCGGCGAAAGTCGTTCACACGCGCCCCGCTTCGCTGTACATTCACGCGCGACATGGTCATCGCCATCGGGTCGGACCACGCGGGCTTCCACCTCAAGGAGCACGTCAAGGACACGCTCCTGGCGGCCGGGCACGAGATCGTCGACGTCGGGACCGTGACTCCCGAGTCGGTGGACTACCCGGCCTACGCCGAGCAGGCCGCGCGGCTGGTCGGCGACGGCAGCGCGCAGCGCGCGGTCCTCGCCTGCGGCTCGGGCGTCGGCGTCGCGATCGTCGCCAACAAGGTCGCCGGCGTGCGCGCGGTCAACGCGCACGACCCCTCGGAGGTCGAGATGGCCCGCCGCCATCACGACGCCAACGCCGTCACGCTCTCGGGCGCGCGGCTCGCGCCCGACGAGGCGGACGCGATCGTCGAGCGCTTCCTGCGCACCGCGTTCGAGGGCGGACGGCACGCGCGCCGCGTCGGGCAGATCGCGGAGATGGACGGCTCAGCCGTTCAAACTCCGATCGGCGGCTGATACCGTCGGAGGCGTCGTTACTGGCGCCTTGGGAGGAACGAACCTCCGGGAAGCGACACCTTGCGTTCTGCCGCGCGCCTGGGCATCCATCGGAACCCGTACAAGGAGCTTGCCGTGTCCTCCGATCTGAGCCCTGACTTCTTCAGCCAGTCCCTTGCCGAGGTCGACCCCGAGGTCGCCCACGCGCTCGGGCAGGAGCTGGAGCGCCAGCAGCGCACGCTGGAGATGATCGCCAGCGAGAACTTCGTGCCCCAGGCGATCCTCGAGGCCCAGGGGAGCGTGCTGACCAACAAGTACGCCGAGGGCTACCCGGGCAAGCGCTACTACGGCGGCTGCGAGTTCGTCGACATCATCGAGCAGCTCGCGATCGACCGCGCCAAGGCGCTCTTCGGCGCCGAGCACGCCAACGTCCAGCCGCACGCGGGCGCGCAGGCCAACACCGCCGTCTACCACGCGCTGCTGCAGCCGGGCGACACGATCATGGGGCTCTCGCTGCCCCACGGCGGGCACCTCTCGCACGGCATGAAGATCAACGTGTCGGGCAGGTTGTATGACATCGCCCCGTACGAGGTCGACCGCGAGACCTCGCTGATCGACATGGACGAGGTCCAGCGGATCGCGAAGGAGCGCAGGCCCAAGCTGCTGCTCGCGGGCTGGTCGGCCTACCCGCGCCAGCTCGACTTCGCGCGCTTCAAGGAGATCGCCGACGAGGTCGGCGCGCTGCTCATGGTGGACATGGCCCACTTCGCCGGCCTCGTCGCCGCCGGCCTGCATCCCAGCCCGGTGCCCTACGCCGACGTCGTCACCTCGACGACGCACAAGACGATCGGCGGCGGCCGCGGCGGGCTGATCCTCTCCAAGGAGGAGCACGCCAAGAAGATCAACTCGGCCGTCTTCCCGGGCCAGCAGGGCGGGCCGCTCGAGCACGTCATCGCGGGCAAGGCGGTGGCCTTCAAGATCGCCGGGACCGAGCTCTTCCGCGAGCGCCAGGAGCGCACGATCGCGGGCGCCCAGGCCGTCGCGGCCGCGCTGGTGGGCGCGGGCCACGGCGTCAACGTCCTGACCGGCGGAACCGACGTGCACCTCGCGCTCGTCGACCTCCGCGAGTCCGAGATCGACGGCCAGCAGTCCGAGGACCGCCTGCACGACATCGGCATCACGGTCAACCGCAACGCGGTCCCGTTCGACCCGCGCCCGCCGATGGTCACCTCCGGCCTGCGCGTCGGCACCGCCGCGCTGGCGACCCGCGGCCTGCAGGCCGACGACTTCGCCGAGATCGGCGACATCATCGCCACCGCGCTCACTCCCGCCTTCGAGGCCAAGCGCGACGAGCTCGCCGAGCGCGTCACCGCCATCGCCGACCGCTACCCGCTCTACGAGCAGCTCGGCGCCGCGACGACGGCGTAGGGGGCGCGGGCCTCTTCGGCGCTCAGCGCGCGGCGCTGGTCGTCGCGCGCTGCGTGGTCCGGTTGCGACAAGGAGCGAACGCGAGCGCGCAGTCCTCGGCGGTCGTCCGCCGCGCCCCCGGGCGGATCCGTGTCGAGCCATGGGTCCATGGGACCCGTTCCTCGACACGCACATCCCACTCCGTCTCGACCTGAGTACCCATGAGGTGCTTTTGTCGAGACGGACGCACGCCACGCACGACGACCGGCGCCGGAGCTGAACGCCGCGACGCCAGCACGCCTACTCCTTCGCGGCGACCGCGCGCTCCAGGATCTCCGCCATCCGCGCGGCCTGGCGCGCGGCGTCGTGCTCGGCCGCGGCGGCGCGGGCGGCGGGGTTCGGGACCGGCAGCTCGGCGGCGGCCGCCAGCGCGGCGAGCAGCGCGGCCGGGTCGTGCGGGTTGACGAGGACGCCCGCCTCCGGCGTGACGAACTCCGGCGGCCCGCCCTCGGTGGTCGCCACGACCGAGCGCTCCATCGCCATCGCCTCGAGCGTCGCCAGGCCGAAGGGCTCCAGCAGCGAGGGCTGGCAGAGGACGTCGCAGGCCGCGACCCACGCGGGCACCTGCTCGTGCGGGACGCGGCCCGCGAGGTGCACGCGCGGCCGGTCCTCCAGCGCGTGGCGCAGCGGCCCGTCGCCGACGAACGTCAGCGAGCCGCGGCCGAGGCGGGCGAACGCGTCGGCCAGCCGCAGGACGTTCTTGCGCTCGACCAGCGAGCCGACGCAGAGGAAGCGCGGGTGCTCGCCCGCGCTCCACGCCGCCGCCGCGACGCCGGGCGTGAACTGCGCGAGGTCGACGCCGAGGTCGACGACCTCGCAGGAGAGCCCGACGAAGTGGCGCTCCAGGCGCGCGGCGAGCCAGCGGGAGTTGGCGATCACCGCGGCCGCGCCGCGCACGACCGGCCGGGTCAGCACGCGCAGCGCCGCGCGGTCGAGGTTCGCGACGTCGGTGCCGTGCGCCATCACCACCAGCGGGACGCGCGCCGCGAGCGCCGCGGCCAGGCCGGCCGCGCCCGCGGGGAAGAGGAAGTGCGCGAAGACGACGTCCGGCTCGCAGCGCCGCGCGGCGAGGACCGCGTCGGCGGTCAGCTGCGCGTACTTCGTCGGCGCGCCGCCGCGGCGGCCGATCGCCGCGACCTCGACCTCATGGCCCTGGGCGACCAGCTCACGGCGCAGCGGCAGCAGGAAGCTGCCGAGGTCCGGGTCGCCCGGCGTGGGCCACATCTGCGTCACGAGCAGGATGCGCATCGCCGACCAGCCTTGCACGCCGCGCGTGCGAATACCCTCTGCGGCGATGACGGAGCTGGATGCGGTCTGGGCGTTCGTCGCCGCGTTCGCCGTGGCGGCGGGCCTGACCCCGCTGACGGCCCGCTTCGCCCGGCGCGTCGGCGCCGTCGACCAGCCGAAGGCGCGCGGCCTCGGCCGCGAGTCCACGCCGCTGCTCGGCGGCCTGGCGATCTTCGCCGGCGCGCTCGTCGCGGGCGTGCTGTTCATCGACACCACGGCGCGCACGCACGACCGCTTCGTCGGGATCCTGCTCGGCGCGATCCTCATCACGGCCGTCGGCGGCCTCGACGACCGCTTCGACCTGCACCCGGCCGTGAAGCTGCTCGGCCAGCTCGCCGCGGCGGTCCTGCCGGTGGCCTTCGGCGTCGAGGTCGGGAACATCACGCTGCCGTTCCTCGGCGCGATCGACTTCGGCTCGGCCGGCGGGCCGGTGACGGTCGTCGGCCTCGTGGCGATGATGAACGTCGTCAACTTCTCCGACGGCGTCGACGGCCTCGCCGCCGGCGTCTGCGCGATCTCCGCGGCGGCGTTCGCCGTCATCGCCTTCGACCTCGACCGCAGCCACGCCGCGATCCTCGCCGCCTGCACCGCGGGCGCCGCCGCCGGGTTCCTGGTGCACAACTTCCCGCCGGCGTCGATCTACATGGGGGACTGCGGCGCGAACCTGCTCGGGTTCCTGCTCGGCTGCATCGCGGTCGAGGGCGCCGTGAAGACGCAGGCGGTCCTCGCGCTGGTGATCCCGCTCGTCGTGCTCGCGGTCCCGTTCCTCGACACGACCTTCGTGGTGCTCAAGCGCATGAAGTACCGGCGCAAGGTCTACGTCGCCGACGCCAACCACTTCCACCACCGCTTCAACCGGATCGGCTTCAGCGAGCGCAAGACGCTGATCTACCTCTACGCGTGGACGCTGCTGCTCGGCGGCTTCGCGGTCTCGCTGCGCTTCATCCCGTACTCCGACCACCACGGCCACCTGCACACGGGCTGGGCGCTCGTGGTCGCGGGCCTCGCGCTCGTCGTCGCGGCCGCGAGCGCGTACCTCGTTTACGTGCTGGAGATCCTCAAGCTCCGGCGCCTCAGCGCGATCCGGATCCGCCGCCTGCGCCCGGAGGCCGGGGAGGGCGACGTCGACGCGGACGTCGCACGGCAGATGGAGACGGGCGAGTTCGAGGCGCTGCAGGGCGGCGAGCGCTAGGCGCCGCGCAGCAGCCCGTACACGGTGCCGCGGTAGATGCCGACGATCGCGTCGACCATCTCGGCCTGGGGGATCGGGTCCTCCTGGACGAGCGCCTGGTAGAAGGTGCGCTCGACCATCCAGGTCAGCGCGAAGGCGGTCGCGACCGCCGTGCCGTCGGGCAGCTGGTCCTCGATCTCGATGCGGCGCGCGGTCGCGTCGACGAAGCGCTGCAGGAGGCCGCGCCAGAACGTCGCGATGTCCTCCTCGTAGGTGGAGACCTCGACGATCGCGCGGATCAGGACGCCGTGCTCGCGGTAGAGCTCGGCGATCCGCGTCAGCGCCTCGCGGATCTCCTGCTCGGGGTCCTCGCCCTCGCCCGAGAACCAGATGTCGGCCTGGGCGTAGAGCAGCTCGGTGACGTCGCCGGCCAGCCGCATCAGCAGGTCGCGCTTGTCGCGGAAGTAGAAGTAGAACGCGGTCCGCGAGATGCCCGCGGCCTTGGCGATGCGCTCGACGTTGAGGTCGGCGTAGGAGGAGCCGCCCGCGAGCAGCTGCTCGGTCGCCTGCAGGACCTCGGCCTGGACCTGGGCGCGCTTGGCGGTCGCCGGGCCCTCGCGGTGGGCGACGGGCGAAGCGGTGCGGGGCTCGTCGTCGGCCATCGGGCTCCCACGATACCGGCCATCGGTTGACACCCTGTCAGCCGGCCCTTGACACCCTGTCAAACGGGCTGCGAGGATCGGCGCCATGGCCAGCCTCCTCGAGCTCACCTCCCAGGGCGACGTCGCCACGATCAGCGACGAGTCCAAGCTGTCGCAGGTCGTCCTGATGACGCCGCAGCAGCTCTACGAGCTCTGGGAGCGCCAGCCGTGGCAGACGCACACGATCGACTTCGCGCAGGACCGCGAGGACTGGGCCGCGCTGAGCGACGAGGACAAGGACCACATCGTCTGGTTCCTGTCGTCCTTCTTCATCGGGGAGGAGCGCGTCGCGACGCAGTTCAACGGGCTCGTCGGCGCCTACGAGGGCCAGAGCGAGGAGGCGTTCCTGACCACGCAGCAGGTCGACGAGGCGCGCCACGCGCAGCACTTCAACAACTTCTACACGCAGGTCGTCGGCTACGACGGGACCTTCGAGGAGCGCCTCGACCGCGCGCGGGAGGACCTCAACGACTCGTTCAAGGTCCTCTTCGACGACGTGCTCGTCGACGCGAACCGCCGCCTGCTCGCCGACCCGGGCGACCTCGAGGCCAAGGTCGACTTCGTGACGACCTACCACATGGTCATCGAGGGGACGCTGGCGCTCACAGGTCAGGACACGCTCACGCGCGTCTTCGAGGGCCGCGGGATCCTGCCCGGCTTCCTGGAGGGCTTCCGCAAGATCTCCCAGGACGAGCACCGCCACGTCGCCTACGGCACGTGGTTCCTGCAGCAGAAGGCGCGCCAGGACCCGGCGCTCGCGCGGCGGATCGTCAAGACGCTCCAGGAGCTGATCCCGATCGCGGCCGGCGTGCTGACGCCGCGCGGCTTCGAGGTCGGCGAGGAGTACGAGATCCTCGGCGTCCGCAGCGACGAGGTGCACGGCTTCGCCTTCCAGGCGCTGACGCGCCGCCTGAAGGTCATCGGCGTCTCGCTCGCGCCGGTGCCGGACGACGCCGTCCCCGCCTGATCGGGGGTCGCCCAGCCGTCCAGCGGGCGGCCCGGCGACTTCAAAGAGGAGGTTTGGAGGTCGATCCCGGCGGGTATGCGCCGCCGCCTTCGCGTCCTCCTGCCCCTGACGCTGCTCGCCCTCTCGGCCCTGCCCGCCGCCGCCCACGCGGCCGTCGGCATCGGGATCGCCGACAACAAGCCGGACATGTTCGCCGACGCGCGCTTCCAGGCGCTGCACCTCGGCTACGCGCGGCTGGACCTGCGCTGGGACGTCCTCGCCGACGCGGGCGCGACCGCGCAGCTCGACGCCTGGATGGCCGGGGCGAGGGCCGACCGCGTGCGCCCGCTGATCACCTTCGACCGCTCGCCGCGGCGGCCGTCCTACAACCCGACGCCGCAGCAGCTGGCGGGCGCGCTCAAGGGCCTGCGCGCCCGCTACCCGTTCGTGAAGGACTTCTCGTCGTGGAACGAGGCCAACATGAACAAGAAGCCGCAGATCGTCGCGAAGTGGTGGCTGGCGCTGCGCAAGGCGTGCCCGACCTGCACGGTGCTCGGCACCGACCTGCTCGACAAGCCCAACATGATCCCGTGGGCCCAGCGCTTCGTCGCCGCCGCGGGCCGCACGCCCAAGGTCTGGGGCCTGCACAACTACGTCGACGCCAACACGATGTCGACCAGGACCACGCGCAAGCTGCTCAAGGCGATCGGCGGGAACATCTGGTTCACCGAGACCGGCGGGATCGTCCGGCGCGCCAACAACAGCACGCTGATCTTCCCGACCGGCGCCGCGCGCGCCGCGAAGGTCACGAGCTTCATCTTCGGCCACCTGGCCAGGCTGAGCCCGCGGATCCAGCGCGTCTACCTCTACCACTGGGACACCGGCATCGGCGGCGGCCCGACGTGGGACTCGGGCTTCGTCGGCCCCGACGGGCAGGCCCGCCCGGCGCTCACGGTGCTCCAGGGTGTCGTCGCCCGGGCCGCCGCGCAGCGCTAGCCTCCCGGCGCAATGCGCCGGCTCCCCATCCTGCTCGCCCTGCTCGCCGTGACCTGCGCTGTCGTGCCCGCCACGGCGGTCCAGGCGAAGGTCGCCGTCGGCATCGCCGACAACAAGTCCGACATGTTCACCGACCCGCGCTTCCAGGCGCTGAAGGTCGAGTACGTGCGGGTGATGGTCCCCTACGACGCGATGCACGACCTCGCGCTGCGGACCTGGCTCGACGGCTGGATGGCGGGCGCGAAGGCCAACCACCAGACGCCGCTGGTGACCTTCGACCGCTCGCGCAAGCGCACCTCGCACAACCCGTCGGCCGCGCAGATGGCCACCTCGCTGAAGGCCGTGCGCAAGCGCTACCCCTTCGTCAAGGAGTTCGCCACGTGGAACGAGGCGAACATCAACAAGCAGCCGGCGACCGTCGCGCGCTGGTGGCTGGCGATGCGCAAGGCGTGCCCGACCTGCACGATCCTCGGCGCCGACCTCCTGGACCGCAACAACGTCGGCACGTGGGCGCAGCGCTTCGTCAAGGCGGCCAAGCGGACCCCGAAGGTCTGGGGCCTGCACAACTACACCGATGCCAACACCCTGAAGACGACCGGCACGCGCAAGCTGCTGAGCGCCGTCAAG